>Ga0310811_10005642_pt1 | contig 15883 bp, 15 predicted proteins | sample YCmetagenome_FD_207642 | JGI IMG/M metagenome (GOLD analysis project Ga0310811, IMG submission 207642) | Soil microbial communities from experimental microcosm in Duke University, North Carolina, United States - YC | ecosystem: Engineered > Artificial ecosystem > Soil microcosm > Unclassified ...
AATGTCGACGAGGACGGGCCCGTCCGCCAGGTGCAGCACCTTTTCCTCCTCGCCGCGCCGCCGGGCGGTCGGGTCGAGCACGAGCGGATCCTGCTGCATGACTTCCTCCATGAGGCTGGTAGGGGGGCGAGCCGGTATCGCATATGGTGAGCGTCCGTCCGCGGCCTCGGTCTTACTTGTATTGGGCCGCGTTCTGAAAGTCACCGTTGATCCTGCTAGTGTCCGCGGCCACGTCTGGCGGTGCGGTCACGGGCGGCTAGCCCAGCGGACAACTCCGGAGGTGCGCTGACAGACCCACCTCTAGTCGGTGAGTTCCTCGAAAGGCACGACGACCTTGTAGGGGTAGGACAGCACGATTCCGTGCTCCATGACCGCTTCCGCCCGGTAATGGCGTGTGGCGGCGTCGAGGTGGAACTCCTTGGCGTCGATGATGCCGCCGTCCGCTGACATGCGTACGACCAGGTAAGCCGGAATCCCGGCGGCGGCGTACTGAGCCATCTTGTCGACCAGGTCCTCGCGCTCCGTTGATGGCGAGGAGACTTCCACCATCAGTTCCACGTCGGACGCTTCGGGCTTGGCGTTGCGGTCCTCCTTGCAGCGGTACACCACGACGCCCGGACGGCGGAACGTGAACTTCGGGACATGCCAGAGGACGACGTCGGTCTCCATCTGCACGCGCGTGCACGGCTCTTTGGGCCGCGCGCTTTCGAACGCGGTCGCCAGTCGTCGGGCCACCTGCTGGTGCTGCGGTGTCGGCGACTCGCAGACGATCACGTAGCCGTGGACCACCTCGATCTGGCTGGCCAGCCCTTCAGGGAGCGTGGCGTACTCAGCCTCGCTCATCGTGTTCGGCAGCCCCATGTCCGGCAGGATACTCACTGAGTACTCCCATTCGCTTGCCCCCATTGCCGTCCCCTTCTGATTGCGCGCGTCATGGCGTTCACTCACCCTTTGCAACTAGGCGCTACTGCCCGCCACCGACAATCCAGCCGAAACCTCACACTAGACTACTGTCGACTACAGTCGTGATTAATTGAATACTTACGTCAATGTGAGGGATGTCCGACAGATGTCGTATCGACTCTTGTGGGGGAGCGGCGACATCATGGGCGGGTGAAGGTCACTGGGTTTGAGGTCTTTCCCGTTGTCTGCCCGCCGCCGTTCCGTGGCGGCCGCAGCTGGCTGTTCGTCCGGCTCGACACCGACAGCGGCGTCCACGGTTACGGCGAGATGATGCTGCTCGGAACGGGTTTCCGGCTGCCCGTCATGGCGGTGATGATGGCCGACATCATCGACCAGGCGGTCGTCGGTCACGACCCCTACGACACTGAAATGCTCTTCGACAAGGTGTACGGCCGGGCGGGCTACAGCCACTACCCGGAGCTGACCAAGCTCGGGCTCCTCAGCGCGATCGAGATGGCCTGCTGGGACATCATCGGCAAGGACTGCGGCCAGCCGGTCTACAAGCTGCTCGGCGGCCAGATGCGCGACCGTGTCCGCACCTACACCTACATCTACGACGACCCCGCGGCACGCACGGGCGAGGGCAGCCCGCTTAGCCGCGACGTGTGGCTCGACCCGGCGTATGCGGCGTCCCGGGCGCGCCACTACGTCAACCTGGGCTTCACCGCGATCAAGGTCGACCCGTTCTCCCTGGTCACGACCCACGACCAGAGCCTCACCCAGAACATCCCGCTGCAGTTCTCCCTCTCCGCCGCGGATACCGCCGAGCGGGTGATCGGCGCGATCCGCGACGAGGTCGGCACGGCCGCCGACATCATCATCGGCACGCACGGCCAGATGACCGCGGCGGGCGCGCTGCGCATCGCCGAGCGCCTGGAAAGGTTCGACCCGCTCTGGTACGAGGAGCCCTGCCCGCCGGAGAACATGCAGGCCCTGGCCGAAGTAGCCCGCCGCACCACCATCCCCATCGCCACCGGCGAGCGGCTGACGACCAAGTTCGACTTCGCGCGCCTCATCGAGCACCGCGCCGCGGCGATCTTCAACTTCGACGTCGGCCAGGTGGGCGGAATCCTGGAGGCGAAGAAGATCGCGAGCATGGCCGAGGCCCACTACGTGCAGGTCGCGCCGCACGTCTACGGCGGCCCGCTCATCGCCGCGGCGGCGCTGCAGCTGTCCTTGTGCAGCCCCAACTTCCTCATCATGGAAGGGATCGAGCGCTTCGACGGGGTGCACGCCCAGTTCGTCGACGCGCCGTTCGAATGGCACGACGGCTACCTGCTGCCGCAGTCCGCCCCTGGCCTCGGCGTCAACCTGCGCGAGGACGTGGCCCGCGCCCACGCCCCGCAGGGCCCGCAGCCCGGCACGATCCGCTCCTACTGAAAAGAGGAATTGGTTACCAGACCGCGAACCTCCCAGGGCCGTTCTGGGGCAAATTCCCGGTCACAGCGTTTGCAAATGATGATGCTCATTCTGGGACCTTTCTGCTGGGAGAAGAGCGGTACTGGCCGCCTGGGGTGCCGGCGGTCAGCATGCCAGCGCCGTTCCGATGAAGCGGATTGCGTCCAGGGTGCGGAGACCGGCCGCGGGGCCTTGATGTCCTGCTGCCTCAACGAGGCGATATTCGTGCGGGATGCCGAGCCCGGTCAGGACATGGTGGAGGTATTCGGCGCCTTCGTGAAGCAGGAACTCATCGTCGGCTCCGCAGTCGATAAGGATCGGCAGGCGGGCATGCCGGATCTCGCGTGCGTGTGCTCGTGCCCGGGCATGGACGCTGTTGGCGGCGTAGGCGCTTTCGTCGCCGGTCCCGCCGGACATGGCGGTGTGGAGGTCTCCGAGTACCGAGGGGATGTTCCGTTCGGGTACGCCGTGCGGGGTCTCGCCGGGGAACACCGCAGGAGAGATCGCGGCGACCGCCGCGAAGCGCCTGGGGTTTTCGAACGCGAGCTTGAGCGCGCCGTAGCCTCCCATCGACGCGCCGATCACGGCCGTCGCGGTGAACGGCCCGTAGTTGGCGGCCAGGAACTTGGGGAACTCAGCTGCGATCAGGGTCTCCCAGGCGGCCTGCGGTCCGTCGATGTAGAACCCGCCGTGCGTCGGGGTGCTCGGACAGGCGACGACCGCACGCGGGAGCGCGCCATGCTCCCACAACTGCTCGTAGAACGGCCGGGCCAGCTCAAGCGACGCGGAAGACGACATCGCCCCGTGCAGGTGCAGCACGAAAGGAAGCCGTTCTCCTGCTGCCCAGCCGGCGGGGAGAAGGACCCGAAAGCCGACGGGTGCCCCCACCGATGTCGAGGCGAAGCGGTCCTCGACCAGCACCGGCGTCGGCTGACCCTGAATGTTTCTTACCATGATGGTAAAGTTACCATCATGGTAAGTATCAGGGAGCGCAAGCGTGCCGAGACGCGCCTGCGCATCTCCGACAGCGCGACGCGCCTGTTTGAGGCTCGCGGGTTCGAGAACGTGACGCTGGCGCAGGTGGCCGCAGCGGCCGACGTCTCGGTCAAGACCGTCGTGAACTACTTCGGCGCGAAGGAGGATCTGTTCTTCGATGCCGAGCCGGGCATCCGCGATGCGTTGCTCGCTGCCATCGCTACCCGCGCCGTCGGCTCGGCGACTGCGGCACTGCGACCGCTTATTGTGAGCAGCCCGATCCTGGCCGGTCCGTGCCTTTGGGAGGCGGTCGATGACCCGATGTGGAACGCGATGCGGACATGGGCTGAATGCGAGCGCAATTCTTCGACCCTGACGGCGAGGCGTGCCTCGCTCCTGCAATCGTGGCTGGGGCCGCTCGCATCCGCCAGCGGCTCGGAGCCCTGGGCGGCGATGCTGGTCGGCATCCTCGTCCTGCGGCACAACGTCGTTCAGGATGGGCTCATCAGGCGCGATACACCACGGCAGGTGCAGCGCCGGGTCACGGGCACGGTCGGTAAGGCACTCGACGCCCTCGAACGAGGATTCCAAACCACCTGACAGCGCCCGCAGCCAACGCCGGACGCCGAAATCGCGGCCGAGCTGTGCCATGACGTAGCAGATGGTTAGCCGGGCCGGTACGCGGTAGCTGCCTGAGGTCACACCGGATCCTTCTGACGAAACAGAGAGGGTGATCGTCATGGTGGCTTACACCGTGCCAGGGATGAAGTCCGGCAGCGCCGAGCGGGTAACCGCGCTGCTGCAAGACCGACTCAACTCACTCAACGACCTCGCCCTGACTCTCAAGCACGTGCACTGGAACGTGATCGGGCCGAACTTCATCGCCGTCCACACCATGCTGGACCCGCAGGTGGAGGCGGCCCGGGCGATGGCCGACGAGACCGCCGAGCGGATCGCCGCGCTCGGCGGGTCACCCGTCGGCACCCCTGGGGCGCTCGTCGCGCAGCGCGACTGGGACGACTACAAGATCGGCCGCGCCGACGCCATCGCGCACCTCGGTGCCCTGGACGTCGTGTACGCCGGGATCATCGAAGCGCACCGCGGCGCGATCGACGCGACCGAGGAACTCGACCTCATTACCCAGGACATGCTGATCGGCCAGGCCCGGGAGCTTGAGCAGTTCCACTGGTTCGTCCGCGCCCACCTGGAGGCGGCGGACGGGACGCTGAGCACCAGCGGGGCCAGCACCGAGGACGCGGCCGCCCGGCGCGCCAAGAAGAGCAGGGGCCGGTAGCGCACCGGCGGGCGTCCGCGCCGGCGCCTAGGCCGGGGGAGTGGCGGCGGCGGTGAGCACCTCGACGGCGGACGTCTGCCGGCTCGCGTCCGCCTTGTCGAACGGCCCGGCCCAGCGCAGCCCGAACTGCCCGTCCTGGTTCCCGGCGTGGGCCAGCACGGAATCGGCGTTCGCCAGGAAGAACGCCCCGTACTCCGGCTTGCTGCGGTGCCGTGAGAAGTCGTGCAGGTAGCGGACGAAGATGCCCTTGAACTGCGGCATGTCGCGGTCGCCGCCGACGGCCTCGGCCTCGCCTGGCTCGGCGAGGATGCCCGCCTGGTCAACGAGGGCGCGCAGCGCCGCGTCCGCGGTCACTTCGCCCTGCCGCAGGTACGCCTGGTCGCCGGTGAGGTCGTGCAGCGCGGCGAGCCCGCCGAGGATCACGCCCTGGTTGTAGGTCCAGGTCGTGCCGCCGTTGTTCGCGCAGGCGGCGGTGAGCCCGTCGTTGACCAGGCCCGAGGGGCCGATCATGCCGCTGCCGTGCAGCCACTCCCACTCCCGCAGCGCCCAGTCGCGGTATTCCCGCTGGCCGGGTACCCGGGCGGCGAGCAGCGCGGCGAGCGTGAGGAACAGCTCGTTCGTGATCGCGTTCTTGTAGTCCCGCTTCTCGTTCCACCACACCCCGCCGCCGCAGGTGTCATCCCAGCCGCTGAGGCTGTGGGCGAAGATGGCCTGGGCCGCGGCGCGGTACCGTTCGTCCCCGGTCAGGTCGCCAGCGGCCACCCAGGCGAGCGCCCACCACAGGTTGTCGTCGAAGAAGTCGTTGATGAACCCGCGCTTGCGGCGCTGCGGCCAGATGAACCCGCGCTGTGCCTTGGTGAACGTGTTCTCGACGACCCAGAGGTGCGACCGGTCCCCGGTGGCCTGGGTGTACCTGATCACCGCCGTGAGCGCGTTGGCTGAGTTCCACCAGCCGGTTGTCTGCCACAGCCCGGTGCGCCGCGAGTACCAGCGCTGCAGCACGCTGATCCCCGCCGCCGCCGCGGCGCGGTAGTCGGCCTGCCCTCGCCCGGCGGCCGCAGCAGGCCCGGGGTCATGCGGTTCTAGGCTCACCCACCCATTGTCAGGGCAAGGCGTCTTTGTCAGGGCAGGGCGTCCGAGGTGACCGGAGCCAGGTCGGCTGCCGCCGCCACGGTCGGCTCGGCCGTCAGGCGCTTGCGGGCTCGCAGGCTGAGCCTCCCCCGGGCCGCGACGAGGAAGCAGCCGGCCAGGATCAGCGCGAAGCCGACAATGGCCCAGCCGGTGACCGGCTCGCCGAGCACGACCGCGCCGGCGATGAGCGCGACGGCGGGGTTGACGTAGGTGACGGTGGTGGCCCGTACCGGCCCGACCTCGCCGACGAGGGCGGCCATGACGCTGAACGCTCCGGCGCTGCACACGACCGCGAGCAGTACCACGGACGTGATCACGGAGGTGGAAGGCCACGCGGCCGGCCAGCCGTGGGTCGCGGCCACGACCGGCGCGTAGGCCACCGCCGTGAGCGTGAACCCGAGGGCCATCACGGCGGCGCCGGACAGGTCAGGCATCCACTTGGCGAGGATCGCCGGGCCGAGCGCGTAACCCGCGACGACGAGCAGCACCTCGCCGAACGCGCCGAGGTCCGCGGCGGAAACGGCGAACCCGACGAGCGCGGCCACGCCCACCATGCCGAGCGCGATGCCGAGCCAGTTCAGCGGCGTCAGCCGCTCGGGGCGCCCGAGCAGGAACGCGACGCCGACCCCCGCCAGCGGCACGGCCGCGATCAGCAGGCCCGTCGTCGAACTCGGCAGCCGTTCCTCGGCCGAGCCGAGCAGGAACTGCGGCACGACCATCTCCGCGACCGTGAACGCGAGCAGGGGCCGCCACCGCCGCAGCACCGGCCCGAGCTCACCCCTGAAACCGGCGATCGGCAGCAGGATGAGCGCCGCGAGGCCCATCCGGACGAGCACCAGCATCGCGGGGTCAAGCTCCCGGACGGCGATCTTGATCAGCAGGTAGGGGATGCCCCAGCCCACACCAAGGAGGGCGAACAGTACGAAGCCTCGTCGCGTCACTCCACTATGGTCGCTGGTGCTGACTCGTTATGTCCAGCTAGAGTATTTTCATGAAAAGCGTTAGCTGGGACTTCACGGTCGACTGGCGGAAGCTCAGGCTGCTGCACGAGCTCGACCGGCGCGGCACGATCGCGGCCGTGGCCGACGCCATGTACCTGACGCCGTCGGCGGTTTCCCAGCAGCTCGCGGGCCTGGCCCGGGAGGTCGGCGTGCCGCTGCTCGAACGGCGCGGCCGCAGCGTGGTGCTAACCGGCCAGGCGCGCGTGCTGCTCGGGCACGCCGAAGAGATGCGGGGGCTCGCGGAGCGGACCCGCGCGGCCCTGGACGCCTGGGCGGACGGCGCCGAGGGGTACGTCCGGGTCGGATCCCTGGCGACCGGCATCGCGGCGCTCGTCGGCCCGGCCATCGTCCGGCTGCGCGAGGAGCGCCCGGGGCTGACGATCCGGGTCAGCGAGCAGGAACCCGACGAGGCCCTCGACCTGCTCGACGCGGGCGAGCTTGAGGTCGCCGTGACGGTCGACTACCCGGGCGGCCCGGCGCGGGAAGACGCCAGGTACCGCCGCGTTGACCTCATCGCCGACGTGATGGACGCCGTGGTGCCGGCCGGGCACCCCCTGGCCGGGCGGCCATCGGTCACCCTGACCGAGCTGGCCTGCGACGTGTGGGTGGGCGCCGCCGCCAGCGACGCCTGCGGCCACATCATGACCGGGATCTGCGCCGCCGCGGGCTTCTCGCCTGACGTGCAGTACCACTGCCGTGAGTGGGACGCCGTCGCCGCCCTGGTGGCGGCCGGGGTGGGCGTCGCGCTCATCCCGCGCTCCGCGCAGCCGCTGCGCCCGCACGACCTGGCCGTCCTGCCCGTCGCCGGGGCCCCCGCGTCGCGCCTGCTGTACGCGCTCACCCGGGCCGGCACCGAGCAGGACCCCGCCACCCGGGCGATGCTCGAAGCGCTGGAGGCGGTGGCCGCCGCCCGCCCCGACGGCCTCACCAGGATCCCGTCGTTATCAGACACTTCTCCCGGCGGGATCAGAGCTTCCGTAGAGTTGCCACCGTGACGCTGACGGATTTGCCGCGCTTGTGGTGCGCTGCGGTTATCACCGCCGCCTGTGGCGTCCTCGCGGCGTGCTCACCGCTGAGCGGGGGTCCTCACCCGCGGCCGCACCGAGCGCCGCCAAACTGACTGCCCGGCCGTCGGCGTCGCCGCCGTCGGCCACTGCCACCCCCGCGCCGTCCCGAGCGGGGAAGGAGCCGTCGATCCTGGCGGTGACGAAGGCCGGGGCGCTCGTGCGGCTGAACCAGGCGACCGGCGCCGTGACCCAGACGCTGGTGCCCTCCGGCGTCACCGGCGACGAGATCTCGGCCGCCAACGGGACCGTCTACTTCACGGCCGAGCGGTCGCACCAGTGCAGTGTCGAGTCGGTCCCCGAGGCGGGCGGCACGCCGACTACGATCGCCCCCGGCGGAGAGCCTGCGGTCAGCCCGGACGGGACGAAGCTGGCGTACACCAAGTGGCCGTACACCACCGACGTGGGCTGCGCGCAGCAGTTCGCCGGCCCCGGCACGTCTGATGACCTGATCATCCGGACGCTCGCCAGCGGCCAGACCGTGACGATCCCACAGCAGGCCGCCGCCGCGCAGGGGGAACTCGTCGCGCCGATCTCGCACCTGTCCTGGTCAGCGGACGGCAGCCGCCTCGCGGTGTCGCTCGCCGCGGTGCAGGACAACGAAGGCTGGGCGCTGAACCTGCTGGACGTCGCGACCGCCAAGTCCTACGTGCCCGGCCCCGGGACCAGCATGTTCACCAGCTCCACCGAGAAGAAGGGGCAGGCGACCTACCTGCGCGAGGGCGTCTACCTGCCGGACGGCGGCCTGTTCCTCAGCCAGGCCTGCTGCGAAGGCCTCGGCCAGACGGGCGACAGGGCAACCAACGGCACCAGGCTGCTGCTTGAGGCGAAACCGGACGGCACGGTCACCAAGCAGGTGGCGATCGGCTACGCCAACCTCACCCACAACAGCCTGGCCGTCAGCCCCGACGGCGGCTGGCTGCTGTATGTGGGCGGCACCAGCCTCTACGTCTCCAAGGGCGGCGCGCGGCCCGCGCAACTGTCAAGCAGCGGATTCCTGGCCGCGACCTGGGCCTAGCTTCCGGCAATCTCCTACCCAACCGGGCCGATGACCCTATAGTGCTCCCTGCACTCACTTTCTGACTTTCCGTCACCCGGCCTGGGGGAGCGCGATGCGCAGCGGCAACGGTGAATCTCTGCGGGCGGCCCGTACCGGACCTGGCCCGTGCGGGCGGCGCCCGCCCACGCTGATCCTCGCGGCGGTCGCGCTGCTCGCGGCGGCCGGCGTGGCCGGCGTGGCCGGCTGCCAAGGACACGCGTCCTCGCCCACCGCGGTCGGGAGCGCCGCGCAATCGGCCGCGTCCGGCGCGGTCCAGTCGCGCGCGTCGAGCGGCGCGGCCCCGCCGGCGGCGCCCAGCGGCGCGCCGCTGCCCGCGCTCGCGTGGCGCGCGGCGCGTGCGCCGCTCCCGGCGGACACCGACGGCGTGAGCGGCCAGTACGTGGTGCTTGACGATGTCTCCTGCCCGGCGGCCGGGCACTGCGTCGCGGTCGGCGTCGACCGGGCGAGCGCCGGCAGCGGGGACGTCTATCAGGGCCTCGCCGAGACGCTGGCCGGCGGCACCTGGAGCCCGGCCGCGATCCCGGATGTGTCCAGCCCGAACCTTCCCCTGTCACTCAGCGCGGTCTCCTGCGCGGCGCAAGGGAGCTGCGTGGCCACTGGGTTCACCGAGTCCAGCGCGAAGGTCTCCGTCCCCTTGATCGAGCGGCTCTCGGGCGGCCGCTGGAACCCGGTCACGCCGCCACGGCCAGGGGACGCGAGCCCGAGCGGAGGCGACCTTCTCACCGACATCTCCTGCCCGGCGACGAACTGGTGCGTGGCCGTCGGCTGGTACCTCAACACGGGCGGCCACCATGTGGTCTACGTCGACACGCTGGCCGACGGAACCTGGACGGCGGCCGGCGTCCCGCTGCCCCCGGATGCCGCACCGGAGCAGGGCACGGCCAGGGCGGTTACCTTCCTTACCGCCGTGTCGTGCACGGGAACCGGGGCGTGCGTCGCGTCGGGGCAGTACCGCGACACCAGCGGGGGGAGCCGGCCGTTCACGGCCACGCTGTCGAACGGGAGCTGGACGACGGCGGCCGCGCCGCTGCCCGGCGACGCCGCGGCAACCAGCCAGCTTGCGGGGCTGTGGGCACTCAAGTGCCTGGCATCAGGGACGTGCGTCGCCGGCGGCCATTACCTGAACCGCAGCGGCCAGCCCCGCTACCTGATCGACACGCTGTCGGGCGGCACATGGACCGCGTCGGCCGCGCCCCTGCCGCCCGGCGCGGCGGCCGACCAGAAGTGGAGCCAGAACCAGGCCACGGTCATTGGCGGGCTCGGGTGCGCGTCGGCCAGCTTCTGCGTCGCGACAGCCAGCTACGTGACGACGGACAACGAGATCGTGCCGGTGATCGTGACGCTGTCCGGCGAGACCTGGACGGCGGCCAGGGCTCCCCTCCCGGCCGACGCCGCGCCCGCCAGCGGGCAAGGAAACTACGCGTACCTGATGCTGGCCACGTGCCCGGCTCCGGGTAGTTGCCTGACGGTAGGCAGTTACCCGGCGGGAGACGGCACCCTCGAGGGCCTCGTCGAGACAGCCGCCCCTAAGTCCAGCTGAGCTATCCCGGGAGCCGCGCCCAAGGCAGGAAATTGCAGCAATGCTGTGGCTCGGCGCGGGAAGATGGGGACCATGTCGACTCCAGACCCGAAGACCCGGCGCTTCCTTGAGCTGCACCGTCCCGGCCAGCCCCTGCTGCTCCCGAACCCCTGGGACCAGGGAGCGGCCAAGATCCTCGCCAGCTTGGGCTTTCAGGCGCTGGCTACCACGAGTTCCGGGTTCGCGGCCACCCTGGGCCGCCTCGACGGTTCGGTTACCCTCGACGAGGCCCTCGGCCACGCGACGGCGATCGTCGCCGCCACGGACCTGCCCGTCTCCGCGGACCTGGAGAACTGCTACGCCGACGACGTGGACGGCGTGGCCCACACGGTACGCCTCGCGGCGGAGACCGGCCTGGCGGGCTGCAGCATCGAGGACTACTCGGGAAGCCGGGTCTACGACCGCGCGGAAGCGGTCGACCGGGTCGCGGCGGCTGTGGCGGCCGCCCGCGACGGCGGCCTCGTGCTGACCGCCCGCGCGGAGAACTACCTGCACGGCAACCCCGACCTCGGGGACACGATCGCCCGGCTGCAGGCCTACCAGGAAGCCGGCGCGGACGTCCTGTACGCCCCGGGCCTGACCAGCATCGAGGACATCAGGACGCTGGTAAGCGAGGTCGACCGCCCGGTGAACGTGCTGGCCATGACGGGCGCGCCGCCCGTCGCCGAGCTGGCGGCGGCCGGGGTCAGCCGGGTCTCGGTGGGCGGCGCCTTCGCGTTCGCCGCGCTGGGCGCCCTTGTCGACGCCGCCACCGAACTGCGCGACAAGGGCACCTACGGCTTCCAGGGCGCTGCGGCGGCCGGCCGGGCGGCCACCCGCGCGGCGTTCGGTGAGTGACGGCTACCGTTCCTTAGCACCGAGTGATAGTGACTATCGGCTCGGTGGGTGCCCGCGAACGGTCTTCGGGTGCCTGGTTGCCCGCCGTGGTCCTGTGGGGCATGCCGGTCTTGCAGCCGTCTGGCGGCCGGGTGCCCCGTGGGGCGGCGCGGTTCCCTGTCGCGCGGTTCCTGGCCCGGTGGCCCTGGCCGCGTCTCCCGGTCACCAGCGCAGCAGCGTGGTGCCCGGTGAGTCCTGGGTGGTGCCGGCGCAGCGGGGCGAGCCAGTGCTGCGCGCCCCACCTGCTGGTGTAGGCGGGGTCGACGACCACGACGGACAGGCCGGCGTTCGCGGTCATCTGGACCAGCCGGTCTCTGAACCGGCCGGTGGGGATGCCGGCGACGAGCCGCCGGAACCCGCGCCCGCGCCTGCCGCGCGAGGGCCTGTTCCCGGTCTTCTCGCGGCCTTGTTCGCGGGCCCCGGCGAAGTCGAGGTCCTCGATCACGACCGCCGCCGCGCCTGCCGCCCTCGCGGTGGCGACCAGGCGGGAAACAGCGGCCCGCACCCGGGCGTCCCGCGCTGCCGCGGGCAGCCCGGCGAGTTCGAGCGGGACCGTGAACGGCACCCCGCTCACGTTCCCGTCCGGAGCGAGCACCGCGACCGCGAGGTGCCTGGCGTTCACGTCTACCGCCACGACAGGAGACGCCGTCAGCTCGCCGAGGGACGGGACCGGGCGCTCAGGGGCCTTCCACGACGCGTCCAGGTACCAGCGGCCCCGCTCCGGGTCATGCGAAACGTCGTACCGCACGGCCCCGGTGGCCGCCTGCGCGGCGACCTCGCCGCCCCGGTAGCCGAACGCCACCGGGCACGACAGCCGGTACCGGCCGTGCGGCCGGTTCGCCAGGTGCGCGAGCGGGGCGGGCAGCTTGACCTCCAGCCAGCCCTCATCCGGGTTCCAGCGCAGGGTCTCGTTGCCCCACGCCTTGCCCTTCTCCCCGTCGGCCGTGAGGAACAAGCGCTCCGCGTCCCACCGCTGCCGCCACCGTGCCGCGGTGAGCCCGGCGGCGGCGAGGTTGAGCCGTGCGCGCATCAGGCGCCGGCCGCCCCGCGTCACCGACACCGCGCCGCCTTCGATCCGCCGCTCGACGCGGGCGAGCCGTGCCTTCAGCGCCTTGGCGCGCAGGCTCTTGCCGTGCCGCTCGGTCGGGGTGGCGTACCCGGCCACCCGCCCGGCCTTCTCCCCGGCCTGGACGGCGAGGCGCGCCTCGATCTTCCGCACCCGTGCCCTGAGGGTGGCGCGCTCGGCGGCCAGGTTCCGGCTGGCAAGCTGGTAGGCGTCCTCGCTCGCACGGGTGATCGCCCCGGCCCAGCGCGACGATGAGGCCGCGGTCAGCGCCCGCTTGCGCGCCGCACGGGAAGCGGCGCGGCCCTTCGCGTCCAGCCGCCCCTCCGCGCAGCGGGCCGCCAGGTCACGGCCGGCGAGCGACCCGAGGTGACGCCCGGCCGCCGTCAGCACCCCGGCGTCTTCCGGCGACACCCTCAGACGGGTACGGACCCGCGCCCCGGCGGGGGCAGCCGCGGCGAACGGCCCTGCGTCCGCGCAGGCGGCTCACCCCGCCGCCTCCGCGGACGCAGGGCCGGCACCGCGCGCAGCACAGCCCGGCGCGAACAGCAACGCCCCGGCCGCCGCCGGAAAACTGATCCTGCCCCTGCAGCCAGTCCGTCCCACCCCGTCATCATGACGGGCAGGTACGACATTCCACCGCCACCACGCGGCTGCCCAGGAACCCTCTCCCCCCGTGAGCGCAGGGCGGCGCACCCCATGATCACTATGAGGCGGAACCACTCACTATCAAGCACTATCGCGGCAACAGTTCGAGCCCCGCGGCCTACCGGGCGGCGGGCGCGCCGACCCGGGTGGCCAGGATGCGGGCTTCCCGTGCCGGCTTGCGGTTGGCTTCCAGGAAATCGGGTGCCACGCAAAGGTAGAGCGTGCACCCGTCGGCGCCGCCGAGCCCGCACGCGTAGACGCCGGTTCCCGGTGCGATCTCGTCGATGACCTCGCCGCCCTCGCGCACCCGGAGCACGCGGCCGCCCATCGCGTCCGCCACCCAGAGGCAGCCGGCGGCGTCCAGCGCGCAGCCGTCGGGCGCGACGACCCGTTCGCCCGGCGCGGGCGCTGACTCCGACGGGACCGCCCCGAACGCCGCCCAGGTCCGCCGGTTGACCAGGGTGCCGTCGGCGGCGATGTCGAACGCGGAGATCCGGTTGCCGAAGGTCTCGTCAACGAGCAGCGCGCCGTCCGCTGTCACCGCGCTCCCGTTCGGGAACCACAGGTCCGCGGCCGCCACCGTGGCGGTGCCGTCAGGGTCAACCCGGATCAGGTCCGCGGTCGTGACCACCGCGCCGCCCATGAGGTCGAAGCCGAAGTTCCCGACGAAGGCCCGGCCGGCGGAATCGACGATCATGTCGTTGAGGTGCCCTCGTGCCAGTTCGTGGAGATCAGCGTGCGTGACGAGGGTGCCGTCGGCGTCCCGGCGCAGGATCCGCCGGTCGCGCATGGAGACGACGAGCATCCGCCCGTCCGGGAGCCAGCCAAGGCCGGAGGGCTGACCGGGCACCTCGGCCTCTTGACGCAGGCCGGTGCCGTCTTCGGCGACGGAGTACACGCCGTGGGTGTAGAAGTCGGAAAACCAGAGCCGGCCGAGGTGCCAGCGCGGGCACTCGGTGAAGGACATCCCCTCGACCACGGTGCGGAATTCGCGCGTCATGACGGTCCGCCGCTGGACCGCGTCCACTGGACGACGTCGCCGGCCGGGTGGCGGGTGAAGTCGGGCAGCGCGGTGAGCGCCTGCTCCTCGCCGCCCGGCGTATAGGTGACGATGAGCCGGAGCGTCCGCCAGCTGGTGTTCATCGTGGAGTGCATGGTCGCCATCGGGATGTACACCACGTCGCCCTCGGCGATGGGGAACTCCTCGTCGCCGACCGTCTGCGTTCCGGTCCCGGAAATCACGTAGATGAGCTCGTCGGCGTGCTCATGCTGGTGCCTTACGTGCCCCTGCCCGGGGTTGATGATCACCTCGCCCTGGGAGTTGGCCGCCCCGGGGATGGTCACGGGGGAGACGAACCACTTCATCGTGCCCCAGTCGAAGCTGAAGGTCTCCGCGTCGGCCGGCCTGATATGCGCCACGGTCATCTCTGGTCTCCTGTTCGGGTCAGCGGAACGACAGTTGAGTGAACTCCCGCACCTGGGCGGTGAGCGCGCGCTCGACGGGCAGCCGCTCCATCGAAGAGGCACCGAAGAAGCCGGCGACCCCGGTGGTGCGGGAGAGCACGTAGGCCGCGTCCTGCGGCTCGGCGATCGGGCCGCCGTGGCAGAGCACCAGGATCTCCGGGTTGACCGCGACCGCCGCGTCCCGCATCGCCTGCACCCGCTCCACGGCCTGGTCGAGGGTCAGCGCGGTCCGCGCGCCGATCGTGCCCGAGGTGGTCAGGCCCATGTGCGGGACCAGCACGTCGGCGCCGGCCTCGGCCATCTGCTTGGCCTGGCCTGGGTCAAACACGTACGGGCAGGTGAGGAGGCCGCGCGCGGCGGCGAGCCGGATCATCTCCACCTCGGCGTCGAAGCTCATCCCGGTCTCCTCGAGGTTCTGCCGGAACACGCCGTCGATGAGGCCGACAGTGGGAAAGTTCTGCACCCCGGCGAACCCGATCGCGGCCAGTTCGCCGAGGAACGCGGGCATCAGCCGGAACGGGTCGGTGCCGCACACACCAGCGAGCACGGGCGTGTCCCGCACCACGGGGAGCACTTCGCCGGCCATCTCCACCACGATGGCGTTCGCGTCCCCGTAGGGCATGAGCCCGGCGAGCGAGCCCCGGCCGGCCATCCGGTACCGGCCCGAGTTGTAGATGATGATCAGGTCCGCCCCGCCGGCCTCGGCGCACTTGGCGGACAGCCCGGTCCCGGCCCCGGCCCCGATGACCGGCTTCCCTTCCCTGACCTTGGCCCGCAGCCGGGCCACCACCTCGTCGCGCCCCATCGTCAGCTCCCTTCCGTGATCATCTGATGCAGCCGGTCGGCCATCGCGGTGGCGAACACCGGGTCGTTGAGATGGGCGTCCATCCGGCGCAAGGTCAGCCCGGCGGCCGTCAGCTCCCGGTCGAGCGCCTCCCGGCAAGCGGCGTCGGCGGCCAGATCGCGGAACGGCTGTCCGTCGGCGTCGAGCGCGCTGACGCCGCGGTCTGGCCAGAACACGTCGACCGGCCCCTTCGCGGCGGCGGCCTTGCGGCCGATCCGGGCACCGAGCTCGGCCATCTCCGCGGCCGTTGTCCGCATGAGCGTGACGGTCGGATTGTGTTCGAAGAAGAGCCGGCCGCGAAACGCGGTCGGCACCGAGTCAGGCGGCCCGTAGTTGACCATGTCGAGGGCGCCGGGCGCGATCACCTGCGGCAGCCCCGCGACGCCCGCCGCGGTGAGCCGGTCCGGGCCCGCCGACAGCACGCCGCCGACCAGGTCGTCGGCTAGCTCGGTCGTGGTCAGGTCAAGCACCCCGCTGAGCAGCCGGGTCTCGGCGAGCGCCTCAAGCGCCCGGCCGCCGGCCC
>Ga0310811_10005643_pt1 | contig 15881 bp, 15 predicted proteins | sample YCmetagenome_FD_207642 | JGI IMG/M metagenome (GOLD analysis project Ga0310811, IMG submission 207642) | Soil microbial communities from experimental microcosm in Duke University, North Carolina, United States - YC | ecosystem: Engineered > Artificial ecosystem > Soil microcosm > Unclassified ...
TCACATCGCGCAGCGATGACGCCCAAAGCTCCAGTGTATCTTCAACCGACGCGCCGCCACTCATCAAATCCTGAATCATGGTTACCCATAGATTCAGAACTCAACAGAAAAGGCAACTGTAGTGCTAGACTAGAGACTCTGACCGCGCAAAGGGTCATTTTCGCCACCGGTCTCGAGGCCGTCGCAGCCGGCGATGGATTGATTGGACGGATACTTGATGCGGGCATTGCCCGCACGGACCCGCAAGGGTTGGGACTGGAGGTCACAGAAGCACTCGAAATCATCGATGGTACGGGCGTTCCGGCGCCACGGCTCTGGGCAATTGGCCCGATGGTTCGTGGCGTTTTCTGGGAATGTTTGGCGGTTCCCGACATCCGCGTCCAGGCCCACCGGATTGCGGCGGAAGCGGCGCAGCGTGTCAGCGATGACGCGCCCGTCACCTTCGAGCTTGAAAAGCGACGTCACTAACCTCGTTCCTCTAAGCCCCGTCCAACTTCAATCAACAGACGTGCTTGTCGACCCGGTTGTCATGGAACCAACGTCCGAAACCCGCCTTGCCGCAAAGGAAGTGTGACATGAGGATACGGCCCGATCCGACTTTCTACGCATCGCCCAGGCTTGCGATGGAAGGCCCACCGGAGAACTTCGCTTACACACTGCTGCCATCGGCTTGAACGGCGGCGGAAGCGGCTCGGCAGCTGTTGGGCTTTAGCTGGCCGTCATCGCAAGCGGGCTCTATCACGGCGTGAATCCCGGAATGGGCTGGCCGCTCGCGGTTTCAGCCGGCCTGATGGAAAAAACGCCGGGCGCCATGGTCGCGGCGCTTGGAGCACTTCTGGTCGGTCATTTGGCTCGCTGCTGGTCAGCCTCGTCTTCTGGCAGCGCCAAATCCAGATCGGTGCCAGCCTGTTGGTGATCGGCTTCGGCATCCACCGACTTCTCATGCGAGGCCACACGCGGGCTCTGACGCGCATACGGCCAACTCAGCTGGGGCTGTGGTCTTTTGCCGTTGCGATCGCGCATGGCGCGGGCCTAATGCTCCTGCCAATCTATCTCGGCCTCTGCAGCACTGGTGACCGCGACAGCGGCCATGCCGCGGTCAGTGCTCTCATTCACGCAGATCTCGGTATGGCCATCGTCGTCTCCTTCCTCCATTCTGTTGCGATGATCGCGGCTGGCGGATCGGCTGCGTGGCTGGTCTATCACCCGGCCTGCCACGCGGGAGGAACTGGCAGCCCTGGTCGGCGCTCCCCGGCGCGGCTTGGAGGTGAGCATCGAGCGGCTGCGCGACTGGGGCCTGATCGATGTCCGCCGGGAGCGCTTTATTCTTCTTGCCCCGAAGGAGCTTCACCAGCTCGCAATCGGCCAAGGTCCTGCATGGAGAGTCAGATTTCGATCCGTCCGGGTTACGAGCTAGATCGTCGGCATCCACCCAGGCGGTGATCCAGGTTCATTGCCGTTGATCGTCAGGGAACGGCGGTCACCGCTGCCGCATGACCGCGCGATCTGCCAAAGCTTGGCTTAGGGCCTAGGCGTGTTCAGGCGGCTTTGCCGGCGTTGGTCGCCTCGGGAACCTCGATGAGCCGGCCGCTGCGGACGTCATAGATATAGCCGTAGATAGGGATGCGGCCCGGCACAAGAGGATGGCTCCTGATCCGTGCGACATCCTCGACCACACTCTGCTCAAGATCGGCAATCGTGTGCCATTTCACAAAATGACCGTGCACCGATCCGGCACCATGCCCGGGGTCATGCCAGCCTTGCGCATCGATGCTCGCGGTTTCCAGGCTCTTATCGAGGAGACCGGCAATGATATCGTCCGTGAACAATTCCATGCCGCAATCGGTATGATGCACCACTAACCACTCCTTGGTGCCGAGGAGTTTGTACGAGATCACCAGGGAGCGGATGGCGTCGTCGCTCGCACGGCCGCCGGCGTTGCGGATGACATGGGCATCGCCTTCGGCGAGACCCGCGTATTTTGCGGGGTCAAGACGGGCGTCCATGCATGTGAGCACCGCAAATTGGCGGGCCGGCGGTAACCGTAGACCGCCCTTGTCACCGAAATCCGCAGCGTAGGCCGCATTCGCGGCTAACACCTCATCGAGAATTTTGCTCATGCGTTTTTCCTCCCGCGTTTTCTGATGGTGAATCCCCAATAGCATGATCTGGGATGTCGCATGGCGCGATACCGGTCGTGCCAGGCCGAGCTGCTCCCGCAGCGTGGCGCCCTCGTAGTCTTGCCGGAACAGCCCGCGCCGCTGCAGTTCAGGCACGACCAGGTCGACGAACGCCGCGAAGGGGCCGGGGAAGAACGGGGGCATGATGTTGAACCCGTCCGCGGCTTCGGCGTCGAGCTCTGCATGAGGCAGGATGCGCCGCTGGTCTCGCTCGACTGCGCCTGCGGCAAGTTCCGGCGCCAGCGCCCGGGCGACCGCGAGAGCCTCGGCATCATCGCGGATCACGTGAGCAACCGGTCGCGTGATGGCCGTGGCCTCATCGGCCCGAACCTCGATGGATCGGCTCATAATTGGTCGCTCCCCATCGATCGCCACATCGTCCCCGGTCTACTCGCGTCCGGACTGCATAGGTAGGAATTCAACAACACTACAACACCTACCTTTTTAAGAGACAATTGCAAGGAAAAACCGTTGAGCGAACCGTGCCAGGCCCTTCGATCGAGAGCGCCAAATTAGCGAGGATTCCGTTCATTGAATGATATAATCTGCCTCGACGAAGACTTCGTCTAAGGCAGGAGACACGCATGACTGCTCCCCGTCCCTATAAAACCCATATCGGCCAGCACGCGCTGCATCCGGAAACCCAGATGCTGAATTACGGCTATGACCCAGAATTATCGGAGGGGGCGGCCAAGCCGCCAGTATTCCTTACCTCCACCTTCGTCTTCAAGACGGCTGAAGAAGGACGAGATTTCTTCGACTTTGTCTCGGGCCGCCGCGAGCCGCCCGCTGGCACGCAAGCCGGGCTGGTCTATTCGCGCTTCAACCAGCCGAACGGCGAGATTGTCGAGGACCGACTTGCCGTCTACGAGTGCACGGAAAGCGGCGTGCTGTTCTCCTCTGGCATGTCTGCGATCGCCACGACCTTACTCACCTTCGTCCGTCCCGGTGACGTGATCCTGCACTCACAGCCGCTCTATGGCGGGACGGAAACGCTGCTGGCGAAGACCTTCCTGAACATGGGCATCGGTGCGAGGGGATTTGCGGACGGGGTGGACGAAGCTTCCGTCCGAGCCGCGGCGGACGAAGCGATGTCGAAGGGCCGGATCTCGATGATCTTGATCGAGACGCCCGCTAATCCGACCAACGGTCTGGTCGATGTGGCGATGATCCGCCGGATCGCCGACGCGATCGATGCCAAACAGGGCCACCTGCCCGTCATCGCGTGCGACAACACGTTGCTGGGCCCAATCTTTCAGCGCCCGATCCAGCATGGGGCCGACATCTCGTTATACTCGCTGACCAAATATGTCGGCGGCCATTCGGACCTGATTGCTGGTGCGGCGCTCGGTTCAAAGGCTCTCATGAAGCTGGTCAAATCTCTGCGCAGCGCCATCGGCACGCAGCTCGATCCCCACTCATGCTGGATGCTGGGGCGCTCGTTGGAAACGCTCAGCATCCGCATGGAAAAAGCGAATGCGAATGCCTTGGCGGTGGCAAATTTTCTGCGCGGCCATCCAAAGGTCGAGAAGATCCATTACCTGCCCTATCACGACAAAGGATCCCCGTCGGGCCGTGTTTTCGCGAAGCAATGCTCGGGCGCCGGCTCCACCTTCTCTTTCGACATTCGCGGCGGCCAGCCGGCGGCATTCAAATTCCTGAACGCGCTGCAGATTCTGAAATTAGCGGTCAGCCTGGGTGGTACCGAGTCCCTCGCGAGCCACCCGGCGACGATGACACATTCGGGCGTGCCGGCGAACGTGCGGCGTAGGATTGGCGTTCTCGATTCGACCATCCGACTGTCAATCGGAATCGAGCACCCCAGTGATCTTATTGCTGATCTGGCGCAGTCATTGGAAATAGCCTGAGCGGATAATTTTGTACCAGAGCCCCAGAAAGCCGCAGGATTTCGTCCGCAGCCTTCATCCCCTTGGAAAATCTGTCAGGGATGGCCTCGCTCGGAGGCCACCGCGCAGCCGCGCGTCAACGTCCTTGACGAGTGAGCACGGAGGCGGGTTCGTGGCAGGTCGGAGCGGGTCGGGGCGATGAATGAAAATCCTCGGCCCTTATCGATGTCAGCCGTTTGTTCTTTTTCCCGCCTTCTTAATTGTGCGCGTCATGGACATCGAGTCTGGGATCAACCGCGACTACCCGTTCCGATTCGGCATCTTTCCGTCCGGAAAATTCTCCTTGTTCAGCGTCGCATCCGCCGGCACGATATGGCTCAAATACAAAATACAGGCCGAGACGGCGTAGACCTGGTTCGGGCTCAACGATTCCGGGGCGTTGAACGGCATGGCGCGGCGGGCGTAATCGTACAGCGTCGTGGCGCAGGGCCAATAGCTTCCCCCCCTTGGGATCCTAGCTTAGGCTGCTACAAACATCAAAATCGCCGGCTTTAATGCGGACGGTTCTGTGTCTGTTCTGATTGAGCAATATCCGGGAAGGTTTAAGGCGAGCCCCGTCATGTTGAGCCGCTCCGAACCCGCGAGGCGCTTGAGCTCATCGAGGGCCACGACGTCCGAAACCAAGCTCTCGAACAACGCATAGGAGAACTTGTCACGGCCCGTCTCAAGTGGTGTATGGGTGGTAAAGACGCAGCATTCTCTGACTTTGGCGAGGTCGTAAGCCGGCTCGCTCGGACGCGCGTCCTCCGGCGGAAATCGGTACCGGGTCCAGCAGATCGAGCGTGAGAAAAGCTGCGTGCCCCTCGTTGAGGTGATAGGTGTGGATATCGAACCCGAGCGCAGGCAGGAGCCGGATGCCGCCAAGGCCAAGGACAAGCTCTAGCTTCAGCCGGTAGCTTTCATCCCCGCCGTAAAGAAAATGAGTGAGCTTGCGATCCTCCGCATCATTCTGATCGAGGTCGGTATCCAGCAGAAGAATTGGGATCCGGTGCCCATGTGGCGCGGAAAGCACGTGGACCCAGGGACGGATCCACACCGCCCGCGCGCCGATGCTCAGCGCGACCATGGCATCGAGGGGTGCGCACCACTGCGCCAGGTCCCAGCCATCGGGCAACTCGATCTGCTGGCCGGCAGCGTCGATTTGCTGTCGGAAATAACCCGCATGGCTCGCCAACGTCACGAAGACAACGGGAATCTCGAGATCGGCGCAGGACCGCGCCGTATCGCCTGCGAGCACGCCGAGCCCGCCGGCATAGGTATGCATCTCCGGTCGGACCGCGATTTCCATCGAGAAATAGGCGATGTGGGTCCGGCCGAGAAACTCTTCGAGTGGCGACGTCATGTGAACCTCGACCGGTATGAGAGAAATCGCCCGACCCCGCATCTGCGGCGGATGTGAAACAGGCACTGGATTGAAAAGTCGTAGAGCGTGTTCAATTCCATCTGCATCGCACCTTCTCTACCGGGCAACCAGCCGACCAAGAGCACTTTTACGACCTCAGCCGGGCGGCGTATCGAAATCGGGAGACTGTTGCGCGACCTAGGCCGATATGATCACCTTCAATGCTTGGGTCGCGGCGGCCCGCCCAAATGTATCGTAGGCTTCGAGGATCTGGTCGAGCCTGAACCGGTGCGTGATCAGACGCGTCGGATCGATCTTCCCGGCATGTACGGTCTTGAGCAGCATCGGCGTCGTCACGGTATCAACCAGCCGCGTTGTGATCGCGATGTTCTGCGACCACAACCGCTCGAGATGAAGATCGGCCTTGTGGCCATGAACGCCGATATTGGCGATGATGCCGCCCGCGCCAACTAAGTCCTGGCAAAGCTCAAAGGTGGCGGGAACGCCTACCGCTTCAATCGCCGTATCGACGCCACGTCCGCCGGTCAATTCCTTCACAGCCTCTGCCACCCTCCCGTCCGCGCTGTTGAACGTATGCGTGGCGCCGAACTGCCGCGCGATCCCAAGCCGGTTGTCATCGAGATCAATCATGATGATCTCCGCCGGGGCATAGAATTGAGCCGTGAGCAGAGCGGCGAGGCCGATCGGTCCGGCCCCCACGATGGCGATGGTCGCCCCCGGAGATACCTTGCCGTTGAGCACCCCACATTCGAAACCGGTCGGTAGGATATCGCTCAACATGACGAGCGCCTCTTCGTCGGCGCCATCCGGTATCGGGTAGAGGCTGGTGTCGGCGTGCGGTGTACGCACATACTCGGCCTGTGTGCCGTCGATCTCGTTGCCGAGAATCCAGCCGCCGCTCGTGCAATGGGAATACATGCCGCGGCGGCAGTAGTCGCATTTCCCGCAGGAGGAAATGCAGGAGATGAGGACGCGGTCCCCGGGGCGGAAAGCAGTGACGCCGTCGCCAACGGCGTCAATTACGCCGACACCTTCATGCCCGAGGATGCGCCCGGGCGCGCAGGTCGCTACGTCCCCCTTCAGGATATGCAGATCGGTGCCGCAGATGGTCGTCTTAACGATCTTCACGACCGCATCGCTGGGCGCCTCGATCTGCGGCTTTGGGCGATCTTCGAGGCCCTTTCGGGCGGGCCCGTGATAAACGAGTGCTTTCACTGTCTCCTCCTGTGATTATTGGCAAAATTGGTTTTGAGAAAGGGCCGCCACTTCACCATCAGCACGTCCAGACCCGTGGCGGCATGCCTCACGCTGTCTACATTCGCACCGTGCATCCTAGCGGCGATGGCTGAGATGGCGCTTGACGCTGATCAATGCCACTGCCCCGCTTTCTCCGTGAATTTCGGTGTTCGAAAAGAATGATCCATCGTAGGGCGGGCGGTAACAATCTAGGCTAAGCGCCCCCGGGGCTCAGCGCACGACGAACCGAAGGAGCGAACGTGACAGAGAGGTCGGACACCGTGATCCAACAACTCCGCGCAGGCCCCTCTGTTGCGAGCGCAGTTTTGCTTTAACGAGTACATTGGTTGCACTGTCCTTATCTAGGACGCTATTTTGCGCACTCCAGTTGTGCTCAAGGAAACCGTGCCCGAGTTGCGGATTATCGATGACGCGCTTTGGCAACAGGTTAAACCCCGGCAGAACGCAGTTCGCACTGAGATGGGCAAGGACGAGGCCGGCAACCCGCTCAACCGCGCGCATCGCCGCAAATTTCTGCTCAGCGGTTTGCTGGAATGCGGCTGTTGCGGCACGCCTTATGCCATTCTGGCGCAGGACCGCTATGGCTGCGCCAACCGGCGCTCCAAGGCGACCTGCGATAACGGCCAGACGATCAACCGGCAGCGCATCGAGGAGCGCGTGTTGGGTGCCCTGAAAAGCCGCCTGCTGACCCCCGACCTGGTCGCGCATTTCGTGAAGACCTTCGAGGTTGAGACGGCGCGGCTGCTGGGGGAGTCCGCCATACCCAGTCCCGCACCAAGGACCAGCTTGTGAGCGTGAACCGCAAGCTCGAAGGCGTGCTGCGCGCGATCGAGAACGGCGTCTGGAACGACAGCCTCAAACAGTGGTTGAATGAGCTTGAGGCGCAGAAGCAGCAGCTCCAGGATCAACTGGACACAGCGGCTAAGCTGGACACCGGTGTGCGCCTGCACCCGAACGCGGCGGCTCGGCGACCAGCTACGCAGACTGGCAGCGTGGCAGCGGCTAGGCCCGAGCCAGCGCACCGGCCATCCTCTTCATCGATGAGCCGGATACGCCGGGCGCGCGCGGAGAATCCGGTCAGCGTGGCGGCTGGCCTTTGCACGTCAAGCTCCAGAAATCGCCTTCGTGAGAAAATAATGTTGAGTGACGACCTTGTCAATGCGTTACAAATCACATATCTTGGCTCTGCGGCCCAACGCTGCCTCGCCCTATGGGCGTTGGTCGTCAACTGCAGACTGCTTGGCCGCTCTCTTCGAAGACAGCGGCTCGGCGGATCGCTGGAGAGGGACGATGCTCGCCCCAATCGATAGAGTGCTGCGCGCGCAAGTCGGAGCCTTGCTTCTTCTAGGCTCGATGTCCCGTCCGGTGCTTGCCGCTCAAGATGATGACCCTGCGAAAGCCTTCATTGCACGGCGAGCCGGAAAACAGGAGGCCAGGGGGCCGAGTAGCGCGCGCTGGCTGGCTACGGCGTCGCGGCTCGGCACGATTTCCTCGTCATACCGCTGGTTTTCGGCATTGGCTCTGCTGTCACGGTCCTTGTCGGCAACCAGATTGGCTGGCAACGGCGGCGCGGCCAAGCGGATCGCCTGGAGCGGCGCGCTCCTGGCGACCGCTGTGTCTGAAGCTGTCGGCGGGCTCGCCGCGGTAGTGCCGACGTCCTGGATGTTATTGTTCAGCACCGATGGCGGCGTCATCGCCATCGGGGACAGCTACTTACGCTGGGTCGCGCCCTTCTACGGCCTGTTCGGACTTGGTGTTTGGCGCTCTATTTCGCGGCGCAAGGAGCGGGCAGCGTAGTTGGCCGTTCCTGGCGGGGACTGCGCGGCTTGTTATCGCTGGCGGTCTCGGGCTGCTTCTAATTGCCAAGGAGGGGAGCCCTATCGAGGTCCTCTTCATGCTGGCGGCTGCGGGCTTGGTCGCGAACGGCCTGATCACCGCCTTAGCGACTGCATTTCCATGGGACACGCATCGGACGCCGCACGAAACGTCCGGCGCCGTTGCCGCCAAGCGCTGAGTCCACAGCAATGGACCGCCACGGAAAAAAGTGACAAGTGTCGCTCTGCGTCACATGATGGCATCTTAATGAGAGTACGGAGACCATGGCAGTCAAGGCGGAAGGGATGAGACCGGAGGTGGCCGCGGTCGGCCAGCGCGGGCCCGCGGAGCACGAGCGCCGGGAGCAGATTCTCAAGGCGGCAGACGAGCATTTTCGTCACTATGGCTACAACAAAACCACGGTAGCCGATCTGGCGAAGGCCATCGGGCTATCTACGGCCTACATCTACAAGTTCTTTGAGTCGAAGCAGGCGATCGGCGAAGCCGTATGTTCGGTGGCATTGGGTCGAATCAGCGTCGATCTGAGAAAGATTGCGCAGGAGCCCCGGCCGGCGGCCGACCGCCTTCGCCTCATATATCCACGCTTGGCGAGCCTCAGCAAAGAGCTCCTGTTCAACGAACGAGAACTGCACGACCTCGCTGCAAACGCCTGCACCGAAAACTGGCAGGCAATCCATGATCATCAGGCGGCCATTTTGGAGATCGTGCGCGATATCATTTTGCAGGGGCGCGAGGCCGGTGAATTCGAAAAGAAGACGCCCATCGATGAGGCATGCCGGGCTATCATGCAAACGCTTGAGCCGTTCTGGAAGCCGATATTCCTGGAACAGAACTTCGATGAGCTTGAGGAAAGGGCGCTTGCCGTTGCCAATCTCGTGCTGCGCAGCTTGGCGCCATAGGTCACGGGGGCGCGGCTGAGTCATTCGTGATGTGAGACGCCTTCAGGTTCCGGCGGCCCCGCCTGTCGCTTAGGCGGTGTGTGAGAGGCGGCAGCAGTTTCGCCGAGAGCCCGTCAGCCGTTAAGACTGCCGGCCTCAAGATGGCCTCTTGTCCTCCATGGTTCCTGGCCGCGCCGATGCGCAAGGCTCAGCTGGGCGCTCATGTCGGCCGCACGCCCTTCTATGAAAAGCCCGTTAGCGAGTGGTGTTTCCCCATGCCGGCCTGAAACCAGCAGGCAGTAAGTTTTGACCGTTGAGTAACGACTTGACAAAATCGTCACTCGTCCCTAGATTTGGTCCATTGCTGCTAGGGGAGTTCGATCATGCCTCGCTGGAGCACACCAGGATCCGTTGTCGTTGCGGCCGCTGCACTATTCAGCCTCACCGCTTGCGAGCCGGATAGGAAAGATGCGCGCACCGAGGACCAATTGGTCCGCATCGTCGATGTCGCGCCCGCCGCCGCATCCCAGCGCGGCTTGACAGGCATCGTCGCCGCGCGGGTGCAGAGCGACCTCGGCTTCCGTGTCGGGGGAAAAATCACAGAGCGCTTGGTTGATGTGGGTCAGACGGTGAAGGCTGGTCAGCCCATCATGCGTCTGGACCGGTCCGACTTCGAACACGCGATTACCGCGCAGGTCGGGAACGTCGCAGCCGCCCGGGCACGGCTGATCCAAGCTGCAGCGGACGAGGCCCGCTACCGCGGTCTGGTTTCGTCCGGCGCCGTGTCGAAATCCGCCTACGACCAAGCGAAGGCCGCCGCCGATAGCGCAAAGGCGTTACTGGACGCCGCGCAAGCCCAGCTCAAAATTGCACAAGACGATGCGAGTTACGCGACTCTTCTTGCAGACGCCGACGGTGTGGTCGTCGAGACGCTGGTAGAGCCGGGACAAGTCGTTGCCGCGGGCCAAGTCGTCGCCCGGCTCGCCCATGCCGGACCGCGAGAAGCTTCGATCAGCCTGCCCGAGACCGTAAGGCCCGCCATCGGGTCCGTCGCGCAGGCTGGACTCTATGGGAACGACACGAAATTCCATGCCAAGCTTCGGCAGTTGTCGGGTGCCGCCGATCCGCTTACCCGCACCTACGAAGCGCGCTACGTCCTGGACGGAGCCGGGGCAAATGCCCCCCTTGGAGCCACTGTCACCGTCTACCTGCCGATCGACGGACTGGCGCCTGCGGCTTCCGTCCCGCTCAGCGCCCTTGACGATGAAGGCAAGGGGCCGGGCGTGTGGAAACTGGACGCGAAAGCCTCCCAGGTTTCGTTCCAGCCCGTGCAGGTGCTCAGTCTCGGCCAGGAGACGGCTATTCTCAGTGCGGGCGTAATGGCCGGGGAGCAGATCGTGGCGCTCGGCGGTCATCTTCTTCATCAGGGCCAGCATGTCCGTGTCGTCCAAGACGTGGCCTTGGCGCGATGAGCGGCTTCAATCTCTCCGCCCTCGCTGTTCGGGAACGGGCGATCACGCTTTTCGTCCTCGTGGCCGTCACGCTCGCCGGCATTTATTCCTTCCTTCAGCTCGGTCGGGCTGAAGACCCGGCTTTCGCGATCAAGGTGCTGACCGTATCCGCGGTGTGGCCGGGAGCGACCGCCGAGGAGATGCAGAATCAGGTCGCCGAACCCATCGAGAAGCGCCTCCAGGAACTGCGCTGGTACGATCACGTGGACACGTTCACGCGGCCGGGCCTGGCTCTGATGACGTTGTCGCTGAAGGATTCGATGCCGCCGGCCGAGGTGCAGGAAGAATTCTATCAGGCACGAAAGAAGTTAGGCGACGAGGCATCCAAGCTGCCTGCAGGCGCGCTCGGACCATTCGTCAACGATGAATATTCCGACGTGGATTTCGCGCTCTACGCCGTCAAAGCCAAAGGCATGCCGCCTCGGCAATTGACGCGGGAGGCAGAGACACTCCGGCAGAGACTGCTGCATGTCGCGGGCGTGAAGAAGGTCGACATACTCGGCGAGCGGCCGGAGCGCATTTTCGTCAACTTCTCCTACGCAAGACTCGCGACCCTGGGGATTGCTCCCCGCGATATCTTCGACGCACTGCAACGCCAGAACGTCGTCACGCCTGCGGGCTCCGTCGATACCGCCGGGCCGCAGGTCTTCGTTCGGCTCGACGGCGCGTACGACGACCTCCAGAAGGTCCGCGACACGCCGATTGTCGCTGGCGGTCGGGCTTTCAAATTGTCCGATGTCGCTGATGTTGAGCGCGGCTACGAGGACCCTCCAACCTTCCTGATCCGGCACGACGGCGATCCGGCGATGGTGTTGGCCGTCGTCATGAAGGAGGGGTGGAACGGACTTGAGCTCGGCAAATCGCTTGATGCGGAGGAAAAGCACATTGCGGTTCAACTTCCGGCAGGGCTGAGTTTCACGAAGATCAGCGACCAAGCGGTCAACATCCGTGAGGCCGTCGACGAATTCATGCTCAAGTTCTTCATGGCCTTGAGCGTGGTAATGGTCGTCAGCCTCATCAGCCTTGGCTGGCGGGTCGGCATCGTTGTGGCGGCCGCGGTTCCTCTGACGCTCGCAGCCGTCTTCGTCATCATGATGATGACCGGCCGGGTGTTTGATCGTATCACCCTCGGCGCGCTCATCATTGCGCTCGGTCTGTTGGTCGATGACGCGATCATCGCCATCGAGATCATGGTGGTGAAGCTTGAGGAAGGATGGGACCGTATCAAAGCGGCATCCTACGCCTGGAGCCATACCGCCGCCCCGATGCTATCGGGCACGCTCGTCACGATCATCGGCTTCACACCGGTCGGATTCGCGCGATCGACGGCTGGGGAATACGCCGGCAACATCTTCTGGGTCGTGGGTTACGCACTGATCACCTCGTGGGTGGTGGCGGTCGTCTTCACGCCTTATCTCGGGGTGAAGCTGCTGCCCGACATCAAGCCCGTCCAGGGCGGCCATGCAGCGATCTATGCGACGCCGCGTTATCGCAAGTTCCGGCGGCTCGTGGCTTGGTCGGTGAGCCGGAAATACTTGGTGGCTGGCACCGTGGTCGGTCTGTTCCTTCTGGCCGGCGCTGGCATGGCCGTGGTCAAGCAGCAATTCTTCCCGACCTCAGACCGCCCGGAAGTGATGGTCGAGGTGCAGATGCCTGAAGGCACCAGCATCGAGGCGACCAGTAGGGTCGCTGCCAAAGTCGAAACCTGGCTGAGACAACAGCCGGAGGCGAAGATTGTCACGACTTATATCGGTCAGGGGGCGCCCCGGTTCTTCTTTTCCTATAATCCCGAACTCCCCGATCCATCCTTCGCGAAACTGATCGTTCTGACGCCCGACGAGGATGCGCGGGAGCGGCTCAAGCTTCGGCTGCGCGGCGAAGTCGCGGCCGGCCTCGTGCCCGAAGGGCGGGTGCGGGTTACCCAACTTGTCTTTGGCCCCTACTCGCACTTCCCCGTTACGTTCCGTGTGATGGGACCGGATCTGACAAAGCTTAGGGCGATCGCCGATCAGGTTCAGGACGTGATGCGCGCCAACCCGCATACACGGCAGGTGAACCAGGATTGGGGTGAACGCGCGCCCACCGTCCATTTCATCCTCGATCAGGACAGGCTCCGGCTCATGGGGCTGACGTCCAGTGACGCCGCCCAGCAGTTGCAGTTTCTGCTGACCGGCATCCCGGTTACCGCGGTTCGGGAAGATATCCGCGCCGTCGAGGTCGTCGCACGCAGCGCGGGATCGGAAAGGCTCGATCCTGCAAAGCTCGGCGATCTGACACTGACCAGCCTTCAGGGGCGGCTCATTCCGCTCAGCCAGATCGGCCATGTGGAAATCCGACCCGAGGATCCGATCCTGAGGCGGCGTGATCGCACCCCAACAATAACGGTCCAGAGCGACATCGACGAATCGCTGCAGCCGCCACAAGTCTCGACGGAAATTCAGAAGGCGCTGGCGCCGCTCATCGCGCAGCTTCCCGACGGCTATCGCATCGAAATGGGCGGCAATATCGAAGACTCGGCGAAAGCCAACAACGCTCTGGTTCCTGTCTTCCCGGTCATGATCCTGCTGACACTGCTGGTCATTGTCGTGCAGGTCCGCTCAATCGCCGCGATGATCATGGTCTTCCTCACCGCTCCATTGGGCTTGGTCGGTGCAGTGCCGGTTCTGCTGCTGTTTCATCAGCCCTTCGGATTCAATGCGATCCTCGGACTGATCGGGCTGTCCGGCATTCTGATGCGGAACACGCTGATCCTGATCGGCCAGATCCATACCAATCAGCAGGAAGGCTTAGATACCTACCACGCAGTAGTCGAGGCCACAGTGCAGCGCGCGAGGCCGGTGATCCTGACGGCGCTTGCCGCGGTTCTCGCCTTCATTCCGCTGACGCAATCGGTGTTCTGGGGCTCGATGGCTTACACGCTGATCGGCGGCACCGCTGGCGGCACCTTGCTTATCCTCCTCTTCCTTCCGGCCCTTTATTCGATCTGGTTCAAGGTCAGACCAACCTTGGAAACGGAGGCGCACAGTACCGAACGCACTCCTTTTGCTTTCGCAACCGATAACTAACGTGGGAAAGGTGACTCTGATGTCCAATCCGAAAGTTGTTGTTGTAACCGGCGTGTCATCGGGTATCGGCCGAGCCGCTGCGGAGACGTTCTCCAAGCAGGGCTGCCAAGTGTTCGGCACCGTGCGCAATATAGAAAAAACGAAGCCAGTTACTGGCGTTGTGCTGGTCGAGATGGATATCCGCGATGAAGCGTCAGTGCAACATGGAATCCAGAGTATTATTGCTCGAGCCAAGCGCATCGACGTGCTGGTCAACAATGCCGGCGTGATCCTGCTCGGCGCGACGGAAGAAACGTCCGTCGCCGAAGCGCAGACGCTGTTCGACACCAACCTCTTCGGTGTCTTGCGCACAACGAAGGCGGTTCTGCCTCATATGCGCGAACAGCGCTCTGGTCGCATCATCAATGTCAGCTCAGTGCTGGGCTTCCTGCCCGCGCCGTACATGGCGCTCTACTCGGCATCCAAGCATGCCGTTGAAGGCTTGTCCGAGACCCTGGATCATGAGGTGCGCCAATTCGGAATTCGCGTTGCGCTCGTCGAACCGTCGTTCACCAAAACTAACATGGATCTCAATGCGCCTCAAACAGCTTCCAGCATCCCCGACTACGTCAAAGAACTCAGCATCGTTTCCCGAGCAATTCAAAACAATATCCAAAAAGCGCCGCAGCCGGACGGGGTAGCTGCAACGATTGTCGACGCCGCGTTGGGAAAGTGGAAGATGCGTCGCACACCCAAAGGTGAGGCTTCTCTTCTGGCCAAATTGCGCCGCTTCATGCCCGCCGGCCCGGTTGAGAAGGGCCTGAGAAAGACATTCGGGCTCGCCTAAATCATTCAACGGAACTGGCGGAGACGCGGACAGACAGCAAAAATGTGGGCGCCTTCCTTTTTCCGTCCGCCACCCGGTCACTCACTGTCGGTCGCGCGCCATGAGCGCAGAAAGCTGCACCTGACGTCAATGCTTGAGGGAAGGACGTCTTTTGAATCCACCGACATTGACCCGGCGTGTCGCGCTAGAAGACCAGCTTGGTTTAACCGTTGTCGAGCGGAGCCGCTCTGCAGTACGGCCATCGTCGGCGGCACCGGCAGAGCAAGGTCAGCCAATTGCTGGCGACGATTCCAGGCGTCGGCATCATGGGCGCAAGCACCATCGCGGCCACTGTTACCGACCCGGCTTTGTTTCGAAATGGCCGGGAGTTTGCCGTCTGGCTCGGCATGACGCCGAAGCAAAACTCAAGTGGTGGCAAGGAGAAGCTCGGTCGAACCAGCAAGCGCGGCGACAAATATATCCGATGCCTGCTTGTCACTGGTGCGATCGCCGTCCTGCGGCACACCCGCACCCGAACCACGAAGGACGCGGGTGCGCGGATTATTGGCCCGAAAACCGACGAAACTTGCCGCCGTGGCTCTGGCCAACAAGACGGCCCGCATCGTTTGGGCAGTTATAACGCGGGGAGAGGGCTACCGGAGCAAAGAACACATTGGGTAGGCCGCTTAACTGCAGCCCGCTCCACAGCATGCGAGGGTGAAGGGGAAATGATGGCGAGCGGTCGAGCCGCAGATCGGAAAGGCCCGGGTAAATCAAAGCGCAACGCAGCGCGCATTCTTGATAGGGATCCGATCAGCGAATTCCATCATGGCCAGCGGTCATATGCACCGCACCGAAGGGCCGGACACATGACTGCACCTGACCATATCGCCAAAATGACCCCAAAAACCCCTGCACGCGGGGGCCATCCACATATGATTTGCTGCTTTCATGCGGATTCCGACGAAGACGCCCACCCATTCCGATTTGATGGCGCCCGGGATTCCGACATGATGTCGCCCATCTGGCATCGCCTCGCTGGCTGAATTTTCTCTGGCATTTGTGGTCTGACGGGGTCA
>Ga0310811_10005645_pt1 | contig 15880 bp, 23 predicted proteins | sample YCmetagenome_FD_207642 | JGI IMG/M metagenome (GOLD analysis project Ga0310811, IMG submission 207642) | Soil microbial communities from experimental microcosm in Duke University, North Carolina, United States - YC | ecosystem: Engineered > Artificial ecosystem > Soil microcosm > Unclassified ...
TTGTAAGCCGATGTAGATACCGTGTAAAATAGAATAATACCTTGCCACGAGAATGTATAGCATTTGGCAAATGAAGGACCAACGGTACCCCATCCCGACTTACAGCTACTCGAGGCTTCAAGTCATTGGGGTTATGCCATTCCCGAAGGGGTTCATCAGAGTTGTTCCAGTGGGAGGGGCTGCGGTGCTGGTGAGCGCGTTCCTTGACTGCCTCTGAAAACACAAATGACGACAGAATTTCTAAAGATGCTAAATGAACAGCGGTCCCAAAATACTAGAGGGCTTACCCTTGTCAGCGAGTGCTTGCTGGACTAATCTCTTCATTTGCTTCTGAAGCCGTTTCTTGAACTTGGCATCCTTGACTTCTTCCCTACGACTAAATGTAGAGATCAGACAAAGACCTGAGTGAAGGCCTGGCTGACTCACGCTCGCTTGGATGGGCGATTCCCTGCTTCCTCAGCCGCATCATCATTATCGGTATCTTTACCAATCTCATCATCGATGGCATCTGCACCAGGCACTTCGTCTAAATGATGGGCAGGTAAATCCCTTTCAAAACTCGTTAACGCAGGTTAGAGTTATCATTAGGAAATATACCTTAAAGCACTAACAACATCTTCCTCCGTCCATACCTCTCCCTCAGCGTCTGCACCACTAATGGCATCCGATAATTCTTCGGATCGAACGGCATGAATGAATGGGTGACTCATTTGCAAGTCTCCATCAGTAGTAGGTAGAACGTTAGGAGGGGTTGGGACCGAGTTAAAACCTGGAAGAGAGGCCTTGGCCTTTTTCTTGGGCTTCCGTTTTGAATTAGGTATATTTTGAGCTCGACGTGCCAGATGAGGTGGTCGGGGAGGCAACGCATGCGTCTAACACAGTAGCATTCAGTAAAACCAATATTAATGAGACGCTACAAGAATAATGAAGGGTAGGGTCGAGCCCCGCCACACGCGTTCACCCCGGATCAGCCTACAGAAAGCATCTCCAAGCACATGCAGCCTACCAAGTTGCTTCGCCTACAGAAAGCTTGACAACTCAGGAAGAAGTCGAATGGGAGGGTAAGGTGGAGTAAACCAACGATAATGGCTTACCTTCTGGCACTGGTCAGAGTCTAGACTCGGAGAGTCTGGTGGGGTCATAACCATAGAGAACGAAGCAAGAATATCGAAACAGCTTGCACGCTAGACTGGTGACAAGTCTGGACTACGTATTTGAGATGTAAAGTGTTTGACGGTCAGACTAGTCGATCTCGGAGAAATTTGGCGGGCGAAGCGAGGAGTTTGAAATTTGACAGATTCCGGTGATGCCAGAGGTACTTGTGATCATACAGTACTTAAATGTTATGCGTCTGATCGCCTGTCTGCTGCTCTCGCTCAGAATATATACTAGTTTTAATCATGAGTACTTGAATGTGCGAGACACATGATTGCATGACGCCAACAAGGTCCACTCCAACATAGTACCACAGGCACCGCTACTATCAATCACTGCGGAAACGAGAAAACAACTCTACCATAACTAGATCGTGCGCGAACGTTGTATATAAATTGTTGTAAGAAATTTGCAATATGGCTTGTACGCAGTAGGTAGTAAAACAATCGATGCTACTCTAAAGCCAACATTGACTGAGCAGACCTGTAAGTGCCAGTGAGTTAATGAAAGAGTTAATGTTCAGACGTCTCACAACGATCTCCGCGCCAAGGATTCATGAGGTCGATCGTTTCGCCAACATCTTGAGCCACTCTTTTTCCCACTCATAAATGGCCTCCCAGTCCCAGTCAATTTTGCTCTGCTCCGCTTCTGAGAGCTTGTCCTTGCGCTGTTCACAATACATCAATCAAAATTGAAATGAATAATTAATATATCACTTACTGCTTGATCATCTTCATCGGTCCCCCACGTAGGCCAAGTCCCAACCCACTCTGGCCAGCCACTAACAGGAGGTTCGGCTTGGGGTGGTTCCGGGCTTGAGTTCGGTTTCTCAGATTGTTGCATGCTACCGGAGGCGTTCATGGGTGTGAGGAATTGAGAATAAAGCGACATCAGCACACGTTTTAAATACGTCCGAAACATCCGCTTACATAGAATATACCCACGAAATGGGTGTGCGACTCAATGTCACACTTATCAATGTTCAACTTCCAGCGGTCAAAGTATGAGAGTAACGTGAAGAACCATATATTAATATGTTAATTAATGTGTCTCTACTTTCGGGCTATCACCCATAGCAGCCTTGATAGCACAAATGTATCGGACCGCGCAGGCTCCAGGCAATCCAAGAACATTGGTATTGATCCATCTTCCAGCAGGAAACGGAATACAGCGACAGGTGCCTCAGTAGATGTGGCGACGTCAATTTCTTGTAAGGTGTCCCAGAATGGCTTATGCCCGGGTGACTTCTGCAAGGTCGACTACATGAAGTTAGCATATTCTTAAATCAGCGCAAGGAAAAGTGATAATCGTGATGATACTGACTGTTAATTGACGGCGAATGTACGCAAAGCAATCTCGAGACGAGTTCGGGGAGCGAAGCTCGAACTCGATAAAGGATCAACATACTCACCCGCTGTCAAGTAATCTGGAACGCGTTCGGTCAGCAAGGCTCGAGCAGAACAGGGGATGAACATGCTTACATCCTGTAAAGAAACCAGGGACGCATTCTGTCAGCGCAGCTGGAGCTCCATGGGATCGGCATACTCACATCCTGTCAAGTGACCAGGGACGTGTTTGGTAAGCGAGATTCGAGCTTTAGAGAGTATCAGCACACTCACAATCTATCATCGACAGGTTCGATCACTTTGACACTTCTCGAATGTATGCCTTGTGTGTAGCAGGCAGCCTAACTGTGGAAACTGCCAAATATCCAATATAGCATCCACGTATACTCCTTCTCTGCGAGTTCTGTACTACGAAGAAGAGACCTATCCAAAAACATCAACATAATCTACTCTGAAAACGCAATGTACTTACAGCTGACGTCAATGGTAAAGAACACACCCCTGACAAAATCCCAGGCCGTCATCATCACGAAACGTGTTTATGAGCTGCTGCATATCACACCGATGTCGCAGAGCCGACCTGCTAACCCAGTGTCGTGTATCCCACAATGCCTCCTTGATAATATCAATGCCGAGCACGAGGATCAGGGCGCTGACGACCATGATAGCTATTCAAATTATCAGAACAGCGAGATGATAGAAGTTTATGCCACATACGAACGTCAGAAATGAGCCCCGTGCCTATCATTAGTAGGATAAAAGTAGCGACTGCAAGCAATAATCCAGCAATACGGGTCCCGCCGCCCACCCTACCTTACACCACAGTAAAGAAATGTTTTCCTCACAGTAATGTGTTTTTGTATACATGATAGTTCGGTCTGTGATGTGTGAGCGATTACTAGCTAGTATTGGAGAGAAATACGCTTACGCCGTCCCTAGAAACCCATCAACTAAATCCAAATACCAATTTGCCAAACGCTCCTTGTTAGTATCAATCTCTACATCAAGGGACACAGCTGCAAATACTTTGACGTTTCATTAACAAAGCATCCAGATTATGACAGGACATGCATAACGCAGGAACGTTCCAAGGCGGATGCATGATATTGAAAATAACCTAAGACAAATCAGCAGCAAAGTAATTAACAACATGAATGATGGGACATGTGAATCGAAGAAAAAGTACCGGATGGTCTCCAGCGTGGGCGGAACGAGTACATTGGACGGGAGACGTTTGGTTCCTGTGAGGCTGCTCACGTTGAAAATTATCACCACGATGGATAACAACATACCCTGTGAGAATCAGGAAGATGCTCACCTCTCCAATACATCTGTGCAGGACGTCAGTGCCAAGTGCTATCAAGTCAGCAGACGGCTTACCCAACAAGAATATACCGCGGGAAGAACCAAACGAGAACGCCGAAACGCAGGTAGTCAAAGAGAAAAGACAGCCCTACTCAAATCACATGCGTGAGCAAATACCTGACAACTAAGCTCAGATGTAACCCACAAGTAAGTACAGACGAAAGCGCAAATGCCGCAATCGTCGTGGCAATCATATCTTCCGGATACGAGTTTCCCATATCACGCGCTATAGTGGAGCACTAACAGAAATTTCTTGGTGATCTACGAAGTGGTTCTACTGGTTCTCCAAGTCATTAGCTTTGATGCCCAGCACGGACGAAAGGCACACAGCAGTAGCCTCGCTAGTCTTCCTATCGCCCAGCTCCTCTGATTCCATTTTTGTGAGTAGAATATTGGATCACACGACACGAGCTAAGCGATCATTCGCTGTGCTACATTTGACCGTATATGAGAGTGACGTGAGCGCTGGTTGGACCAAGTCTTTTGGGATAGGGACATCCAACGCGAGTATCCAGTTCCCGCAATTATTGCTGATGAACTCGGCAATTGGCTGGTTAGAATATGACGCATGAGTATGTACTAAACGTATGTCCTTTGGCGAGAAGGTAGCTGATGCCTGAATGATGACAGGATAACCGTGGATGAGAGTGTGCAATAACGCGCAACTGTGGGTACTTATGTGATATTGAGAGAACACTGGAACATCCACGGCGGGTCGGTAATACACTGCATTTATACCCAAGGGCTGATCGAGTGCAGCAGTGCGGACTGGGCACGCACACCTGTATGGCTGGATGTGGGCGATAGGGGGCTGACCGCTTACTTGTCTCTTCTGCGCTAACAGGGATAGTCTCGGTAATATACTGCAACTATACCCAAAGGCTGAGTGTAGTAATGGGGACTGGGCCCATGCGCTCGTGTAGCTGGACATGTGCGACAGGAGGCTGCTCGCTCACTTGTCCCCTCTGCGCTAGCAGCGGATAGTCCACTATCAGAGGTGATTGATAGCGGTGGTCTGACTTAGAAGAACATGGAACGTTGGCAGACTGCATGAGCAGAGGGCTTTGCATAATCGTCGAGGTGAGATAGTGCAGTACTTAACTTCAGGCTTACAGGATATTCATGCGTTTAAATATTTGCTCTCGCAATCTTCCAGGTAGGTCACTCGCAAAATCTGCACAACGATTATCTGAACTTGCTATGAGATATTGAACCTCCGGAAAAATCACCATGACGTCCCCTGAGAGCGGATATCAACGCCAGACTTTCCTGATCACACTGAGCCTATCAATATCACTGGCTAGCCATGTGCATGCGTCCTTACATGTGATCCGTGACAGAAAATTGGATCCAGGGAACCCAGAATATGTTGTAATGAAAAGGGCTATCTGTTGCTGCAGAACGGATAATTAAACAGTCGATGGTATGGTGAGTGCCTGATGATACAGGTAACAGCATCACATGCGATGTATTAGCAGCAACATGACTCGTTCTAACACTATGTCAAGGTCAAGTGCACGCCAATCATGTCCGTAATGGGAACATACCAGGCAGAACCACATACGTGGTCACGTCAAAATATCAAATACATAATTCTAACACAACAATGATCTAGTGTGCGCTGGCAAATCATATTTCAAAGTCAGAACTTATGCGGCAATTGTAACACCGCATGCAGATTATATAATCTTCGTCTTTGCTTCCCAATTTCCATCATGTCGTCGAACGCTTAGCGTTTGAGTTTCCCCTCGTTGAACGCCTAGCGTTTAACTTATCTGCTAGTTGACGTTGCATGTTGACAATCGTCGACTGCACGTCTATTATGATGATAACATAGACTCTGTTCACCATGAACACTCTCACGTTGCACGTTGACTATCGTCGACTGCACGTTGATGTGGACGTTGCACGTCGACTATCGTCGACTGCACGTTGATTTAGACGTTGCACGTCGACTATCGTCGACTGCACGTTGATTTAGACGTTGCACGTCGACTATCGTCGACTGCACGTTGATTTAGACGTTGCACGTCGACTATCGTCGACTGCACGTTGATTTAGACGTTGCACGTCGACAATCGTCGACTGCACGTTGTTTGGACGTTGCACGTCGACTATCGTCGACTGCACGTCTATTATGCTCTTACTATTGACTCGGACGTTGCACGTCGACTATCGTCGACTGCACGTCTATTATGCTCTTACTATTGACTCGGACGTTGCACGTCGACTATCGTCGACTGCACGTCCAATTCCTTCAGTGTTTTGCGTCTTTTTCTCGAAATTTTATTTGCTTTTACATTATATCCAGCGGCACCCGCGAGACAGCAATTTGCGGCTTTTAAGGAAGCTCCTGGTACAGCAAGATTTGTGCTTAAGTGAGTGCGTGCAAAGCGACAGGAAACAGTGTCTTTGTGCAAGAACGAGGAATAAGCAAATGTGACAAAATAATCAACGATCCTCTAATACCCCGTTCCACTGTTCCAGCTAACCCCTCAGCACGATGGCAGCCTCAGACTCAAGATTAGCCTCCGTTTATCCCATGCCTTGATATACAGTTCGTCAACGGACTGTTGTCTTGCTACAGGACTATATATGAGCTTGCATGAAAATGTACAGAATTGGAATAAAACACAAACTCGGGTGAAGCAAGCGTATCAGCGTGTACTACTGGTGTGTTGGTGGCCATCGACAGTTTGATGCATGAAGTATGAAGACGGATGGTCAAGAAGAGAGATGAGGCAGAAGATGTGTATCGTGCTGAGGACGGAGATGCGGCTGGAGAGCGAGGTGAATCGCGAGGTGAATCGCAAAGTGGTGCGGGAACCTTTGAAAAGCTGGACAGTAGCCTGGCAGGTGGGCGAGTGGGTGGCTGTTGAGGCTGATGATGGACCTGCGGAGGTGCTGTTTCGAGTGGGTGAAGCGATCCGTCGATATGTTGTGCGCTAGTGCCTGCGAATCAAACCAGTCGCAGTTTCTCATATCTTCAAAATGATCAAAGACAAGCGTATATATCTAGGAGTATAAGATTTCTGCAAGAGTAAGAGCGCATATACTCACCTGAGATGCTTGTGGGTGACTGATGAGTGCATCAACTTGAAAATCCATTCAGCGCGCGCGTCAGTAACGAACACAGAACAAAGACACGCACTATTTGATCCAGCCATTCCACCCACCCCTTCCCCTCAACGTTCAGACTGACAGAACAGACATACGCACGGATGCCAAAGCTAGATGACGCCATCGCAGACGTCCTGCAGGAGCGTACAACGATCCTAGATCCGGTACGATGATTGGAGGCGTGTTTGACGAGCTTGATGTGGTGCGCGGACCAAAGAGAGTAGCTTTGGACCAGGAAAATTTGAAGCGCTTGGAGGACGATACAGGTACACTTACCGTATCCTAATGCCATGTCAGTCTGCGCATCCCACACTCGGATCGTCTCTTCGTCTTAACTAGACACAATACAATTTTCATTCGACGAGGATACTGCAGTCCTGGCGGATGTAAGGGCACATAATGAGAATACTGGGATGGCAATCGAAGGACTAACCTTGGACTTCGACAGGTGTATTTCTGTGAGAACCACTTCGTCATCCAACCTTTTCAACTCTGTCAAGAGTGCGTTGATTCGCGTTAAGGCTAACTTGTTTTATATATTAACGAAATTCTTCACCTGCAGATGCACTGCTGCATGAGCTCGGAGAGTTCACCTATATTCTGCTCGAGGAGCTGGATAGCCAATCCCCTTTGATTATTGAAGGTACTCATCAGCTCAGCGATCAACTTGGCGCGTTGATGACAGTGACGCGAGAACGAAGTGGCACGAAAGCAAGATTCCTCCGAACTGAAGGTTCCCCAGAATCGAAGGTCACGTGATCCACGTGACGCTAAAACCACTCGACAACAGCACTAAACAGTGATACAGTTGACGTTGCTGACTGGGTCTCGAGTCTGTATCGAAGTCTGAAAGTTTTCAGTTAGCACTCACTCAGCGATCCATGGCCCGGACTAAGCAAACGGCTCGTAAATCTAATGGCGGGAAGGCTCAAGGTCGCGTGTCAATCACGGATCCTGGAAAGCTGAAGATCAGAATACCAGCGCAGACAGTACGCGCTCATGTCGATGTATCTTCACCGCATGAGGTGAAAAATGATGTACATGACGTGTATGATAACCTCAACGTATTTTAACTAACGTGTCTACACAGTTCTGTGTCCTCTGTCGAGACGGCAGTGAAAACCTTGTCCTCTTCACTTGCGACGAGTGCCCACGCGTCATTTGCACTCGTTGCATTGATGTTCCTTCAAATTACCTCGGGGAATTGAAAAAAACGGATGTCAAATTTCGCTGCGTCCTTTGTCACACAGCGTTGATGAAGAAATTAAACGATCAGACGCCGTACTATGTGAGTATTCTTACATCATATCCCCAGTCTTTTACTCAATATATACTTCAGGGATTTTTCAGGGACGCACAGCCCGTTCTCCCATTCTTTCTGCCTGTTCGTGTGCAATTAGAGACATCCAAGCGTTCCGAGATATCTGCCTCGCACATCCTTATTATCCACTTTAAACTGGTTGACCACGTGACTACTGGGAGTCCGGTTGACATCATTCACCAATTTTTGGCGCCGTATTTTCCATATGGTGGTCTCCGCAAGCTCGACGTTGTTTTTGATCTAGGCACTCCTTTTAAAGTCAAAGGTTATAACGAGAAATGCATGGAGCTCGCCAAGGACGTCATCGAACAGGACTATTACAAGTCCGTATGTATCGTGATTACGACCCATACAGACGACGACCGCGGTGATCCGTTCATTGGCCGTAAACAGGGAGACAAAAGCGGCTACGTCTCTTCTTCTGTTCCTGAGGTAAGCTCCCTCTTGTTCGACCAATCATACGCTTAATATTTTCCCTGTCAGTTCTTGAACGTTCTCTTCAAGCCGTGGCAGGACGCAATCACACGCGCTAAAGACACGACGATGTTCTTCATGGGCTGCGGAGCCATCGTCAATAATACCGAATCGTTTCGCGATCTGCGTCTGTCTGTTCTCAACTCCAAGCTTTCATCTGCAGTTGCATTCACAGCCCCACACTTCCAACCGTCATTCACATGTCATTTGGTAGTCGCTTTTGCTGAGCATGTCCTCATCGAAGGTTTTCCCCTCCGTGAAGCATTCCCCGAGATTCTCGGTCACTCATACCGACTGGGAATGCACACAGATATCATTCTTATGACAAGATCTGAAACTAACGGCGCAGCAACGCTGCAATGCACCCGATATGCATGGTCCCACGCTACAGCTCGTCCATGGGGATCCCTGCTTCCACTCCAATGCCCGCAATGCGGCTGCATTAGCAAATGGAATTTCAGTCGTGACTCTGACAAGTATATTTTTGAATGTTCCTACAGGGGTTGTGGTCACGGTCGTGGCACGAAAAAGCTTCCTCCCAAGAGGTACACTTTTCAGTGCCCAGAGGGCGCCAAGCGGCTCGTCCCAGGGAAAAGGCATAATGCTGGATGGCTGGAGGTGCCTCTAGACTTTTCCCAACCCAACAACGTAACCACATTTTCAGACATGTAGCAAACATAATCATAATTCCATCTTAGGGTATATTAGGATATCATATACTCTAACAACAGGCAAGGTGTGCGGAGTTCTCCAGTCGCTGTACAAGAAGGTAACACTACATACTCACGAGATGGGAATGAAACAAATAATATTCACTGGAGTGATATCTTTATTTTGAGTCCAGGATCCACTCCTTGAGCGACTCGGATGGAGCTCATCACTGCAGCCTCGGACGCAGAATGGTGACTGTGAAAGATGGTGTGAACATTGACGACTTGATCAGCGAGTTCACTTTGAATACAGAACAAGCAAGGGCTTTCCGAATTGTCGCGGAACATAGTCTCCAAGTTAAACCTGAACCACTGCGCACGTTTATTCGAGGTACAGGAGGTACGGGAAAATCGCGCGTTATTAATACTCTGAAAGAGTTCTTTCATCGACAGAATCAGAGTAGACGATTTCGACTAGCATTATATATTGGAGTGGCTGCGAAAATCATTTCAGGAATGACATTGAACTCAGCACTCAGTATTGGACGACGTATGACATGATATGCATGTACCAAGACAAATTGAGATCTCGTAGCAATGTGGGAAGGAGTGGATTACCTATTTATTGATGATATATCCATGATCTGTTGTAATTTTCTGTTGCAGATCAGCGAAGCACTGACAGAGGCCAAAGGGAAAACCACGCCATTTGGAGGCATGAATCTTATTACAGCAGGTGATTTTGATCAACTGCCACCTGTTGGACAGCCTCGTCTATTCAGTCATGTGAACACTCATCGTGTAGCTTGCATGTGTGCCTGGACGTGCTTTTCGTGGCAGGATCATAGAACTCGAGCGCACGTAGACCTGCACGTGCCATAAGCAAGAAGTTTATATGAACGACATCATCGCAAGTCTTCTTATCAGTATACTGCTATTAGAGTTGTCAGTAAGTAGCGCACGCCGTGAGAGGGGGAAGACTCGCATCAAAAATGTTAAGAATCGTTGAAGTACTTGCAACCGAAACTAACGCGGCTGTAGTGATTGTATAACCTCACGAGTTAGGTCCCCAAATCTCACACTAGATGACAACGGCTTCACCGCGACACTCCTCCATTGAGGACGATACTTCATGAAGAACCGAACCGGGTGTTTGACCAGGTTTATACCATGACGTGCTATGTCGCGTTCACGTCAGTCCCACAGTCTCAAAAGTATATGAACATACAACTTCTTCCCAGGCAGTGGGTTAATGATCTTGAGTATGGAACTTGAGATTGCGACTGCGCTCAGGGTAAGCAATACAAACCTTCTCTGGGCCAGAGTTTTCTTAGCAATAAGCAGCTTCCTGGAAAAGCTTCCCAGATCCATGCCCCAACAGCTCGTGGTTTGCGACCCGAAGCTCAGAGGCGCACGAATCCCATTCGTTGTACACGTCGAGATCGTCAGTATGGATGAAAGTAATTTCTTCGTCTGCATAAAGCGAGAAAATGAGCACCACAACAAGTATTAGTCGATGGAAAATTTTACCCGGCGCCTTGGTTGAAGGATGTCTCAAGAGCGAGGCTAGTGTTGGACACATTACCCCCGCAAATATACTGACAGTGAGGGAGACATTCTTAAAACCAGTTGATTCTCGGATATCATAATAGTTCTTAACGACATCGCATGTCTGCGAGATAGTTTTACCCCTGTGGGGTCGCCGTCAATCAGTTACTCTCGAACATATTCTATAGACTCACATTAATACCAGCGGGAATACCTGTGTCCCAAATGAGCCAAATTATTTCGCTGCCGAGATGCACTTGCCTCCTGTAGCAAAGTTTACATTCTCCAATGCAGTGAAATCCGATTTTCTAAATACGTCAAACTCAAAGTCCTCACCCCAGGGCAGGACCTTGATTAACTCCGGTGCACCATCAACGAGTATATCATACTTGGGCGCTAAGTTCTTTGTTTACGATTGCAGCGAAACCTATCAGTGGCACTCAGAATTGCGTGAATACAAATGGCTTACCTTCCCACTCGGCACGGGCACCGTACAGATCAAAATAAGTTTCGACAAAGCCTATGTAGCTTTTGACGACAGGACCGACATCTTTTACCCAATATTTTGAGACGGCCTTGTGCTCCTCGATCGACCCAGTCTTAAAGCGAATTGAATTGTACATCAAAGGTAATACAAAATCGCAAAACTTGAGACGTACCAATTGAGATAGCCCTCGATCATCTTTGTCTGGGTGTCGCTGGTCATATTCATCTTAGCCTGAAAAAGAAGGTAAGAAATAAAAGCATGTAGATGAACATAAAGTTGACTCGACCTCATACAAAGCTGCCACAGCTTTTCATAATGCGGCTGAGAAATCGCCATACTTGACCGTCAATCTGACGTATGTCAATTCTGCGTTTATGTCATAAACGATCGATTCAGTCTTGTAGACAGAGGCCACGAGAAGGGTAAAGTCGCGGGCCGATTCTTATGGACACTATCAGGAAATCAGATATGTTTCATATATATAGCAAATTTGAGTGTCATATTTACCGGATGTTCTGCACGTCGACAGCAGCAGCTTAAACTGCTGCGACCACTTCGTCCATGGTCGTTCGCCTCGTCCCACAAAGGGATAGTATTGGCTGCACTGGTGACTTCTTGACCACAGTAGCCAATTTTGCTTCAGAAACGCGAGGTACGATCTTCGTGAAACCGAACCTCTTGTATTTTACCAAGTCGTGCAAAACCTTGAATCAAAGGGGTCAGTTGCACGAGTTACACAACGATTTGGACGCGGAGTACTTGCCTGGGATGAACACTGATTTACCTGCTCAAAATTCTCATCAGAAATACCGGATTTTTGATTCCATGAGTCCAGATCAGCTAACTTCCCATTAGAGCTAAAACTGAGTATGAGGAGATCGCAGAGCCTTGGCGCTTGGGGGTCCACTGTTCTTGAATGATCCGAGTGCCTGCCCATGAAGCTTGTCCGACATGATGAGCGTAGAGTTTGTCCTTTTGTCTATACGGTAATAATCAGCTGACCTGCAGAAACGGAAGCATACATACGTGAATTGTGAGAATGGCTACGCAACCTCGACACAGTAGCTCGGAGGAGCCTTGTCGGCCAAGAAGCGGTCTGCAGCTGCGGAAACCATAGTTCAATGAAGTTGGGTACGATGCAGCAGTGAACTGCGGAGGGAGATTGATGTTGGATAAGATCTTGAGTTCAAGTTGACTTTGCGAGACACGTGATTGCATGACGTCAGCAAGATCAGTCACCGCGACATGCAGAGACAAAGCCGTTGTTATCCAGAATGTGGCCACGTCTGACAGACACGTCAAGGTAAGTTTGCTCGCATATCACAATATTGTGCTGAATGTTCGATTCAGGTGGAAGAGAGACCAGCTGGCCTCTTTGTTGTTGCCCATCGAAGCACTTCTCATCAGTCCAGATGTCATCCGGTATGAATATCTGTATTCTGTTAGTGCTCTGCGTTGTTTCGAAAGGGAGGACACTTAAGTATTTTGACAGGTTATCTCGAAGCATCAGTCGTTACTTACACGCCATATTCCACATCGCGCAAGCGAGACACGCTCTTTGTACCCGGGACAGGTTGATAATGCAAGATGTTGAGAGTATGCGATCTGCTGCTGGTCTCCCATCTTCCCTGGCGTCATACTTAAGGAATGGCAGCCTGAATGGATAGAGTTATCTCATCGTATGCATGGAATCTATAGCTGACAAGGTCTTTGGCCTCACATACAGGAAAGTACTTTAAATGATTCACCTAAAGGCGCCTTACCTGGGTGAGATCCATACAGTCGCAATCTCAAACATGCTCATATCATTTCAGTGAGGCGCAAAAGGCCGCAGTGCAGGAGGACCAGTCAAGTCCATGTGAATTGTAAGTGGCCAAGTAAGCGAAGGGATCACAACTGACGATACTATTCTTGCAGAGGGAAGTGTTGGATGTTCTCAAGGACTCCAAAATTGTTTTGAAGACCGGCAAGGACGACCGCTCTCGTTTCTGGGTAGCATATGGAAGAGTCGCCGAGGAACGCAACGACAAGTTCCTTGAGCGATACTACAATGCCATGGACATCGTGTTAATCTTCGTTAGTTTTGCATGCTCGCATCTGCCTTGTGTTGGGATTGACGTTCAATCAGTCTGGTCTGTTCTCAGCTGTCAGCACGGCCTTTATCGTGGCCATGGAGTAGAATCTCAGTCCAGGCCCCAACTACACTACGAATGCCATTCTCCCCCAGCTCGTCTTAATTGAACTAGGTGTGAGCGGAAGATATGCTTGTGTTTCTCATTGCTCTCTTGCACAAGCTGATTTGATTGACAGACACTGCTTTCAATCACTAACCTACTGGCTCTGAGGAACGGTGGACTGTGCACTACACATTTCTTTATTCACAAAGTCCTGCATAGTTCCTTGGAACAGGACAATCGCTTTCGTGTGGTCAACTTTTGCCTTTCTTTATGTTGGCGTCGCATTTGCTGCTCACCCAGAACATGCCATAACCTACTTTGACATCGAACTTGCCCAATTGTTCCTCGACGAGATCCCTGGGAACAAGTATGAAGGTGACTCTTGCATGGACGACGAACCCGTGTCCAAAGATTGTTCTGGAGGTGAGCCCTCTGGAAGCGATGGAGTGTGTGTGACTCATGCGTCACTTGCAGCTGAATCTGCCAAAGGGGCGATCGTTCACCAGATTGTACGTTTCTGTTCTCGCTTTTCTATCCAGTATCGAAACTTACGATATTGTACAGAGCGAGTATTTCAAGGACTCGAAGGTGAGTGTCCTGTACATCGTACCATGTCAATACCTTTTTTTTGAATCCGGAGAGTGAAACTCTATGTAGGACAGTGCTATCTAGTCTTGAGACCTCGTGTCCCAAACCCCGACTCATCCATACCCTAACTCACGTCTACCTCCATAGACCGTCCTGATACGTCTTGACGACCTCACAATATGGCAATCTAGCGGTGAGGGTTACACATGGGAACAAAAGTTCCCCAGGGAGCGTTTCCTAGCGTTATATATGCACACGCACAGCAACGAGCGTGCATAACTTCGAGAAATTTGCGGGGTTGGATGGAATTGCGATGGTCAACATAGTAGCCAATCCTGCAGAGGCTGCGATCACGGGCCGTAGGCTCTATGTTTTGCTTAATGGGTATAATTCACCTTTTGTTGACGGTTACTTGTTGCACAGGCAGCACTTGAAGGGCGCTTCTACCCCCTTTGGTGGATTCGCTGGGTCTGAAGTACCATTGTACATCAGTGGTATTTCGTGCTTTTTTGCGAATCGCTGTTCGATTGACTTATTTGTGGTGTTTAGGGCTGTACAATTCATGTCCACGGATTCACAGTGTGTTTCCACGCCCAAGCAACATACCGTAGCCCTTCCGTCGTCGGTGTCGTGATGGCAGTCGGGAATATGGGCAATACACTCGCTCCCTACAATGAGAGCAATACATTTCTATGCTCCTAGGTCAGTATCATGGGGTGGCTAACTTAGTAATCGTGCAGTTAGATTTCTCATCTGCCATGCGTAGACAATGTGAGTAGGGTGCTCTTGTGCTCGATGAACTCATTCTTCCAGGTCTTGTGGACATGAAAAACCCTGGACATGATGACTTTGAGCTGTGGAGCCCCAGCGAGGAAAGAGACTCACTTTGCTTATCCTCCAGTGGAGGGTAACAGAGTACTAGGATAATACTTGTGCACATTACTTAACCTTGCCTGAAACAGACATATCTTGTACCTTTACAACTTAGCAATAATGGACCTACTTTGCCAGAAATGTATGTTTTGGTATAGACTACACTAAAAAAAATAGAAGATTCACCAGGTGGATGATGCATCAGAGAGAAACCAGATATGGCCAGGATGAGGAAGTGACAAAAAGGGAGTGAACAAATGTGAGAATTTACTGATGACTTGCACTCCACTGGAATTGTTCCAGTGGAGGATCGCAGAGTACTGGTATGCCAACTACAAGACTGCACTCCACTTTACCTGTTCCAGGGGAGGCACATAAGGACAAGCATAAGAAAACTAAAGTGAAAACTACCATAGGAAAAAAACAAGGAAACAAGAAAAAGTCAACAAGGAGGTTTTGGATGGTGAAAAAGATGATAGGACAAGAAATGGGACAGTCAAGACAACAGTAAGGAAGTCAAGGATAAGAAGTGCGATATCATAGGATATGCCATGCCAGTAAAGAGAAGGATACAAAACAGAATAGCATATGATAGTCAAAACACGGATAAGAATTGTGATAGACTACAATGAAATACCTTACAATGCTGACACGATAGTCCAGGATGAGTCAAGCCAAGTCCTAATGAGGCTTTCGCCTTCGCCTATACCTCAGACAAAGCAAGATCAACCGTTCTATCAGCAAAAAAACAGAAAAATCAAGCAAAATCAAGCCCA
>Ga0310811_10005646_pt1 | contig 15880 bp, 16 predicted proteins | sample YCmetagenome_FD_207642 | JGI IMG/M metagenome (GOLD analysis project Ga0310811, IMG submission 207642) | Soil microbial communities from experimental microcosm in Duke University, North Carolina, United States - YC | ecosystem: Engineered > Artificial ecosystem > Soil microcosm > Unclassified ...
CGCTTTGTCCGTATCTCTGGTGCTGGCCTGCGGGAAAGTCATCCACATGACGTTATGATCACCAAAGAAGCGCCAAACTACGGAACCAAAAACCGCTAAATCTCAAACGCATAAAAAGGTTCCGCCACGATAACATGGCGGAACCTTTTTATGCGTTCCTCATTGCTGGTTGCTTCGCACGAAAACAAATAAACAAAACAAACCCTTGCGCCAAAACTATTCTCGAATAAACAGAACAGGTAGGGGCTGGCTTTATGCCTGCCCGTTGTAACGTTATGCCTGCCCGTTGTAACGGTATGTCGGGTGCTGCATAACTTTTTGCAATGTGCCGGAGCGTGCAGAATCGGCAGTGCCAAAGTTGGGAAACACTACAAAAATGGGCGATCGAGGGTCAGTTTCAGGAGAAAGAAGCGTTCTGATGCCGTTCGTGCAGAAGCATCTGGTATACTAGAACGCCAGGGGTATCAGTGAAAGGAGGACAAGATGAGAAGAGAGACAAGCGATCCCAGTGACAAAGGCAAAGGCAAGGTCGTTGAAGACTCCTCCAGGGAGATGACGTCTGGCACATCGCAAAACATCGATGCAATGAAATGGCAACTTGAGCTAGAGGGGGCCCCGCAGAAAAGTCACGAAATGGCAAAGGGGCTACAGAGGCATAGCAAGGGAGCTAAATGGCTTAGACAAATGTGGATAGATGCTAAAAAAACTGGTCCCAGTTCGGAGGGAGCTTCTTCCCTTACCACAGAACCCACCAGCCGAATAGATTTCCATACAATACATGGTCAGATAGAATCCCCAAAAAGTGCTTCAGAGGGATTACAACAGATCCTTCACTCCCCAAGAAGAGATATCACACCAGATGCTTCTCTGGCTTTTTCCGAAAGAAGGTTTTCGGAAGTAGCCCTCGGAAAGCAGAAGGAGGACCTATCAATCCCTCTAGAGAATCGGGAAGATGCTGAATCGGCGGGAAAGAGGGAACTCCTCCAGGATGCGCAGATTAATATCTGGGAAGGCCATTTGAATGAAGGGGAAGTAACAGATTTAATGATAACAGGGAGAGTTATATCCTCAGAAACCCTGGATGACGGCTCCACTCAACCAGAGAAAATTACTCTTGATTCTGGGATCGTTGGTGTATTTAAAGCTAACGATGATGATCGTAATCCCATTGGCTATGTTAGGCGTACCCCCGAACATGATCGCTGGTTCGGTTATGAATTAGAAATTGTAGCTTTTCAGATGGATAAAAAGCTCGGATTGGGAATGGTTCCTCTAACGGTGGAGCGTGAAGTGAATGGGAAGAAGGGATCATTCCAACTGTGGGTGAATGATCTTACACCCTCTTCACCTATGAGACGACTCCCCAATAATGCTCAGTTTTTTGACTTCTTGATCCATCACGAAGATCGCTTTGATGATGGAGAGGGAAATGGCTACCACAATATTGGTTATAATCCAAATCAGGTGCCTGTCCTCTATGATAATGACGTTGCATTTTCACCAGCAATGTCTACTCACCTTACTAATAAGGACATATCAAAATTGGTGCCAGATCCACATATTCTCAAAAATGCAGAGAAACTCAATATGGAGGAGCTGAAGGATATAAAGGATCTCACTCCAAAACGAAAACAGGCGCTTCTACATCGTCGTGACTGGTTGGTTCGAGAAGTTCACAAATACTTGATGCAGAAATTCAAAGAGAGAAAAGGCCAGAATGATGAAGGCCATTAAACAGGACTATCGGTGTCAATTAGGGGTCCCAACATTTTTCCCATACGCATTAAGTTAAGGCCAAGAAGATGACAAAATGATACTCCATCTGACATCATGAAAAAACAATGTGAACCATAATGAGAAGGACTGGACGCACCTGCTAACCGCGAAAAATACGAGAGTTTGCCAACATGGATCTTAATCCTGCACATAGGTTGTTCTGGAATGCGCACGTCGCCACGCTTTGATATCCGTGAGAATCTCTAGACTCATTTGCTGCAAAGCTTGTTCATTCATCGGTTTGCAACTCCCTCCCTCTCTTCAGGATAGCTCTATCTTACCACCTCTCTTTTGACTGCACATCCCATTTGCAAAGCCGTGTGGGGCACCACGTTATGCCTGCCCGTTGTAACGGTTACGCAATGCCCACCTGCGATACATTATCCCAATTCCTGTGCAAGATAGGCGAAGAGTTCTTCCCAGGGATAGGGACCTGGACAGAAACTCCTGTTGACGGGGTCCATTGAGAAATGGCCCGTAATACCTCCCAGCTCATCGGCCGGGCGACCCGGAATGGCATGGCGCTGGCAAATATGCTTCACCAGAAGGAAACTGGTCTGCTTTTGCCGCTCGGTCAGCTCATCCGAATTATCACGGCTGAGTTTCACATGCTCGATTGAGATTGTGACTAGATTGGGATTCAGCTCATGTGACCACCACGGATCATGTCCCTCCATGACATAGCCATTTCCCCACGCCCCTTCAGACTCTCTGACCGATTGCACAATCAGGCCGTCCAATCCAATCGTATAGTGCGTGGCGACATCGGCGCGCTGAAAATAATATCCCACCTCCTCTGCGCTCGTGAACCCGGCTGTACCGTGTATGATGAGCCAGTGTGGCTTATGCCCTTCTCGTCCTGGAAAATAATTGTGGGAGGGAATCCATAGGGCTCCATCTTCGTCCGTCATCCTTTTATAACTTCCTTCTCAATTCAGAAATTTTGTCTGGAAAAATACTCCGATACTCTTCCTGATGAACGTTTATCTGCATGGAAATATTTTCTCTTCTAGATTATAGTTGGAAGCATAGGCTCAGGCAAAGTGCCAGCAAGTCGGAGCTAATAGTATATGTCGGGACGACAAATTGTTATGGTGAAGTAGTGGGGGATGCGGGGAATAGCAGCGAATGTATTAGCCAAGATGTCCCAATAGATTGCGCCTGGTCCATTGATAAGTTAGAATAGCAAAGGTCATACTCACCAGCAAAAAAAGGACCAGCCTTCAGTGAGTGTATAAAGAGAGCACTGCTGGCTGTAATTTTCTAAAAAGCCGGTCCGTGCGGAGGATAAAGAATGGTTGATTTGAAGCAGATGCTAAGTCGTTTTCTTTCTATCCCCGGGGTGCGTCAAGCCATCCTGGTGGGAAAAGATGGATTGATGATCGAAGGGCTGACGCGAGATGGTAAAGAGGACATGGAAGCGGTAGGCGCGATTACTACCACCAGCTTGAGCTCAGCTGAGGCGCTGGGACAAGAGATCGCACGCGGTGGGATCGTAGGCGTCATTATGGAATATGAGCAGGGGCTGGTGAGCATTGACCCTCTAGGCGATTTTGCCCTGCTCGTGACTTTGTTTGATAATGCCTCAAATATTGGCCGCGTTCGCCACCTGGCGAAGGCGAGCCGCAATGAGATTCTTGAGGCATTGGATATAGCGTAGTACAACTGCATAATGTAAAAAGAACAACTAAAAATTGTATGTTTGACGTGTACACGGAGGGCGGCGCGTCCATGGAACAACTGACGAATCTAGTCATAGCTGATAGCGAACTTGCCTCTATTTCGTCTGTATTAACAAAACTTATGAATGATACCAATGCCACTTCCACTATGCTGCTCGATAAAAGTGGCCAGGTCGTCGCTGTTCAGGGCACTGAAACCAGGCGCAATGCCACCACTCTGGGCGCATTGCTCGCTGGCGTTTTTTCCTCCTCGCGCGAAGTTGCGCGGCTTCTCAATGAAAAAGATTTCCGCAATATTTTCCAGCAGGGTGTTCAAGAGAACATCTATACCACCATGGTAGAAGAGCAATGGCTGCTCGTGATTATCTTCGATAAGCTCACCCATATTGGCCTGGTAAAAGTCCTCTCGAAAAAAGCATCTGACGAATTAACTCGTGTTCTTGACCGTGTACGTCGAGATACTGCGCGAACCAAAAGTTCGGTTATTAATTTACAGTTTCGCTCTTCTGTCGAGGACACCATTGATCTACTCTTCCGCGATTAGGCAGGAGAATTGAGTACCTATGGCGCTCATTAATATCGCAACCCATGAGATTCACTGTAAGATCGTCTACTACGGAATCGGCTATTGTGGGAAAACGACGAACTTGCAACATGTATTTAAGAGCATTGACCCACGCGTACGCGGCGAGAAGATGCTCTCTATCGCGACTGACACGGAGCGGACGTTATTTTTTGATTTCTTGCCGCTCGATCTGGGTACTGTCCACGGCTTTCGTACGCGTTTTCACCTCTATACTGTCCCCGGCCAGATCCTCTACGAACGAACCCGGCTCGCTGTTCTCAACGGTGCCGATGGCATTGTCTTTGTCGTAGATTCTCAGGCGGAGAAATTTGAAGAGAACGTGCAAAGCATTGCCGAACTAGAGATGAATATGCGCCGCATCGGGAAGGATCTGGGCAATTTCCCCTTTATCATCCAATGGAATAAGCGGGATATGCCTACTGCTCTGCCGACGATGGTGCTGGATCGCTATCTCAATCGTCGGCGCGTGCCCAGCTTCGAGGCCATTGCCTCCGACGGTCGCGGCGTTTTTGCCACTCTGCGTGCTATCAGCAAAGGCGTCATGGCAAAACTATAAATACAGAAGAATACTACATGTTTGTTCTCTATGAGAGAATCCAGCCTATGTACGAGGGTGGAGCAGGAATAATGTGGAAGAAATTGAGTGTTGCACATCAAGGCTGGAGGTAGGGCTTATCTTTGCCCATAAATACGAAGATAAGCAAATGACCTGTGTCCATTGCTCCGTAGAGGTGCGCTTGTCTGCGCCAGGGGCGATGACGAGGTGGCAGATGGTCTCCCCGGTCGCAGACCAGCCGCAATGTCACGGCGATACGCCTGTACCCGGTCAAACGTCATCGCACCCGTTCGTACCGCTCCCCAGGCCAGCAGGGACGCCATGAAGCCGCAGCGCAATGGCGTCCGCGAACTCGCTCGATTCCGCTGGCTCCGCAGACGTGGCGCTCCGCCCTTTCCACGGGTTCGCGTGCCACAGAAAACGTGTGCCATGACCTTTGACGGCGTCCCACAGGTCTCTCAAGCGTCATGGTGTCTTTTCTCCCACCAGGAACATGCGCTCGAGAAGCGCGTAGGAGGGCGAGAGGGCCGGTGGGGGCCGCGGACCGGCATAAAGCCCGGTCCCTACCTCTGCCTTTCTTCGAGGATGGGGACCATCGGCACCGCCTTGCCAAAGACGAGAAGAGCCGCAAAACACCACAGGTAGGGACCGGGCTTTATGCCGGTCCGCGGCCCCCACCGGCCCTCTTGAATGTCTCAGCTCTTCTTAGGTTGATGCGTATTCATCGCCGCTGGTCTGCGACCGGGTCGATGACAAGCAGCGACTCTACAAGGGTGGGGTCGATGGGCACCGGGTACTTCTTATCGCCGCACCTCTACGGGGTCTATCTCCCTAACTAAATCAGCACGCTGATAATACCCGCCAGTGTGACCACTCCGCCAATAATCGCCGCCAGCGAAGGAATCTCTCCCAGTAAAAAGATGCCCAGAATTACTCCGATCGTTACCTCTTGTGTCGCTATGAGATTGGCATAGGTCGCATGAATCTTCCGTACCGATGCATTGTAAAGCGTATGTCCCAGCCCGAGAGGAAAGATGCCCAGCGCCAGAATCGATCCAACCGCAAGCAGAGGATAGGGATGGTCAAAGGCAAAATATAATTCGAGCGGCAATAGCCAGAGTGCTGCCATGCCATACACATTCATCGTATAGCGAAAGAGCGGATGCCGTTCGCGCTCGCCCCGTCCCGCAATCGAATAAATGCCAAAGCAGATCGCCGAGAGAAGCGCCAATCCATCGCCCAGCACCATACAATTTCCTGTCGTCGTCAGCGAACACTCACGATATTGCGGCTCGAAACCTACCAGGATCGCGATCCCGAGCACCGCTATCCCTATCCCTACGTACTTTCTTATAGGCAAAGATTCACGCAGAAACAGAACTGAGAACAGTGCGACAAAAATAGGTGAAGTGTAAGTGATCGAGAGCGAATGGGCGACGGTGGTATAGTTCAGCGATGCATTATAAAAGAAAAAGTGCAGGGCCGTTACCAGTCCATATAGCAGAAAGCGGGGGATATCGCGTCGAGCCAGGAGCAGCGATTGTCGGGTGATCAGACCGAATATCGCTACCAGAATTGCGGCAATAGCTAAGCGCCAGAATGCGATCTCGAGCGCGTTAAAAGGAGCCGACCAGCGGGTAAAGACTGAACTGGTCCCGAAGAACATGACGGCTATACAGACGTACAGCAGGCCATTCCTCGCTTGTTGGGGAACAGGGGTAGTAGGTAAGACCTGCTGTGTGGTATCTTGTTGGGTCTCCATCGCCTTTTGCGCCTCTCATCATGAAGATATACAAATGCTCAAATGCTATTGTAGCCGACTGAGAGAGAAAAGCGCAACGCGCACAAGCAAACGATTTTGCTAGCTAATGGCGTATGAGCGGATATGTTTTTGTTTTGGGCGTGTTTCCGGTGTCGCACTCATGCCTGCCAGAGCCAGAGAGGCTGCGAGGCGCACTGAGCGTGACGATTGTTCATCATGTACAATTCTCTGAAGCTGAGGAATAGCTTCTGGCGCATGAAAAAGTGTGAGCAGCTGTACGACTGCTTGTCGTTTTTCTGCATTTTTCGTGTAAAGACAGCGTACGAGAAGTGTTATACAACGAGAACCATACTGTTCCCGCAGAAGCGAGAGCGCTTGTTGTAGTTCTGAGCTGCTCATCGCGTTATAAAGTGTCAGGTGAAGAATGTCATCTATCTTCTGGCGAAGATCCCTATGAGACTCAAGCTCAACGATATTCCAGCTTGTATCACGGCCTCTAATTGCAGTTTCCAGCTGGAACAGCCTGGTGTCCCTTTTTTCCATCAAGATATGTCTTTCTGGAGCTTTATGTGGCCCCGCACAGTGTTTTTCAAACACACTATTTGTCTTGTAAAACTACTTTTAGCATACATTAGCGCGCAGAAGCCAGCGGTGAGAATGCCTCCTGCCGACTTGCCAGCAGTGCCAGTAATGCTTCAAGACCCTGCCGGGCGGCCTGTCGTTGCGTAACACTTAATGTGGTGTCCTGCGCAAATTCATCTTCGTCGAGGATAAGTGGCTCGCCCTGTGGAGTAATCCACACATCGAGTAGAAGATCTACCTGTTCAATATGGTCGGCGAAGATGTGTGCTGGAGCGGCGATATTGCAATACCAGCCTTTTAGCTCACCGGAAGCGCTGGCAATCATGAAGATATTGAACCAGCGATCGGTATAATAATATTCTGTAAAACAGTCACCCGGCTCAAAGCGTGTATAGCCCAGATCACGTACTGGTTGTGTCCAGAGCGCCTGGACGATCACGCCAGAAGCGAGGCGGGCAACGATTTCACCCTGATATTCAATCACAGTCTTACCGAGCGTATTTTGTTTCGCTACCGTAATCATTGCAACATATCTATCTTGAACGGTGAATAGTTGATAAGATCGTTAGCCTCATTGTCAAACGGCCTCTAGTGTATAACAATTCGAGCCACACTGTCAAAAATTCCAGGATCTATTTCTGGATTGAAACGCGCTGTATGCCAGCAGGTTATGATTATTTCGCATTCACTTGTAGAGTCAGGGGATGTATGAGAAAGCCCATAAGCTCAATAAATCTATGTATTAGGTGACAAATCCTATACTAGGAAGAGAGATGGCTATCTTCCATTGGATCAGGAAAGGTCATGGGCTTTTACTCAAAGCATTGCAAGTACCATTTTGAAAGAAATGAGCAAAAATAAGTGAATGAGATGGAATGAGGATATGTTGGGAAGTGCTATGGGAAAGCAGAGCAAAGTATTTCGTAAAATGCTGCTCATTTTCGTACTGATTTGTAGTGATCTCCTGCTTAATTGTATTACTCCCATCGTGACGCCTGCATTGTCAGCCCCGGTGAGCCCTGTTGCCCTCGCCGTGTATGGCCAAAATGGCAGCTTTACGACCAACAGTGGAGGCGTGAGTGCCAGCCGTCTTAGCGGGCCCAGACGCACGGCAATTGATAATAGTGGTGGCGTATATATAGCAGATACTGGCAACAATCGCGTCCTCTATTTCCCATTGGGTACTACAATAGCTACTCGCGTGTACGGCCAGGCAGGCAGTTTCACAACGAACACTGTGAACAAGAATGGTGTGAGTGCCAACAGTCTCAATCAACCTTCCGGGCTTGCTCTGGATAGTAGTGGCAATCTCTATGTGGCCGATACCACTAATAACCGTGTGCTCTATTTCCCCTCAGGAAGTACAACGGCTACCCGCGTGTACGGCCAGGGTGGGAGCTTCACAACCAACTCTGGCAACAAAGGTGGTGTGGGTCCTGACACGCTTGATACGCCGGCGGGAGTGTCGTTAGATAGTAGCGGCAATTTGTATGTGGCCGACACGAACAATAATCGTGTGCTTTTTTTTCTTGCGGGTAGTACAACCGCCACTGGTGTGTATGGTCAGGGTGGAAATTTCAATTCCAGTAATGTGAATCACGGTAGTTTGGATGCTATGGGGTTCGATCACCCTTCAGATCTGGTTCTTGATAGCAGTAGCAATTTGTATGTAGCTGACCCTGGTAACAACCGTGTGCTTTATTTCCCTTCCGGTACGACAACGGCTACACGTGTGTATGGTCAGGCAGGCAGTTTCTTTACGAATACTGCGAACAATGGTGGTGTGAGTGCCAATAGCCTTAATCAGGCTTCTGGACTTACTCTGGATAGTGCTGGTAATCTGTATGTGGCCGATACAAGCAATAGCCGTGTGCTGTATTTTGCGGCAGGCAGTACAACGGCGACCCGCGTGTATGGTCAGGGAAGCAGTTTCACGACGAACATTCCAAACAATGGTGGCGTGAGCGCAAGCAGTCTGAATGTTCCCAGGGGTGTAATGGTTGATAGCAGCGGCACTATCTATATCGCTGATACGAGTAATAACCGGGTTCTTGTCTTCAGAACAGCATTGAGAATAACGACGCAACCGCCCACTACGACTACAGTCGGAAGCCCTTTTAGTGTTGTCGCAAGCCTGATCGATGTGGGATCTGGTGGAACATTTACTGGTGAAACCAGCACTGTCTCAGTGGCAATCAAGCCAGGGAGCGGAACTTCGGGCGCAATCCTGGGTGGCGCAACCTCGGTTGCAGCAGTTAATGGTGTGGCAACTTTCTCAAATCTGACCATCGATCGCATCGGTACCGGTTATATTCTGACTGTCAGCAGCCGTGGCGTAGGCAGTGCGGATACGAATGCATTCACTGTTACTGGCGCTTTACTTTTCATCCCTTTAACTATCCCCTCGTTTTCGTTCACGCTCAATGGAACGACCGGCATTGTTACCTCTCAGCACGTTTTCAGAGTGGTGGATACGCTCCAATCGGGCGTTGGCTGGCATGTGGCGATTACGTCCACGCAACTGACTGCTCCCGGCGGGAAAACCTTGCCCACGTCCTCGGTGACCATCACGCAGGTCTCCTCGGCCTGCACTTCGGGGCAGATCTGTGTTCCTCCCACCAATACGGTGACTGGCTATCCCATCACGGTGCCAGCGGGAACGGTTGCCCCTGCTGCCATTACTTACTTGAGAGCAGCAGCAGGTACAGGTACAGGCGATGTCACCCTTACTGCCACATTTTCTTTGCGCGTACTACCAGGTACCGCTGCTGGCACCTACACTGGTACGTTTACTGAAACCCTTGTGAAGGGCCAGTAGGGCCGGAATAATTTTACATAGGAAATTATGGTTTTTCGATCATCGGTATAGTAAGAAAAGAGGACGCTGACTCTTAGCAGGATTGGCTCAATACAAAAATTTACCTGCTAAGAAGAGTGTATCAGTATGACAGGATGTCCCACATTCCATATGTATTGTGGGCATATACTGAGGCCTCTCAGTAGCATTTAATCCCGATCACAAAGACACGAATGCAACGGCATGTACTCTGGCGTGATAATGCTCACACTCACAAATATTTACTAGTTATGTTGGCATCGTTGCCAATATGAGAAAGGATGCCATTTCATGAAACGTCTTCTGAGCGCTCGGATTGCAAGGTGGTGGGTGGTGTCGCTTGTTGCTGGTGTGCTGGTTCTCTCTTCGTTCACATTTTCCAGTACCCATGCTCTGGCTGCTGCATGTAATATTGGTATCGCGCTCGACGCAAGTGGCGGTTCGGCAAGTTGTGATATGTCTATTCAGGCGCAAGTGACATCTGGTGTGTACACGTTCAGTGCTGATTCTTCTGCAACAGTGCCTGATAGTCCCTTCACGCTCTCCGGAACGCCTATTCTTGCAAACTTCCACTTTTCAGGTATTATCAGAGACCACAGAGGAAATACCAATGGTGGAAGAGGCCTGGCGTCATCATCTGGTATCACGAATGGATCAACTACACTTCCTTTGAGTATTACATCAGTGGGTGCTCTTAGTTGTACTAATGGGACCTGCGCACCTCCCACCTTTATTCCAGTTATTCCACTGACGACGACTCCTCAGACATTTGTTACTGGAGGGAATGCGGCACACACGATTATTGTCGATGGAGACTATACAGGGACATTTGATGGTCAGTTTACTATTCCACCAGGCTCGCCTTCTGGCGTGTACTCAGGAATAATCATGCTTACGCTCACCAACATTTACTAGTTTTACGAGCATGGGGCTATGATGGGACCAGAGTCTTCCAGAAGAATTTGGTCTCGATTGCGGCAATGCATGCACAACGAACTATTCATCTTTAGCTGAGAGATATGAAGAAAGGACGTGATTGAATGATGCGTGATCTGAAAACACAGATGATAAAGTGGTGGGCGGTTTTTATGGTGGCAGGGGCGGTCGCGGTCTCTTCGCTGGTGGTATCCAGTGGGCCCGTTTTTGCAGCTGCGTGTAATATCGGTATTGCGCTCGACGCAAGTGGTGGTTCTGCAAGTTGTGATATGTCTATTCAAGCTCAGGTGAGTTCTGGTGTGTTCACGTTCAGTGCTGATTCTTCTGCGACGGTACCCGCCAGCCCCTTCACCCTCTCCGGGTCACCGATTCTGGCAGACTTCCATTTCCATTCTATCGTCAGAGACCACAGAGGAAATACCAATGGTGGTCGAATGCTGGCATCATCGGGAGGCATCGTGAATGGATCAACGACACTCCCGCTGAATATAACATCGCTTAGTGATCTCACTTGTAGTAATGGGACGTGCCCACCTGCCACATTTGTTCCGCTTACTCCTGTTACCACAACGCCACAAGCGTTTGTTTTAGCCGGTGATGCTACACACACGGTTATTTTTGACGGAGATTATAGCGCTCAAGTGAATGGTAATTTTACCATTCCGCAAGGCTCACCTTCTGGCGTGTACTCAGGAATAATCACGCTTACCCTTGTCAACGTCTACTAGTTTTACGGGCCTTGTGCCACTGTGAGAAAGGAGAGGAGGATAGAGAGAATCCTCTCCTGTTCTAGAAAGACCAGAGCTACAGAATGTGTACTTCTTTTCCTCCTCGCTCGCTCTCCCCTCTGAGATTTGTACGCTTGTTTGCTTGCATCATGATGCTGGTCGTTCTATTGGAGATACAAACGGCCTCTCTTTCCTATGCTGCACATGGCTCAGCAGCTTTTACCGTGATACCCACTTTTATAAAACCGTATAATGTGCATCCTAGAGCCTATTTTATCTATGATATGGCTCCTGGTACCCAGATATCCGACCACATTCATATTGCCAATACTGGTTCTGCACAGGGAAGTCTTCGTCTCTATATCTCTGATGCGGTCACTGCCCCAGGCGGGGGCGCTTCTTTTCTTCCCGAAAACGCTCCACGACGAGATGTGAGTTCCTGGCTCAGTCTGAGCTACCAGCAAGTGACGCTCAATCCGGGTCAAAGCATAGAGCTTCCATTTACGCTTACTATTCCCAGGCACGTGCGTCCAGGTCAACATGGCGGAGTGATCGTTGCCGAGGAAATAAACAATCAACAGTATATGGAACATCTCTCAAGGTCGCGTAGTATCGCGATTGGCGTGCAGGCCTCTTTCGCGCTGGGTGTACTTATCAATCTTCCTGGACCCACTCTTGAGCAGTTAAACGTTGGTGGAATCACGTATAATGAAAAAAGTCGCTATCAAACGCTCAATGTGGCATTGAAGAATACCGGCACCCAGTTATTACATCCTTCTGGTTACCTGCGTGTATTTGACGAGCGGGGCAAACGTTTGCAAGATTTGAAGCTACAGTTAGGAACCTTTGTCCCGCAAACCTCGATCAACTATCCCGCCGTCATACAGCGCAAGCCACTGTTGCCTGGAAAACGCTATATTGCACAATTGCATTTGACGTATGAACACGGTCATACGCTCAATTACCGGACCACCTTTTTCGTGCCGGTACCAGAAAAGCCGTTGAATAAGGTGATTCAAAACCTGGATATGCCTGTGATCACGCCCTCTGAGGACCTCTGGAGCCAGTTAACTCCCTGGCATTACTTTGTCATCGTTTGTTTTCTCTTTGCCCTCCTGAGTAGCCTGCTCTTCTGGGCTCCAAAGATCTCAAAGATACTCACGCAGCGAAAAAACAAAAAGCGGGAATGATGGGGCATTGCCCCATTTCTTGTCTGCGCCCGGGAGACTTATATCAGAATCAGGACATTTCAAGCTATTTGCATAGGCAACGACGATTTTTAAATGCCGGGTATAGTAAAGAAGACGGTAAACACTCTTCACTCGATAGATCCTCTGCAATGCAGTATTTCGCAAAAAAACGACGTCAGGATGAACGTATGTGTGTATGATGCTGCCGATTTTCTAAGATAGGGAGGACTCTTCTGGAGAAGGTTTACCTCTGACGGTGGAAATGCTGGTATAACGAACAGCTTCATCTATACTTGCCTTGTAAGAAGAAAGGATGTTCCTTTATGAAGCGTTATCTGAAGACTCAGATCGCAAGGTGGTGGGTGGTGTCGCTTATCGCTGGAATTACAGCCATCTCTTCGCTGGCATTTTCCAGTGCTCCCGTTTGGGCGACTGCATGTAACATTGGTATCGCATTTGACGCCAGCGGTGGTTCGGCAAGTTGCGATATGTCTATTCTAGCCCAGGTGAGCTCCGGCGCATACACGTTCAGCAATGATTCTTCCGCGACGATCCCTGATAGCCCCTTTACACTCGTCGGAACGCCGATCCTGGCTGACTTCCATTTTACTTCTATTGTCAGAGACCATCTGGGTAATGCGAGTGGTGGGCAAATTCTGGCATCATCATCTGGCCTGCACAATGGGGCAGTAACGCTCCCTTTAAGCCTGACGTCGCTTATTTCCCGCTCCTGTACCAATGGGGCCTGTCCACTTGTGGTATCATTTACGTCGCTTTCTCCCGTTACCACAACGCCTACGCCTTTTATCACTATCGGCAATCACTCTGCCATTCTTGACGGTGATTATACTTTTGAGACGGGTGGGCAATTTACCATTCCGGCAGGATCGCCGTCTGGCATTTATTCGGGTGTGGTCACGCTCACGCTTACAAATGGCTTCTAATTCCCATTGATATTTTCACGTTCCATCCTTGCCGCAGCGCTATTTATCTACGCCCGAGACCACCAATGTCCATTGAACAGATATAAAGTCTGTTCAATGGACAGGGAGCATTGTTCCCTTCTACCATTCATCGCCCCTGCTTTTCGAGCATATACGAGAAATTTCCCGTATACGCGCACACCCGCTTATCCGTACCAATCTGCAATGTCTTCGTCGTAATCTTATCCAGAAAGTAGCGATCGTGCGAGACCGTCAGGATCGTTCCCTCAAACTGTAAGAGCGCACTTTCCAGCACTTCAACTGACGGAATATCCAGATTGTTCGTCGGCTCGTCCAGCAGCAGGAAATTGGCGTCCGTCAGCATCAATCTCGCAATCTGTAAGCGGCTCTTTTCGCCCCCGCTGAGATGGCGTATCGTTGTATGCATATCGCGGTAGGAGAAGAGCATGCGGCTCAGCAACGCAATCGCCTGTGGCTCGCTGATCTGCTTCAGACGGCGCACGAAGTCCAGGGGTGTGCTCTCAAACGGCAGCGTCTCCTGCTCCTGCGCATAATAGCCGACTACGACGTTGGCCCCAATCGCGATCGAGCCTCCGTCCGCAGGCCGCAACGCCAGCAACATTTTGAGCAGCGTCGTTTTGCCGCTCCCATTATCGCCAACGATGCCGATCCGTTCGCCATAGAAAATGGTGAGATCGAAGGGATGGAAGAGGAGACGTCCATCCACCGCCGTCTGTAAACCTCGCACCTCCAATACCTTCTTGCCACTGCGCGCCGCATCGAGATTGACCTTGAGTTTATCGCGCTGCAAGATCGGTTTCTGGACCTGGAGCTCTTTCAGGCGCTCGATCCGTTTCTCCATATTGTGCATCCGTCCCGCGAATTTATCGTTCAATCTGGCCCATTCGCGCAATTGCACCAGACTGACCTCCAGCCGCTTGATCTCATCCTGCTGATTCTGATAATCCTCCATCTGCTGAAGAAGACGACGCTGCCGTTCGGTGACATAAAATGTGTAGTTGCCGACGTAGACATCGATCGCGCCATCCTCCAGTTGATAGATTTTCTGGACTGTGTTATTGAGCAGATGACGATCATGTGAAATGAGCATGACTGTGCCTGGATAATCACGAATATAGTTTTCTAGCCACTCTTTCGCGGACATATCCAGGTGATTATCCGGCTCATCGAGCAGAAGCAGATCCGGCATCTGGACCAGAATACGTGCCAGATTGACCATTTTCTTTTCGCCCCCACTCAACTCGCCAATCTTCTGCTCATAGAGATGGTCCGGCATCCCCAGGCCACTGAGTACCGAGCGCGCTCTATGCTCTACCAGATAGCCTCCCATCGCCTCGAAGCGCTCCTGGGCGCGTCCATACGCGTCCAGCACGGTCTCCATTGCAGCGGGATCTGCCGCAGTCTCAGGAGAAGCCATCTGCCGTTCGAGATCATGAATATGGGCAACCAGTGTGGCAAAAGCCGATGAGACCTCCTGAACGACCTCGAAGACTGTTTTTTGATACTGGCGCGGGTCAATCTCCTGCGTCAGATAGCCCGATGTCATTTTGCGCTTGCGCGTAATGATGCCCTCAGTTGGCGACTCAATGCCGACGAGCAGCTTGAAGAGCGTCGATTTCCCACTCCCATTCTCTCCCACCAGCCCGATGCGCTCGCCCTCGTTGATATCCAGATCGATATCCGAAAAAATGTTGTTCCCGCCGAAGTCCTTACTCACTTGAGAAAGCTGAATCAGTTGCATTGCTCGTTTCCTTCGTTGCCAGTTTTAACTGGTCAATTGCATACACGGACAAAAAAACAGGGAAAAGAGGAAAGAGCCTGGCCCTGTATGCAGGGAAAGAAAGCCTATGTGTCCATGGGAAGAAGAGCGCGTGAAGGGGGAGGAGAGCAGGACATAGCAGAAGCACCGGCCGAAAACTATGCTCCTGAGAAGATCAGCATAGAGCGGTCAGTGTAAGCTCTGGCACCACTTTCCGCCGCATAAGCAAATGTGCCAGGCTTATGCGGCAAACACATGTGTAATGCGTTTGTAGGGGTAGCGTGCGGCCTGCAAATGAGCAATCGAGCGTTGTTCAGCGCGGCCCTGAGATGTCTCTAACATGCTTAAAACGGTACCATAAAAGGTCAGCCATGTCAAGATTCATAGGTTTGCGTGAGGAGATCGCGCAGAAACGAGAGGCTATTCCTGAGTTTGGGGAGATCAACATGCCCTGTTCCATCGAGAACCGGTGATTCCAGGCTGATATTGCCCTGGTAACCCTGTTGTTGCAGATTGGCAAAG
>Ga0310811_10005647_pt1 | contig 15879 bp, 15 predicted proteins | sample YCmetagenome_FD_207642 | JGI IMG/M metagenome (GOLD analysis project Ga0310811, IMG submission 207642) | Soil microbial communities from experimental microcosm in Duke University, North Carolina, United States - YC | ecosystem: Engineered > Artificial ecosystem > Soil microcosm > Unclassified ...
GGACCGGATGGGGGACTCGCCGGGGTCAGGCGGCGATCATGGCGTGGGGGTCGATGACGTACTTCTTCGCCGCGCCACCGTCGAACTCGGCGTAGCCCTGCGGGGCGTTGTCGAGCTTGATGACGGTGGCGTTGACCGCCTTGGCTATCTGCGCCCGGCCGCTGAGAATCAGGTTCATCAGCTGCCGGTTGTACTGCTTGACCGGGCACTGGCCGGTGGTGAACGAGTGCGACTTGGCCCAGCCGAGCCCGATGCGCACGCCGAGCTGGCCGATCTTGGCGTTGTCGTCGACCCCGCCCGGGTCGCCGGTCACGTACAGACCGGGGATGCCCAGCGACGCGCCGGCCCGCGCGATGGTCATGATGTCGTTGAGCACCGTGGCGGGCTGCTCGATGGCGCCCTGGCCGTGCCCGCGCGCCTCGAAGCCGACCGCGTCCACGGCGGCGTCGACCACCGGCTCGCCGACGATTCCGGTGATCATGTCGGACAGCTCGGCCGACTCGCGCAGGTCCACCGTCTCGCAGCCGAAGCTGCGGGCCTGGTCGAGCCGTTCGGGAATCATGTCGCCGACGATCACCACCGACGCCCCGAGCAGCTGTGCGGCGTGCGCGGCGGCGAGCCCGACCGGTCCGGCGCCGGCGACGTAGACGGTGGAGCCGCTGGTGACGCCCGCGGTGTAGGCGCCGTGGTAGCCCGTCGGGAAGATGTCCGACAGCATGGTCAGGTCGAGGATCTTCTCCAGCGCCTGGTCGCGGTCGGGGAAGGGCAGCAGGTTGAAGTCGGCGTAGGGCACCATGACGTACTCGGCCTGCCCGCCGATCCAGCCGCCCATGTCGACGTAGCCGTAGGCCGCGCCGGGTCGCGCCGGGTTGACGTTGAGGCAGATCCCGGTCTTGCCCTCGTTGCACATCCGGCAGCGCCCGCAGGCGATGTTGAACGGCACCGAGCAGATGTCGCCGGGTTTGACGAACAGGACGTCCTCGCCGGCCTCGACGACCTCTCCGGTGATCTCGTGGCCGAGGGTCTGCCCGATGGGGGCGGTCGTGCGGCCGCGCACCATGTGCTGGTCGCTGCCGCAGATGTTGGTCGACACCAGCTTCAGGATCGCGGCGTGCGGGGCCTTCTTCGGCAGGCCGAGTCCGGTGACGACGTCACCGGGGAGTTCGAGCTTGGGGTAGTCGATCGTCTCGACGGCGACCTGTCCCGGTCCTTTGTAGACAACCACGCGGTTCCCTGACATCGGAATCCTCTCTTCGGCGTGTTGGTGTTTTCGCCCCCGCGGGAGTGTCTGCCGTCCTGGCGGCGGCGCGGCGTGCCGTGCGCCGATTTTCCGCCGGACGCTATTGCGCGCGTCGCCGCGCGGGCAAGAAATCGGCGCGCAACGGTGCCGAGCACGCCACGAACGGCAGCCGTCCGGGAACCAGCGGCGCACCCGGCGGGCCGGGCTGTTGCTCCCGGGTCGTGCCGAACGCGATCCGCGGTGCTACCGTGACGCGCGAGCGGGCCGATGCCGAAACCGGGCAGCCACCGGCGTTCTCCACCCGCTTCCGCCGACCGGTGGTTGCCCGGTGACCGCCGCTCGTTGCCCGCGCGCTTCCGTTCCGCACAACTTTCTTGCTGCCGCGAAGATCAGGCCGATAACTTCCTTTTCAACTGTGACACTGTGCGCACCGCCGCGGTCCGGCGAAACGTCGCACATTTCGCATGGCGGAGCAGAACGGCTCCGAATTCTCTTTCGGCACAAAAAACCGGGATTGGGAGGTGAGGCCGGTGGCCACCACCAAGCGGGAACTGTCCGGTCTGATCAGCGAGATCGGGCTGGACAAACAGAACGGGGCGACACTGGGGCGGCTGGTCGCCCACGGTGGCCTCGCGCACGCGCTGGAGGGCCCGGACGGGAAGATGACCGCGCAGATCAGGATCCCGCCCGACCAGTTGATCTGGGATCCCTCGATCCTGGTCCTGCCGCACGGCGGTGACGTCGAGATCGAGCTGGTGAACGACGACACCAACACCCATTGCGCGCTGTTGCCGAGCAACGGTGACAGCCGGTGGATCTGGTTGCCCGTCTATTCCCGTGGAAAGACCACGATCAACCTCGACGGTCCGGGCTACTACTGGTTCAGCTCCAACGTCGGCAATGACGAGGGCCGCGGCCTGTTCGGCGCGATCGTCGTCCTCGGCGACGTGCCGTCCGAGGCCCGTCTCGACCGCCCGGAACAGCCGCGACCGTAGAAAGGACCCGGTGATGACGGAATATGTGGAGGCGCCGCCGGCCGCCAAGCTTTCAGAGCTGAGCGCCTCGGTCGGCTCGGCACCCGCGGTGGCGGAGAGCGTCACCTACGAACGCCTGCTGGAGGCACGGTCGGAGCCGCAGAACTGGCTCACCTACTACGGTGCCTACGACGGGCAGCGGTTCAGCCCGCTGGATCAGATCAACACGGAGAACGTCGGCCGACTGGGCACCGCGTGGGTGTTCCAGTTCGGTTCCTACGGCCTGCACGCCGGCGCTTCGACGTATGCGTTCGAAGCCGCGCCGATCGTCGTCGACGGCGTCATGTTCCTGTCGGGCTGGGACGGCTGGGTCTGGGCCATCGATGCGAAGACGGGGCAGCAGCTGTGGCAGTACAAGCACGCGATCCCGTTCGATGTGTCGTTGTGCTGTGGCAACGTCAACCGCGGCGTCGCGGTGGCGAAGGGGAAGGTCTTCGTCGCGACCCTGAACGCCCACGTGGTCGCGCTCGATGCCACCACCGGTGAAGCCGTCTGGGACACCGTGCACGGTGACGTGCGCGCCGGCGAGAGTGCCACCGTCGCGCCGCTGATCGTGAAGAACCAGGTCATCGTCGGGAGTTCGGGCGGGGAGTTCGGAGTCCGGGGTCACCTCGACGCCTACGACATCGACACCGGGCAGCGGCTTTGGCGCTGCTACACCATTCCCAAGCCCGGCGAGCCGGGTGCGGACACCTGGCCGGCGGACAGCCCGGCGTGGGCGCGGGGCGGCGGCAACACCTGGGTCACCGGGACCTTCGATCCCGAGCTGAACCTCCTTTACTGGGGGACGGGCAATCCCGCGCCGGACTTCGACGGCGAGGTCCGCGAGGGCGACAACCTGCACAGCGACAGCGTGATCGCGGTCGACGCCGACACCGGCGAGATCCGCTGGCACTACCAGTTCACGCCGCACGACCTCTGGGACTACGACTCGAACATGGAGAGCATCCTGTTCGAAGAGGACGGTCGCAAGCTGCTGGCCCACTTCGACAAGAACGGGTATTTCTTCGTCCTCGACCGGACGAACGGCGCACTGGTGCGCGTCACCCCGTTTTCGGACCGCATCACCTGGGGCGAGATCACCGCCGACGGGGGTGTCAAGCCGCAGATCTTCCCCGACAAGGAAGGGGAAGCGGTGCATTTCTGGCCGGGGCCCGCCGGGGCGAAGGAATGGTGCCACGCGGCCTACAGCCCCCGGACGAACATGTTCTACGTTCCGGTGCAGGACGTCGGTTCGACGGTGACCCGGCGGCGGCGCGAGTTCAAGGAAAGCATCCCGTACTGGGGTGCGAGTGTGACCGTCGACACCACGGACATGGCGGGTCAGGTGAAGGCCTTCGACGCGGCCACGAACGAGGAAGTGTGGCGGTTCAGCTGGCACCTGCCGATTTCCTCGTCGGTACTGGCCACCGGCGGTGACCTCGTTTTCTGCGGCACGCCCTCCGGCGAGTTCAACGCGTTCGACGCCCGGACCGGCGATCTGCTGTGGCAGTTCCAGACAGGGAGCGGGCACCACAGCAGCCCGACGACCTACAGCGTGGACGGAAAGCAGTACATCGCCGTCCCGGTCGGCTGGGGATCCTGGGTCGAGGGATTCGCGCCCGGAATGATGGGCGGCCCGCACGGGGACGCGCTCTTCGTTTTCGCCCTGCCGTCAGCGTCCTGAGCAGCAATCCCGAGGGAATCTGCCGTGCCCTCACGAAATCGGCCGAGAGGAGGTGGAGAGTCATGGAATCACCGGTTCGGTCTCAGGCCGAAGTGTGGGAGTCCCCGGAATTCGAGGAGATCGGGGTCGGCGCCGAGGTGACCATGTACGTCGCTCAGCTGGCGGACTGAAGGTCTCCGTACCAGGTGAGCGTGTGGGTGCCGTACCGGGAAGAAACCCCGGTGGGGGTGCCGGACACAGCTCCGGCACCCCGCCCCGCCGTGCGCCGAAGCGGAGTTGTCGTGGAGATCGGCGGCGAGGAAAGGGAGTACGAGGTTGTCCGGCACGGAAAGTTTCGTCGCGGCATTGCGCGCCCAGTCCCAGCGTTATCATCACCAGCATTCCTTCCACGTCAGGATGAACGAGGGACGGCTGAGCCGGCGGCAGATCCAGGGCTGGGTGGCCAACCGCTTCTATTATCAGGAAAGCATTCCGCGCAAGGATGCCGCGATCCTCGCCAACTGTCCCGAACGCGATGTCCGGCGCCGGTGGATCCGGCGCATCGTGGACCACGACGGCACGGCGGGCGTCGAGGGCGGCATCGAGGCGTGGCTGCGCCTCGGCGAAGCCGTGGGGCTGACCCGCAAGGAACTGTCCGACGGGCGACATCTCCTGCCCGGCGTGCGGTTCGCGGTCGACGCCTACGTGAATTTCGCGCGCACCCGCCCCTGGGTCGAGGCGGTGGCGTCTTCGCTCACCGAACTGTTCGCGCCCGATCTCATGGCCGAGCGTCTCGCGGCGTTCGAGCGCTGGTATCCCTGGATCGACAGCGATGGGCTGGCTTATTTCCGGGCGCGGCTCGAACAGGCTCCCCGTGATTCCGAACACGCCCTCGAGGTGGTCACCGAACGCTGCCGCTCGGTACAGGACCAGGAACGTGCCGTCGCGGCGCTGGAGTTCAAATGCGACGTCCTGTGGAGCGTGCTGGATGCCATCGACCGTGGTTACCCGGACCAGAACCACCGAGGGGACCGATGAGACGATGAGTATGGCGCTTTCGCTGTCTTCCGCGCGCCCACGGCTCGCGCCGCACGTCCGGTTGATGTTCGATCGGGTGCGTGCGCGGTACGTGCTGCAGACTCCCGAGACCGTGACCGTCCTCAATGGAACCGGAGCGGCGATCCTCCAGCTGTGCGAAGGCAAGGAGACCGTGGACGAAATCGTCGCGACGTTGCGCGGACGATACGACCGGGTGCGTGCCGACGAGGTGCGGAGCTTCGTCGCGCGCCTGGTCACCAGGGGATATCTGGAGCCGGGCGGTGACTGATTCTGCCGGCACCACGAGGGGATCGGGCCAGCCGCCGTTCGGATTACTGGCCGAGCTGACCTACGCCTGCCCGCTGCACTGCGGGTACTGCTCGAACCCGCTCAACCATGCCGACTACGGCGACGAACTGACCACGGCGCAATGGCAACGGGTGCTGACCGAGGCGCGCGAGCTGGGCGTGTTGCAGGCTCATTTCTCCGGCGGCGAACCGCTGCTGCGTCGCGACATTGTGGACATCGTGCGCAGCGCACATGACGTCGGCCTCTACACCAACCTCATCACGAGCGGGCTCGGCCTTTCCCGGCGCCGCGCGGAACACCTCAGGGCGGCCGGCCTCGACCACGTCCAGATCAGCGTCCAGTCCGACGAACCGGCCGGGTCCGATCTGATCGCCGGCACGCGCTCGTTCGAACGCAAGATCACCGCGGCGCGCCTGGTCAAGGAGCTGGGCTGGCCGCTGACCCTGAATGTGGTGCTGCACCGGCAGAACATCGACCGGATCGCCGGGCTGGTCCGCCTGGCCGAGGAACTACGGGCCGACCGCGTCGAGCTGGCCAACACGCAGTACTACGGCTGGGCCTGGCGCAACCGCGATGCGCTGCTGCCGAGCCGGGAACAACTCGAACGGGCCGAAGGGGTCGTGCGGGAGGCCCGTCGGCGTCTGAAGGGACGGATGGACGTCATCTACGTCCTGCCGGACTACTACGGCGACTATCCCAAGGCCTGCAATGGTGGCTGGGGCCTGCGGCAGCTCGCCGTCGCGCCGAATGGCGATGTGCTGCCCTGCCTTGCGGCACAGGCGTTGCCGTTGCCCCGCGTCAGCGTGCACACGCATTCACTGGCCTGGATCTGGTGGGAATCGGCTCCTTTCCGAGCATTCCGGGGTACGGACTGGATGCCGGAACCCTGCCGCGGCTGCGATCGCCGTGAACACGACTTCGGCGGGTGCCGCTGCCAGGCCTTCCAGCTGACCGGCGATGCCACCCGCGCCGACCCGGTCTGTCGTCTTTCCCCGGACCACGGAATCGTCGAGGCCGCGGTCCGTGCGGCCAACGAGCCGTCGCGGTCCGGGAAAGCGGTACTCACGCCCAGGCCCCACAGCCGCTCCAGGTGAGCGCGGACCGGGCGGAAAACGTCCCGCATTCCGCTCGGCGGCTTTCGGGGCAAGCACTGAGAAAGGCGCGGCGATGACGTCCATCCTCATCTTCATCTCCGGTGCGGTGCTGTTGATCTTCAGTGCCGAAAAGCTGGTCGGTTACCTCATCGGGGTGGCGAAGGGACTGAGGGTCTCCCTGTTCCTGCTCGCCATCATCTTCACGGGCATCGAGTTCGACGACATCTTTCTCGGCGTGGCCGTCAACATGGAGGACGAAAAGGGGGTCGCGCTCGGCATCGTGTTCGGGACGGCCCTCTCGCTGCCCGGGATCGTGCTCGCGCTCGCCGCGATCATCACGCCGACCAAGGTGAGTATCCCGCGTGACTACATCATTCTCTTCGCGGTCTCACCGCTGGTCATGGTCTTCTTCATCCTGAAGGCGCCGCTCACCGCGATCGACGGGATAGTGCTGATCGCGCTTTTCGTCGCGTTCATCGCCTACATCGCGGTCCGGGAGTCCAAACGGGCCACACCGGTGTTCCGCAACGCGGAGATCTACGAAAACTACGCCTCGGTCGGCGTGGGCGGCCGGGAAACCCCGGGCTCCCGGGATCTCCCGAGACGCCTGCCGCCGGCCGAACCGGCTTCGGGTGCGGAACCGGCGGACGGGCAGGATCTGGCTCGGCAGATGCCGTTCGGTGGAGCGCGTGAGCATTCCGGTTGGGTCGGACTCGGGCTGGCGATTCTCTCGCTCGGCGGTCTCATCGTCGGGGCGGCGACCACGGGGATCGGCACCAAGGGGATCCTGCAGACCTACGGGCTCGAAGGCACCGTGTTCGGCGCGACGATCGCGACCCTCGTGCTGACCATCGAGGACATCTTCCTGACGGTGGAACCGACCCGCAAGGGCGCACCGGAAATCGGCGTGGGAAACGTCATCGGCAGTGTCGTCTTTTCGGTCACCGGAAAGCTCGGCATCGTCCTGCTGGCGGGCAGTCTCGTGGTGGGGCCGGATGTGCTGACCTGGCATCTGCCCGCGCTGTGCGTGCTCACCTGGCTCGCGGCCTACTTCATGTCCACCGGCCGGTTGCGGCGCTGGCACGGCTTCGTCCTGCTCGGCCTCTACCTCGTTTACTGGACGGTCAGTTTCTTCGCGATGGGATTCGTGCCGGCCGATCTGTCCTGATCTGTCGAGAATCGCTTCACCGCGGTGAAGCGATCCCCTTTTCCGTGGTGAGAGCGTGGAGCAGGGCGGCGGCGAGCGCGGTGCGTTCGAGCATTCCGCTGATCGTGACGTGTTCGTGCCGCGCGTGTGCGCCGTCGCCGACCGCGCCGAAACCGTCCAGCACCGGCATCCCCAGTGCGGCCACGAAGTTGCCGTCGCTGGCTCCGCCGACCGAGCATTCCCGCAGTGCGAAACCGAGTTCGGCGGCGAGGTCCCGCGCGAGTTCGTAAAGCGAGGCGACCGCCGGGGTCCGGGCCATCACCGGGCGGTTCCATTCGCCGTCGACGGACACCTTGGCGCGCGGGTCGTGTGCGCGCAGCGCGGCGAGCGCGCCGTCGATCCGCGCGGCCTCGTCCGCGCTGCTGACCCGGACGTCGATGTTTCCCTGTGCGGCCTCGGCGATGACGTTGCTCCGGGTGCCGCCGGTGATCACGCCGACGTTCACCGTCGTCCCGGCCTCGAGATCGGTGAGCCCGTGCAGGGCGACCACCGCGCGGGCGAGTTCGTCGATGGCGCTGGCGCCCTTCGCCGGATCCAGCCCGGCGTGCGCGCCGACACCGGTCGCGAGGACCCGGAACAGGCCCACGCCCTTGCGCGCGGTCTTGAGCGCGCCGTCGGCGCTGGCCTCGAACACGAGCGTGGCGGCGGTTCCGGCGGCGGCCGCCTCGATCACCGGCCGCGACGCGGGGCTGCCGATCTCCTCGTCACCGTTGAGCAGCAACCGGATCGGCGGATGGGGCAGTCCGGCGGCGGACAGCGCGCGCAGTGCCCACACCGCTTGGACCAGACCGGCTTTCATGTCGAAGACGCCCGGTCCGCTCACCCGGTCACCGTCCACCCGAAACGGCCATCCGGCGAGCGTACCCAGCGGCCACACGGTGTCGTAATGGCACAGCAGCAGCACCGGCTTGCCCGTGCCCGGGTAGTCGTACACGTGGATGTCGCCGTACTGTCCGCCGTCGGTGGTCCGCAGGGCGGCCGGTCCGCCGAGCCGCTCCCGCAGCCATCCGTCCAACCAGGACAGTCCGGCGGCCAGGCTCGGCTTGTCGTCGCTGGGCGTTTCGAGGCCGACATAGCGGCTCAGGTCGCCGAGCATGTCGTCGCGGTGGGCACTGACCCAGTCGTGCAGCGCTCGCACGTCGTTCACCGGTTCCGCTCCCTTCGTCGAGGTTGCTTCGTTCGGTCCACCCCGCGGTCACGGTCGCGCCGCGAGGACGTGGTCGACGACCTGGGCGTGGGTGGCGAACCACACGCCGTCGTGGGCGGCGATGTGCGCCAGGAGTTCGGTCAGCACCACCATGCGCGAGCGGTGCCCGATGATGTGCGGGTGCATGGTCAGCTGGAACAGTCCGCCCTCGGCGTACGCGGCGTCGAACTCGTCCTTCCAGATGGACAGCACGCCCCGCGGCGGTGTGTAGGGCCGCAGCGCGGAGAACCGGTCCATCATGAAATACGGGGCGTCGTCGCGGATCCATTCGACGGGCAGTTCCACGACACCGGTCGGCTCGCCGTCCGCGAGCAGCTCATAGGGTTCGTCGTCGGCCATCAGCGACGAGTCGTACCGCAGTCCGAGTTCGCGCGTGATCCGCAGGGTGTCCGCGGAGAAGTCCCAGGACGGCGTGCGGATGCCCACCGGCCGGGTACCGGTGAGCCGCTCCAGCGTGTCCGCGGCGCGGAAGGCCAGATCGCGTTCGGTGGCCGGGTCGAGCGAAGTGTTGCGCTCGTGGATCCACCCGTGCAGCGCGACTTCGTGCCCCGAGACCACATAGGATTTCGCCTCGCCCTCGTGCAGCAGCGCCGAAACCGCGGGCATGAAAAAGGTGGCCGGGGCCTGGAACTCCGCCAGCAGAGCCAGGATACGGGGCACGCCGACGCGCGCGCCGTACTCGCCCTGAGCCAGCTTGCCGGGCAGGACTTCACCGTCGCGCAGCGCGGGTGTTTCGTGATCGGAGTCGAAAGAAAGCGCTACGGCGACCTTCGCGCCGCCCGGCCACGACGCGGGACGCAGCGACCGTCCGGCCCGCACCCGCTCGACATGGCCCCGCCAGGTGGATTCGTCCCATTGCCACGGGTGGCCGGTCATGCGCGCTCCATGAAATCGACGTTAGTTGTGGCAAAAATCCGCGTCAAGGTCGGAATACGAGCGCGCGAACGGTCGAAGCAAGCGGCTTTTCCGTTATCCCGGTACCTTTTTCCGGATGCCGCGGAGTGTGCGGGATCACCTCGACCGCGGGCGTGAAAGTGATCACTCCCACGGTTCCGCATGTTCACCTGATCGCTTCCTGCCCGTCACCGGGACGCCCACGTGACGGCGTTCCGGCGGCTGAAGATGAGCCGCGCTGTGCGCCTACCAGGGGAGTTCCGTGGACGCCAGCGACCGCGGGAACCGGTGTGGTGTCCACGCGGCCGACCCCGTACCACCAGACACGGCACGATGGAGACAGGCAGGTTGGACGGCAAAACAGGTGACGAACAGCGCCCCGACGCCGCTTACGCGGTCGAAGTCGACGGCCTGAGGAAACACTTCGATGAGGTCACCGCCCTCGCGGGCGTCGATCTGCGGGTGCCGGTGGGCCGGGTCCACGGCCTGCTCGGGCCCAACGGAGCAGGCAAGACCACCCTGCTGCGGGTGCTCTTCGGCCTGATCAGCCCGGACGGCGGCACCCTGCGCGTGCTCGGCCGCACCCCGGACAAGGGCGACACCGCCGTTTTCCTCGACGGTGTCGCGGGATTCGTCGAGAGCCCGCGCTTTTACCCATACCTCTCGGGAAGGCGCAATCTCGAACTCCTCGCCCAACTCGACGGCAGCCGGGCGGGCGCGCCGGACCTGGCCGGGGTGCTCGACCGCGTCGGACTCCTCGGGCGTGAAAAGGACAAGGTGGGCGGGTATTCCTTCGGGATGCGCCAGCGACTCGGCATCGCCGCCGCGCTGCTGCGCTCGCCCCGGCTGCTGGTGCTGGACGAACCGGCGAACGGTCTGGACCCCGCCGGTATCCGCGACATGCAGGCCCTCATCCGCGAACTCGGCGACAGCGGCCTGACGGTGCTGCTCAGCAGCCACAACATGGACGAGATCGAGTCGCTGTGCGAGAGCGTGACGATCATGCGCACCGGCCGGGTCGTCTACGACGGCTCGATCGAGGGCCTGCGGGCCCAGGCCCCGGCGCCGGCGCATCACCTGCGCACCGCGGACGACGGCAAGGCCGTCGAACTGGCGCGCAAGCGGTCGAAGCTCACCGTGGAGGAACGGCCCGGCGGCGGCCTGTCCATCCGGGCCGGCCAGGAAGAGCTGGACGAGTTCGTCCTCGCCTTGGCCACCTCCGGGATCGCGGTGCGGGACCTTCGACTTGTCCGCACTTCACTCGAATCGTTGTTCTACATGCTCACCGAGACCCCGGACGACGGAACCGCGCGCGGCGACCAGCCCGACGGTGACACCGAAACCGGTGACCAGCGACTGCTCGGCGGAGCGGTAGGAGCAGGCCGATGACCCAGACGACATCCCGCCCCGACACCGCCGGCACCGCGGCGCGGTCCTCGCGTCCCGCCTGGGGCGCCGGCGTGGTCTACCGCTGTGAACTCGCCAAGCTGGCCGCCCTCTGGTGGGTCAAGGCCCTGCTCGCCGCGTGCTTCGTGGGGCCCTTCGCCTTCGCCCTGGCGATGAAGCTGCAGGACACGGAACCGACCGACACCCTCTTCGGGCGCTGGGTGCACGACACCGGGTTCGCCAGCCCGCTGGTCGTGCTGGGCTTCGCGAGCCAGTGGGGCCTGCCGGTGCTCGCCTGTCTCGTGTCCGGGGACATCTTCTCCGCCGAGGACCGCTACGGCACGTGGAAGGCGATCCTGACCCGGTCGCGCACCCGCACCGACATCCTGATCGGAAAGGCGCTGGCCGCGGCCTCGTTCTCGGTCGCCGCGGTGGTGCTGGCCGCGGTGGGCAGCATGATCTCCGGGGTGCTGCTGATCGGGAACCAGCCGCTGATCAACCTGTCCGGCACCGCGATCCCGCCCGGCCAGGCGACCGTGCTCGTGGCGCTGAGCTGGGCCACCGCGCTGCCGCCGGTTCTCGGGTTCACCTGCCTGGGCCTGTTCCTCTCGCTGGTGACGCGCAACAGCGTCGCGGGTGTGCTCGGCTCCACGGTGATCGGGTTGCTGATGCAGATCTACGCGTTCGTCAACGGCTTCGACGTCATCAGGCATCTGCTGCTCACCACCCCGTTCGACGCCTGGCACGGTTTCCTGGTCGACCAGCCCTACTACGGGCCGTTGGAAGAGGGCCTGGCGGTCTGCGCCGCCTACATCGTGGCGTTCCTGGTCGCCGCCTACGTCGTCATCCGCCGCCGAGACTTCACCGAAGGCTGAAAGGATCACCCCGCATGACCTTGTCGTCACTCGCCAGGCGGATCCGTGGCAGGCGCGCGTCCGCGAAGGTCGTCGTCATCGGCGTGCTGGCGGTCGTGCTGCTCGGCGCCAGCGCCGCGCTCGGCGGCCCGGACATCACCCGCGCCCGGCTCGAAACGTCCTTCGGGGCGACCTTCGTGAACCTGTACAACCTGCAGCAACACGTCCAGAACGGAACATCGGTCCTCCCGGCCGCCGGCGGGAACGAAATCTCCGACACCCTGCTGTTCGATCCCGCACCGCACTGCACCGAAGGCGGCCAGGACGTCACGGTCGGATCGGCCGGTCCGGACTGGGCCTGCACGGTGTCGTGGCCCTCGTCCGCCACCGAAACCCTGGTGCGCATCGACTACGAGGTGACCATTCAGCCGAACGGCTGCTACACCGCGCAAGGCCCGACCACCTTGGTGGGACAGCAGAAGATGCAGGGCGCCGACGGGAAAACCCACACGAACCCGCTGTACGAATTCGACGGCTGCTTCGACACCACCGGCTGAATCCCCCGCGTGATCACCCCCGCCGTGCCGGGGGTGATCACGCCACGGGAGGTCAGTCGGGCAGCCGCTGTTCCTCGATGCCCGGCATGATGATCGGCTTGAGTTCCAGGCTCGGGTCGAAGCCCAGCCCCGGCTGGTCGGGGGCGGCCGCGGTCAGCGTCAGCTGGAACTCCTGGACGTACTCGACGTTGTTCCGCGCGTCGATGCGGAAGGCCTGGTCGTGGCCCGGGTAGATCACATCGGCGATCGAGACCAACTTGTCGATGGTCCGGCTGGCCAGTTCGTTGTTCCAGAACACCAGCGCGTTGCGGCGCTCGGCCGCGACCGTCGCGTTCTGGATGGAGTCGCCGGTGATCACGGCCGCGCCGTCGGAAGTGTCCACTTTGACCGCGATGGTGCCGGCCGAGTGTCCGGGCGCGTCCACGATCTCCACACCGGGTATCAGCGAGACGCCTTCCTCCACCTCGCGGATCCGGCTCTGGTAGGTCTCCATCAGCGAGTTGATCCAGTCCGGGCAGGCGTAGTCGTTCTTGTGCGGCGCGGTGATGTAGCGCCGTTCGTTGCGGTGCAGCACGATCTCGGCGCGGTCGAAGATGTTGAGGTTTTCGATGTGGTCCCAGTGGGCGTGGGTGCACACGACGACGTCGATGTCGGAAGCGGTCAGGCCACGGCGGCGCAGTTCGTCCTCGAGCACGGGACGGCGGCCGGTGTGCCCGGTGTCCACCACGATCCGCCGGAGCCTGCCCTGCTCGTCCAGTCCTTCGATCATGTTCACGCCGCAGAAGGCGACATCGCCGTGATCGGTGCCGAGCCGGTAACCCTGGAGCAGGCTGTCCACCACGGGCTTGCGTTCCACTACTTCTCCTTCGGTTGTGCGGGAAGCTGATCGACCCGGCACGAAGTCCTGCTGACCAGCGCGCGGTCGGAATCCCGGAACCGTCCGGCGGTCTCCCGCGTGAACAGGGCGATCATGACGGCCGCGACGACCATGACGGCGGCCAGGAAGTACAACGAGATGGCGAAACCACCGGGCGAGGTGTAGCCCCCGCCCAGGCCGATCAGCCAGCCCACCACGATCGGGCCGAACCCGCCGATGATCAGCCCGCCCATGTTGAGGCCGTTCCCGATCGCCACGGCGCCCGGTTCGCTGGAATCCGAGGCCATCGCGTACAGGACAGGGTAGACGCCGTTGGTGGCCATTCCGGCGAACAGCTGCACGGCCACCAGCGCCGCGATACCCGCTCCGGCGAACCGGAACAGGGTGAACGCCACCGCGAGCCACAGGAACATCGCGACCAGGCTGTACTTCCGGCCGAACCGGTCGGAGATCGAGCCCCACACGATCTGCCCGATCCCGCCGGTGATGGTGAACAGGACGCTGTAGGTGGCCACCGCGGTCAGGCTGTAGTGGGCCACGAAGGCGAGATAGAGCGGCAGCCAGAAACTCAGGCCCATGTAGCCGAAGTTGGCCAGCCCCGAGCCGAGGGAGGAGACCAGCACGTTCGGGTTGGCCAGTGCCCGCTTGAGCGCGCCGGGCGCGGCACGGACCCCACCGTCCTTCGCGGCATCGACCGGCGGCGTGAGCCCGCGCGCCAGGGTGTCGGTGACGAAGGCGCCATACCGCTTCGGCGTGGCGAAACGCCAGTAGCCGATCAGCAGCGGAATCGCCAGCAACGGCAGGATCAGGAAGACGTAGCGCCAGTGCTGTGAACCGAAAACGGCGTAGATGGCCGAGACGCCGAGTCCACCGAGGAGCGATCCCCACGGAAAGGCCGTGTGGTGCAGACCTTGCGCGAAGCCACGGCGTTCCAGCGGCCACCATTCCGCGATCGCGGTGACCTCCGAGGTCTCGCCGATCCCGCTACCGAAGTTCTTGATCAGCTGGAAGGCGAACACCGTGGTGAAGGTGGCGGTCAGCGGTGCCACCCCGGTCAACAGCGAGAACACCAGGTACACCAGCGCGATCGGCAGGTGCCGGTATTTTCGGGCCCACCCGTGGCCGCCCTTGGCCAGCCACGGCGACAGGGCCACGCCGGCCACCCCGAGCCCCATCGTGAGCGCGCCGGAAAGGACGCCCATGGTCGTCGAACTCAGGTGGAACTCTTCCACGACGGCGGGCTGCACCAGCTGAATCCAGTTGCGGGTGTTGGTGTTCATCGCATAGATCAGCCACAGCCAGAGCATCGCGAGCCACGAGTAGCCGCCGCCGATCCGCCCGAGAAACCGGGCCGGGCGCGGTGTCCGGACAGTGGGCGACTCGGTCAGTTCGGGCATCATCGGCTCCTCTGACGAACGGGTGAACGACGGTGTTCTCCCGGGGTCAGCCGGGCGCTCGGAGTGCGTTTCCCGCGGGTGCCCCGACGAGCGCGACGCGGGTGTTCCTTCGATGCAACGGCTCTATTTAACGTCACAGCCGTCGACCACGGTCAACGATCTTGGCGGTTGGGAAACCGGAAAAAGAGACGGATAAGCGAAGAACGGGACCGATTCCGGTCCGGGAAACGCTCAAATGAGCGTTGTCGCGCGTCGCGAAGCGACCACCGGGCCGGGTTCGCGCGCGTCGGTGGATCATGGTGGAACGGGTGATCGCAACCGAGGATCCTCGGCGAGAGGGGAACGATGACGACCGAGAAACCGGCCCACGGCGAAGGGGCGCACGAGATCGGCTGGGCGGGTTCCGGCGCAGGTGCCGGGTCCGGCGCGCCGGTGTGGGTCGCGCCGGCCTTCGACCTGGCGGCACACGGAATCGAGGCGCGCGACTCGTGGTGGTTCGCCTCGCGGGTCACCACCGGGTCCGTTCGGTTCGACCTCAAGATTCACGCGCTGATCACCGGCGAGAACTGCCTGTCCACGGTGGCGATCCGGCGGCACGACACCGGTGAGGTCACGGCGACGCATGTCGCGGACCCGCTCGGCGACGTGGTCTCCTCCACGTCGAAGTTCGAGGTGCGCACCCCGCTGCTGTCCCTGCGGGGCGACCTCGACAACCTGTCGATCGAGGCGAGCAGTGGCGAAACCCGGGTTTCCCTTGCGCTGCACCGTGTTGGACCGACGCTGTACAACGCCGGGACCGGGCATTTCCCCTTTTTCGGTGCGTCCACCTACCAGTACGCCCTGCCCGGGCTGAATGCCTCCGGGACGGTGAGCCTGGCCGGCACCGAGCATGCGGTCACCGGGGAAACCTGGTTCGACCGGCAGTGGTCCTCCGGCGCGCGCACCCGTCCGGCGCGCTTCACCTGGCTGGGGTTGAATCTGGGCCACGGACACCACTTGAGCGTCTGGGACACCGTCGGCGACGGAACCTCCTGGGTCACGATCCTGCGGCCCGACGGGACGCACACCATCGCGGCGGCCCACCGGACCGGTGGCGACGGCCGGTGGCGACTGGTCGTTCCCGCGCTGGAGGCCGACCTG
>Ga0310811_10005648_pt1 | contig 15877 bp, 13 predicted proteins | sample YCmetagenome_FD_207642 | JGI IMG/M metagenome (GOLD analysis project Ga0310811, IMG submission 207642) | Soil microbial communities from experimental microcosm in Duke University, North Carolina, United States - YC | ecosystem: Engineered > Artificial ecosystem > Soil microcosm > Unclassified ...
ACCGGACACGACCACGATACGGATTCGCCGTGCATCCCACTCCACCACCGCGTGCCGCACCGCCGGGCGACCGACGCTATTGGCCCACTGTACGCCGAGCAGAACTGCATACACCGTCAACTGCGAGTCGTAAGGGCTGCCGAAGAACGCCAGCGTCCACGGCGCCAATACCAACAGCGGCACGACTATCGCCGAGCTGTAGAAAAGCGCCGCACCGAGCTGCCTGATCAGCAGGTGCCTCGGTGCCTGCTCCGACTGTGCGCCCTTCAAGGTGTCCCGGCAGCCCGACAGATTCAACGCGGGCAAAAAGTAGTCGACGATCAGCGCCGTGCGTGCGGCGACGGCGTACTGCGCCATCTGCAGCGGCGGGGCCCAGACTGCAAGGATCCCCAACGGCCCCCACAGCAGGACACCACGCGCGAGGCCGATGAGCTCGCGCGAGTCGACCTCCTGCAACACATCCTGCGATACCGGCCGGGAGGCCTCTGCCACGGTGGTAGCAGGGAACGTACGCCAGGCGATGAGCGCCACAATCACCGCAGAGACCAGGCTGCCGAGGAGAAACGCCCAGGAGTAAAGCGCGACTGAAGCGTCATGCGGCGCGAGCGCCACTGCAAGCAGGATGGAGACATTGACGGCATAGGCGGCAACGACGATGCCGAGGGTGCGGTTCGCCGCCCGCAGCGCTTCGCCGAGAAATGTCGACACGCTGACGCAAGGCAGGGACAGTACGAAGGGGAAGTACGTCTGCAATACCGTTTGCAGCTGAGGCGCCTGGATGTCCAGGTCGGCCGTCACGACGAGCAACACACCGCAAAGCAGGCTGGACCGCAACAGCATCCGCCGCGCCAGCTGCATCAGCAACACTCCGTTGAGCGTGCCGGTTGGTGCAGCACACCGCCCGATGATGTGCTGCGCCATGTAGATCTCGTACTTACCGCGCAGCAGCGTGCTCAATCCCAGCGCGATGACGAACCCGCGGAAGTAGATGCCGGCCTCATCCGGTGTCAGCGCACGTATTACTGCCCAGGTCGCCCAAAACTGCAGCACCGCGCCCATCAGGCGCAGCAATGCCTCGCCGAGCCAGGAATGCTCGGCGGCTCTGTGCCAACCGGCTGGGACAGTCTCCGGCATGCCGTTTCCTGGATTGCTCGGTCTCAAGATACACCCCGCGCGGTCGGCGCGGCCAATGCGTGCCGAATGTGAGGCTCAGCTTCCCGCGGATGGTTGCGCGGCGTGCGGTCCCGCATCGCTCCGGCGCCGTCCGGGGAACACTGAGCGCACGCTGACGAAGAACACCGGCACGAGAAACACGGCCAGCACCGTGGCGGTCAGCATGCCACCGATCACTCCGGTGCCGATTGCAATGCGCCCGCCGGCGCCGGCGCCGGTCGCGATGGCGAGCGGCAGCACCCCGAGCACGAAGGCCATCGAGGTCATGAGGATGGGCCGCAAGCGCTGGCGCGCGGCCGCGACGGTAGCTTCGGTCAGCTGCATGCCGCTCTCAACATTCTCCTTGGCGAATTCCACGATCAGGATGGCGTTCTTGGCCGAGAGCCCCACGGTGGTGAGCAGACCTACCTGGAAGAACACGTCATTGGCGAGTCCGCGCACCAGCGTGGCCATGATCGTGCCGATGATGCCCAGAGGTACGACCAACATGACCGCGAAGGGAATCGACCAGCTCTCGTACAGCGCCGCGAGGCACAGAAACACGACCGTCAGGGAGATCAGATACAAGGCCGGCGCCTGCGACCCGGAGCGCACCTCCTCGTAAGAAAGCCCGGTCCACTCGTAGTCCAGGCCCTTGGGCAGCTTGGTCACCGCCGCCTGCATCGCCGCGAGCGCATCGCCGGTGCTCCTGCCTGGCGATGGGGAACCCAGAAATTCAAGCGACGGCGTGCCGTTAAAGCGTTCCAGCTTGGGAGAGCCCACGGTCCAGTGCGCCGTGGCGAATGTCGAGAAGGGCACCATCTGGCCGACCCCGTTGCGCACGTACCAGCGATCCATGTCCTCAGGCAGCATGCGCGCGGGCGCATGGCCCTGAAGGAAGACACGCTTGACGCGGTTGCGGTCGATGAACTGATTGACGTAGGCAGAGCCCCAGCCCGCTCCGAGCGTGTCATTGATGTTGCCGATCGAAAGCCCGAGCGCGCTCGCCTTTTCCCAGTCGATGTCGAGCTTGTACTGCGGCTCATCGTCCAGACCGTTCGGCCGTATCAGGCCGATCGCCGGATCCTTGCTGGCAATCGCCAGCAGTTGACCGCGTGCCTGCATCAGCGCTGCATGGCCGATGTTGCCCCGGTCCTCGAGCTCGAAGTCGAATCCGGTCGCGTTACCTAACTCGAGGGCCGCGGGCGGTGCGAACGCCACGATGATCGCTCCGCGGAACTGGTGGAAGCGCTGATTGGCGCGCGCCGCGAGTGCAAACACCGAATTTTTTGCGCCGGGGCGGCTCGACCAATCCTTCAGCCGTACGAATACGAGTCCGGCGTTCTGACCGTGGCCTCCGAAGCTGAAGCCATTGACGGTGAACACGCCACTTACCAGGTCCTTCTCATCCTTCAGGAAGTAATCGCGTGCCTGATTCAGCGCGCGCTGGGTAAGCTCGCTGGCAGTACCCGGTGGCGCGACTACCTGGACGAAAAGAATGCCCTGATCTTCATCGGGCAGAAACGATTTGGGCACGCGCACGAACAGCAGGCCCATCGCCAGGACTATAGCCAGGTATATCAGCAGGTAGCGCCGCCTGCGCCCGGTGACATGGTTGACGCCGTGCTCGTAGCCGCGGTTCATGTGCGCGAAGCCGCGGTTGAACCAGCCGAAGAAGCCGCGCTCGCGCTCGTGCGCTTCGGCAACCCGCGGGCGCAGTAGCGTGGCGCACAACGAGGGAGTAAAGACCAGGGCCACCAGCACCGAGAGAGTCATGGCCGAGACGATGGTGACGGAGAACTGCCGATAGATGACGCCGGTGGAGCCGCTGAAGAACGCCATGGGCAAAAACACGGCCGACAGCACGAGCGCGATGCCGACCAGAGCGCCGGTGATCTCACTCATCGATCTGCGCGTCGCTTCCTTGGGAGAAAGCCCGTCCTCCTCCATGACGCGCTCGACGTTCTCCACGACGACGATCGCATCGTCTACCAGCAGGCCGATTGCCAGCACCATGCCGAACATGGTGAGAGTGTTGATCGAGTATCCGGCGGCCGCCAGGATGCCGAAGGTGCCCAGCAGCACCACCGGTACGGCGATGGTCGGTATCAGCGTGGCCCGAAAGTTCTGCAGGAACAGATAGATCACCAGGAACACCAGCACGATCGCCTCGAACAGAGTCTTTACGACCTCATCGATGGAGACGCGCACGAATGGCGTGGTGTCATAGGGATAGATGAGCTGCAGGCCGGGCGGAAAAAGCGGCGCCAGCCTGTTCATGGTGGCGTGCACCGCGTTGGCGGTTTCCAGGGCATTTGCGCCGGTGGCCAGCTTGATCGCCAGGCCCGCGGCCGGGTGAGCGTTGTATTCGGTGTGCACCGAATAACTCTCCGCGCCCAGGCCGATGGTGGCCACGTCCTTGAGCCGCACCTGCGAGCCGTCGCTGTTGACCTTGAGCAGCACGCGGCCGAACTCATCGGCACTGCTCAGCCGCTGCGGGCCGACGATCGTGGCGTGCAGACGCTGCCCTTTTATGGACGGAAGGCCGCCGAGCTCACCCGAAGGAACTTGCAGATTCTGCGCCAGCAGGGCGTTGGTGATGTCGACCGGCGTCAGCTGGTAATTATTGAGTTTGGCCGGGTCCAGCCAGACGCGCATGGCGTACTGGGTGCCGAACAGCTGATAGTCACCGACCCCACGGGTACGGCTGATGGGGTCCTGCACGTGCGAGGCAATGTAGTCGCTCACATCCTCGCTGGTCATCGAGCCGTCGCTCGAGTAGAAGCCGATCACCAGCAGGAAATTGCGCGTGGCCTTGGCGATGCGCAGGCCGGCCTGCTGCACTTCGAGTGGCAGCAGCGGTGTGGCGAGCTGCAGCTTGTTTTGCACCTGCACCTGCGCGATGTCGGGACTCGTGCCCTGCTCGAAGTAGAGCGTGATGGTCATGCTCCCGTCGGCATCGCTTTCGGACCCGAAATACAACAGGTGATCGATGCCGCTCAGTTGCTGCTCGATCACCTGTGTAACGGAGCTCTGCACGGTGTCTGCCGATGCACCGGGGTAGGTGACCTGGATGGAAATGGCCGGCGGGGCGATGCTCGGATACTGCGCGATGGGCAGAGTCGTGATGGCGAGTGCGCCGGCCAGCATCACGACGATCGCCAGCACCCAGGCGAAAATCGGACGGTCGATGAAGAAATTGACCACGGCCGCCGCTCACTCCGCCGCGGTCTGGGCGGGCACGGCGGCCTGGCGGGTGGTCCTGTCACGCGGCGGTTGGTACTCCTCCGCGATCACCTTGGCGCCAGGCTTGGCCGACTGGATCCCTTCGATGATCACCCGATCGCCGGTGGTCAGACCCGAGGTGACCAGCCACTGATCCCCCAGGGCACGGTCAGTCCGCAGGACTCGCAGCTCGACCGTGTTGTCCGGACTTACGATCAGCGCATTGGGATCACCTTTCTGATCATGGGTGATGCCCTGCTGCGGCGCGAGCACCGCGCCCTGGCGTACGCCCTCCTGAAGCTGCTCGTGCACGAACATGCCAGGTAACAGCAAGCGGTCGGGATTGGGCATTAGTCCGCGCAGCGTTACGGAGCCCGTGGTCGTATCTACCGTGACGTCGGAAAACTCGAGCGTTCCCGGGTGGGGGTAGTCGCTGCCGTCTTCTAGCCGCAGCCGCACCTGCGTCTTGCCCGCCTCGTTCTGCTTGAGGAGTCCCGCAGCCGCCTCGCGCCGCAGTCGCAGCAGCATGGTGCTCGGCTGGGTGACGTCCACGTACACCGGGTCGAGCTGTTGGACCGACGCAAGTGATGTCGGTTGGTTGGCCGTCACCAGGGCGCCTTCGGTTACGAATGATCGGCCGACGCGGCCGGAAATGGGCGACAGCACTTTCGTGTAGATGAGGTTGATGTGCGCGGTCTCGACGGCCGCCTGCGCCTGTAGCGACGACGCCAGAGCATTGTCGTAATCCTGCTTGCTCACCACGTTTGCAGCGACCAGCGGCTTGTAACGGGCCGCGAGCGCGTTCGCGGAAGCCTCCGCCGCGACGGCGCTGTTGTAGGCGGCTTTGTAGGGGGCAGCATCGATCTGATAAAGCTGCTGGCCGGCCTTGACCTCGCTGCCTTCGACGAACAGTCGCTTCAGAATGATGCCGCTCACCTGGGGCCGTACCTCGGCGGTACGGTACGCGGACACACGTCCAGGCAGCTCCGTAATGATGGGCACCGCCTGGGTTTGCACGGTGACGACGACCACCTTCGGCGGTGGCGGGGTCGGCGGCGGTGCACGGTGGTGGCAGGCGGCCAACAGCACCGCGGCGCCCACAACCACAGGACCAGCCTGATGCAGGAGGTGAGCTTGATATCGGATTCTGAGACGAGCCGTCACGGCAGGCATGGGTAGCCCCTCCGTGGGTGATCATTTTTAGCGATTATGGCGCGAACGGCTCGGCCGTAACAGCTTCCACTGCCGCTGAAGCGTCGATGGCCGATGTGAGTGCCGCGCGGCTCACTCGTGGTTGGTGTGCATCTTTGAAGGGGACGGGCCTGCCTGGCGCCTGTGCGATGAGAGCGCCAGGCGTGGGTAATACTCGGCGCCAAGTGCCCACAAGGAGTGAGCGACTCCCCTCTGAAACAGCGAGCGGACCGCACTCGGCAGCCTGCCGCGAACCAGCGCCTGCGCGGAGTCCGTTACCGCAATGGCTCCGTACATGAGCGCGCTCGCATGACGATAACAGGCCATTCTGCAAGCGTTGCATACGTCCCGTTGATCAGGGAAAGCGTCGAGGTCGAAGACCGAGCCAAGAGGTTGTGTCCAGGCTTCGCAGCGCCAGATATCCAGATTCCAATCCAGATAAAAGTACTTGTGACCTCCGATGCACGGGATCAACTGCTCCTCGCCGCGGATGGAGCGGCCGACTTCGTCCAGCGACACTGACGGATTGAGCACGCGAAATCTTTTCTTCATGCGCCGGATTGCAGCGAGCGCCTCGAGCAATTCGTGCGGTTGCTGATCGAGCAGCGCTGAGGTCTCGCTGTAAACGAGCGAGTTCGAAGCAAACGGCTCCCGGTTGGGATAGGAGAAGGTTACGGCGTGAAAGCCGAGTTGCTCGAGAACTTCCGGAAGGGCTTCGTAGTCCACCAATCGACTCACGGTTACGCTGGCGGATGTCGGAATCCCAAGCGTGTGGGCGCGGGCGACGCCGTGCGCAATGCGTCGATGCAGACCAGCGAGCCCACGGTTGAGGTCATGCTTGGGCAGGCTGTGGCTGTCGATCGACACCAGCAGGCGCTTGAGTCCAGCAGTAGCGAGCGCCTCGATGTAGTCGGACAGGAACCAGCCGTTGGTGATCAGCCCGCACTGGATACCTGCCTGGGTTGCCACCTGCACGAGGGCAACGATATCCGGATGGACGAGCGGCTCGCCACCCTGGAACGTCATGTACCGGATCCGGCGGCGGCGCAGGATCGGTAACGCCCGCGTGAACCCAACCAGATCGAGGTAGCGCCGCGGGCCGGCAAGGTTCTTGTCGCGCGCGAAGTTACAGAAGTCGCAGGCGGCATTGCAGACATTGGTGACGGACACATCGCAGATCGCGGGAAGCAGATTCCGCTCTGGTGAAGGTGCGACTGCTCGAGAGGAGGTTTCCACTGGCGTCCGTTGCCCACCGCTCGGCCATGCGACCGCGCTCGAATGCTGACGTTGGCAGAAGCTGAAGAGTTAACTCGTTCCAGCTGCGACATCATGCTCTTGCGGCGTTGAGCGCATCAAGCTGCACGTACGCGTCCGGTTTCGCTCCGCTTTCAGGCTTCGAGCTGATCGGACTTGCGCACCCGTACGAAAACTCGCCGGATGCGCGGATGCCGGCGCTTGAGGCGGGCCTCGAGGTGATCGATCGCGTGGCGCCGCCTTCCATCGGAAGACAGCTCCAGGGTCATTGCCACCAGAATGAATTGCGGGCCGACGTGCATCGTGAGTACTTCATGAACGTGCTCTATCCCTTCCACCCGTGCGGCTATGCGCCGGATGTCATCGACGACTTCCCGGTTGGCGCTCTCTCCGATCAGCAACCCCTTGGTTTCGTATGCCAGCCACACCGCCGAGGTACACAGCACGCAGCCGATGAGAATCGAGGCCACTGCGTCGTAGATCGGCTCACCCGTCAGTTGCTCGGCACCGATGCCGGCGAGCGCGATCAACAGGCCAAGGATGGCAGCGGTGTCCTCGAACAGCACCAGAAAGCGCGACGGGTCCTTCCCGTAGCGCACGGCCTGGACGTAGCTGCGCCGCCCCTTGATCTTGGAGAACTGAGTCAGCGCGAACAGCCAGCTGCTCCCCTCGAACAGTGCCGCTATGCCGAGCACAGCATAGTTGATCAGGAAATGTCGCTCGGGTTCGGGATGCAACAGCTGCCATACGCCGCGCAACACGGCGGCACCGGCACCCACCGTGAACAACTCGATCGCCACCACGAAGCACCAAAAATAGAGCTCCTTGCCATATCCGAATGGGAACTGCTGATCCGGAGGCCGGCGAGAGCGCTTCAGTCCATAGAGGAGCAACCCCTGATTGCCCATGTCTACCGCGGAGTGGACACCCTCGGCGGCCATGGCAGCACTGCCGCTGAAGAATGCGGCTACGAATTTGGCCAACGCGATCGCCGCGTTACAAGCAAGGGCTGCGTAGATCACAGGCCGCGGTGACTCGGCACTCAGCTGGCCGTTCGCCGCCGTCTGCGAGTCATGTAGGGGCTGGGCTGTCTCGTGTGACGAGCCGGACCCGTCTGCGTGGCTCTTGCGCCTCAGCGCCCGTGCTGCCTCGGTCCTTTGCGGGCCCTTGCCATCAGACCGGCCAGTTTCAGATGCCACCGAGTATGCCCACACCCAGAAGACCGATGATGATGAGGTAGATCGCGACGATGTAGTTCAGCAGCCGCGGTATCACCAGGATCAAAATGCCGGCGATTAGGGACACGATGGGTCCCGTAGTCACGTGAATGTTCATCGGCACCTCGTGCTCGATTTCCCGCCAACAGCGTCGGCGGCCGTGGTGGAAATGTAAAGCTTGACCGCCGGGTAAACATCGAATCAAAGGCCGCGCTGGTCTTGAGCAGAGCGCGAGCATGGCCGCGCGCATGTGCCAGAATGCGCGCAGTCAGAGCTTCGCAGCGCACGCTCTGGCAGAAGGTGACACGGCGGCGTCTTTGCGCGTTGAGTGCGCCGATCGCAAGTCCAAACGATCAGGATGCGTTTGTGGAGAGACGAATCTCGGGATACCACCAGGATGAGGAAGGTCACTGGGTAGCGGAGCTCGAGTGCGGCCATCGGCAGCACGTACGGCACAACCCGCCCTGGGTGAATCGACCGTGGGTCACAACTGAGGAGGGGCGGACCGCGGCGCTGGGTACCACACTCGACTGCAAGAAATGCGATCTGTCGAAGTAGCCGCTGCGGTTTCAGCCGCGACCGACGTACGGCATTTGATTTGCCATCACCGTCATGAACAGCACATTCGCATCGAGCGGTAGTCCGGCCATATAAAGGACGGCATCGGCGACGTGCGCGACGTCCAAGGTCGGCTCAGCGGAGCGCGAACCATCCGCCTGGAGCGCACCTTGGAGAATGGGTGTGCTGAGCGGAGTTCGCGCGTTACCGATATCGATCTGGCCGCATGCGATGTGGTACTGCCGTCCTTCCAATGCGGTCGCTTTGGTAAGACCCGATACCCCATGCTTCGAGGCCGTGTAAGCGATCATCTCCGGCCTTGGCGTCGTGGCCGAAAGTGAGCCGTTGTTGATGATGCGGCCGCCAGGCGGCTGTTGGCTCTTCATCAGCCGAAAAGCGGCCCGCGTGCACAGGAAAGTGCCGGTGAGATTGGTATCGATGGTCGCGCGCCAGTCCTCCACACTCAGCTCATCGATTCCAACGGGAGCCGTAGCAATGCCGGCATTGTTGAAAAGGAGGTCGAGCCGGCCAAACCTGCTTTTGATCTCGGCGAAGAGGGCCTCGACCGAGCCTGGCTGCGTGACATCCGCGACCAGGGCGAGCGTCGCGCCACCGGCCTCGACTGCGGTCTGCTCCAGTTGGGCTTTGCGCCTGCCGGCCAGCACCATCGCGTAATCTGCGCGTGCGAGCGCGACCGCGACGCTTCGACCAATCCCAGTGCCGGCTCCAGTGACTAGCGCGACGCCCCGTGACATTCAGTGCCTGCAGTCCGGCCAGCCAATACGCGGTAGCATTGTAGTTCTGTGTGCCGAAGTACAAACCTCGCGCGCTCGCGAGTCCCCGTACAGCTCGAGCTACCGCTCGGCGCAGACCCACCTGATATAACCCCAAGGTCCGATGGCCGGCCCGACCTGCCAAGTTCATGATCCTGCGGGGCCTATGGCGGCCCCCAGAAGGGCCTCATGAGCACATCCACGACCGCCATGGCGTCATCCGGCAGCATGAGCACCACCGGCATGCTTTTTGAGCGCTTGTGGCGCACGAGCGGTATTCAACTGGCTGTCCTCCTCGTCGTCGCGTACCTCCTCTATGGTTATCCGCCACCGGTCGGCGCGCCGGTCGATGCGCTCGTGACATTTTACGCCGGGAATCGCACGAGGATTCTGACTGCAGGGGTGCTCACCGGCATGGCCGTGCTTTATCTCATGTGGTTCGCGGCCGCACTCAGAACCACCCTGGCGGATGCGGGTCAAGACGGTTGGGGCGCGGCGGCGATCGCCTCCAGTGCGGCCGCCGGCGGGTTGTTCCTGCTGCTGATGGGAATGGGCGCAGCGCTTGCGTACTCGATTGCCGGTTCCGGAAATCGGCCACTCATCGCCGGAATAAACGACCTGGCGTGGGCCTGCCTCGTGTTGACCTCGTTCCCGCGCGCAATGCTGATCATGGCAGGCACCTTCGGGCTGTGGCGGGCCGGACTCATCTCGAACGCGCTGTTCGGCGCGGGAGCCGCAGCCATAGTGCTCGTCCTGCTGGGCGGCACCACTTGGCTGAGCGGCGGATTCTGGGCGCCGGACGGCACGTATTCGCGGTTCATCTCACCGCTGATCGGCCTCGTGTGGATCGTGATTGTGAGCTGGGTGCTGTTGACGCGAGCTCCTGCTACGCGTAGCGGATGGTAATGGGCACCCCACCGATCTCGACGAGCACTGTGCGAGTGCTGCACCGATCGCTCACGATCGATAGAGAATTCGAGCCCTTCACCGGCACACTCGAGAAGATCCTGGGTCACTTTCCCGCAGGAGTGCAGCAGGACATTCTCGAGCGCCCGCAACAGGCCGCACAACGCCTCAAAGCCGCAGAAGGCGCCGAGGAGCTGATGATTTTTTCGGTGCTCGATCACGGTGCAGCGCTCAACATGCTCGGCGCCCGAAGAAATGCCAAGCAGTACCTGATTGGAAATCCTCTGACCGCGATTCAGATGAGCCAGCACGACATCAGAGCGGCACTCTATGCGCCACTGCGGGTACTCGTGTACGAGCAGAGGCCAGGGCGGACGATCGTCGAGTACGATCAGCCCTCGTCCCTCTTCGGGCAGTTCGGGCGGGAAGATGTTACGCAGGTTGCCTTCACGCTGGACACAAAGCTCGAGCGTGTGATCGCCCAGGCGGCCCAACTGGCGCGTCGCTGACTCGCTGCGGACCTTGCATCGGAGCTCGCCATGTCGCTGAATTTCGAGACTCTCGGAGTGCGCAGGGAAGGGGCCGTATTGTTCGCGGAAATTTCAGCGCCGCCCATGAATCTTCTAGGACCCGAACTGGTCCGTGATCTTGTGGCGCTTATCGAGCACGCAGAGGCCGATGATGGCACTCGGGTGCTGGTGTTCAAGAGCGCTGACCCGGACTATTTCATCTCGCACGTCGATGTGACACGCGTCAAAGAGTACCGCGCGGAGGCCGCGAAGCTCGCCGGGGAGGCGTCGCTGGCGCTGCTGTTTCGCCGCTTGAGCACGAGCCGCCTCGTGACCATCGCCCAGATCGAGGGCCGCACTCGTGGGGCCGGAAGCGAGTTCGTGCTGGCATGCGACATGCGGTTTGCGGCGCGCGAGTCGGCCATTTTCGGACAGATAGAGGCGGCATTCGGTCTGCTTCCCGGCGCTGGCGCCGCTCAACACCTCACGCGCCTCATGGGGCGCGCCCGGGCGCTGGAGGTGTTGTTGAGCGCGCAGGACTATGACGCGGAGCTGGCGGAGCGCTACGGCTGGATCAATCGGGCGTTGCCGGCTGCCGCACTCGGTGCATTCGTGCGATCGCTGGCTCATCGGATCGCGGGCTTCCCGCCCTCCGGGCACGCCGTGGTCAAGGATCGCGTGAATGCCATAGCTCTTCCTTCCGTGGAAGAGTTCCGTCGTGACTCGGACCTCTTCGGCCAGGGCGTGCGCGAGCCGCAAGCTCAAAGCCTTACCGAGGCTGCGATGAAGCTTGGCTTCCAGACCCGTGAGGGAGAGATGGCTCTCGGGCGAACGCTCGCGCGGCTTGGCTCAGGATTGATGCCTGATTCTCAGGGTGTAGTACCCTGACAACTGATCATCACATGCTCTCCTTGCTTAAGGTTATCGGCCATGCCTAACGAAACTTTCCCCATCGACCTGAGCGCGCTTCAACCGTTGAAGCTCGATCCCGTGGTCGCATCCCTCAGCGATACGCAGAAGGCGACGCTCAAGCACAACATCCAGCTGTGCCGGGACGCCATCGTTTTCTTCACTGCACTGGCCGGAGCGAAGGGCTTGTCCGGGCACACCGGCGGCGCCTACGACACAGTTCCTGAGGTGACGATCATTCGGGCGTTCATCGCCAACGGCGCACCCATCGTGCCGATCTTCTACGACGAGGCCGGACATCGGGTCGCGACGCAGTATCTGCTGAGCGTGCTCGACGGAGCGATGCCGGCGGAGCGATTGCTCCACTATCGGGAATACGAGACGGGGTTGCCGGGCCACCCTGAGAAGGGCATGACCCCTGGCCTCGAGTTCAGCTCCGGGCGGCTCGGACACTTGTGGGCCTTCTGCAATGGTGTGGCGATGGCCCATCCGGGGAAGGCAGTCATCATGCTCGGCTCCGATGGCGCCCAGATGGAGGGTGACGATGCCGAGGCGGCGCGGCTTGCGGTCGCCAAACGCTTGAACGTCAAGGTCGTGGTCGATGACAACAATGTCACCATCTCGGGACACCCTCAGGAGTACCTCGATGAATACGACCTGACGCGCACGTTGGTGGGCTACGGCCTGCAGACCGCGACCACCATGGGTGAGGACCTCGACGCGCTCTACATCGATCTGTGCAGGGCGTTCTCTGATCCGCTGCCGCGGGCGCTCATCGTCAAGCGCCCCATGGCACCCGGGATCGAAGGTGCTGAAGGCAATCCCAAGGCGCACGAGGTGCTGGAGGTGGAGACCGCTATCGGCTACCTCGAGAAGCGGGGCGGGTACGAGGCGGCGATCCAGATGCTCAAGGCGGCCAAGCCGCACAAAAGCCCGCTCACCTATCGTGGCTCCTCCGGCGTCGGCAAGAACCGCGATGACTTCGGCAAGATCATCAACGAGATCCTCGACGGCATGAGCGAAGCGGACCGTATCGCGAGCGTGCGCGTGTTCGACAACGACCTCGAGGGGTCATGCGGGCTACACCACATTCGCAAGAAGCATCCGGAAGTATTCGTGCGCGGCGGCATCATGGAGCGGGGCAACTACTCAGCGGCCGCCGGTTTCGGCTCCTGCCAAGGCAAGCAGGGCATCTATGCCACTTTCAGCGCCTTTCTGGAGATGGCCATCAGCGAAATCACGATGGCGCGACTGAACTTCTCGAATGTGCTCGCGCACTACAGCCACAGTGGTGTCGATGACATGGCCGACAACACCTGCCATTTCGGCATCAACAGCATGTACGCCGACGGCGGCGTCAAGCCTGGCCATGGCGAGGACACCACGCGGCTGTATTTCCCTGCCGACCGGCACCAGTTCGCCGCATGCGTCAAACGCATCTTCTCCGACCCGGGTCTGAGGTTCCTGTTTACAACCCGCGCTCCGGTTCCTGACATCCTCGATGGTGACGGCAAGCCGCTGTACGAGGGTAAGCCGTTCGAGCCGGGCAAGGACGATATCGTGCGCCAGACGCCGAGCGGTGGCGGCTATATCGTCGCCATGGGTGAAATCGTGTACCGCGCGCTGGATGCGGTCATCCGCCTGCAGGAGGAGGGCGTCGCGGTCGGCCTGATCAATAAATCAACGGTCAATGTCGTGGACGCCGCGATGATGAAGAGACTTGCCGGCAGCGCGTTCGTGCTCGTCGCGGAGGGCTGGAACGTGAAAACCGGCCTGGGCAGCCGATTCGGCAGCTACCTGCTGCAGGCTGGATTCAAGGGACGGTACCACCACATCGGTACGCATCTGGAAGGAAGCGGCGGTCTGTGGCAGCAGGTCGGCTATCAGGGCCTCGACCCCGATGGGATCATGAAGGCGGTGAAGAGCCTCACATGAGTGCTCTCATGACCGAGAGCGCCGCCCGGTTTCCACCGAACGGCGCTTCGGTATCGACGGTGCGACTCCACGCCTAGGGCGCGTCGCGTCGTGCAGTACGCGGGTTCTTGGCTGCGGCCAGGGCATCAGCTTGCGCCAAAGCGCCACGCAACGTGTCGTGCAGGCAGGCAGCGTAGTTCGGCGGATATGAGAGATCCTGGCGCCTGGCGAGCTCATCGCATAGGCGCCGGGCGGTCGTTTCCAACCGCTCGCGCGCGATGCGCGCTCCTTCGAGGGTCGAAAGATCGAGATCCGCGAGCGACACGCTTGCACCGAACGTCACCGCATTGAGCGCGGTCAGGTGGCTCTGCCTGAGCGCGTCGATGTGCCGCACCGCGCCTGCCACGGTGCTATCTACGCAGGCGTTGAACGCCGGTTGTGATGAGAGGTCCCGGCCCTCGCCCCGATCGGCGCAGACCTGCTCTGCCATGGTGTGCAGGCGCTCCCGTGCCACGCGCATGCCCCGCGGGGTGGAGAGATCGAGGTCTGAAAGCGGTACATCTGCGACACTGCCGGCGCTCGCTGTCGCAGTCGGCTGACCCGCGATTGTGGCGCCGGGCATTACCCCGAGCAGCGCGATGAGGATGCTAGCTCCGGCTACGCTCGCGCGCGCAGCAAGACTGCCTGAGACGATTGACCGAGTGTTCATGTGGCAACCTCCGTTGCGAAGTCCATTGGCCAGCGAGGGGCACCAGGAATAGAGTCCGCGATTGATACGCGCCTCCGGGCTGCAGGGTTTCACCGGGGTGCCAAAAAGAAGCTCACCCTGAAACCCGGCGAGCCGCAGCCGCGTATAAACCCTGTAATGGACGAAAATGACTGCGCCACAGAATGGCGATGACCGATACGCTGTCAGCCGCTGTCATCGGTGCGATCGCGGGCTATCTCATCGCGCGGCACGCTGCAGAGCTCGAGTGGATCCTGCACACAGTGATCGGCTGAAGAGAGGTTGTGACCATGCGAAGTGAAGATCTGATTCCGGCACTGGGTCTGCTGATTCCCATTGTCACGGTCACAGTCAGTTTGCTTGCATTGATCATCTGGATCGTGGTGGCGCACCGGCGCAGGATGCACGAGGTGGACTGCCGTCATAAGGAGCGAATGGCGGCCATCGACAAGGGACTGGAGCTGCCACCGGAGTCAACACCCCCGCAGCCCGAGCAGATCGAGCCGCGTTCACGCTATCTCTTACGGGGTCTGGTCTGGCTCGGTGTGGGCTTAGCCATCACATTCGGCGGGCACGACTGGTTGCGGGCTCCATTAGGTGGATCCGGCTGGATCGCGGTCGCCATCGGCGCCGCCTACCTCGTCTTCTATCTCGTGGAAGGGCGCAAGGCTGCGTTGCCGAAACGCGAAGAGCCTGCGCCCGGCGGCGATCAAACGCCTTGACGTAAGGGCAAGCGAACATATCGGGGTGGACGAAGCGGGCAATGCGATGCCGTGGTGACCGATGCCAGAGTCATGGAGCTCGTGCGGGCGGAGCGCCGCGATGAGGCGATCGCGCTGCTGTTGCCTGCCTTTCGCCGCAAGGTCTTCGGGCTGGCGTACAGCTTTCTTCGCCACCGCGAGGCTGCAGAAGACGTGACCCAGGAAGTGTTCATCAAAGTATGGCGAGCTTTGCCCGGGTATGATGGCCGCGCCGCGATGTCGACCTGGATCTACGCGATCGCCCGCAACGCGAGCTTGTCGGCGCTGCGAGCACGGCGGGCGCAGTCCTCGCTCAGCGACCCGGAGGTGATGTCGGCGGTCGAAGCGATCAACCCAGTGCCGTCCGCCGATGAATTCGTCGAGCGCGCTGCCGTGCGGCGGCTCGTCGATCAGCTTCCCGCGAAGCAACGGCAAGTTATCATGCTCTTCTACATGGAAGCGCAATCCCATGAGGAGGTTGCCAGCATGCTGGCGATGCCCGTGGGCACCGTGAAGACGCTGTTACACCGCGCACGGCTCCGGCTGAGCGCTGCGGTAGGCAAAACGAGTGTGACCGCATGAGCGAGCCTGATTCCGAACTCGACAAGCACCTCAAGGCGCTCTACGCCGGACTCGACACGCGACCGGATTTCGACGTCCGGCTCATGGCGCGTCTGCGGGTGGAATCGCAGAGTGAGGCGACGCAGCGGGCTATGCGGGTGCAGCAGGAACGCGCACGGTATCGCAGAGCGGTCCTGGAGCTGCAGAGCTGGCGCCAGCGGACGCTGCGCCTGCTGACGCT
>Ga0310811_10005649_pt1 | contig 15877 bp, 11 predicted proteins | sample YCmetagenome_FD_207642 | JGI IMG/M metagenome (GOLD analysis project Ga0310811, IMG submission 207642) | Soil microbial communities from experimental microcosm in Duke University, North Carolina, United States - YC | ecosystem: Engineered > Artificial ecosystem > Soil microcosm > Unclassified ...
TCGGCTACCGACTTCAAGAAGTCGTTCGGTTCAGTGCCGTAGGCGTACGCCGGAGCCGAGTAGCGCTCGTCCCACATGGAGCTCATCCAGTACTCTCGCGATTGAGTCAGCATTACAAGGTAGCGACGAGGGCGCTCGGTGCCGCGATTCGAGGCCGCTCCGATCGAGTCTGCATGCTTCCACATGCGGAATCGGATCATGGCATGTTCGGAATGGTGACGGTTCTCATCGTACAGAAGTGACGTCACAGCTCGAATTGGAACCGAGATTGGAAGAACATCGTCCGGCCCAACAGAGCAAAGCGATCGAGCGAGCCGTATCCGTATGCAAACTCGAGCCGCAGATTGTCGGTGAGGTACCAATTGATCATTGGAGTCACCCGCCAGAAAACCCCGCCCTGGACGATGCTGTTGGTGAGGTTGGTATAGCTGACGTTCAACACCGTTTCCCACGCGCCCGGACCGCCCGCGATGACGCTCTTCGTCGGCACGATGCCTCTGAAGTAGCTCCCAGCCCTGTTGTACGATCGAACTTCGCCGGTGGGAAGCCACGTCACGACGAAGTTCCCGCCGTAGAACCACGGGTTTCCTGTTTGCGGTGACCGGACTTTTTGCCAGTAGTATTCCGTCCCCAACAGGAGAGAACCCGGGCGGTAATACAGCTCCGGTCCGGCGGTCCACGCGGAGCCCGCCGGAAACTTGCCGGTGTTGACGAAGTACGGTGCAGGGAAGGCTTCTGGCTTGGACCGCAACAACAGCGAGTCCGCGTTCACGTCGCCGGCGCGGAAGTTGAGTCCGATGTGGAGGAGCGTTCCCGTGCTCTCCGAGTCCATCGGCGCCCAGCCCGCGCGGACTACGAGCTGGTGATTGTAGCTCGAGAATGTCTGCCCCTCGGAGAGCCAATCGGTGAATACACCCAGGTTCCAGAAGAGGTGTGAGCTGGGCGCGTAGCCGAGCCACTTGATGCCGTCGGCGAGGAGCGGGATAGTGGCGTCGGTGAACGGAAGCCGCTCCATCGTCCAGCCGTCGTATCCGGTCATCACCTTGTTGAGACTGAAGCCTTCCTTGGCTCGGCCGATGAAGAAGTGGCTATCGATCTCCGGCACTGAGATCATGAAACCCGTCTGCCGGAACAGCCACTTGCCGGTGAGCTGGTCGTACATGATTCCGGCTTGCCAGGTGAACGGGCGCTTCGTCTTGAAAGTTCCGCCCAGCAGGAACCGCCAGTCCCTCAGCTTACCGATGGAAGCCAGGTGGAACTGCTCTCGGCTCGCCGAGTCCTGGTCGTACATGGCATAGTCGACCAGCACGCCTCCGCCCAACGTCAGCGTCGTGAAGCCGAGATTCAGTTTGAGCCGCTCGATGAGCCGATCACGCGGGCGATCGGCATCGGCCTCTCCAGCGGTGAGCTCAGTCGAGAGTGTGGAGTCGCGAGTCTTTTCGCGCTTCGTGGTGTCGGGTTTCTGAGCGCGCACGGGCCGCGGCTCTGCGAGAGAAAGCAACAGCAGAGCCGCGCCCGAAATGAACCGTAAGCGAGGTGCGTCGATTAGATGAGCGATTGCTCAATACTCATCGAAATAGCGCTGGATCGTCGCAAGATCCGTGGTTTTGAGCAGCGCGAGGCGCAGCAGCACTCGCGCCTTCTGCGGGTTCTTCGACAACGAGGCGACGAAGTGCAGACTATCGTCTTTCACCTCGACGTTGCGGCCGACTTCGCCCGTGGCGACCCGAGTCGAGCGGACTGCGACGATGCCCTTGTTCGCCTGCGCCGCAAGCGCTTTGAGCGCGGTCCCCGTCATGTTGCCGTTGCCGACACCGGCGATCACGATACCCTTCGCCCCCGCCGCCGCCGATGCGTTGATCAGCACACCGTCCATGTTCTCGCTCGCCATGACGATGTCGACGCGCGGAAGGACGGTTGTCGAGCTGACCGAGAACTCGGAGCTCGTCGTGTTCTTGCCGATCGGCATGCGGAACCACTCGATGTCCCCGTACGTCACGGTGCCGAGCAATCCAGATAGCGGCGACATGAACGTCTGGACGGCCGTGGTGCTGGTCTTCGTGAGCGACGCCGCGCCGTGAATCCAGTCATTGAGCACGACCATGACGCCATGACCCGGCGCGTCCTTCGCGGCCGCCACCGCGACGGCATTGAAGAAGTTGAGCGGCCCGTCCGCGGAGAGTGCGGTCGCCGGACGCATTGCGGCGGTCAAGACCACCGGCTTCGGCGACTTCACCACGAGGTTCAAGAAATACGCGGTCTCCTCGATAGTGTCGGTCCCGTGCGTGATGACGACGCCCGAGACGTCCGGCTTGGCAAGCAACTCGTTGACGCGCGTCGCAAGCTTGATCCACACGGTGTCGTTCATGTCCTGCGACCCGATATTCGAGATCTGCTCGCCTGAGAGCCGGGCAAGCTTCTTGGCCTCGGGAACGGCGTCGAGAAGCTCCTTCACGCCCACCTGGCCGCTCGTATAGCCGGCAGTCACGTTGCTCGTTGCTTTGCCGGCGATCGTGCCGCCGGTGGCGAGCACGACGACCTTCGGCAGCGACATCGTGTCGACCGGTGGTGCTACCGATCCACTCGCCGACCCGCCCTGTGCCTGTACGCCCGGTGCGGCCGCGACAAGAAGGGCCAGCACGGGAATCAGATTTCGTCGCCATCGCATATGAGGCCTCGACATAGAAGTGCTCCTTAGTTGTCGACCACTCACCGGGCCACGAGCCATAGCCACGGTGTTCCAACCACGAGGTACAGGATCACGCAGAACGCGGTGTGCATGGCGCCTAGGCGGTAAAGCTCCCCTTGCGTCATGTACCCGCTTCCCACGAAGAGCAGGTTGGCGCTCGACGCCTGCGGCGTGATCGCCGCGAAGTAATTCGTGGCGAACAGGAGTTGGAAGGCGAGCACGGGCGCCGAAACACCGAGCTTCACACCGACGCCGAGGAACACGCCGAAGAGCGCCAGCAGATGCGCGGTCTGGCTGACGAAGAGGTAGTGAAGCAGCACGTAGGCGACGACGAGGATGATCGCCGCTGCGGCGACGGGCAAACCGCCGAGGCGCATCACGAGCCGGTCGCCCAGAAACTCCATGAAACCCAGCTCGTTCAGTTGGCTGCTCATCGTGAACAACGACGCGAACCAGATGAACGTCGCGAGGACATCGCCCTCTTTTGCGATGTCGCCGAGCGTGAGCACTCCGGTGGCGAGGATGATGCCGAGCCCGAGGAACGCCACGGCGGTGGGATCGATCTTCAGCGTGCTCGCGAGGGCCCACAGCACGACCATGCCGAGAAACGTGACGCCGACGACTTTCTGATCACGCGTCAGCGGCCCCATCTTCGCGAGCGACTGGCGCGCTTCGGCTGGAGCGTCCGGCATCGCGGTGACTTCCGGCTTGATGATTTTGTAAAGCAGGAAGGGCACGATGATCATGGCGAGGATGGTCGGCACCGACGAGGCCACCAGCCATGAAGCGAAACCGATCTCGAGGCCGTTCTTCTTCGCGATCTCGGCGCCGAGCGGGTTGCCTGCCATTGCCGTGAGCCAGAGGGCAGAAGACAACGACAGACTCGCCATTCCCGAAAACATGAGGAATCGTCCGAGGCGCCTTCTGTCTGGACGATTCGGTGTCGCCCCCGCGGCCTCGGCCATCGAGAACACGAGAGGGTAGAGCACACCGGAGCGCGCGGTGTTGCTGGGGAACGCCGGTGAGATCAGCGCGTCGACGGCGAATATGCTGTACGAGAGTCCCAGCGTAGACCGTCCGAACAGACTGATCGCCCGATACCCGAGGCGTTCACCGAGGCCGCTCTTCACGACTGCACGTGCCACGAGAAACGCCACGATGATGAGCACGATGGTCGGATTCGCGAATCCGGCGTATGCCGCCTCCGCGCTGAGCGTGCCCGAGAGCACCGCGGCGGCAATCGCGAGCACGGACGCGGTGAGAATCGGGAACGCGCCGATGACGACCGAAAGAATCGTCGCGGCGAAAATCGCGAACAGGTGCCACGCCTGCGCGGTCAGCCCGCCGGGCGGCGGAATGAACCAGATCGCCAGCGCGACGGCGAGCGCCAAGACGCGAGCGACTCGCTTGGGCGGTTCCCGCTTAGGCTCCGGCGGTGCAGCCGGCGCGATTGCCTCCACCTCCGCCTCGCGGCGAGGTGGTCGCGGGACTGGCATAGCCATGCAACTACTCCCGTGTCGAGCTTAGCGTCCCGAGCCCGTGAGGGCTTCGGGACTCAGGATCTCGTCGATCTGGGCATCTGTGAGAATGTGTTTCTCGCGGACCAGCTCGAGGATGCCTTCGCCCGATTTCAACGCCTCCGCCGCGAGCTCGGTGGCTTTGTCGTAGCCGATGACCGGATTCAGCGCTGTTACCGTTCCGATGCTCGACTCGAGATAGTGTTTGCAGACCTCTTCGTTCGCCGTGATTCCTTCGACGCAGTGCTCGCGCAGTGTGTTCGCGGCGTTCACGAACAGGGTCTGCGACTCGAAGATGCACGCGGCAATGACCGGCTCGAACGCATTGAGCTGGAGTTGCCCGGCTTCGGCGGACAGTGTCACCACCAGGTCGTTTCCGATGACGCGATACGAAACCATGTTGGTGACTTCGGGGATCACCGGATTGACCTTGCCCGGCATGATCGACGAGCCTGGCTGCATCGCCGGCAGATTGATCTCGTGGAGTCCACACCGTGGGCCGGAGGACAAGAGCCGAAGATCGTTGCCGACCTTGGCCAGCTTGATGGCGAGGCTCTTGAGCGCGGACGAGTACAGCACGAACGCCTGCGTGTCCTGCGTTGCCTCGACGAGGTCGTCGGCCAGGTGAATCGGGAACCCGGTGACTTTCGCGAGGTGGTCCGCACACTTCTTTGCGTATCCCTTCGGCGCGTTGAGGCCGGTGCCGATCGCGGTGCCACCCATGCTGATCTCCCAAAGCACCCGCTGAATGGCTTCGAGTGCGCGGATCTCGTCGGAGAGGGTCTGGGCGAACGCGTTGAACTCCTGTCCGAGCGTCATCGGGACTGCGTCCTGGAGCTGCGTTCGGCCCATCTTGAGAATGTGAGAGAACTCTTTTCCCTTGGCCCGAAACGCGTCGATCAGCTTGTTGAACGCGGCGACGATGTCGGCGTTGCCGAGCGCCATGCCGATATGCATCGACGTCGGATAGGCATCGTTCGTGGACTGCGCGCGGTTGACGTGGTCGTGTGGATCACAGAACTCATATTCGCCCTTCTTGTGCCCCATCAGCTCGAGTGCACGATTGGCGATGACCTCGTTCGCGTTCATGTTGGTCGACGTGCCTGCGCCGCCCTGAAACACGTCGAGGCGGAATTGGTCATGCAGCTTGCCGTCGATGATCTCTTTGCAGGCACCCTCGATCGCGGTCAGTATCTCTTGGGAGAACCCACCGGTCTCGAAGTTCGCTCGCGCGGCGGCGAGCTTCACCATGGCCAGCGCCTTGATGAAGTTTGGAAATAGTCGGAGCTCGACGCCTGAGATCTTGAAGTTCTCGAGGGCGCGAGCGGTCTGGACGCCGTAGTATGCGTCGGCGGGCACCGCGAGGTCGCCAAGGAGGTCGTGCTCGATACGGGTGTTCGACGAAGGCATGCGGCCTCACCGCTCAGGGTGATCGTGGGGGAGTCGTTCGCGGCAGTCGGGGTGCCACGGGCGCGATCGCGCTCAACGAGAGACGCTATCAACCGGCTACGCGTCGCCAAAGTGGGCCTTGGTCCAAGCGGTGGCGGGCCTCGGTCGTGACGCTCCTGGTCGGTAGATGTCTGCGTGCGCCGAGGGCATCCGAGATGCACGTCGGCCGCGCGTACGGCTCACAACCTCGAGCCAACTCGGCGCAGCTCGACGTGCTTCTTCTTCAGGTGTTCCTGCTCATTGTGCCAACGGTGGCCGTACGGTAGTCCCGGAAGCCGCGTGCCGAAACGGGCGCCTCCATGCTGTTCAGCGATAACCATCGTGACGCGCTCGCTGTTGCGACGACACCTGCCTCCGGTCGTCATGTCGCACGCCGAGAAGGTCGTTCCGTTCGTGCTCGGCAGCTTCGGCGGATTCTACGGGCTCGTCGCCGGATTCATGTTGTCGAACTCGTGGGTCGAATTGCGCGGGCTGCGCAGCGCGATGACCGCTGAAGTGAACGCGCTCGCCGACATGGGAGACATCGCCGCAAACCTGCCCGAGCCGCGTGCGTCAGAGCTCGAGCGGGCGATCAATGACTACCTGCGGACAGTCGTCGATCATGAGCTGCCAATGATGGCGCAGGGTCGCACGAGTCCGGCGACGACACGCGCGTTGACGGAGTTGTGGGAACCGCTCGGTCGGTATCAGCCGCAGTCGGATTGGGAGGTGAGTGTGCGCGCCATCGCCATCAATAAAGTCATGGCGATCGGTGAACAGCGGCGACAGCGGATCGTGTTCAGCCGCGAGCGACTCCCGCCCATCCTGTGGTGGGTGCTGATCTCGAGCGCATTGGTGGTGATCGCGAGCTCGTGCGTCGTCAGTCTGAACTACCGACAGCCAGCGGGATTCAGCATCGGTGCAGTCACGGGGCTCGTCGTGCTCGTTCTGTTCTCCATTCACGTTCTGGATCGGCCCTTTCAGTATGGGCTCGCGCCAGAGTCGAGCGACTACGTCGCGCTCTGGCAGGCGCTCGGTGGACCGGAAACGTTCTCCAACACACCGCCCGCGGTCACCGCGGCGCCTCGCGTGCACTAATCCTGTTGCAACTCCTGGCGCACGATCTGCAGACCCCTGATGCCCCGTCCTCACCGGAGATGCAATGGCCAACCGAGCATTTGCGAAACGCCGCGTTCCAGCGGACGATTCACAGCCCAGGCTGCACCAGCACGGACGCGAGGTTCAGCGCTTCGATCAGCTGCGAGAGATGCCGATCGGATTATCGCCGAATGTGCGCGCGGAAGTCGCTCGATTCCTGAACACCGTGCTCGCCGACACGCGGGTGCTTCACGATCTATACAAGAAGACGCACTGGCTCATGCGCGGGCGGACGTTCTATCAGCTGCATCTGCTCATGGACAAGCACGCCCACGAACAGGAGGAGCTCGTGGACCTGCTCGCCGAACGAATCCAGACGATCGGTGCGGTCGCCCTTGGCGACGCGAGGCATGTTGCAGAGCTCACGAACATCCCGCGCCCGCCAGACGGCGCGGAAGAAGTCCCCGCCATGCTCTCGCGCTTGCTCGAGGCGCATGAAACGATCATCATCGAGACCCGCGCGTCGGCAAGGCGCGCCGCAGAGCTCGATGACGATTCGTCGAACGACATCCTCGTCTCGAACGTCCTTCGGACGAACGAGCTCCAGGTGTGGTTCGTGGCCGAACACCTGGTAGATACGCCGACGGTGATCGCGCGCGTCTGAGCCGCTCATCTGCCGCCGCACGGAATCGTCGGCGGCAGATCGAGCAGGGAATCCGTCTACGGCTTCTTTGCCGGCGGAGCGGCAGGCGCTGGCGCCTTCGCAGCAGGTTTGGCCGGATTCGTTGGCGCGGCCGAAGGCGGCTTGGGAAGCAGCTGTGAGGCAGCGGTGTCGCCGACCGGCTGTGTAAACTCCGCCTCGGCACCGCGAACCAGATCGTCCAGACGAACAACCTGGGCGATATGCTTTGCCTCGTTGAACACTGCCTTCGCTTCCGGGAGTTTGCCGCGTTGCTTCAGCGCCTCGGCGAGCTCCATTCCGGTAGCGACGTAGAGATACGGAATGCCGACCGACGGACGATCGATCCAGTCACCGGTGTTGATCACCGACTGCGGGCCCTTGAACACATCCTTCCACAGCGCCTGGCTTCGCGGCAGATCGAGCCAACCGTCGCCCTGAACGTACATGGTGTCCTTTGCCGTGTTCGGCGCAGGCGGTACGAACAGCTTCTGCGCGAGTCCCTGAGTGAGTACGTTGTCGCCGAGGCCGAGGGAACGGGCATAGCTGCCCGAGGTGCGCGCGAAGTAGAGCGGTCGCCCCGGCCAGCCGTCCTGAATCATCCGAAGCACGAAGAGATCGGCTCGTTGGAGCACGCCGTGATCGAGATTGCGCGGATCGATCGTCGCGTGAATGGGACCGGCGCTGAACTGCATCGGCGCGTTCAACTGATAGTATGCCGGGACGGAGTCGGCGGCGTCCATCGTCATGTGGATGGGCGCTGCCGTTGGCTTCACCCACTGTTGATTGCGATAGATCGCCGGTCCCTTGGCGGCATCGTACTCGTAGATGGGCCGACGAATGAGCTGGCGGACGTACCAGTCGGTGTTGAGCAGCGAGGTGTTCGCTACGATCACGTCTCGGCGAATGCCCTCGACTTCCTGCGCGTACCACAGCGGGAAGGTGTCGTTGTCGCCGACGGTGACCAGCACGCCGTACGGTTCGACCGAGTTGAGGAGGTCGGCCGCGAAGTCCGCGGTATCACGGTGACCGGCGCGCGAAGCCCAATGCCAGTTTGCAAACAGCGGCACTGCGGCGAACAGCAGGATCGGGGACGTCAAACGCCACGCGCGCTGGGTCGGGACCGACGTGGTCTCTCGTCCGACCTTCACCGTCTCGGTGCCGAGGAGCGAGGCGATGGATTCCCAGACGAACAGGAGTCCGAGCGCGGCCCAGACGCCCCACGCCGAGAAGCTCCAGAGGAAGAAGTAGTCTCGGTCGCGAACCTCGTGCGGCGCTTGCGAGCCCTGATCCTGTGAGGCGCCGAGCTTGAAGTTCAGGTAGTAGATCAGCACCAGCGTCATGGTGAACATGAGCGCGCCGAAATACCAGAAACTTCGCCTGTCGCGCTGGAAATGGACCCAACCGCCGAAGAGGCCGAGCACGAGGAACGACGCGGCGAAGAGTGCCTGGACGAACGGATATTCGCCGTGGGCGTCGCGAACCCACTGCCATTTGAAGTACATCCAGTACATCGCCAGCTGTTCGCCGAACGTCGCCTGACGATCGGAAAGCTCCGGCTTGCCGTACTGGCCGCGATTGAAGTTGTAGCTGAAGGCGTCGAGCGTTCCCTTGGAGAAGGTGCACCCAAGCTCGAGCCCCGTGCGACAGGCCGTTGGTTCGCCCTCGTTGATCGCCGGGAAGTACGCAGCGCGAATCGGCTGGGTCGCGAACGGGGTGAGCCCGAACAGCAACATGCCGACGCATGCGAGCAGCAATTTCCATCGGAAGATCGTGCGCGGGCGCACGATCAACACCGCAAGGCCAACTGCCGGTGCGGCGAGCATGCCCGCCATGTGGTTCGCGTAGCCAAGTCCGAGCAGATACGCCACAAGCACGAGAATGCGATCGGCTTTACGGCCATCAGGATCGTCGGACCAGCGGATCATCAGCCAGGAGATGATCGCGATCCCGACGAGTGACACCGTGTACACCTTCTCGTTCACGACCGACTGATTCCACACGGTGAAGGCCGTCGCACCGATGAGCGCGGCCACCACTCCGCCGAGGATTCTCTGCCAACGTTTGGGGAACCAGCTCACGAGCACTCGCTCGGTGATCAGGAACCACATGCCCGCCGAGACGGCGCTGCAGATCGCCGCGAGAATGTTGATGCGCACCGCGACCGTCGTCGCAATCGGCAGGATCGAGAACACGCGGCCGAGGATGACGAAGAGCGGATTGCCCGGCGGGTGCGGAAGGCCGAGCGTGTACGCGGCGGCGATGTATTCGCTCGTGTCCCACATCGCGGTGGACGGCGCGAGCGTAACGAGGTAGAGCACCAGCGTCGCGAGCGACACGAGGAATGCCGCGCGATACGACGGCCGATAGTCCAGCTCGAGGGTCGTTGAGGTCGCCATTTCGATCGGTGATGTGTGCGACAGCAAGCGCCCCGCATTCGCAGCGGGGCGGGAATCCTGAAAAATGATGGAGCGGAAGGGGTTACGCCACTGGCAGTCGCTCCGGGGGCAGCACTTCTAGTGCCGAAACTGCCGCTTCTTGGTGAATACCATCGCAATCCCCCTTTCGTTCGCCGCCGCGATCACCTCGCCGTCGCGGACCGAACCGCCCGGCTGGACGATGGCTTTGACGCCGGCGTTTGCCGCCTGGTCCACGCCATCACGGAAGGGGAAGAAGGCATCGGATCCGAGCACGGAACCCTCGGTCGGAAGCCCGGCCGTTTCTGCCTTGTGGACGGCCAGGAACGCCGCGTCGACTCGTGACATCTGTCCCGCCCCGATGCCGATCGTCGCGCCCTCGCGGACGAGGACGATCGCATTCGACTTCACTGACGCGACCGCCCGCCACGCAAACAACAGGTCCGCGTACTCCTCGGGCGTCGGGGCGCGTTCTGTCACGACGCTCCACTCCGCGTCGTTGATCACGACCGGAGCCCGTTCCTGGACGAGTACGCCGCCCCGCACACGCTTGTAGTCGAGATTCGTCGTTCCGCCGTCGCTCCCCCACATCGCGCGCCCTTCGAGCACACGGAGATTCTTCTTCCGACCGAGAATCTCCACTGCGCCATCGCTGAACTTCGGCGCAACGATGCATTCGACGAAGAGACTCGAGACGACGTCCGCCGTCGCGTCGTCAACGGGGACGGTGAACGCGATCACCGAGCCGAACGCCGACACCGGATCGCAGGCGAGTGCTTTCCGGTACGCGTCCAGGGCCGACGGCCCCACGGCAAGCCCACATGGAGTCGTGTGCTTGACGATCGCGCACGCGATGCTTCCCTCGAACGGGTCGACCGCGAGCAGCGCGCCCTCGAGATCGAGGAGGTTGTTGAACGAGAGCTCTTTTCCGCCACGCTGCTGCAACGCCGCCAATCCAACGCCAGGGCGCTCCGTGTAGAACGCGGCTGCCTGGTCCGGATTCTCACCGTAGCGCAGCGACTGGGCTCGTTCGAACGAGACGACGATCGTCTCTGGAAATTTGTCCTCGCGCTCGACCGCGAACCACGATGCGATCGCACCGTCGTACGCGCCCGTGTGCGCGTACACTTTTCCCGCGAGCAGCCGACGAAGATCGAGATCGTGGTCGTCGGCGCTGAGCGCGGCGAGCACCCGGCCATAATCGCTCGGGTCGACGATGACCCAGACCGACTCGAAATTCTTTGCTGCCGAGCGAAGCATACTCGGTCCGCCGATGTCGATGTTCTCGATCGCCTGCTCGGGCGTGACGCCCTTGCGAGCGACCGTCTCGCGGAACGGATACAGATTCACCGCCACGAGGTCGATCGGCTGAATGTTGTGCTCCGCGATGGCCGCCATGTGCTCCGGGAGATCGCGTCGCGCCAGCAGTCCGCCGTGCACCGCTGGATGCAGCGTCTTCACGCGCCCGTCCATCATCTCGGGAAAGCCCGTGACGTCGCTGACGTCGATCGTGGTCAGCCCTGCAGCCCGGAGCGCGCGCGCCGTGCCCCCAGTCGACACCAGCTCCCACCCGAGGTTGGAGAGTCCACGGGCAAATTCGATCAGACCAGTCTTGTCAGAAACGGAGAGTAACGCGCGAGGCATGTCGGGAAGCGGAAGTGAAAGAAGATGTTCAGGGTCGCGGTGTGCGGCTTGCGCTGGGCGCGGTCGGGACGGCTTTTGCGGCGGCGACGACGATTCGCGTCAGCGAACGGAGGTCGCGGAGGTCGATCATTTCAACCGGCGAGTGGCTGTAACGCAAAGGCCAGGCGAGGGCGACGTCGAGCGCGCCGTAGCGCGCGAGCTCCGAGCCGTCGTTGCCGCCGTTCGTTACGCCATACTGCAGCGGAATCGCTGAAGCGCGCGCGATACGGAGAATGCGTTCGATCTCGCTCGGCGGTGTGACGCTCGAGTTATCGAGCGCTCGAACCACCGCGCCCTGGCCGATCGGCGCGTAGCCGAATCGGCGACTTTCGACGGGCGAGTCGGACGAGACGAAGGTGTCGACGGCGTGCACGCGATGCACCGATGGTCCGAGGTCCAATGCGAGTGCCTTGGCGCCCTCGAGGCCGCCCTCCTCTCGCACCGACCACACGAAGATCACCTTGTGCTCGAGCTTCGACGGGTCGATCTCATCGAGGGCAAGCAGAAGAGCAGTGACGCCCGCTCGGTCGTCGACCGAGCGCGCAGTCAGTCGCATGTCGCCAGCGCGCGTCGAACACTTGAAGCTCGTCAGCGGCGATCCGAGGTGCACGCCTGCGGCGACCAGCGCCGCCGAGTCGAGGCCGAACCATGCCGTGACGGCGGCCGGTTCACGCTGCGCAGCGCTGTCGCGCGCGACGAATACGCCGCGAAGAGGTCCGCCGCGTGCCGCACCGCAGCCGAGTAGCCCGTCGCGTGTCGGAATCCTGTCGTCCTGTCGATGGAGCAGGGCGGTTTGCCCCTCCCACATGAAGGGGAAGAAGCTCCCGCGAGTACGCAGCGATACCGTCCCATCGCGCGCAATGCCGGTGACGAGAAATCCAATCTCGTCCATGTGGGCGACGAACACCGTCGTGTCGCGGTCAGGGCCCATTTCGACAATGAGATTCCCGGCCGAATCGATGACAGCCCGGTCGCGCGCCCACTCGGGAAGCGCCGCGCGCACGGCGGTGCGCATTGGTTGCTCATGCCCCGACACTGCGTAGATGTCGGTGAGCTTGCCGATCAGGTCCGCGTACCGTGACAGCGAATCGCGAACCACGAGCGGAGCCTGTGCGCTCCAGCCATGCGCGAGCGCAATGGCCGCCGGTGGAGCACTGGCGACACCGGCAACACGGGCAACCTCGCCGTGGACGGCTTCGATGTCGCGTTCGCTGACCGCTTCGGTGAGTGTTCCGGCGAACCGCACCGGGATACCGATCGCCATCGTCGTTCCGACGCTGAGGCCGTTCATCGCCGGCCACGGTGCGCGAACCGAATGCGCCGAAGGGCGCTCTCCGCCAAGATCGGCGTCGACGATGGTGAGTGTATCGACTCGACCAAGTCGAGCGATCGCCGATGTGAGTCCCGCCCAGCTGAACGATTTCTGCGCGGAGATGATGAGAATCGTCTCACCCACCCCCGGACGATTGTTCGACCCCGCAAAGCCGGCGACTGCGGCGCACCCCGCGCGGTTTCCCGCCGCGGGCCCGGCGACGAAGTCGGCGAACGTCCACTCCGGCCAATCGCGCGCGACAGGGTCGAGCACATCTACGCCCATGCGCTGGGCTTCGGCGCGAGACCGCGCGCCGATGTCGATCCACAGGTTCTCGATCGACGTCGGCGTTTCATCGTTCGCGCGCCGTCGCCACAAATGATTGCTGCGCACGGCGAACACGCCCGGGATGTTGCGCGTCCGCGATGGGTCGCCGCGATCGGCTGCCACCACGACGACGCGCTGGCCCTCGTGGTACTGATCCCAGAGCGCCACGTGGCGTCCATTCCCATTCATGTGCACGCGCAGATAGCCGTCGTCCGTGATCTCACTGACGGCGTACCCTGTTTCGTCGAGTCCGCATGCAATCACGCGCCGCGGCGATCCCTGGCCGAAGCGTTTGATGAGGTTGCCCATGTTGTCGCGCGTCCATCCGTCCTGTGCGCGCTGAATTCGATCGGTCGCGGCGCGTTCGGAGCCCGGCGTCGCAATCAGCGAGATCCACGTCGACACCGCGTGCGCATACGGGCCGGTTGCGGTCGAGTCCTGCGCGAGCAGGACGGCCGGACACGCTATGGCGATCAGCGTGCGACGGACGTCAGAGGCCCAGCGTGAGCTCGATATTCTCGGCAAGTCGGGACTCCTCATGCGGAAGCAGCGTGAACGCCGGACGCGCATCGACAATGGCACCGTTTGCCGCGCCGGCGCAATTCGCGAGCGTTATACGTCCGGCGGCAACCGCGTTTACGACCCTCGGAAACAGGAGGTGCTCGACGCGCAGGACTCGCGTGGCGAGCGTGCCGGCGTCATCGGCGGCAAACACTGGCACCGGCCACTGCGCGATGATCCGTCCGCGATCGTACTCCCGATCGACGAAGTGCACCGTGACGCCCGTAATGCGCGCCCCGGCGTCGATCACCGCTCGATGCACGCGCTGGCCGTACATGCCGGGACCGCCGAACGAAGGCAGCAGGGCAGGGTGCACGTTGATGATGCGCCCCTCGTACGCGCGCACGACATCTTCCGGCACGAGCCGCAGGTAACCGGCCAGCACGATGAGCTCGACGCGATGCTCTGCGAGGACGGCGCTCAGCGACGCTCCGTCGGGCCGCGCCTTGGTCGCCAGGACGGCGAGTGGAATTTCTCGCCGATGCGCCCGCTCGAGTGCTCCGGCATCTTCTCGATCGCTCGCCACCAGCACGACGTCGCCGCCACGCCGCTCACCGAGTTGATCGAAATGATCGAGGATCGCCTGGAGGTTCGACCCACCGCCAGACGCCAGCACCGCGATGCGAGATCTCATTGCGCGGAGTCTATTGCCGACCGTCGGACGCGGGAAGCGTTGACAGGAACCGATCGACGGCTTCACTCAACGACGTTGCTGTCAGCGCCGATTGTTCACTCGCGCGAAGTCGATCCTCTTCCGGCGTCGAGTCGACCTCGAGGAGAATTCCCATACCTCCCAGCGACTTGGCCGGAAGGACGTCGCGCCAGCGGTCCCCGGTGAACAGCGACAGCGTTGGGTCGAGCTTCCAGTCGGCGATCGCGCGTCGATAGAGCTCGAGCCCCGGCTTCCGGCAGTCGCACGGCCCGGTGATCTCCGGGTAATGAGGGCACATGTAGGTCGCGTCGATCCGCGCCCCATCCTCGGCGAGCAGCGCATCGAGCCGTTGGCGAACCAGCTCGTAGTCGTCCGTACCGAGATAGCCCCGGGCGATTCCCGATTGATTCGTCACGATGATCACCGGAATTGCGAGCTTGTTCAGACGTCGAATCGCGTCGGCCGCGCCAGGAAGCAACTCCACGTCGCGTGGGTCGCGCACGTACGCCGCGTCGCGGATGATCGTCCCATCCCGATCGAGAAACGCCGCACGACGTCCGGTCATCGCAGCGCTGCGTCGAGGGCGCTGGCGAGCTCCAGATCCTCCGACGGGAAAACCGTACGAAGATCGATGATGACTCTGCCCTCGGTCACCCGAGTCACGACTGGAGTGGCCCCGAGTCGAAGACGCTTCTCGAGGCCGTCGGCGTCGCCCGAAATTGCGAGCGCAATCGACGGGATGCGCGCAGTTGGAAACGCACCACCTCCAACGCTCGCGTCGCTCTCGACGACATTCACCGCGTCGGTGCTCACGCGGGCGCGAACGTCGTCGGCGCGCCGTCGCAGCGACTCCAGATCGACCGTGAGCTGGGCGAGCGCCGGAATCTCGCGCATGGCCCGCGCTGGTTCGCGGTACAGTGCAAGCGTCGCTTCGAGAGCTGCGAGCGTAAACTTGTCCACTCGATACGAACGCGTGAGCGGGTTCTTCTTCACGCGATCGATTGCGGCGCGCGAACCGAGGATGATCCCCGCCTGCGGGCCACCCAGGAGCTTGTCGCCGCTCATCGTCACGATGCCTTCGGGACCGGCGGCACGCACGGCGTCAGTTGCCGTCGGCTCCCCGCGCAATCCATAGTCGTCGAGCGAGACGAGTAGACCGCTGCCAAGGTCGTGCAGGAAGGGAATGCGTCGCTCTGCCGCGAGTGCGCCGATCTCGTTTGCCGATGCTTCGGCCACGAAACCGGCGACCGCGAAGTTGCTCCGATGGACCTTGACGACGATTCCCGTTTCGGCGCCCAGCGCCTGGCGATAATCGTCGATGTTCGTTCGGTTGGTCGTCCCGACTTCCCCGAGGCGCGCGCCGCTCTTGGCCATGATATCGGGAATTCGAAAACTTCCACCGATCTCGATCAGCTCGCCCCGCGACACGAGCGCATCGCGTCCGTTCGCGAAGGTGTTGAGCACGAGGACGAGAGCAGCTGCACAGTTGTTGACGACGACCGCGTCCTCAGCGC
>Ga0310811_10005650_pt1 | contig 15876 bp, 14 predicted proteins | sample YCmetagenome_FD_207642 | JGI IMG/M metagenome (GOLD analysis project Ga0310811, IMG submission 207642) | Soil microbial communities from experimental microcosm in Duke University, North Carolina, United States - YC | ecosystem: Engineered > Artificial ecosystem > Soil microcosm > Unclassified ...
GGTGGGTCCTGAAAACGGCGTCCTGGTAGCGCGTCGCCGCGCGTTCCGGCGGTTTGGGGCAGCAATTGCCGCCGCCAACCGGTGTTTTGGGCGTCGCTACACGTGATAAACCCGCTTATCGCGTGTAAGGGGATTATTCGGCTTGCTTTCCGGGGTGGGCTCGGGCGACTCTCTTTCCATGTCCGCGCCGCCGCCCTCCGAGACGATCTCCACCGACCTCCTGCCGTCAGGGGAGGGGATACCGCCCGTTCCATCGGAGGCGGGGATCGAAGCGCTCGCCCGGGCGCAGGACCTCGCGCGCCGGGCCGCGGCGCCGAACACCATGCGGGCCTATAAGGCGGACTGGCAGCATTTCGCCGCGTGGTGCGCGGTCCATGACTTCGTGCCGGTGCCGGCGGCTCCCGCGACCGTCGGCGCCTATCTCGCGAGCCTTGCCGAGAGCCATGCCCCGAACACGATCCGTCGCCGGCTCGCGGCCCTCGGCAAAATGCACCGCTTCAACGATCTGCCGTGGAACCCATCGCATCGCGACATCCAGGGGCCGCTGCAGGGGCTGCTGCGTCTGCACGGACGGCCGCCGCGGAAAGCAGCACCTCTGACGCTTGCGCTGCTGCGTCAGCTGGTCGCGACCTGCGACATCTCGGCGCGCGGCCGGCGAGACCGCGCGCTCTTGCTCTTCGGTTTCGCCGGTGCCTTACGGCGGTCCGAACTGGTGGCGTTGCAGGTCGAGGATGTGGCGGAGGTCGCGGGCGGGCTGCGGCTGCGCATCCCGCGCAGCAAGACCGACAGGGCCGGGCAGGGGGCTGAGATCGGTCTGCCGCGCGGGCGTCATGCCGAGACCTGTCCGGTCTTAGCCTTCGCCGCCTGGCAGGCGGTCGCGAAGCGTCGGGCGGGGCCACTCTTCCGGCGCATCAGCACGGGCGGGACGATCGGGGATGCGCCGTTGCATCCGGATGCGGTGCGGCAGATCCTCGCGCGTCGTTGCTCTATGGCGGGGATAACCGTCGAGGGGTTCGAGCGGCTGTCGGCGCATGCGCTGCGCGTTGGCTTCATCACCGAGGCCTACGGCCAGGGCGTGCGCGATGAGGACATCATGCGACACACCCGGCATCGCGATCTCCGGACCATGCGGGGCTATGTGCAGCGGGCCGGACTGGTGACGGAGAGCCCGGCCGGAGCCCTCGACCTCTGATGCAGTACCGCGCGCCCTGGGACCCGGGTCCGCCCCCCGAGGTGACGACGCCTGCCGTGCCGGAGCCCGTGCCGCCGCCTGCGAAACGGCGGGGGCGGCGGCCGGCGCCGGTCGCGGGCGGGGCGAGACCTGGGGCAGGGCAGGGGCCCTGGCTCTATCATCATCTGACGATCACCGGTCCAGCGGATCGGGTGGCGGGATTTGCCGACGCGGCACGCGGCGCGGGCATCGTGCCCTGGCGGCTCGATGGCGCCCGGATCGAGGAGGACATTTTCCATCTCGCGGTCTCCCAGCCGAAAGCCACCCGCTCGTTGAGCCTCGAAGGCTGCCGCATCTTGGCCCGCCAGTTCCGCGAGCGCGCGGAGGCGCGGGCGGCGCAAGCCGCGGCGCGGGTCGGTCAGAGCCACATTTGTCCTTTCGATTTGCACCAGCTGCTGCCGGTGCCGCCGGAGATCCTGGCGCATGAACCGACGCATCCCCGCGCCCAGGCCTGGCTGTGTGCGAACTGGGGTCTGCGCGAGGCACCGCGCCAGGTGGTGCGGCGCCCGGAGGCAGGACCAGGCCGCCGGCTGCCGGCCGGGCACGCCGTTCTCGGCTATGGGTTCTTCACTGCGGGTGAGACGCCGCATGTGGCGGTGTCGAAGATTGCTGCCGCCTGGCCGGATCTGCGCGTCGTGCTGCAGCCACGGCCGTCGGACTGATGGCGGCAATGGGAGACGATGGTGGCGAGACGCCTGTCGCCTTTGCCACGATCGACCTCAGCTGGGAGGATGAGCGGCCGCCTCACCATGCGGCAGCAAACGGAACACTGGCCCACGGCACGCCGGCGATGCCGATGCTGCACCTGGACGGGTTCGACGGGCCGATGGACCTGCTCCTCGATCTGGTCGAGCGGCAGCGCATCGACCTCGGCCGCATGTCGATGCTTCTGCTCGTCGAGCAGTTCCTCGCGGCCTCCGAGCAGTTGCGGGACCGCGTCCCGATCGAGCGCCGGGCCGACTGGCTGGTCATGGCGACGCGCCTCGTGCTGCTGCGGTCGCGCCTCCTCTTCCCGGAGACACCAGAGGCGGCGGTTGCCGCAGAGCAGGAGGCCGCAACGGAGCTGCGGCGGCTGGACGAGCTGGTCGCGATGCGGGCGGCCTCGGCTTGGCTGGGCGATCAACCGATCTTGGGTGAGACCGTATTCGCCCGCGGCCGCCCGGAAAGCCTGGGCCTGCTGCTCGGCACCGCGCATGAGGTCGATGTCATCGCCTTCCTCTGGGCGAGCCTTTCCTTGTTTGAGGATGACGCTTCCGAGCCGGACATCGTCACGCGTTACCGCCCGTCCTGGAGCGATCTCTACTCCGTCACCGAGGCGCGGGACCGGATCCTGCGCATTCTGGGAGAGGGTGCTGATGGCAGGGAACTCGCGGCGTTTTTGCCGGAGTTGCCCGCGCTGACCGATGAGGAAGATACGGCCTTGGACGGCGCGATGCACCGGTCCTCGGCCTGGGCGACGACCTTCAACGCCAGTCTGGAACTGGCGAAGCAAGGCGATGTCGCACTGACACAAATCGAAAGCTTTGCGTTAGTCCGTGTCAACCGCCTACCACAGGCCTCCGCGTGAGACGGCGACTTCAATCGGCACGTAACGGGCGGATGGAAACCCGCTGTTACTACGGCAGCCACATCAATCAGGCGTCCGACTCGGTGATGAGCCAGCTAAGCCAATTGTGAATGGCTGGTAGTAGGCTAGATATTGAAACGATTTTGAGAGAGTTCGTATCTTGAGGAAGAGGCCTAGCTGTCGTCACATCCCAATACCCGATCCGGCCAATACGCCATCTGAAAAAGAAGCAAGGACAAAACGTTAAAATCTCTCGCCAGAAGCTGCTGGCAATTGGTAAGCATAACCTCGCAGCGATGCCACCCGATCTTTGACCGGGAATAGACGATTATGATCAAGAGGCTATACCATCACTAAGATCGCTGACATCGTGCATTCCGAGCGGATCTTCCTCAACACTCAGCATGGGTTGAGAGGCGTGGCTGCGGACTTGCGCTCCAAAAAGTTCAGCAAGAAACCGACAGACCCAATCCAATATTTCGTTACTGGCGTGTCAGAAAACTTCCTCGAAGCGCGGGCCGCTCTTCGCGATGATCAATACGGTGAATATTTGGATTGGGCCGCGTCGCTCCTGCGAGCCATTCCGAAAACTGAACGGGGAAAACCAGGTCATTTCTACTATCTCGGAGGTTTTCCGAAGGCACTGCCTGAAGTTCCATTGGAACGAGAATTGCTATGGTTAGCACATGTCCTTTCACAGCACACCGTGGACTTGAATTGGTTCCTTGAAGAGATGGCCAAACTGGAAACGGACATCATCCATGATGCCCCCGATTTGGCTCGTGCCAGGCTAGATGGCATTACAAAGTGCCTGGGTGAAAGCTATTGGAGCATACAACACCGACTGGCTTTAGAACACCTTTACGGCGGTCTAGAGGCTCAAAAGAAACTCCTTACAGTCTATCGCTCCAAGCATGTTCGAGGCATGCTTGGATTTATCGCTTACTATACCAGCGTAAGGAACGAAGATCGGACCTCCTGGGTGGCATTCGAATCCATGGTTCGGAGTCGCTTAGAAAAAACGCCTTATTCCGAAAATCTGAAAAATTATATCAACTTTAAGCTGACTTTAAATTTGCCGGTGACGGCAGAAGGCATCGCCGATGTTCTCCGGTACGAACAGTGCGGGAGTCCGATTGACATCTATGAAACATTTCTTTCGGTCGCCCAGTTTATTCTGCGCAACTCGTCACTCAGCCATATCCGGCACGTCCTCAGCAAGGCCATCCGTTTCCTCAATGGTATCACAGATGTGCGGCTGCAAAAGCTGCGACTGGCACTAGGCGACGAGGTTGTCGAGCAGCACCTCCCTGTTCGATCCAACGAAGCTTCCGATGCGCTGTTAAGGGGAAATCCCGTTGAAGCCCTGAAGGTCAGCCGCCGAAACATGACCATCGACCCCTGGCGCGTCATTTATGCGGCCGGTGCAAGAGCACAATTCACCTCAGATCGTGGGCGCTACGAGAAGGCTACCCTTGGCCTCGAATACATGATTGCATCGATCCTGCGACGTGACGAAAGCAGTGCAGTCAGCGCCGCGCAGCTAGAAAAGCTAACCCGTAATCTCTCGGGAATTCCGTTTTTTGCGGGAATTCGCGAGTTTCATTCGGCACTTGTCAACTCTCAAGATTTTGTTCCGTTTCCTATTGGAAACGTTTGCTTGCACAGTCGCTTCGTAGGCCCAGAAGACTATGATCTTCCTGTTCGAAGAGAGACTCAGCCGACCCTTCCAACTCATGTCAACCTCACCACCGCAGTTTGGGCCGTGTTGGCGGGCACCGAGCAGAATAGTTCAATTGAAACTGATGCGGCAACGTTCTTCTCGGCGCTTCGTTTCATGCGCCTCGAAGAACCGGTAAAGGCGACCGCGACGCTTGGCGGTCTTATCGTAACTTCCTCCTCGCCGCCGATCATCCGCCTTGCAGCCAGCTTGCTGCTGGAGTGCTACATTGCCGCAGGCGATAGAGCCTCAATCATTCGCCTGGTCGCCAGCGAAGCCGCCGCTAACGAATTGGCGCCTGCGTTTCTGCCAATCGAGCGGGCTTTGGGCGGCCACAGATGGACGGATTTCAAGCCTCACGCAGCGGACCTGACTGCTTTAATCGCCCTCGACACTCTGTGGCGCTTGACGGAGAAGGACTCCGTCGCCACCATGCTCCGATATGCCTTCTCCTACCAATTGAAGGCCACAGGTCTGACGGCGCCCAGCCAACTCTCCGATGCTGTTAGTGGCGTCGAGCGGAACCATCTACTTTACTATTGGCGGAACGTCTGCGTTCCAAATGTGATGGACATGGCCAGCGTGTTTACCTCGTCCAAACAAGTAGCTGAGGAGCGGCAGTCCGTCTGCGCGGCTCTGATAAGTTTGGATCCCGCACGGACTGAGGACTATCAAGCGGAAATTTTGGAAATCACAAATCGACAAGTGATCGTTGACGGTTTGAAAATCGTTGATGGCAGCCGTATTCACGTCGATACGCCGGCGATTTCCCGTTGGGCCCATCGGCACTTAGAAGAGGATTTTGATCGCTATTTCGACTTGGTTCGTGCGGGTATAGGGGCGACTGGGGATTTCGACCAAATTCTGCGCGAACTATTTGCTAGCATCGGCGCTCGGCAAGTATATTTCACGCCGGACGATCAGTCTGACGCTATATTAGCGGATATTCTCTATCGGCTTAGGGACGAGTTTCTCAACAACTCCGACTATGGGCTAGACTATTTCCTCAGTAAGCGCGTTAGGCACCAATCGTTCATTGGGCTTATTCGGGGACCCTTGGAGTTTGCCCACGTTATCACGTCTAAGGACTCAGAATTTGGCTCGTATCAACCGAACACTTATTGGACCACTAGACTGCGAAGCTTAACCCCTGACGAGACCGCAGCGGTCCAAGCATGTTTTGATCGCTTCGCCACGAAGTTCGATGCCGAGCTAATTTCTTTGAAAGATAAATTTCTTCAGATACGCAATGGCGACGCCCCCAATGGCCTATTCGACATTGAGCTGACCAATCAAATATTATTCATAATTCGAAACGTCATCAAGACTGGCTTCGGCCTCAACGACTTTCTGCGAATGGTCTTCATGCTATTCTGGGGCGCTCTCGAACCGTCGTTGGCTGAAGCGAGAACTGTCGTGGGTGTAAAGCTCAAGTCTGACCTCAGAGATATGTTCGATACTCTCCGCGGGGATCTACACGAGGTCGCCGGTATCGACCCTGGGTTTGCCGAGCTGTCAAGTGCCATTGGTGCTGTATCGGCGGAAGTCCAGCGGAACTTGGACGATGCCGCGAACTGGTTCGCTCGCCCGGAAGGACAGAGAGCTTCGCATAAGTTCACGCTCAAGCAGAGCATGGAGATCGCTGTCGAGTCGGCTCGAAAGTCACACAGGGTATTCGAATCCCAGATCGAGATGAACGTTATCGGCGATGTAGAACTCCAAACTGCTGACCTTCTCCTGCTAACAGACACTATCTTCGTCGCACTTGACAATGTCGCCGCCCACGGTGGCGCAAAGCGTGGCGCCATTGTCGAGATCATGTGTGGCGTTGACCCTGCTAGCGACAAGATCTTCTTGGAAGTTCGCAATCGAGTACCGGGGAACTTTGACCGTAATGCCGCGGAGGCGAAGTTAGGAAGGCTGCGATCGCTGATCGCGTCTCAAGAAGTCTCAAAAGGCGCGCGGAAGGAAGGTGGGTCAGGCTTCCTTAAGATCGCAGCTGCGCTACGTCATTCGCCAGACGGCGAAATTCAGTTTGGATTTGACCAAAACGAGTTTTTCATAAAAATCTCGCTGCGGCCGGCAAAATACACTGTAGCAGTGGTTCATCTTCCGTCAGTTGATTCATGAAAATCCTTCTTGTCGAAGACGAAGAGCCGAAGCAGCGTCATATTGCCCGACTGGTCGAGGACACGGTCACTCACCTCCACCTTGATATTGCAAAATCCGTCCGTGGCGCCCTTGCACATCTGAGAGCAACCCCTCCCGATCTCGTCATCCTCGATATGTCCTTGCCCACCTTTGATATAGGTGTAGATGAAGGCGGAGGCCGCCCCCAAGGTTTTGGTGGCCTTGAAGTTATGAGAAATATGGAGCTTGAGGAAATTTCCTGCCCAGTTGTGGTCATCACCGGGTATGAAGCGTTCTCAAAAGCAGGGGGACAGGTAAGTCTTGACGGATTGGCAGAAGAGCTATCCGCTGATCATCCCGGTATTTTCCGTGGGATCATTCACTATAACTCGGCTTATGGCGATTGGCGAACCCGTTTGCAGGCGTTCCTGATCGCTGCCAGCGAAAGGGCAGCGAAGTGAAAATTCTTATTGTCGACGATAGTCCTCGTCGGTATGCAAAACTTCTGGCGTCCTTGACACCGACGTTTGTCGATCGCGATGATATCGATGTTCGTGTGTGCGCAAACGATGCTCGTGACGCGCTCCGCGATAAGCATTATGACCTGATGATCATAGATATTCTTCTTCCGCTTCGGGCAGATGAAGATCCTAGCGAGCGCCACTCTCAAGATTTGTTGATTGAAATTACAGAATTCGGCGACTTGTGCAAGCCTAACTTGATCGTTGGCCTTACGGCGGATCGTGAGCTTGGCCGCAAAGTCGAACCAGTTTTTAAAGAGCGTTTGTGGACAGTCGTCATTTACTCAGACGATAATGATGCGTGGACCCAGCAAATCGCCAAATGTGTCGAGTGGATTGTAGACAAAGGGAGACGAGCGAGTCGGCCGTCCTATGGCGTCGATCTCGTTGTCCTGTGTGCCCTCGCTGAACCCGAGCTTCGAGCAGTCTTGCGGCTTCCTTGGGAGTGGTCAGCCGCACGTCCTCTCGACGAGCTATTGTTTGTACACGATGGGAAGTTTAGTTACGGTGGAAAAGATTATACTGTCGCCGCGGCATCTTGTTCGCGAATGGGAATGGTTTCCTCTGCCCTCGTGGCTTCTCGGCTGATCGAGAAACTCCGACCGAGGGTGATTGCGATGACCGGCATTTGCGCGGCTGTCAGAGGGAAAGCACAATTGGGTGACGTCTTGCTCGCCGATCCCAGTTGGGACTGGCAAAGTGGCAAGCGGGCTCGGCTAGAGGATAAGTCATCATTTGCGATTTCGCCTCACCAGCTTGATGTCGATCCTGGTATAAGGACACGCTTCGAAGCTTTGAAGGGGGACCGCTCAAAGCTCAGTGCGATCGCGGATGCGTGGCAGGGTAATGTCCCTGGTCAACTCAAGCTGATCGTGGGCCCAGTAGCCTCCGGCTCAGCTGTCCTCGCTGACCAAGGATTGGTACCGGAAATCCAGGCGCAACACCGCGAAGTTTGTGGGATCGAGATGGAAGCCTACGGTGTTTACTCCGCTGCAGCATTCGCTGAGGCGCCAAAGCCGTTGTTCTTTTCGATGAAAGCTGCTTGTGATTTCGCCGATAGCTCGAAAAATAACGACTATCAAAGCTATGCCGCGTACACAAGTGCGAAGGTGCTTGAGTTATTCATCGAGCGCTACATGAGCGATTTTAAAATGCAAACGACGTAGACTATTGCTCAAATGCCGTTCGCGCCGTCAGATCCATCGATCCGCCCCTGCTACGCAGACTCGGCTAAAATGATTGTGTTCATGGATTCCTATTGGCCTCTTCAAAAAGTGGGCCAGTTGCATCCATAAACGACGCTTATATGCCGGGCACCCGCAAGAGCCGCCCAGCAGGCATTGTCAGGTTGTTGAAAGTGGGTTGGAAGCGACTCTCTATAATTGCTCCATCATCTGGTAAGAGCAACGTGAGCCACATCCTGCCAGATTTGAAAAGCCCTGTTCCGGAGGGATTGGTAGGCGGTGGCCGAGATGAGATGGCGGCGAAGCTGGAAGTGTGAGTGAATGCGGCTATGAGCGGATAGGAAGCGCTGTGCCTGCCGCATCGACTTGAACCGCTGCATCTGCCGCTCTCGTCGTCGTGTAGGCTGGTGCGATACCTCTGCTCTATTGTTCAAATAGCGGCTTTGCCGGAGTTCGATCTTGGGCAGTATCTCACGCTTAGCTGCTGCATAGCTTTTCAGCTTGTCCGTCACGATCACCCTGGACGCTCCGGCGTGGCCACTGAGCAATCGGCGAAAGAAACGCTTGGCCGCGTCCGTATCCCGCCGTTTCTGGACGAAGATATCGAGCACCACCCCGTTCTGATCGACCGCACGCCAGAGATAATGGATTTTGCCCCGGATCCGGATAAACACTTCATCCAGGTGCCATTTATCCCCAGGTTTTGGGCGACGCCGCTTAAGGGTGGCCGCAAATTGCGGGCCAAAACGAATACCCCAGTCCCGGATGCTCTCGTAGCTGACGGTCACCCCCCGTGCCGCCAGGATCAGTTCGACATCCCGCAGACTGAGGCTAAAACAGTGATACAGCCAGACCGCATGCGCGATGATCTCCGGCGGAAAACGGAAGCCACGATAAGGGTTCTGCGATCGTCTCATGCTCAAAGCCTGCCAGACTCTTCGGCATCCCGACAACCTGACAACGCCTGTGGATCTTGTATGGGACCGCCAAAGCCAAGGCTCTGAGAAAGTTTCCCGCGATTTTTCTGGTGGCTTTTTCATGGAGTCGACAAAGGCAAATTTCGAAGTTCTGTCGATTGCAACGAAAAGATACAGCAGTCCCTGTTCGATTTGCACTTCGGCGAAGTCGATATGAAAAAAGCCGATGGGATAATGTTTGAATTTAGAGCGCTGTGGCTTGGCTGTAAATCGGCGTCACATCGTGACCCCTTCTTCTCGCGACAAATTAGAAGCTTACGATGCCGATCGGCGCCGAGCCCGTCTGCCGAACCACACTTGAAGGGCTCCGTGCCGGAAGGATCCTCGGCCGGATCGTCCTTGACCCAAGGTTATGACTGCCTTCCCTGACGAGTGAGGGTCAAAGGATAGGATCGAAAGCAGGATCGAAAGCGCTACCACTCGGGTTGTGAATGTCGATCCGCCGGCCGTGATGGTGGCCCCTAGAGCGGCGTAGGTGGCGTTGTCAGGTCATTGGCGGGTGCGGAACGTGATCCTCGAGAGCCTAGCACACCTCCCGGACATAGGGGAGGCTTACCCAGAGGCCCAAATTGCACCGCCGACAGGAGACATAGATCGTGGTCTACCGCTATTTTAACATAGCACGGCGGCGTCGCGATTCGACTTAGCTAATTCTGCGACCTCATCGGCGACCATCGCCCGGAACCAGATATGAGCAAGGTCGCAATCACTCCGGTTCGGCCAGCACATCGAAACATTGAATGGCGGGACTGGCAGAGGTGGAGCCTGGGCGGCTAGATCATAGAGCTTGGCAAAATGTGCTGCCGCTATTGTCGGTACATTAGCAAGCACACGCCGGCGCTTTAGCACGAAAGGAATCGTTGGGAAGTGTGAGACCGCTGCTGACACCAAGCGCGTTCGCCCAACTGCTGCGAGCGCTCCGTCGAGCCAACCGGAAAGATCGCCGGCGGGCGACATCAACACGTGGGGCGTGGTGACGTAGGTCTCCAGGTCGAGGGGGCCCGTTTGTTCGAGTTGGCCCGGGTCGAATAGCACTGCGTAGCTTTCTTGCATTAACAACCGCACACGATGGCGCTGTTGCAGTCCCACCTCCGGCATGACACCGACCGCTACGTCCACGTCGCCGTTATCCAGCCCGTCTACAACTGTGCGAAAATCTGTCGGCCGCACAACGAGGCGTATGCCTGGCGCCTCAACGAACAAGCGCTCCAGTAAGCGCGGAACCAGCAGAAATTCGAGATCATCCGGCGCCCCAAGGCGGAATGTCGCCTGCGACCGAACAGGCTCAAAAACGCGTGCTCCGTGGAGCGCTTCTTCCAGGACCGCCAGCGTCGGCTCTACGACGGCCCAGAGCGCAAGCGCCCGGGGTGTGGGCTCCATGGTCGCCTGCGCCCGCACTAGTAAGGCATCACCAACCACGTGGCGCAGCCTGCTCAGGGCCATGCTGACGGCCGGCGGCCCGACATAGAGGCGGCTAGCAGCCCGACTCACGCTACGCTCGCGCATCAACGCCGCGAAGACCAGGAGCAGATTCAGGTCAAATCGCCTTAATTCAATCTCGCTGAACGTCTCTTTCATAAAAATCAATTTGCTTTACCAGGCTGGCGAGCGCAAGTGGGTTGGCGTCGTAATCGGAAAATGGCCACGAGCATTGGCAGTATGGGCACGGGAAACATGGGACCTGCTCTCAGGCTAGGCTCGTCGGTCTTGGCCGTGCCACCTGAACCGGAACTTCCGACCGGTCAGGCGTGTGGCTCGCTATCTCGAAGCTTTACATGAGCAAATTTCAGGGCTTCAGCGGCATGTGCTGCTGCGTTGAGTGAGGAGATTATTTTATGCGCGCTTATCATCTCCAGCCGGGCGGCGGCATCGGGTCGCTCCGTCAAATCGACTTTCCGTCGCGCCCTATCGCGTCAGACGAGGTACGGGTCGCGATGTGCGCCACCTCGCTCAACTATCGCGATCTTCAGATCGTGCGCGGTGGCTATGGCCAACCCTCGGCCCAGGTAGTGATCCCATTGAGCGATGGCGTGGGCCAGGTCATCGAAGTTGGTCCGTCTGTCCGGCGCTTCGCGGTCGCGGACCGCGTGCTCACCACCTTCTACCCGCACTGGATCGAGGGGCCCATCACCCGCGAGAAGACTGCTGCCACCCACGGTGGCGGGAGCGACGGAGTTCTCGCAGAGGAACAGATCTTTAGCGAGACCGCCCTAGTCTCGGCTCCTGCCGATCTGTCCGACGCAGAGGCCGCAACGTTAACTTGCGCGGGCGTCACGGCCTGGAACGCATTATTCGTCCAGGGAGAGGCGCGTCCAGGCGCGAGCGTCCTTATTCTCGGAACTGGAGGCGTCGCAGTCTGGGCCTTGCAACTTGCGGTCGCCGCTGGACTGCATCCTATCGTCACCTCGTCGAGCGATGAAAAGCTCGCGATAGCGCGATCGATGGGCGCGCGGGCACTCGTGAACTACCGCACGACGCCACAGTGGCAAAAGGAAGTGCTCAAGGCCACGGACGGCGAGGGTGTCGACCTTGTGATTGAGGTTGGCGGAGAAAACACGCTGGTCAAGTCCATCGACGCAACCCGCCCTGGCGGTCGGGTGATCGTCATCGGTGGCGTAAGTGGATTTGGTGGTGCAGCGATCGAGCCGCACAGCCTCATCTTTGGCGCAAAGACGCTTTCGGCAGTTACGGTTGGTAGTCGGGCGATGATGTCCGACCTTGTTCGCTTTGTCACGCAGACCGGGATCCGCCCCACGATTGCGCACGAGTTTGGTTTCGATGACGCACGGGTGGCCTATGAGTATCTCGATGCGGGACGGGCCTTCGGCAAGGTGGTAATCCGCGTCGGATGATCGAACACCCGCGAATGCAGACGAGGTCACACGATTTGTTATGACTAGCTGCGTTCTTATCTCTGCTGCTCACAAGCAGCAGAGATGAAGCTTGCAACTTCGGAGCCCTTCGACGGCCAGGATGGTCACCCGACAGACGGACTAGGGCAGGCAGATCCATCGTAGAGGTCGGCCGCCGACCACAATCCCTACATTCCGTTTCTTTGGAGAACACAATGATCGATCGCCGCACGTTACTTGGAGTCGCAACCACTAGCGGCACTGCGCTGGTGTCAATGTTTGCAACACATGCGCTTGCACAAAATACGAAGACTTCGGACGAGTCGGCAGGCAGGCGCTTCAACGAACCTGGGTCTGAGGCGCACTTCCTTGAAGGGAGAGTCGGGCTTTGGGATGTGACCGAGACGATATGGCCCGCTCCGGGCGCCACTTCGATTGCAAGCACGGGCCTGCTGGCGGAACGGGTGATGATAGGTTCGTTGCTCCAGGAGTTCCTTCGTCTGCCGGCTGATACGGCCCGCACCGCCGTTAAGCGGACTGCCCTACTATGTTACAATCGGCTGGATGGCCGTTGGGATTACCTGTCGTTTGACACAAGGGACCCGGTCGGCATGATGCCGGCTTGGAGCTTGGCGCGCGGTGACCTCAATCGGATCGAGCTCAGTTTTGCGCCTATGGCCATTCCTGGCTCCGGCACAGTGGACATGGGCGAGTTTCTTCGAATGCGCCAGGTGATGAGCACAACGGACGCCAGACACGACGTCAATGACCAGTACTTTACACTGGCGGACGGGACCGGCACTGAATGGCTGGCCCATCGGTACGATTATGTGCGTAGAACTTGAGAGCAATCGGACCATCGTGACCGCGTCGAGCGACCAGAAACTGGCCCGCGCACACCAGCTTGGCGCTGCCGAGACGGTCAATTATACCGCCAACCCTGGGTGGCAGGATGACGTGCTGCGCGTCACCAACGGCCTTGGGGTGGATCTGGTGGCCAAGTTCGAAGGAAAAGATACGATGCGGCGCTCGGTCGTCGCGACACGAGCTTGGCGGCGCCATCGTCGTGGCCGGTGCGCGCGTCGGCGGTGATGGAGACGGCGTGGAGCCCGGCACGCTGATCGGCAGCGTCAAAGCCCTTACCGAGATCATGGTCAGCGGCCGCACGATGCTGGAAGATCTGGTGCGCTTCATCAAGAACATGGGTATTTGCGTGGCTAACCGACTAGCCCACGCGGTAGTGGCGAACCGATATAATAGATCCTCTCGGGTAGAGATATGGCAAGTATACGTTCGGAATTGCGGGTGATCGTGCTGCATGGCGCGCATGGCGCGCCGGATACAAACTGGTTTCCATGGCTCCATGCGGAGCTCGAGAACCAAGATGTCGAGGTGATGCGACCTCGCTTTCCCACGCCGCACGGCCAATCGCTGCAAGCGTGGCTCGAGGCGTACGATCGTGCCGTCGCATCATTGTTTCCGGCTCCCACAATCCTTGTGGGTCACAGCTTGGGTGCCGCGATGGCGTTGCGGTTGGTCGAGAGATCGGGTGCGCCGTTCGACGGCCTGTTCCTAGCTGCGGGCTTCATCGGCGCGCTCGGATTGCCCGACTACGACCCGATCAATGCGTCTTTCTTCGCCAAGCCACTCGAGTGGGCGGGTATCCGCGAGCGAAAAGGAACCGCATGCCGATGCTGGGCCGGAGACGACGACCCTTATGTCCCTCTCCTGCGCTCGCAGGAACTGGCCGACCATCTAGATGCGCCGCTCGAGGTGGTTCCAGGCGGCGGCCACCTGAATAGTGAGACGGGCTTCAACACCTTTCCCCAGATGCGGAACGCCATTCTCGCGGCCCGTAGGAGTATTGCGGGACGCAGTAGGAGCTGATCGTCGCCACTGGGGTGAGATGGGTTGATACGGCTGCTGTCTGTGGTGTCGACGGCGGCCTCGCAGCAGCCAGACTGGGGATCAGGACGGAGCCGGCTACGGCTCAAAGGAAATGACGACGGCCCAGGATGATGATGTTGCCAGCTTGCCGTGCAGAACTGGCCTCAGGCATTCCGGCCGCGTAGCGTGCTCAGCTTGGCTGTGCCGCATAGTAGTTGATTTCCCAGTCGATAAGGCCCGGATGCTCCCAGCTTGTGGTTCAGCAGAGGGGCCCGGAGCCGATCGGCCTCGTAAGCTTCTGATTTGCCGCGAAGAGAAGGGGTCACGATGTGACGCCGATTTACAAGATGTACGGCCGAGGGAAACTCGATCTGCTCGCGCGCCGATTGACAGGCCTGGCGACGCGGACATCGCTCCGGGTCCATCGTCTGCGACCTGGAACGTCGGCGCATCGTCGATCTGCTGCCCGATCGGGCCGTGAAGCGCATCCCGGCATCGAAATGATCGCGCGCGACCCACGCTGTCGATATTCCTTAAATGGGTTCATCGTCAGAGTTGGTGCAGGGATGGTTTCATGGGGGCTGGCTCATCCCTAAGTTCATCTAATGGAAAACAAACCACATCTGATCTCCAAAAGATGCCTTGATATCAAACGCATAGAGCGAGTAGCGGGGCATTGGGTGGTTCACGCTTCAAGTCGAGCAGAGCCTATCTGTCCGGCTTGCGGCACTGATTCAAAATCCCTGCATAGCCGCTATCGCCGCCATCTGTGGGATATGCCCATCCAAGGCGTCGCGGTCCGCCTGAATGTCCAGACGAGACGGTGGTGCTGCCACAATGAGAGATGCAGACGCCGCATCTTTGTTGAAAGACTGGGTGAGGTAGCTCGACCGCACGCCCGGTGGAGCCGAGCAGTTGAGAAGACCCTGGTGGCTTTTGGCCACGGCGCTGGCGGCCGGCTAGCAGAACGGCTCCTAGGTATAATCGGAGTGACGGTGAGCGATAACACGATTGTCCGCCACCTGCGACGCGAAGTGTCTCAACGCGCAGCCTCAAGCAACTTACGGGTCGTGGGTATCGACGACTGGGCTTGGACTAAGGGCCAAAGCTACGGAACCATCATCGTCAATCTCGAATCCCGCACCGTGGCAGACGTACTCCCGGACCGATCGGTTGCTAGGGTCGCGACATGGCGTCGTCAGCAGCCTGGTGTGGAAGTCGTTTGTCGCGATCGATTTGGGCTTCATGCTGAAGGTGCTCGTCAAGGCGCACCCAACGCCTGTCAGGTGGCAGATCGTTTTCACAGGCTGCCGATCGAGATTGGCAAACTACATTTCGTCCTGGCGACGGAGCAATCTCGTTGTCAATAGTCCGATCACTCCACGGGTCTCAGCAGAAGGAGGGTCGATAAGTGGGTGCGGCTCGAGACACTTCCTGAGCGCAATCAAACGCAGCTCGGGCCATGCAGCCCCGGTTTCTATTACCGGCACCTCTCGCGACGGTGGGCAGAAAACGTCACTGGGACCCGGCCGTTGCTGAGCGAGATCCAGAACCTCGGCTTCACCGGCAGTCGATCGCGACTTGCAGATTATCTCTCTGCATGGCGATCGGGGAAAGGGGACGCGTGTCCGAAGGCTGTTACCGTGATGAGCGAGATGCTGCCAATTGATCCTGTCACCGGGCGCCGGATTTCCTCATTGACTGCATCGGCGCTCTGCATGAAGTCGTCCGCCGCGCTCAACACCCATCAGGCACAGGTCATGCACGTCCTGAAGCAGGGGGTCTATGGTTTTGCAGAAGCTCATCA
>Ga0310811_10005651_pt1 | contig 15875 bp, 11 predicted proteins | sample YCmetagenome_FD_207642 | JGI IMG/M metagenome (GOLD analysis project Ga0310811, IMG submission 207642) | Soil microbial communities from experimental microcosm in Duke University, North Carolina, United States - YC | ecosystem: Engineered > Artificial ecosystem > Soil microcosm > Unclassified ...
ACGTTCGCGGCCGTGTTCCTGACGTGCAGCTCGACGTTCGCGTCGCCGTAGCCCTTCTCCAGCAGCACCTTGTCGCCGTGCGCGATCAGCACCGCGCCCTGGAAGAGGTCGAGCGCGATGTAGGGCTGGAGGTAAGCGTCGACGTGCGCCCCGAGCTGCGACGCGGGCGCCGGCTTGCCGGTCGTGGCCTGGTGCGTTGCGGGTTTGCCCGTCTTGGGCTTGCTCTTGGCCGCGGCGATGCTCGCGACCATGAGCAAGCCGACGAGGAGGAGCCTGCGCATCCGTTCCTACTTCGCGTGCGGCGCCAGGAGCTCGCTCACGTGGTCCCGCGCACCGTTGTCGCGCGTGAGCGTGGGGTGGCGGCTGCCGTCGCGATAGTCGAGCGTGTAGGTCCTGTAGAACTCCTTGTTCTCGCACAGCAGCTCCACGCGCCCGGTGCGCGGGCTCGCGGCGATGGCATCGCGCAGCACGTCGCTCGAGTACTTGCGGCCGTTGACCGCCGTCAAGTGCATGTCCGGCGCCAGACCCGCCTCGTCCGCGGGCGATCCGGGCACGATGTCGACGATCTTCCCGTCCTTGTCGTCGACGCGGATGCCGAGCGAGTAGGGCTCCTCGACGCTCTTGTTCGCCATCTCGCGCGCCTTCTGGATCGGGCCCAGCGAGTCCTTCCACGCCACGCGCCAGCCGCCGGCGGTGATGCCGTTCGTGGGCGCGTGCGGCTGAACGGTGTAGATGCGCTCCTTCAGGAACCCCGCCCAGTCGTAGGGCCACGTCGCCTGCAGAGCGGCGATGACGTCGTTCAACGTGTAGGGTTTCACCTCCGGGCCGCGGTTCGGTCCGCCGTGGAAGCGCTTGCAGAAATCATCGAGGGACTTCGTGCCCTTGGACTGCGTACGGATCAGCACGTCGGCGTCGAGCCAGAGCAGCAGCCCCTCGTCGTAGAAGTCCGTGCTCCGGCGCGCGTACTCCCAGGCATCGCGCGCCTCGTAGAGGTATTGCGCCTCGGTGCCGGTGTCGACGAGCGGACGCCACTCGCGGCCACGATGCGCTTCCATGTCGGCGGCGACGCTGGCGAGCGCGTCGCGGGATTCCTCGGGCGTGCGGATCCCCGAGCGCGACGCGAGCACGAACCCCAGGTACTGCGTGAGCCCTTCGTAGACCCACAGCAGGTCGCCCTGCATGGGCGTGAAATAGTCGCCGGTCGCGAGCCCCACCGGGCGGCGGAACTTGCCGTTCCACGAGTGCACGAACTCGTGTGAGAGCAGGTTCGAGTTGTTGCGGCGCAGGTCGTCGTCGAGCCAGACGCGCTCGCGGGTGCGGTCGTCGCTCGACTGGTGGTGCTCGAGCCCGAAGTGCGCGGTGTGCTCGGACAGGGTGAGCAGGAAGTCGTAGTGATGGAAGTGCTGTGTCCCGAACAGCGTCTTCGCCTCCTGGACGAGGTTCCGGAGCGTCTGCACCTGCGAGTCGGGGATGTTGAGCCCCTCTTCCGAGTCGCACGCCATGCGCAGCCGCACCGGCACGCTGTCCCCCGGCGCGAGGTCGACGGTCTTGAAGTAGCGCCCGCAGAGCACCGGCGAGTCCACCAGCGTCGTGAACGTGCACGGCTTGAACCGGATCGTCGCCCCGCCGGAGGAAGCGGTCTCGAGCGCGGTGCCGTACTGCCAGTGGTCGGGCAGCGTCAGCGACGCCTCGCACTTGAGCGCGTCCGACTTCTGGCCGGTGGGATAGAGCGCCACCTCGTTCCACGACAGCAGCAGCAGGTTCGGCGTCGCGCACGCGGCAGACGTGAACCCGTCCGTGGTGTTATCGAGCAGGAAGTCGAACGCCACCTCCACGCTCTTGGCCCCGGTCGGGACATCGACGCGGATCGTCTGCATGTCGACCACGTCGCGCCGCCACGGTAGCTTCTTGCCGCCGGCGCGCACGACCAGGGCGGCGACATCGATGGTCGGCCCCGTGGGACCGTGCTCGCCGGGGATCCACCGCGGGTAGGTGAGCGACACGGTTCCCGTGCGACCCGGGAACGACTGCGTCACGTGGAGCAGGCCGCGCGCCGTCTCGCGAGCATCGACGTTCACGGAGAAGTCGGCTGCGAGCGCGGGGGCCACGGCGAGCGTGAGGAGCAGGGCGGCGACGGCGGGGACGCGAATGCGGGGCGACATGTCGGCCTCCGGTACTGGGTTCGTAGTGCCCAAGAGCGCACACGGTACCGTGCTAGAGTCGCGCGCGCGAGCACGAAGGCTCCGCATTCCGAGTGGAGCGTCTGCATGACCGCCGCGCCCGAACCCACGCCCGTCACCGTGCCGCCGCCTGCGCGGGGCGCCGCGTTCGTATTGCTGACGGCGACCGTGCTCGTCCACCTGCCCGCCCTGACCCAGTACGGCTGGTTCAGAGACGAGCTGTATTACGTGTCGTGCGCCAGACACCCGGCGTGGGGCTACGTGGATCAGCCGCCGCTCTCGATCGCCCTGCTCGCGGCGTGGCGGCTGCTCGTGCACGACTCGCTCGCCGGCATGCGCGTGATCCCGCTCGCCGCGCACGTGGTCGTCGTCTGGCTCACGATGCGGCTCGCGAGACGGCTCGGTGGCGGTGCGTTCGCACAGGCGCTGGCGGGTGTGGGCGCGCTCACCTCGCTCGTCTACCTCGGCGCCAGCCACTACTACTCGATGAACGCGCTCGACCTCGTGCTCTGGCTGCTCGCGGCGATGGCGCTGCTGCGCGCGCTCGAGCGTGTGCGCCTCCCGGACTGGGCGTGGCTCGGCGTTGCGGTCGGCTCCGGGCTCCTGAACAAGCTGAGCATGCTGTGGTGCGCCGGCGGCCTCGTGCTCGGTGTGCTCGTGAGCGGCAAGCGGCGCGTGTTCGCGACGCCCGGCCCCTGGCTCGCGGCGACGATCGCCGCGGTCCTGTTCGCGCCCCACGCGCTGTGGCAGGTCCATCACGGCTGGCCGACGCTCGAGTTCATGCACAACGCCACCGCGCACAAGATGGTCGCGGCCTCGCTCCCGGGGTTCGTGATCGGGCAGCTGCTGGCCATGAACCCGCTCGCGGCGCCGCTCTGGCTCGCCGGGCTCGTGCGCGGCCTGCGCGGCCGTGCGGGCGACGCGGGGCTCGTGCTCGCGGTCCAGTACGTGGCGGTGTTCGTGCTCCTGGTCGTGGTGCGCACGGCCCGCGCCGACTACCTGGCACCTGCCTACGCCGGACTGCTCGCGCTCGGCGGCGTCGCGTTCGAAGGCGCGACGACAGCCCCGGGTCGCAGGGCGTGGCGCATCGCCGCAGTGGCATTGCCGATCGCGGGCATGCTCGCGCTGCTGCCGTTCGCGCTGCCCGTGCTTGCGCCGGATGCCTTCGTCCGCTACCAGGCGGCGCTCGGGCTTAAGCCCGAGGCCGTGGAGCACCACCGGATGGGCGCGCTCCCGCAACACTACGCGGACATGTTCGGCTGGCCCGAGTTCGCGGACTCCGTGGCGCGCGTGGCGTCGACGCTCACGCCCGAGGAGCGCGCACGTGCCATCGTCATCGTGGACAACTACGGCGAGGCAGGCGCGCTCGAGATGTTCGGCAAGGGCCGGCTGCCACGCATCGCGTCGCAGCACAACAATTGGTACCTGTGGGGACCGCCCGCGTGGGATCGTTCCGTGGCGATCTTCGTGGGCCGCGACAGCTCCGAGGTGGCGGAGGAGTGCGACACGGTCCGGGTCGTGGGGACCGTGGACCATCCGCTCGCCATGCCCTACGAACGCCACCAGCGGATCATCGTCGCGCGCCGCTTCCGCCCCGACCTCGAGGTGGCGTGGAAGCGCGGGAAGCACTACGAGTGAGGGAGGGGATCCGCCCCGACGATGCCGGCTAGGGCCGCTGCTTCGACGTGGTCGGCGCCGGCGCGGGCGCCGGCGGCACCGGCAGCGGCACGAGGAAGCCCTCCGGGACCGGGTGCAGCGCGCGCGCGATCGGGTGCAGGTCCTGCTCGAGATCGCGCCACGGCGAGCGGCGGAAGAACCAGTCCGAGCGCGCGTTCGAATCCTTCGCGAACGCGGTGTCCGACTGCAGTTTCGCGCGGAAGTCGGCGGCGAGCTTGGGGTCGTGATCCATCATCGCGCGCGCCATCGGCTCCACGATGTAGTCGGCGCCGTACTCCTTCTTCTGGAACACGGTGAGGAAGAACCCCCACGCCATGAACCCGTCCGGCGACTGCGCCTCGAGCAGCGTCGCCGCCAGCGCGCTGCCGCGCTGGTCGAGCGGCACCCACACGTCGCCGGCGCGGAACGAGCGCACCTGCCGCTCCATCGACACCGCGGTCACCTTGACGTTGGCGCGGCCCTCGTAGGGCTCGGCCGCCACCGTGTGGCCGGTGACTCGGGTCATCTCCACCGTGTCGCTCCACGCGCGGGCGAGCCGCCGCGTGCGGATGCCGTGGAGCGCGATGCGATCCAGCACGTCGGTGAACTCCTGCGGCACGACGTAGCCGCCCTCGGGCAGGCGCACGGAGAGCTGCGGGATGGACTCGCGATACATCATCACCGTGGTGTCCCAGGGCACGTTCGAGTAGTGCGGGACCTGGTTGCCGGTGATGTCGCTGAACGTCCACGTCGTCTGCACGCCCTTGAACGGCACCGGCACGCCCTTGTCGGAGAGCGCCGTGGCCAGCACCAGCGTGCGCTTGGCGGGGTCCTTCGATTGCGCGCGCGCCACCGCTGCGGCCTCGGCGTCGCGCACGGCGTCCATGAGCGCGCGCGGGTGGTCGTGGATCTCGCCGAGCACGGAGAGCATGAGGTCGTACGTCGCCTTCACGCGCGCGCCGTAGGGCTTGAGCATGTGCGTCTCCACCAGCAGCGCGGCGCGGGACTGGAGGGGCGGGTAGCCGGTGGAGAAGCGCGGCAGGCTGTTGTTGTACTCGATGCCGCCGCGCGGGTCGTTGCCCGTCTTGTAGTCGAGATAGGGCGACACCAGGTGCCCGCGCTCCGCGAGCCGCTCCACCATGCCCTTCTCGATCGCATCGGCATACCAGCGGTCGAGCGACGGCGGCACGCCGGCGCCGTGGTTCGTGGCGTAGGTGATGTCGTAGCGGTAATCGGCGCCGTCGGTGGTGTGATTGTCGACCAGCAGCTCCGGCCACCACCGGGTGTAGACGGTGCCGATCAGCGCGCGCATCTCGGGCGCGTCGAGCTTGGTGTAGTCGCGGTTCAGGTTGAGCCCGACCGGCGTGTGCCGCCAGCCCATCTCGTCGGGGCCGTTCTGGTTGATCCGGTTCCAGTGGCTCCGCCGCTCGGCGGCGTCCACCGAGAACACCGGGATCACCAGCAGCGTCAGCGAGTCGAGCAGCACGTCGTACTTGTGCAGCACGGCGATGTCGCGCAGCAGCATGCCCGAGGCGTCCTTGCCCTCGATCTCACCGGCGTGGATGCCGTTCTGGATCAGCACCACCGGCTTCCCGAGCGCGCGCGCGGCGTCGGGCGTGAACGCGCGGTCCTTGGACAGGATGAGCATGGGGATGTCGCGTCCCTGGCCGCTCCTGCCGATGATCTCGAGCTTCACCCAGCGCGAGCCGGCCTCGAACGAGCGGCACATGCGCATCATCTCCTCGTAGTCCGAGGTCTGCTTCCACAGCGTGCGCTCGGCGCGCGTGAGCCAGATGCGCGGGATCGAGGGGTCGACCGGCGGATCGGGCGTGAGCTGCGCCGAGCTGCCGGTGAGGATCGACTTCACCACCGAATCGGGCGTCCACGGCGCGGGACGGGTGAGCCGGAGTTGCGCGTGGGCCATGGCGGCGAGGAACGTCACCGCGGCGGCCAGCGCGGCGGCGCGGAGCACGGTGGGGCGCGACATAGCCAACGAGCGTATCACAGCCCCCCGGGGCGCGTGGCCCGCGCCCGAGGCCGCTACGACGACTTCTTGTGAGGTTTGTAGCCGAACTTCTGGCCGCCGATGCTCGCCTCGTACATGAGACCGCCCTTGGTGGCGGTGAACACGGCCATGCCCTTCTCGTAGGCGCCCGCGGTCTTCGTGTGCTGCTCGCTGGTGCCGGCGCTCGCCGAGGCTCCGGTGGTGGCCGCCTGCGCCGAGGCGCCCGCGGTGATGGCGACGGCCGTGGCCTGCGCGCCGAACTCGAAGCTGCCGCTCGTGAACTCCTTGAGTGCGCGCTCGTCCTCGAAGAACACGATCATGCTGTACGCCTGGCCGCCGAACTGGAACCCGATCGTGACCTGCGTCATGGACGCATCCCCCAGGTACGCGCCCTTCTCGTACACGCGCCCCGAGCCGTGCGCGCCGCCGATGCCGAAGCCGCCCTTGCCGATGGTGGGGAACACGGCGTAGGCGTGGGAGGTCTCGAAGAACCTCCCGCTCTCGCCGGCGTTCCGGAACGCCTTGATGGTGTCGTCGTACTTGTCCGCGCGCGCCGGCGCGGCGGCGAGTGCGAGCAGGATCAGCGGGGCGAGCCAGCGGGTGTGTCGGTTCATGATGGACCTCTCCCTCTTCCCTGGGGTGCGGCCTTCCGTGGTGATCACCGGAACGAGACTACTCCACGAGGGCGGGAGGCCGCCCAGGGCCCGCGGCTCGGGCTCGGCGCACGTTCTCCTCGAGCCATGGGTCAGGACGCGGCGCGCAGCGCGCAGCAGATCGCGGTGCCGCCGCGGCGCCAGAAGCATTCGACCTCCGCGAAGCCGGCGCGCCGCAACGCAGCGAGCTCCTCGTCCAACGGGAAGTAGCGGTCTTCCCTTGCCCATGCGGCGAAGTGGTCGCGCGCCTCGGCGTCGGCGATCCCCTGCTCGTTCATGCTCGCCGCCCAGCGGTCGAACGTCAGCCCGTTGAGCCGCGGGCCCTCCGTGATCGCGGCGTCGAGGTTCAGGAACACGCCTCCCGGGGCCAGTGCGGCGTGGATCGCGCGGTAGAGGTCGGTCTTGGCGCCGAGGTCACGCACGTGATGCAACGCCAGCGAGGCGACCACGGCATCGGCGGCGGGGAGCGGATCCAGGAAGCTGCCCTCGAGGAACTGGACCCGGGTCCCGAATGGGATCAGGCGCCGCCGGGCCTCGTCGAGCATCGCCCGATCCACGTCGAGGAGGGTGACGCGAGCCTCGGGCAACCGGCGCAGCACGGCCGCCGAGAGCGCGCCGGTCCCTCCCCCGAGGTCGAGCACGTGGGCAGCCGGCGGCGCCAGCGACGAGAGCAGGTCCACACCGTTCGTCAGCATGTCGTCGTAGTGGGGGATGAAGCGCCGGATCTCGGCGTCATAGGCGTCGGCGTCGACATCGAGATGGCGCTTGACCGAATGAGACATGGGCTTCCTCGGCGGGCGACGGGGGTGCGATGGCGCCAGCATAGCGCGGGTCGGCTGCCCACCGCGGGACTCCAGACCACGCGAGGGGACTGCGGCCGCTCACCCGGTCCACTTCGGTGCTTGACCCGATGGCGGCGGGAGATCCGCGACCCATAAGCTCCTGTCCGTAGGCCCGCCGCCCACACCGGGTCTCGAGTTCGGATGCGGCCGCTCCGCACCGGCCGGACGGTCGAGGTTCACCATGAGACTACCGTGGGCCGCGCAGGGGCTCGTGCTCCTCGCCTCTCTGCTCCTGACCTCCGGCTGCGCGGATCGCGCCGTCCGGCCGCAGCTCGCGCAGCAGCAGTCCCCGGTCCCGCAGGCCACCGGGGCTCTGTACACGACGCCCGAGGGCGCCCGGCTCAGCTCGGGAGCGCTCTACCAGGTGGCGGTGATGCCCGAGAAGTGGAACGGGGACATCATCGTCTACGTCCCCGGCTACCACGATCCGTCCCGCAGCCCACAGCTTCCGGGTGATTTCGCGACGTCCGCGATCTCCAAGCTGCTGCTGCCGCTCGGCTACGCGTACGCGAGCACCAGCTTCCGCGGCACCGGGCTCATCCAGCCGGACTGGATCGAAGGCGACCTGCTCGAGCTCGTCTCGACCGCGAAGTCGACGCTCACGGGCGTGACCGGCCGCCACTCGCGCTACGTCTACATGACCGGCGGTTCGCAGGGTGGACTGGCCACGGTGCAGGCCGTGGAGCGGCACCCCGAGGTGTTCAGCGGCGGCCTCGCCGCCTGCGGTCCGATCGGCGACTACGCCAAGCAGATCCAGTACGTCGGGGACTTCCGGGTCGTGTTCGACGAGTACTTCCACGACGTGATCCCGGGCTGGCCGGTGTGGCGCGAGGACGCGAGCTCGCCGAGCCCGGGCGCGGTGGATCCCACCACGTGGGGCGCGGTGGATTCGGCCGCAGCGATGGCGATCACCGACCCGCGCAACGCCGGCCGCATGGCGCAGGTGCTGGCGGTCACCCACGCCCCGATCGACTCCAGGGATCCAGCGACCATCCCGGCGACGGCGCTCGACATCCTCTGGTACAGCTTCCGAGGCACCAATGACGCGATCGCGAAGCTGGGCAGCCCGTCCTACAGCAACGTCGGTCGCTCCTATCAAGGGTCGTCGGACGACGCCGCGCTCAACGCCGGCGTGCAGCGATTCGATTTCGCGGCCGACCCGTCGCGGCTCGCCGCCCTGCAAACGCAGGCGCGACTCCGCAGGCCGCTGGTGACCCTCCACACCACGGGCGATCCGGTCGTGCCCGTCTGGCACGAGCAGCTCTACGCGCGCCGCCTGCCGTTCCTGAGCCGACTTCTCTTCACGCCGATCAAGATCCAGCGCTACGGCCACGACAACTTCACCGAGGCCGAGATCCTGGCTGGCTTCGCGGTCCTGGTGCTCAGGGTGAGTGGCGCCGATCTGGTCGCGCCGGAGAGCATCCTGCCGGACCCGTCGGCGCGCACGGTGTTCACGTCACTCGCCGAGAGCTACGGAGCGCGCCCGGTCCTGATGCCCGCCGCCCAGGGCACCGCCCCCGCGCCGACCCATCGCCTGAGCACGACGGTCCGCGCGACGCTGCACCCGGCCCCCTGAGCAGCCAGGTCGCGTCACGCCCCGATCGGCTGCGCCTGCGAGGCTCTCCGCCGCGTCTTCCGCGGTGTGCGGTTCCAGGTGCCGCCGGCCAACGCGACCATGAGCGCCTTCTGCAGGTGCAGGCGATTCTCGGCCTGCTCCACCACCACGCTCTGAGGGCCGTCGATGACCTCGGGGGTCACCTCCTCGCCGCGGTGCGCGGGCAGGCAGTGCATGAACACGGCGTCGGCATCGGCCGCGGCCATCATGCGCTCGTCCACCGTGTAGCCGCTGAACGCGATCCGCCGCCACTCGGCTTCCTGCTCCTGGCCCATGCTCGTCCACGTGTCGGTGTAGACCATGTCGGCGCCGCGCACGGCCTCATAGGGATCGCGCACGCGCCTGACACCGCCCTTCGAGCGGGCTTCGGCATCGAGGTAGAGCCCCGCGTCCGGCTCAAACCCGTCGGGTACCGCGACGCGCAGCTTGAAGCCGAACAGCGTGCTCGCCTCGAGCCAGGAGTGGAGCACGTTGTTGCCGTCGCCCACCCACGCGATCGTGATCTGGTCCAGGTCGCGGCCCGCGCGCCACAGCGTGTACATGTCGGCGAGGATCTGGCAGGGGTGCGAGTGGTCGGTGAGCGCGTTGATCACCGGGATCGTGGCGCTCGCCGCGAGGCGCTGCACCAGCCGGTGCGAGAACGTGCGCACGACCACGAGGTCCACCATGCCGGAGAGCACGTGCGCCACGTCTTCCACCGACTCGCGCCCGGTCTCGCTCACCTCGACCACGCCCAGGTCCACGGCGTCGCCGCCCAGCTCGTGCATGCCCACGGTGAACGACACGCGCGTGCGGAGCGACGGCTTGTGGAACACGAGCGCCGCGGTCTTGCCGGCGAGCGGGCGCGGCGCCTTGGGCGTGCCGCGCACGGCGCGCAGCCGGTCGGCCTCGGCGAACAGCTCCAGCACGAAGCCGCGGTCCAGGCCGGTGAGATCGACGAGGTGCTCCGGCGCATTCGGATGACTTCGCGCTTCGCGCTCATGGGACACTTTCGGTTCCTCCTTGTTCACGGACGGGCTCACGAGATGATGGGCAGGGTTGGGTCGGCGGCTTCCGCCGCCGCGGGCATGGGCAGCACGTAGGCGCGCGCCTGGCGCGCGGCCTCTTCGGAGGCGCCGGGCACCAGGTCCAGCGTCATCGCCACCTCGTCGCAGGCGTGGCGCTTGGGGCAGCGCACGCAGTCGGTCCACACCTTGCGCGGGATCGACTCGCGCCGCTGGGCGTTGAAGCCGGAGTGCTGGAAGAAGCCGACCTCGCGCGTGAGCGCGATGATGCGCGGCAGCCCCAGCGCGCGCGCGTCGGCGACCACGGCGGCGACGAGCGCGGCGCCGAGGCCCTTGCCGTGAGCGTCGGGCCGCACGGCCAGCGAGCGCACCTCGCCCAGGTCGCGCCACAGGAGCCGGAGTGCCGCGCAGGCGACGATCGTCGAGCCCGAACCGTTCTCCGCGGCCCGCTCGACGACGTGGAACTCGCGCACGCACTGGTAGAGCTCGGAGACCGGTCGCGGCAGCAGCGAGCCTTCGACGACGTAGGGCGCCATGACGCCGGCGATGCCGGGCACGTCGGCGACCTGCGCGCGGCGGAGGACGAGGCCGTCGCCGACGGGGCGCGACTCGGACGGCGCGGCGGCGGGCGCTGGCTTGGGCGCGGACGCGCGCGGCGCACGCGCGGGCAGCTCCTCCGGCGCCGGCGCGTCGATGTCGTCGCCGGGCCCGAGTCCCAGCCGCGCCTCGGCGATCGCCAACTGGTGCTCGGTCGAACCCGCGCCGGGCGGGTGCGTGCGGCGGGCGATCGCCGCCTCCACGTTCAACGCCGCGAGCCGGGCATCGGTGAAGTGCGGTGACAGCGCCAGCCGCTGCTCGAGCGGGAGCGCTGAAGGCTCGCACTTCGCCTGCTCGGCGGCGGCCCACAGGGCACCCACCGCGCGATGCGCCTCGCGGAACGGCACGCCCTCGCTGACGAGCGAATCGGCAAGTTCGACGGCAAGTAGATCGTTCGTGAGCGAGGCGGCGATGCGGTCGCGGTTCGGCGCCAGCGCATCGATCGCCGGCGGCAACGCCGCGAGCAGCAGCTCGAGCGTGTCCGCGGTATCGAACACCGCTTCCTTGTCTTCCTGCAAGTCCTTCTGGTACGAGCTGGGCAGACCTTTCAGGAGCGTCGCCAGCCGCTGCGCGTTCGCGAGCAGCCGCGCGCTCTTGCCGCGCGCCAATTCAAAGAGATCGGGGTTGCGCTTCTGCGGCAACAGGCTCGAGCCGGTCGAGAACCCGTCCGGCGCACTGAACCAGCCGAACGCGGGCGAGCAGAAGAGCACCAGGTCTTCCGACAGGCGCGACAGGTGCACGCCCAGGAGCGCCGCCGCCTGCAGGTACTGGACGGCGAAGTCGCGATCGCCCACGGCATCGAGCGAGTTGAGCGCCACCCGCGAGAACCCGAGCCGTGTCGCGAGCGAGGCGCGGTCGTACCGGAGCGGCGTGCCGGCCACGGCGCCGGCGCCGAGCGGCAGCCGATCGGCCGCCTCGCGTGCCTCGGCGAAGCGCTCCTCGTCGCGCGAGAACGCCTCCACGTGCGCCAGCCACCAGTGCGCGAGGCGCACCGGCTGCGCGGGCTGAAGGTGCGTGTAGGACGCGCACGCCAGGTCGCCGGCGTCACGCGCCTGCGTCACCAGCGCCCGCTCCAGCTCGCGCACGCCCTCGACGGCCGTGTCGCAAAGCCGCATGACGTGCATGCGCAGCAGCGTCGCCACCTGGTCGTTGCGCGAGCGGCCGGTGTGGAGCCGGAGCGCCGGATCGCCACAGCGGACGACGAGCGCCGACTCCACCGCCGAGTGCACGTCCTCGCCGGCGAGCTTTGCGAGCCCCGCGCCCAGGTCGGCCTCGAGGCTGTCACACGCCGCGGTGAGTGCCGCGCACTCGGCCTCGCTCATGATGCCGCACTCGGCGAGCGTGGCGGCGTAGGCGCGCGAGAGCGCCAGCTCCTCACCCACGAGCCGCGAGTCCACGGGCAGCGAGTCGTTCAATGCCCGCGCGCGCGGATCGAGGCCGACGGAGAGCCGGCCCTGCCACACCGCGTCGGGCTTCTTCTCGTTCACCGCGTCACACCTCCGACCGGCTCTTCCTTCTTCTGCCCATTGCCGCGGTGCGCGGCCGTGGCGAGCGGCAGGCCGAAGAGCCGGATGAAGCCCTCGGCGTGCGCGGGCGTGTAGCCGGCCATGTCGAACGACGCCAGCGAGGGCAGGTAGAGCGTCTGCGGGCTCGTGCGGCCGATGGCCACGGCGCGGCCCTTGTAGAGCTCCACGGTCACCTCACCGGTCGCCACCTCGAGTGCCGTGTCCACGAACGCCTGCAGGGCGCGCCGGAGCGGAGAGAACCAGAGCCCGTTGTAGACCAAGTCGGCATAGCGCACGGCCATCTCGGCGCGCGTGCGCAGCAGGTCGTGCGGCAGCACCAGCCGGCAGAGGTCGTCGAGCGCCTCGTGCAGCACGGTACCGCCCGGCGTCTCGTAGACGCCGCGCGACTTCATGCCCACCAACCGGCTCTCGACCACGTCCGCGCGGCCCACGCCGTGCTTGCCGGCGATCTGGTTCAGCTTCTCGAGCAGCTCCACCGGGCCGAGCGCCTTGCCGTTGACGCTCGTCGGCTTGCCGCCCTCGAAGCCCACGACCACCTTCTCCGGCTGCGCAGGCCACTGGTCGGGCGACGACGTCAGCTTGTACATGGGCTCCGCCGGGGCGACGGCGGGGTCCTCGAGCTGGCCACCCTCATGAGAAAGATGCCAGAGGTTGGCGTCGCGCGAGTAGAGGTCGCCCGGCTTCTGCGACACCGGCACGCCGTGACCCTGCGCGTAGGCCAGAGCCTCCTCGCGCGAGCCGATGGTCCACTCGCGCCACGGCGCGATCACGGGCAGCTCGGGGGCCAACGCCATGTACGCGAGCTCGAAGCGGACTTGATCATTGCCCTTGCCCGTGCAGCCGTGCGCCAGCGCGTCCGAGTGCGTGCGCTGCGCCGCCCACACCTGGCGCGAGGCGATCAACGGCCGCGCGAGCGACGTGCCGAGCAGGTAGCGGCCTTCGTAAACGGCCCCCGCCCGCAGGGCGGGGAAACAAAAGTCGCGCACGAACGGCACGCGCAGGTCTTCCACGATCACGTCCGCGGCGCCGATCTTGCGCGCTTTCGCTTCGAGCCCGGAGAGCTCCTCGCCGCCCTGGCCCACGTCGCTGCAGTAGCACACCACCTCGCAGCCGTAGTGCTCCTTCAACCACGGCACGATGATGCTGGTGTCGAGGCCGCCCGAGTACGCGAGCGCCGCGCGCTTCACCTTGAGCTTCGTCACTTCCTCACTCCTCCTGCCGCCGCGGCGAGTGCCGCGTCCAGCCTCATGAGTCCTTCCTCGATCTCGGCGTCCGTCACCGTGAGCGGCGGCAGCACGCGCACCGCGCGCTCGCCACCGCGCACCAGGAGCAGCCCCGCCTCGCGCGCCGCGGTCACGAGCGCGGCCGGCTCGATCGTGCCGGTGCTCAGGTCGATGGCGCGCAGCAGCCCCAGGCCCCTTGCCTCGCGCACGGCCGCGTGCTTCGCCGCCAGCGCCTCGAGCCCCGCCGTGAGCTTCCTCGCCGCCCTGCGCACGCGCTCGAGGAACGCCGGACGCCTCACCTGGGCCAGCGACCATCTCGCGGCCGCCGCGCACACAGGATTGCCTCCGAACGTGCAGCCGTGCATCCCCGGAGCCAGCGTCTTCGCCACCTCCTCGGTCATGAGCACGGCGGCGATCGGCAGCCCGGCGCCCAGCGCCTTGCTCATCACCGTGAGGTCGGCGCGGACGTCGAAGTGCTCCTGCGCCAGCAGCCGGCCGGTGCGGCCCATGCCGGTCTGCACCTCGTCGAGGACGAGTGCCGCGCCGAGCGCGGTCGTGCGCGCGCGGAGCGCCTGCAGGAAGTCGCGCGTGCCGGGCACGGCGCCGCTCTCGCCCTGCACGCACTCCACCACCACCACGCACACGTCGCGGTCGAGCACGGCATTGAGCGCGTTGACGTCGTTGTAGGGCGCGAAGCGCACGCCGGGGATCAGCGGCTCGAACGGCTCGCGATAGGGCGGGTTGTACGTGGCCGAGAGCGCGAACCCGGTGCGGCCGTGGAAGCCGCCCTCGAACGCGAGGATGCCGCGGCCCGGAAGCCCGAGCGCCTTGGCGCGCGCGCGGCCGAACTTGAGCGCAGCATCCAGCCCCTCGGTGCCCGAATTGCAGAAGAACACGCGGTCGTAGCCGGTGGCGTCCACCAGCTCCTTCGCGAGCGAGAGCGCGGGCGTGTTGGCGAAGAGGTTCGAGCAGTGGCCGAGCCGCGCCAGCTGCGCTGCCACGGTCTCGGCGAGGCCGCGCGGCGCGTGGCCGAACGCGTTCACCGCGATGCCGCTCGTGAAGTCGACGTATTCCTTGCCGCCCGCGTCGCGCACGCGCGCGCCCTGGCCCTCGACCAGCTCGATCCGCGGCAATGGATAGAGCGGGGCGAGGAGCCCGACTTCATCGTGCGCGACTGCGGGCGTCTCGGTCTCGGCGACGGGAATCGTCGACGGCGTCGCGAGCATCGTGTCAGGCATGACTCACCTCATGGGACAGCGTGGTGGCGACGGCGGTGCCATTGAGAATGTTCGGGAGCGTGTCGGGCCCCTGCCAGGCGGCGATGTGCACGCGCGAGACACCGCCCGCGAGCGCCACGCCCGCAGCGCGCAGCTTGGGGCGCATGCCGCCGGTGACGTCGGGCCGCGCGAGCGTGCCCTCCAGCGTATCGGCGCCGAGCGTGCGCACGATGTTCCCGTCCAGGACCAGGCCCGGAGTGTCCGAGAGCAGCACGAGGTCGCCGGCCGGGAGCGCGCCCGCGACCGCGGCCGCGACGTCGTCGGCGTTCAGGTTCAAGAGCGCGCCGTGGCCGTCATCACCGAGCGACGCCAGCACGGGCACCCGTCCTGCGGCGAGCAGCGTCGCGAGCAGCGACACGTCCACCGCGGCGACCTCGCCGACCTCGCCGAGCACCGCCGCGTTCGCATGGCGCCGGGCGCGGACGATGCCGCCGTCCACCGCCGACACGCCGACCGCGTCGACGCCGCGCGCGCGCAGCGCCGCCACGAGCCGCTTGTTCGCGAGCCCCGCGAGCACCGCCGCGGCGATCTCGAGCGTGGCGGGATCGGTGACGCGCAGGCCGTCGGCGAAGCGAGGCTGCACGCCCGCGCGCTCACACCACGCGCTCACCTCGGCGCCGCCGCCGTGGACGACGAGCGTGGCCGTGCCGGTGGCCACCGCCGCGCGGAGCGCATCGGCGCACGCGGCGAGCGCGCCCGGAGCCTCGAGCGCGCGGCCGCCGAGCTTCACGAGCAGCGGAGAAGTCTTGCTCGCCAACCCGCTCACCAGGGGTTCCCGTGCACGGGCAGGCCCCAGCCCTCGGGCCAGCCGAGCACGAGGTTCAGGTTCTGGATCGCCTGGCCCGCCGCGCCCTTCACCAGGTTGTCGATGGCCGAGGTGGCGAGCAGCGTCTTGCCGCCGTGCACCGTGGTCACCGCCACGTCGCAGCGGTTCGAGGCCTTGACGAGCCGCGTCTCCGGCCAGTCGCCGGCCGGCAGCACGCGCACGAACGCCTCGTTTTCATAACGCTCGGCATACGCCTCGCGTGCCTGCTGCGGCGTGAGCGGGTTGGCGAGCGGCGCGATCGCCGTCAGGAGTATGCCGCGCGACATCGGCGCCAGCTGCGGCGCGAACGCCACCGGCACCTCGGCGTGCGCGAGCCGGCCGAAGACGCGCGCCATCTCGGGCACATGCTGGTGCACCTCGCCCACCTTGTAGAAGCCGGCGCCGCCGTCCAGCTCCGCGAACGACGTGCGCAGGCTCGGCGCGCGGCCTGCGCCCGAAACCCCCGAGAGCGCGGTCACCGTGACCGGGCCT
>Ga0310811_10005652_pt1 | contig 15874 bp, 12 predicted proteins | sample YCmetagenome_FD_207642 | JGI IMG/M metagenome (GOLD analysis project Ga0310811, IMG submission 207642) | Soil microbial communities from experimental microcosm in Duke University, North Carolina, United States - YC | ecosystem: Engineered > Artificial ecosystem > Soil microcosm > Unclassified ...
CGTATCGCACGCGAATTGCAGGGCGCGCGCGGCATCGAAACTTTCCGAGGAAGAAGGGGCATGGGTTACACTCATGCGCAGAGTATAAACGAATCGCTAGCAAAAAACCTGCCAGAAACTGGAGCATACCGATGCAAGCTTGCATCGTTCTTGCAAGATCGATTCGACTGCCTTTCATTCCCATGTTCTCTGCACTCGAACTCACACTGTTGCTGCTCGCGTCCGCGGTGCTGGGCGTGGTTGCTTTCCGCATCATGCATTTGCCGCCCATGCTCGGCTATCTGGTGGTCGGTATCGTCATCGGCCCGTATGGCCTTCGTCTTGCGGATGACAATGCTACAACTCACACGCTCGCCGAATTCGGCGTGGTGTTTCTGATGTTCTCGATCGGCCTCGAATTCTCGCTGCCCAAGTTGTCTGCCATGCGGCGCACCGTGTTCGGGCTGGGGCTGGCGCAGGTGCTGGTCACGATTGCGGCTACGACGGCACTCGGCTGGCTGATGGCGCAGGTGATGCCGCAATCCAGCAACGTTGGCTGGCAAGCCGGATTCGCGGTGGGTGGCGCGCTCGCGATGTCGTCTACCGCCATCGTTTCCAAGATGCTGACCGAAAGGCTTGAGCTGGAAAGCGAACATGGCCGACGCATCATCGGCATCCTGCTGTTCCAGGACCTGGCCGTGGTCCCTTTGCTGATTCTGGTGCCGGCCATTGCCCATCAGCACGGTGACCTGGCTGGCACCTTGCTGTGGGCAGGTGTCAAGGCAGCTGTGGTACTCGCGCTGTTGTTGTTCTTTGGCCAGCGGCTGATTCGCAGCTGGTTCCGCATCGTGGTCAAGCGCCGTTCGCAGGAATTGTTCATGCTGAACCTGCTGCTGGTCACGCTGGGCGCGGCCTGGATCACCGAGATGGCGGGCCTTTCGCTCGCGCTGGGTGCCTTCGTCGCCGGGATGCTGATTTCGGAAACCGAATACAAGCATCAGGTGGAAGAAGACATCAAGCCGTTCCGTGACGTGCTGCTCGGTTTGTTCTTCGTCACGGTCGGTATGCTGCTCAATGTGCGGCTGGTGCTCGACCAGTGGTGGCTGGTGCTGATCCTGCTGATCGGACCGGTCGCACTGAAGTTCGGCTTGATCGCGCTGTTGGCGCGCATGTTCGGCGCCCCAACTGGCGTGGCGCTGCGTACCGGACTCGGCCTGGCGCAGGCCGGTGAATTCGGTTTTGTGTTGCTGAGCCAGAGCGGAGAACTGAACCTGATGACGCCGCAGCTTATTCAGCTGGTGCTGGCATCGATGGTGCTGTCGATGCTGCTCGCCCCCTTCCTGATAGCGAAATCGGATGCCATCGTGCTGAAGCTGTCGCGCAACGAATGGATGGCGCAATCGCTGGCGCTGACGCAAATCGCGACGCGAACGATGAGCGCGCAAAAACATGTCATCGTTGCCGGCTTCGGCCGCACCGGCCAAAGCCTCGCGCGGCTGCTGGAAGAAGAGGGCGTTCCTTATCATGCGCTCGATCTCGATCCGGACCGCGTGCAGGAAGCCCAATCCGCTGGCGCGCATGTGTCGTATGGCGACGCGGCGCGCCGCGAGAGTCTGGTTGCGGCGGGTATCAATCGTGCCGCCGCGCTGGTGATTACCTATGCGAACACGCCTTCGGCATTGAAGGTGCTGCACAACGCCCTCGATATCGTTCCCACGTTGCCTGTCATCGTGCGCAGCTATGACGATTCGGATCTCGACAAGCTGCGTGCCGCCGGCGCCACCGAGGTGGTACCCGAGGCAATCGAAGGTAGCCTGATGCTTGCTTCGCACGCATTGCTTTCGATGGGAGTGCCGCTGCGCAAAGTCGTGCACCGTGTGCAGGCGGCGCGGGGTGAGCGCTATGCGTCGCTGCGCGGCTATTTTCATGGCGCCAGCGACGCGGCTGATGACGATCATCTGCAATTGCGTCTGCGTTCTGTGGCGTTGACCGAGGAAGCCGCGGCGATCGGCAAGTCGTTGCAGGACCTCGACCTGCCTGCGCTCGGTGCAGAGGTGACGACCTTGCGCCGCGGGAAAATGCGCGTCGATTGCGCTCGCGACACGGTATTGCAGTCCGGCGACATCATCGTGCTGCGCGGCGCCCTGGAAGGTCTGGCAAAGGCCGAAGGTCGCCTGCTGCAGGGATGAGCGAGCCGCTCGCAAGTTGACGATCATGGTGTGAACAAGGACAATTCCGGTCGGTGACGGCAGCGAATAGTGGCCCAGAAAGGCAGGCAATTGCTGCACGTACTCCGCGTCGCATATCGTAGCCCTGCTTATCTGTCTGGCATGATCAACGGCGCGGTCAACCACGCACTCTCCCGATTTTCTCTTTTCATCCAGGTGGCGATTTGAGCGTTTCCCCCGGCAGTCTCTCTTTCCATGCGCAGCCCGCAAATGCTGGCGCGCGCGTGGAGGAAAACCGGCGGCCGCTGTACGTCGATCTCGACGGCACTCTGATCTATACCGATCTGTTGTTCGAATCGGTATTGCTGTTGATTAAACGAAATCCGCTTTATGTCTTTGCCATGGTGCTATGGCTGATGCGAGGCCGCGGGTATATGAAAGCGCAGATTGCGCAACGCGTTGCGCCGAACGCCGGGCTTCTGCCGTATAACCATGATGTACTGAACTGGCTGCGCCGTGAACGTAAAACAGGGCGGCGTGTGATTCTCGCCAGCGCCTCGGATCGCCGTTTGGTGCAGCACGTGGCCGAACATCTCGGAATGTTCGATGCGGTACTTGGCAGCGATGAGCAGATCAACTTGAAAGCGCACAACAAACTGCAGGCGATCCTGCAGGACGCCGGCGGCGAGGATTTCGACTATGCGGGCAACGGCCACGCCGATCTGCCGATCTGGGCGAAAGCCGCTGAAGTGATCGTGATCAATGCGTCGCGCTCCGTGGCGCAACAGGCGGCGAGACTTCGCGCGCCCTCGCTGGTCATTGCGCCGCGACCATTCCGCATCAGAGCCGTGGTCAAGGCCTTGCGGTTGCATCAGTGGGCGAAGAACGCGTTGCTGTTCGTGCCGCTGCTGGCAGGGCACGAGACCGATTCACTGCGCTGGCTGGTGACGCTGATTGCATTCATCGCGTTCGGCATGTGCGCTTCTGCGACCTACGTCGTCAACGATCTGTTCGATCTGGCCGCGGATCGCGCGCATCCGCGTAAACAACATCGACCGTTTGCGTCGGCAGCATTGAGCATTCCGGTCGGCGTGCTGCTGGTGGCGATCCTTCTGCCGCTGTCGTTGTTGCTGGCCGCCGCGATTGCGCCCGCTTTCTTCGGCATGCTGCTGCTGTATATCGTCGTAACGCTGCTGTATTCGGCGCGACTGAAGCAGATTGCAATCGTCGATGTGCTGGTGCTTGCTTCGCTGTATACGCACCGCGTGCTGGCCGGCGGCATCGTCAGCGCGGTGGTGGTGTCGAACTGGCTGCTGGCGATCTCGCTGTTCATCTTTCTCAGCCTGGCGCTGGTCAAGCGTTGTGCCGAACTGGAGTTCATGAGCGGCGACGGCAACGTCGCGCTTGCCGGACGCGGTTATCGCTCCAGCGATCTGCCGTATCTCATTTCGATGGGGCTGGCGAGCGGTTTTGTCGCCGTGATGCTGCTGGCGCTCTATGTGGATAGCCAGATCGGCGGCGCCATGTATCCGCATGTGGAACTGCTATGGCTGACCTTGCCGGTGGCCTTATTCTGGATCATGCGTCTGTGGCTGAAGACTTCACGCATGGAAATCCATGACGATCCGCTGCTGTTCGCCATCACGGATCGGGCAAGCTGGATCGTCGCGATGGCGATCGCCTGCATTGCGGTTGCCGCAGCGATTCCATGGGGATTTGCATGAGCCATTTTGCCGCTTTGCTGCTCGCTTTCTTTTGCGTTTGCCTGACGGCGGCGGCACAGGTGCTGATGAAGATCGGCATGTCGGCATCAGCCATGCAGCAGGCGATGGCGAGCGGCATGCGTTCGATCTACTGGCTGGCGCTGACCAGCCCCGCAATCTGGGGCGGCATGATCTGCTTCGGCGCGAGTGCGGCCTTGTGGCTGCTCGTGCTCGGCAGACTGGAAGTGAGTCTTGCCTATCCGTTGGTTTCGCTCGGCGTGGTGTTGACTACGCTGGCGGGCATGTTTTTTCTCGGTGAGTCGGTAAGCATATACAAGGTGCTGGGCGTTGGCCTGATTGTCGCCGGTGTGCTGACGCTCGCCATCAAGGCGTAAGGAATTGGTGCAATGAATGGGATGTTTGCGCATGCCTCGCATGCGGATGTGGGAGGTGCACGTCGGGTATTTGCCCGCGTTTTTGTATTGACCCTGCTGGTCAAGCTATTGCTGGCGGCTTTCTTCCCGATCACCGGCGACGAAGCCTTTTTCTATCAATGGGGCGTATTTCCCGACTGGGGTTATTCCGATCATCCACCGATGGTCGGCTGGCTGCTGTATGTATTGAACAGCGTTTCCGCGCATCCGCTGTCGATCCGCTTCTTCACGGTGTTGCTGTGGAGCCTGATCGCGCTTGGTCTGGTCGATCTGATCCGCCGTCTTGATCAGACGCGCGAGAGCGAAGCGTGGTGGCTGGGCAGCCTGTTCCTGCTGTTGCCTTTCAGCTGGGCACTGAACATCGTCACTACCGACACGCCGCTGATCTTCTTCGTTTTCCTGTCCGGTTACTGCTTCGTGCGCGGCAATCTGTCTGGCCGCACCGCATGGTATGTGGCATGCGGCGTCTTTCTGGGCTGCGGCCTGCTGTCCAAATATTTTGCCGGCTTGCTGGCGCTCGCCTATTTCGCTTATCTGTGCCGCTCGCCGCGCAACTGGCCGAAGCTGGTGTTGATCGCAGCCTGCTCGGTGCCTTTCTTTGCAATCAACATGGTGTTCAATGCAGACCACTGCTGGACTAACATCATGTTCAACCTGATCAATCGCAACGAAAAGGCGCATTGGTCGGCGAAGACGGTAATCGTGTACGTCGCGATGATGATCTATCTGATCACGCCATGGGTATCCTGGCGATTGTTGCGCACACGGCAGACGATGCTGGCCCGCGGTGCGCTGGCGGTGCTGTTCGTGGTGCCTTTCACGCTATTCCTGTTGCTGTCGATGAAGAAGCAGATCGGATTGCACTGGGTGCTTGGGTTCATGCCTTTCGTGTTTCTGTTTGTCGGCACGGCATGCTCGACGGAGGAATTGCGCAAGTATGCGAAGTGGACTACCTGGTATGCGGTGCCGCATCTGCTGGCATTGGCCGCCATCATTGTGCTGCCGGCATCGGTATGGAAGGGCGGCTTCCATGAGGATGTCGTGTTCCACAAGGATGCCGGCAAGATCGTCGCCGCCCTGCGCAGCGATCTTCCGCGCGACGGCATCGTGATGGGTCGCGCCTACAACCCGATCTCGATTCTGTCCTACCATGCGCGCGACTACTGGCCGGTATTCGGCGAAGGACGTTTCCATGCGCGGCAGGATGACTTGATCGTCGATTTCCGTAACTACGCCGGCAAGACGATCCGCATTTTTGATCGCGAAAAAATCGAGCCGGCTGAACTGGCACCGTATTTTTCCTCCGTCACGGTGCATTCCTTCGTCGTCGACGGCGTGACCTTCTGGTATGCGGATGGGCGAGACTTCAACTATCCGGTGTATCGCGAACGTATCCTGAAGACGATCGCCGATCATTACTACCGCATCCCTTCATTCCTGCCGATGACGGGCTGCCCCTTCCTCGAACGTTACGATCTGCCGCGCCCGTCGTAAAGCAGGAGTATTACTGACCGCATCATGGAAATCCTGGCGCGCATTCTCGGCATCATCCTGCCGGTGTTCATCATCATCGGCCTGGGTTACGCCTATGCGCGCGTGCGCGGCGACACGGTGCGCACCGACATGTTGTCGGCCAATCGCATCAGCATGGATGTGCTGATGCCGCTGCTGATTTTCACCGCACTGGCGGCGAAGGATTTCGATGTCGCACACAACGCGACGCTGATTGCGGCCGGCGTATTGATATCGCTGGGTTCCGGCTTGCTGGCGTGGCCCATCGCGCGTCTGTTCGGTTACGAGGTGCGCAGCTTCGTGCCGCCGATGATGTACAACAACTGCGGCAACATGGGCTTGCCGCTCGCAGTGTTGGCCTTCGGCGCACAGGAACTCGGCGCTGCGGTCGCGCTCTTTATGGCCTGCAATCTCGTGTACTTCACCGCAGGCGTCAAGATTCTCGAAAGCGGACGCAGCGGGCCCCGCGTATCGTTCTGGCAGTTCCTGCGCAATCCGGTGATGATCGCGATGGCGCTCGGCATGCTGTTTGCGATCGCTCATGTGACGGTGCCGACACCGGTCTTCGCCGCGATGAAAATGCTGGGCGACGCCTGCATTCCGCTGATGCTGTTTTCGCTCGGCGTGCGCATGTGCGACATCAGCTTGCGCAGCTGGTCGATCGGCATGATAGGCGCGATCGTTTGTCCCTTGAGCGGGCTGATCGTCGCCGCGCTGCTCGATGTATCGTTGAATCTGACGCCGGTACAGCGCGGGCAAATGTACCTGTTCGCTTCGCTGCCGCCAGCCGTCACCTGCTTCATGATGGCCGAACAATACAAGCAGGAGCCGGACAAGGTGGCCTCCATCGTCCTGCTCGGCAATCTCGTTTCCTTTGTCTTTGTGCCGATCGGCCTTTGGCTGGGATTGCCGAAATAAAAAAGGCGAACCGCGGTTCGCCTTTTCGCCGACTTCCCGAACCGACTACTCGGTCGCGCGGATGTCGAAGCGATCGCCGCTCACTGCGGCATCGTCTACTTCTTCGACATTGACCTGATCGACCCGCGCCATCATCGGGCCACGGTGCGCCCAAGCGATGATCTTTTCCAGCGCATAGTGTTCACCGCACACCATCGCTTCCACCGAACCGTCGCGCCGATTGCGCACCCAGCCGGCAAGGCCGAGCGCACGTGCCTGCGCATCGAAGCCGGCGCGGTAGCCGACGCCTTGCACGATGCCGATGATGCGCAGGTGTTTTGCCATGATTACTTCTTCTTCAGCAGCGGCGCCAGATACTTGCCGGTGAAGCTGGCAGGATTCTTTGCCACGTCTTCCGGCGTGCCTGCGGCAATGATCTGGCCGCCGCCGGCGCCGCCTTCAGGGCCAAGATCGATCAGCCAGTCTGCCGTCTTGATGACGTCGAGATTGTGCTCGATGATGACGACGGTGTTGCCCTGATCGCGCAAGCGATGGATCACCTTCAGCAACAGCGCAATGTCATGGAAGTGCAGACCGGTAGTCGGTTCGTCCAGGATATACAGCGTGCGGCCGGTATCGCGCTTCGAGAGCTCCAGCGAGAGCTTGACGCGCTGCGCTTCGCCGCCGGACAAGGTGGTCGCGCTCTGACCGAGCCGAATGTAGCCCAGGCCAACATCCAGCAGCGTCTGCAGCTTGCGCGCGATTGCCGGCACCGGCTTGAAGAATTCGTGCGCCTCCTCCACCGTCATGCCCAGCACTTCGGTAATGTTCTTGCCCTTGTACTGCACTTCCAGCGTCTCGCGGTTGTAGCGGTTGCCGTGGCAAACGTCGCACGGCACGTACACGTCCGGCAGGAAGTGCATCTCGACTTTGATCACGCCGTCGCCCTGGCAGGCTTCGCAGCGGCCGCCCTTGACGTTGAACGAGAAGCGACCGGCCGAATAGCCGCGTTCCTTCGCCTGCGGCACCGTCGCGAACAAATCGCGGATCGGTGTGAACAGGCCGGTATAGGTCGCCGGATTCGAGCGCGGCGTGCGGCCGATCGGTGCCTGGTCGACCGAGATCACCTTGTCGAAATGTTCGAAGCCGCTGATCGTGTCATGCGGCGCGGGTTCCGCTTGCGAACCGTATAGATGCCGCGCGGCGGCAAGATACAAGGTATCGTTGACCAGCGTCGATTTGCCGGAACCGGACACGCCGGTGACGCAGGTCAGTAGGCCTACCGGCAATTCCAGTGTCACGTTCTTCAGGTTGTTGCCGGTCGCACCGGTGATGACGAACTGTTTCTTCGCATTCAGCGGCGTGCGTTTCTTCGGCACCTCGATCGCCAGCGTACCGTTCAGATACTGTGCCGTCAGCGATTTTTTGTTCTTCAGAATGTCCTTCAGCGGACCCTCGGCAATTACTTCGCCGCCATGCACGCCTGCGCCGATGCCCATGTCGACCACGTAATCGGCAGCACGAATCGCGTCTTCATCGTGTTCGACCACGAGCACGCTGTTGCCGATGTCGCGCAGATGCTGCAGCGTTGCGATCAAGCGATCGTTGTCGCGCTGATGCAGACCGATCGACGGCTCATCCAGCACATACATCACGCCCGTCAGACCGGAACCGATTTGTGACGCCAAACGGATGCGCTGTGCTTCGCCGCCGGACAGCGTGTCGGCGCTGCGCTCCAGCGACAGGTAATCGAGGCCGACGTTGTTCAGGAAAGTCAGGCGCGAAACGATTTCCTTGATGATGCGATCGGCAATTTCCTTCTTCGCGCCGGAGAGCTTCAGGTTCTGGAAGAAGGCGAGCGTTTCGCGCAACGGCGTGGCCGCCACTTCGTAAATCGCGCGCTGCTGCTTTCCGCTGCCGACTTTCACATGCCGCGCTTCCACGCGCAAACGCGCGCCGGCGCAAGTCGGGCATTCCTTTTCATTGATGAATTTCGCGAGCTCTTCCTTCACCGCCATCGAATCGGTTTCGCGATAACGGCGCTGCAGGTTGTTCACCACACCTTCGAATTCATGTTCGCGCACGACGGTGCGGCCCTTTTCGTTCACGTAATGGAAAGGGATCTTCTGCTTGCCGGACCCGAACAACACCGCTTGCTGCGCCTTTTCCGGCAATTTTTCGAACGGTACGTCGAGATCGAATTCGTAGTACTCGGCGATGCTGGTCAGCATCTGGAAGTAGAATTGGTTGCGGCGATCCCAGCCCTTGACTGCACCGCTTGCGAGGGAAAGATTCGGGAAGGCGACGATACGCTTGGGGTCGAAGAATTCGATGTGGCCGAGGCCGTCACATTCGGGGCACGCGCCCATCGGGTTGTTGAACGAAAACAGGCGTGGTTCCAGTTCCTGCAGCGAATAGCCGCAGGTCGGGCAGGCAAACTTGTTCGAATACAGGTGCTCGACGCCGGTATCCATCTCGACCGCAAGTGCGCGGCCTTCTGCCAGGCGCAGTGCAGTTTCGAAGCTCTCGGCCAGACGCTGCTTCATGTCGGGCTTGACCTTGATGCGGTCGATCACGACATCGATCGTGTGCTTTTCCGCCTTCTTCAGTTTCGGTACGGCATCGACGTCATACACGTGCGGGTGACCGGTTCCGCTCTGCACGCGGAAACGCACGAAGCCCTGCGCCTGCATTTGCTCGAACAGTTCGAGATGCTCGCCCTTGCGATTCGCAACGACCGGCGCGAGGATCATCAGCTTGGTGTCTTCCGGCAAGGCAAGCACGGCATCGACCATTTGCGATACTGATTGGGCAGCCAGTGCGTTCTCAGGATGGTTCGGGCAGTACGGTGTACCGACACGCGCGTACAACAGGCGCAGGTAGTCGTGAATTTCCGTGACGGTGCCGACGGTCGAGCGCGGATTGTGCGAGGTCGCCTTCTGCTCGATCGAGATCGCAGGCGACAAGCCTTCGATCATGTCGACATCCGGTTTTTCCATCAGTTGCAGGAACTGACGTGCATAGGCCGACAGCGATTCGACGTAGCGACGCTGTCCTTCCGCATACAGCGTGTCAAAGGCGAGCGAGGACTTGCCCGAGCCGGAGAGGCCCGTGATGACGATCAGCTTGTTGCGGGGAAGATCAAGATTGATGTTCTTCAGGTTGTGCGTGCGCGCACCCCGGATACGAATTTCTTCCATTCACTCTTTCGGTCAGGATGGTTCGGCGCCCGGCCCCTTTTTTGGAGAAACCGGGCCGGTCAAAAAACGGCAACCTGTTACTATAACGGGTTTTAAAGTCGGCTGTAAAAGACGTCTACTTCGTTGTTCTTGCTTCAAGCTTTGTCGAACTCGACCGTTCCTTTGCCACCATGCCTGACATCCCGCAAACCGAAACCAGCAGTGACACTCACGACGGCATGACGCGCAGCGAAATCCGCGCCAGCACTTCGCTGGCATCGATTTTCGCGTTGCGCATGCTGGGCCTGTTTCTGATCCTGCCGGTCTTTGCCGTGCACGCAAAGTCGCTGCCTGGCGGCGACAATGCCACGCTGGTCGGTCTGGCAATGGGCATGTACGGTTTGACGCAATCCTTCGGTCAGATCCCGCTCGGCATTGCTTCCGATAAATACGGCCGCAAGCCGGTCATCGTATTCGGCCTGATTCTGTTTGCACTCGGTTCGTTTGTTGCCGCAGCGGCGCCCGATGTTCTTTGGGTCATCGTCGGCCGTGCCGTGCAGGGCGCCGGAGCGATTTCCGCTGCGATCACCGCATTGATCGCGGATTCCACGCGCGAGCAGCACCGCACCAAGGCGATGGCAATGGTCGGCGGCTCGATCGGGCTGAGCTTCGCCTTTTCGCTGGTTGCGGCGCCGCTGCTGTATCACGCGATCGGCATGGGCGGCATCTTTGCGCTGACCGGCATCCTGTCGCTGCTGGCGATTCTGGTCGTGCTGTACGTTGCACCGGCTGCGCCGGCCTTGCCGGCCGAGCGTGTCTCCTTCCGCTCAGTGCTGACGAACGGCGAACTGCTGCGTCTGGATTTCGGCGTGTTCGCGCTGCACATGACGCAGATGGCGATGTTCGTCGTCGTGCCTTCGGCGCTGATCCGGCTTGGCCATATTCCGTTGCCGGAGCACTGGAAAATCTATTTGCCCATCGTGCTGATTTCCTTTGCGTTGATGCTGCCGCCGATCTTCGTCAGCGAAAAATACGGCAAGTCCAAGCAGATCTTCGTCGGCGCAATCGGCTTGCTGCTACTGGTGCAGCTTGGCATGTGGCTGGTGATTTCGCAAACCGAGGCGCACTGGATGCTGCTGCTCGCCTTGCTGCTGGCCTTCTTCATTGCCTTCAACATTCTGGAAGCCAGCCAACCCTCGCTGGTCTCACGCATTGCGCCGCCGGCGGCCAAGGGCGCGGCGCTCGGCGTCTACAACACCTGCCAGGCGATCGGCCTGTTCTGCGGCGGTGCGCTGGGCGGCTGGCTGACCCAGCACGTCGGCGCTTCCTCGGTCTTCATTTTGGGTGCGGTATTGAGTATCGTGTGGCTTATAATTGCCGCCAACATGCAAAACCTGCCGCGCCGCGCCCACGCCCGCGCTGCCGCCATCTAACCGGAGAATCATTCATGGCCTCAGTCAATAAAGTCATCATCGTCGGCAATCTGGGACGCGATCCGGAAACGCGCTACATGCCGAACGGCGAGGCCGTCACCAACATCGCGGTCGCGACGACCGAGAGCTGGAAGGACAAGAACACCGGCGACAAGAAGGAAATGACCGAATGGCACCGCATCACCTTCTATCGCCGTCTGGCGGAAGTGGCCGGCCAATATCTGAAGAAGGGCTCGTCCGTCTACGTCGAAGGCCGCCTGCAAACGCGCAAGTGGACCGACAAGGATGGCGTTGAGCGCTACACGACGGAAATCATCGCCGACACGATGCAGATGCTCGGCGGCCGTCCGGGTGCCGGCGGCAGTGCAACGATGGATGACGATTACGGCAGCAGCGCACCGGCGCCGCGCCAGTCGTCCGGTGGTAGTGGTGGTGGCGCAGCACGCCCGGCAGCGCGTCCTGCGGCGAACTTTAGCGATATGGACGACGATATTCCGTTCTGAAGCGGGCTCTTTTAAAAGAGTGAACAACAAAAAACGGAGCCGATGGGCTCGGTTTTTTTTGTGGATTGATAACGTGTATTGGGTACTACGACAATCCTGGTGCTTGATAGTCGCGGCTCGCGCCTTTCAAGCGTGAAATGGCCAGTGCCTTGTCTGCATCGCCCGAGGTATCGCCCAGCCGAAGACGCGCGACGCCCCGGCCATACAACGCTCGCATATGACTAGGGTTTTCAGCAAGTGCAGCTTGAAAATCCGCCAATGCCAACTCGTTCTGTTGCAACAGTAATCTCGCCTGTCCGCGTGACGTCAACGCATTGCCGTGCCCGTCTTTTTGGGAGATGGCCTTTTCGCAATCGGCAAGGCCGGTTTGCGTTTGCTTGCTTGCGACCAGCATTACGCAGCGGGTGCCAAGATAACGCGGGTTCGCCGGGGCAAGCGTAACGGCACGATTCAAGTCGTTCAGCGCTGCGTCGTAGTCTCCCCGATTGAACATTATTTGCCCGCGATCGAACAATGCGCCGGCATTGTTGGGATCGAGTGTCAGTGCCTTGTTCAACATAAGCAGCCCTTGTTCCGGGGTGCCTTGTTCCAGCAATGCATGTCCTTTGCGAGCAAGATCCTCGGCCGCACCGGTATCCGCGTTCTGTGGCGGCGTGGTGGTGCAACCGGCGACGAGTAAAGCGATGGCCGTTAGCGTGGTGAGCGCTTTCATACAGTTCCTTTTTTTGAAGTGGCGGATTACTGGCTGGGGCGGCTTGGTCGCTTACCTGGCTATGACGTGCGGCTCATCGATGATGAACGCAGTGAGGCTGATGGTAACAAAACGCTGTCAAGACAAATATCCCATATAAATAGGAGTTGACCGGAATGTCTGCATCATCGGTCGGAAAAGGGCGTTACGGCATCAAGGCATCGGCGGGGCTTTATGAAAGATGTTCCTGTATAAGAAGCCGCGCGTAACGGCATGTATTGATTCAACGATTGACGTCGACTACTACTCGTCCCCGCACTTTTCCCTGCAATAGCGTGGGCGCAAGATTCAGCGCGTCAGCTAGGGTGATGTCCTCCGTCAACTGATCAAGCTTCGCCATATCGAGATGCTGCGCGAGTCCGCGCCATGCAGCAATACGTCGTTCATAAGGGCACATCACGCTATCGATGCCCGCCAGCGTTACACCGCGCAGGATGAAGGGTGCGACAGTCGCCGGAAAATCCATGCCGCCTGCCAGGCCGCATGCGGCCACCACCCCGCCGTAGCGCATGCCGGCACAGACACTCGCGAGCACCTGGCTGCCGACAACGTCGATAGCACCAGCCCAGCGCTCCTTGCCCAACGGTTTGCCAGGCACGGCGAATTCGTCGCGCGGCAGAATCCCTGTCGCGCCGAGCGAACGGAGAAACGCACTTTCCTCCATCCGGCCTGTGACAGCTTCAACTTGGTAGCCAAGCCTGGCCAGCAGCGCGATCGCAATGCTGCCCACGCCCCCAGCGGCGCCGGTCACGACAATACTGCCCTTGTCCGGTGTCACGCCATGGCCCTGCAGTGCCATGACGCATAGCATCGCGGTGTAACCCGCGGTGCCAATTGCCATTGCGCGGTGCGGACTGATGGTGTCAGACAAAGGAACGAGCCAGTCGCTTTTCACCCGGGCCTTTTGCGCGAGGCCGCCCCAATGCGTTTCGCCGACGCCCCAGCCGTTCAGCACCACCATATCGCCGACACGGTAACGTGCATCCTCCGATTGCTCCACGCTGCCCACGAGGTCGACGCCCGGCACCATGGGAAAGCGACGCACGATCGGCCCCTTGCCCGTGATCGCGAGTGCATCCTTGTAATTCAGCGTCGAGTAGATCACGCGCACCGTCACGTCACCGTCCGGCAGCGCGTCTTCGCCGATATCCTGCAATTGCACACGGTATGGGATGGCGTCATCCCTGCTAATCATGATGCCTTTGAACATGCCAACTCCTTAAGGGCGGGTATCGCAAGATCACGCCGCTTCATGTAACACTATGCGCCATCATAGGCGGTTCTCCGCACTTCATCTTCAACCAAAGTGCAGGCACGCGTCTGCATGGAAACAAGCTCGATGGATACGATCGTATTGATACTGGTCATGCTGCTGGCGGTGGTCGCCAGCGGCTATCTCGTGCGCGCCTTGCCGCTGCCCTTGCCCTTGCCGCTGGTGCAGATCGGCATGGGTGCAGCGGTATCCGGCGTATTCAACCACGGCGTGATGCTGAATCCCGACATTTTCTTTTTGCTGTTCCTGCCGCCGCTGCTTTTTCTCGATGGCTGGCGCATTCCGAAGGACGGCCTGTTCCGCGATCGCAATACGATTATCGAACTGGCGCTCGGACTCGTGCTCTTTACCGTCGTCGGCGCGGGCTTCCTGATTCACTGGCTGATCCCGGCGATGCCCTTGCCGGTGGCGTTTGCGCTGGCAGCCGTCGTGTCGCCTACCGATCCGGTCGCAGTGTCGTCCATTACAGAGCGTGTGCCGATGCCGCGTAGATTGGCGAACATTCTCGCCGGCGAATCGCTGCTGAACGATGCAACCGGCCTGGTGTGCTTTCGCTTCGCCACAGCAGCAGCCCTGACCGGCACATTTTCTCTGGCATCGGCGACCGCCACCTTTTTCTGGGTAGCCGTGGTCGGCCTTGCGGCTGGTGTCGGATTTACGCTGGTCGCCAGTTTTCTGCAGCGCGCGCTGATCCGGCGTTTCGGGGACGAGGGCGGTTCGTCCATATTGCTGAATTTGCTGATTCCCTTTGGCGCCTATCTGCTGGCGGAGAAAATGGATGCGTCCGGTATTCTCGCCGCGGTGGCAGCGGGCGTGGCCATGAGCTACGTCGAACTGAGCGGCCGTGCGATGGCGAGCACGCGCATCATGCGTACTGCAGTGTGGGACATGATGCAGTTCGCCTTGAACGGCATGATGTTCGTGCTGCTCGGAGAGCAGTTGCCGACCATCCTGCGCGGTGCGGCGAGCTCGGTGATGGAGATCGGACATCTCAATCCCTGGTGGCTTGCCGTCTATGCGTTCGCGATCAGCATCGGCTTGATGGTGCTGCGGTTTCTCTGGGTGTGGGTTTCGCTGCGCTTGACCGTGTTCAAGGCGCGTTATCGCGGCGAGAAGGCGGTGCGTCCGCATTGGCGGCTGGTGCTGGCGACCTCGCTGGCGGGCGTGCGCGGCGCCATCACGCTGGCCGGTGTGCTGACGCTGCCGCTTGCGATGCACGACGGCACGCCTTTTCCGCAGCGTGACGTAACGATCTTTCTCGCCACTGCGGTGATCCTGCTGTCGCTGTTGATGGCGAGCATTGGCCTCCCGCGCGTGCTTGAAGGTCTGCAGTTCCCGGAGGACTCTGCCTTGCATCGCGAGGAGGACAAAGCACGCCGCGCTGCTGCCGCCGCCGCGATCGATGCAATCAATCGTGCGCCGCGCGACAATTCCGCCGAGGCAGAGGTTTACTCGCAATCGATTGCGCACATCATCGGCCTTTATCAGCATCGGCTCGACTATCAGCAATGCGACGAAGACAGGGGGGAGCAGGCGCGGCAAGCTGCAACGATCGAGCGCGAATTGCGCCTGGTGGCGATGCAGGCCGAGCGGGAGGCGATCTTCGAATTGGCCCGGCATGGCGAGATTTCGGACCAGATCTCCCGCAAGCTGGTGCGCGAAATCGACCTTGTCGAATCGCGCTATCGCTAAGCCGTGCCGGACCTTCATTACAGCTTTGTCATTCTGTTGTCAGAATGCTGATCGACTCCTGTCGTTAGAGTGAATCCGCTTCGCCATTCGGCGCAGCAACCATTCACGACTTCGAGGAGTATTTGATGATCAGTTTTTTGTTTCGCCCTTCGTTTCCCTCGTTTGCGCTGTCGATTCTCGCGTAGTACTCGTACGTTCGCATACGAGGAAATCGACATGTCTTCTCCCCTTTCATTTCTTTTGCGCGGTTCGCGCTGGCTGCTTTTTCTTGTTGCCCTTGCTTTCGCACATCATGCCGCGCTTGCACATGATGCAGACCATGCCGGTATGGAAATGGCCGATTCTGCGCC
>Ga0310811_10005653_pt1 | contig 15874 bp, 25 predicted proteins | sample YCmetagenome_FD_207642 | JGI IMG/M metagenome (GOLD analysis project Ga0310811, IMG submission 207642) | Soil microbial communities from experimental microcosm in Duke University, North Carolina, United States - YC | ecosystem: Engineered > Artificial ecosystem > Soil microcosm > Unclassified ...
CATCTAAGTACTCTGCAATTTCGGATGCCCAGAGGCCAAGCCATTCGATTCGTTTTGCTGCGAGCTTTTTGTTCTCATGTCGTAGGCTGTGGCTGCCGTACTTGTACACCGATAGGATGTCGAGTCCGTACGCATCACCATCGACAAGTGCAACGATTGGAATACTATTGACTATGATGATGAGTATTCGGAAACGCTGCGGGTTCAACTCACTGTGCCGGAAGGTTGTCTGACAAAGTTTTCACGAGTTGTCGAGTAGCCACGTCAGGATATCCCTTACCCTGGAGAAAGTATATAAGCAGCAACGCAGCAGTGTCACACTACTTAGTCACAGTGATTATGAACCCGGGACCGGGAAGTGACTGATGGCTTGCAAACTGAAAACGACACAGGGTTTGAAAGACGGCCTAGAATGAGAACCAGGTCAACATCTCCTGTAAGAAACGGCCTGCAGTAAATACCTCTTTTTCGACCACAAGAACCCATGAAATATCCCCTTTCAAGTCAAATCGCTCTATGGTTTCACCCGTAGGTATCAAAGTTCCCTGATAAACACATTCAAAATCTGGGTTTGTCTCTCTGGAAAATGTATTCGCCTCCAAGTCATTAATAGAAAGCGCTTCGCCTTCGAGAAGGTGGATTGTCAGACCAGTGCCGCATATAAGGCCCTTCGATGCAGCGCGCTAAAACAATGTTCAAGGAATTATAACCACAACAAGGTGACAGAGGTTACAATTTGGAGGTCGGCACGTTCTAGGCCTAATGTCACGGCAAGATCATCGACTAGCTGATATCTATGAGTACGAATAACGACACTCCGAGTCCGTATTCAAAAAACGCACTCGATTAACAGTTCCCTGAGATTTGAAGAGCGGGACATCCTTGTAGTACATGTCACTAGGAACACGGTCAGCTTCTTCTCAGTTCCTTCTAGGGCTTCATAGAAGACAGATCTAGATACCGCTTTGTTAATGGAACATTGTCGACTAAGGCTTGGTGAGCGAAGTCCATGACACGTAAAATCTGCGCTGCGTTTGAACGGTCATCGGATCGAAACGAAGCCGTCATGAAACGACCACTGGACTAACCGAATGGCTTTAGACTCGCTCCTCTTCGCTTAAGAGGGTATCGTATAACTCTGGTGCTAAAAACACATACATATCAGGGACTGCAATAACAGATTTTGACCCGGGGTAAAGATATCACCATTTGGAGGATGTTTTGTGACGATCAGCTAACTGAAGCTCGATTTTGGGATATTTTGACCTTGAAATAATAGCTGCTTGAGAGCTTCTGGTGGACGCTATATCAGTTTGTGGTTTTCGTAGTGAACCAGCGAGCTGTTCAAGAAATGACAACGCTAGTCGTTCGATTTTTTGTATTGCATCAGAGCTTGTCGGGCCCATCAGTAAATAATGGAGCAATTATATGAATCATACCGCAAAGAGTCCTCCTCCGAGTCTGACTCTGCGCTTGGACATCCATCATCTGGACCATCGGATATGTTACAGTCGCTATCGCCCTCAGAGACTTGTTCATGTTGCGGCTCGAGGCAATCTTCATTGCGAGTCATCTCATTAATAGCCGGATGCTGTAGAGCCATGTCCGCATCGAGGATTGAAGACATGACTGAAAACAGAAGAGCATCAAGGTGACAAGGCGACGCGTAGATCACGTGCTCACTAAATCAACCAACGACAACTTTGACGAATATCTTGCTTGCTCGTGAGCTCCTTGGCACATATGCAATCAAATCTTGGCGTGTCTAGTTGCAGTTTCAAAGGGCAGTCGGGACAACTCATGTTTCCCTCACAAAACACTACCATCTGATTTGCTCAACTTCTTCAGTACCACAACTTCTCGAAACTCCTCGCCAACTCGCAGGCGATAGCTTCCGGAATTCACTACAAGACATACGAACACACCAATGCTTCCACTGCCCTGTTTTGCCACTGGTCTTACATCCTAAACCTGTGACGTGAATGGAAGGTGTACTGAGAGCGACCAAGGCAGTCAGGAATTTTCGGGATGAACCAATAGGTAGCAACACGTTATATAGCAAGCCACCGACAGTGCCATCACTGAATACAGGTGCTGCGGTTGCAAATATAGCACCACGGGCGTGAGCAGTCACCTTTATGAGAATGTTAGGGTGCCACTGATAACAAGCTATAAAGGCTTACACTAATACGCGTTAAGCATATGTACACATGTACACAGCAGTATTAAATATCGATAGGTCATCTCATTCAAGGGGCAGCGCGTCTAAAACGGCCGGCGGGAACGGCGGACTGATGGGGGCACACTCCACATCAGGGCATTCGCGAGCCTGAGAGATGCACTCGAGACAATGTGGGTTTCTAGTATAGTTAGTAATGTCATACATAGAGTATTACTCTGAAAAGGACAGAAATTGTATTCAAAAAAAGAAAAGAAAAAAGAGGCTTACACTGGCTGTGGAAACTCGAGGTATTGTAAGCTCGTTGCTTACCTGAGTTCCCATAATCAACATAAATACTGTCCGCGATAATCAAGCATGAGCTTTGATTATCACTGCCTTTTGGCGTAACTGTTAAGGGACAACAGTCTTAACTACTTACAGGTATGTATACATGTAAATTCTAGTACTGTCGAGAGGGATGGTCCGAAGAGGCTCGCGAGGAAGTGTCAGGGCCGTGGTATACGCCATAGTCGGGGGGCACAGTGGTACACCGGCCGGTAACGCTAGATGCGATGAAAGACGCAAAAGATATAACATCGGCGGGTGAGGGGTAGCAGGGGCCTGGCAGAATCCGGGTCACGATCGCCATGCCCTAGTACTGCGCTACGTAGTACATGCAGTGCAGCCATCATCAAATTCGATCAGCAATTTGGTTCTCCTTCTCCCTCAGGCCTCATCCACCAATGATGGAATTCAAGATAAGGAAGCCTTCCGAAGAGAAAATTTTCAACACAGCCGATATCGTAGCATCGAAATACCTTGATGTTCATCAGCAAATGGCATTGTCAATTGCAAACTTACAAGCACACCCCCACGAGAACCTTGCTTGTACTATACATATATAGCTCGCATGCCAAGCTTTAGCCCGAAAATAGTAAACTTACAACAATATTTGCAGGAGACAAGCAAGGCCTATATATATAGCTGACGACAATTCACTTCCAAATTATTAACTAAGCTTGAAAGCTTGTTCGGATGTGTCCTTTTCTTCAAGTCACCTGTGAAGTTGAGCCCCCGTCGAGCCCGAATTCGCGCTAGTTGTTGTTGCGCAGCCGCAGTCAGAATTACAAAGGGCCTACCATGCAGAGCTGACAAGAGTTGAACGTTGAACTTGTGGTAAGAGAATTTTTCGTTGACCCGTCGTCGATCACGTGTCCAGTCAGATATATCATTGAACAGTATTGAACAGTACAAAACGAATAAGAAACAGATTGACCAAGACAATAATCAACGTTAGCCCCAGGGGGAAACATCTATATCGAACCACTTGGGCAACTTTTTCCAGAAATCTTCTTTTGCTGCATCAACTACCGCTCCAAATTCCACCCGACAATGTTCGCACGTTTTCATGGGAGAAACCTCGCTGTTCAACAGGTCGTCGCGGATTTGCATTTGCTCCGCTTCGGTCATCGCGTACAGGGGGTCCGAGGTTCGATTACTGATGATGCCGTTGATGTCTCGCAGAAGTTCAAACGTGATGGCCTCGAACGCGATCTGACAGGTCCTCTTGTTGACGGGGTGGCCATCCTTGCGACATAGACACCATCGAGAAGGCTGCCTTCCTTCTAGGTTGTTGACGATGAACGTTGAAAAAAAACGAGAAGCTTGTTCGCGACCTTTGAGCACGGTCAGAAGATCGGCGTATTCTAATCTGATGTTCATGCCGGTGAATGGGGACACAAAACCAATCGCGGCCTCACTTGGAGTGGAACGGGTTAGGTCATACATTGCGGATGGTAGAAGTGGCAGGTAGTCAATTTCACGAGCAAGGTTGATGATTTCTCTGATTCAAAGAGTGGTCAATATTCAGCAAGCGATCAGTTAAGTCGGCTAACATAGGGTGCGGCAGAGAATCGCGTGGCGTATAGGTACCGTCTTGTCCGGTCACGGAGGCTTCACGCGTATCCCATTGGGTAAGGGTAGTAGGCCAGTAGTTGGAGAGTCCGCGTAAGATGTCATTCCGAAGATGGTGCACCTTGTACTTAGTCAACATGCGGAGGAGGCCTGAGAGCGTTGGAAATCCCTCTGAATCGTAGGTTACGAATGATCTGTTGTATGTCAGCTAGAATGGAAAGAGAAAGACACATGTTCTAACATTCCATCATACATCGCTTTCAAGAAGTGCGCTACATCGGTAGATGAGTCTGGTAAGGGAAGGACTGCGTGGTCTTCGAGGGTCGGAGTGTCGTCCATAGAGCGCATGAGCTCATCCAGAACCTCGGAATGCCGTGCCAGAAGCCCTTGATGAACCAAGAAATAGGACATGCCAGCGAGCAAGATTATATTTCCATCGTTAAAGTAAAGATCCGTATGTTTGCTCGCCATGTGTATGGTCATGTGCACATTGGAAGAGTGCCTATTAGTGCTGAAATCTGCCGCATTCATGGCGATGATTTGGCTTATCTGGCGGCGTGTTTGATGGCGAAGAGCAAAGATCGATGAATGTACTTCATAATGGCTTCAACCGTGAGAACTAGAATTTTCAGCTTGCCCTTGAGCTTTTGACTTACCTCTTCTTCAGCACAATTCAGTTGTCTGCCCTTACTCTTGCTCTTGCACTAGTTCATCTTCTACTATCTACTTTTCAATATGGTCGATGCTCCAAATGTCCGTGTTGTTCCCGGCGCTCTCCCTCCTACGTCACAGGCAAAAACTCAGAAGAAAAAACGTCGATCAAACAAACCAAAAACTGCAGACTCGCCTGCCGAAGGCTCCGTTATTGCTCAAGATACTACTTCTGCTCCTCTGGTTGACAGATCACCAGAAGAGGCGGATGTGAAGGAGGGCACAGTCGCTCCAGAACTTGTTGCACCTTCTGAAGCTCCGACCTTCGATGACTTGACCACCAAATCTAGTCCGGTCGTAGAACTTCTCCAGAAGCGCTTAAAAGCTTTGAACAAGAAGATAGTACGTGTCACTATAATTGTGCATTCTGGCTTCGTCGCCAGGTAGCTGACGTATGTCTTCCAGGCCCGCGTAGGGAGCTATGCAACAACGGATCACGAAAAACTGGACGATGACCAAAGGCGAACTCTGAAAACCCTTCCTTCACTGGAGGCAGTTCAGAAAGAACTAAAAGACGTCAAAAAATTGATCGAGGTTCGAATAACATCATCATTTACCCATCGACAAAAATAATAAATCTTTTTGTGTGCCAGTCCCACGAAGCTGATCTTGCACGCGAAATAGCGGCAAAACGTGCAGATGCTGAAGCTGCAGAAGCTATCAGAATTGCCAACTCTGTTGCTGCTGCCGAGGTAGGGGATTGATTATAATTAAAGGATTTTGTAGCTAAGTTCTTCCAGGCATCGACAGCTAGCAAAGCCTCTGCTATATTAACTCTAATCCGTTTACATACATGTCTCTCAAATCGCCAGCCTCTTCCAGTTGTTCTTGATTTCGATGAAGCCGAAGGGGAAGCAATATTTTCTGTTTGCTCGACCCTCATCACTGAGGAGTCAGAATTCAAGCAAGAAATACTGTCCGGTCTGCTCTCTGGACAAGGCGACTTCAATGGTGTTTCGTGTAAGAATATCCCTCAGACTCAATAACCTAGGATTAAACTGACAGTCGGATAGATGCAAGGCTACTGGATATCGTTCAGTCCTTCCTCAACCCCCCACGTGAACCGACACCCTTACCGGTAGAGCCCGATGCAGCAACAGAAGTTGCTTCTGAGCCTTCAAGTAACTCGCACGCTGAATCTCAACCTATTGCTGGCATTCCCACTACCAGTAGTCTGAGTGGCACTGGTAGCTTCCATTTCATGCAAGCGAGCGAGCTTGAGCCCGCTAATGACTTTGAAAATGCTGCTGAGTGGGTTGATAAATCTGAGGTTGAAGTGACGCAGAATGGTGTTCTCGAGCACGAGGAACCTACACCTTTAGCTGCGGAAACCGATGTAAGTTAGATGTTCGCCCAAAGATATAGTGTGCTTCGGGTTATAATGATCATTGATTCTACAGGGCACACCTGTGCAACCCATTGATTGGGCGGAGGCGGACGAGGAAGGTGGTCTGCCATCGATCGCAAACTTACAAGCAAGTTTTGCCCCATCAGGATCGGCCACTCCTGTTGCTGAACCCGTACCTGCACCCGTAAACGGCGTCGAAGTTGTTGCTGCTACTGCCCCGGAGCCTGAGAATGATGGCTTCACACAGCCACGAGGTCGCGGACGTGGTAGAGGTTACCGTGGTGAGGGACGTGGTGGGCGTGGTGGGTACCGTGGGCGTGGTGATTTCCGCGGCGGCGATCGAGGGAACTTCCGAGGTGGTTACCGAGGCGGCGAGCGTAGTGGTCTGTTTTGGTCATGTTATTCGCGATATCCACTCACTCCGTTTTTCGCAGGTTACCGTGGTGAGCGTGGCGAGCGGGTTGAACGTGGTGAGCGGGCTGAACGTGGCGAGCGGGTCGAGCGTGGTGAGCGGACTGAACGTGGCGAGCGGGTTGAACGTGGTGAGCGTACCGAACGTAGCGAACGGGTTGAGCGGGGTGGCCGGTCTGATGGCGATTGGCGAAATGACGAAAATCGTGGACGTGGCAGGGGACGCGGACGTGGACGTGGAGACAGGGGAGGTGAGTGATTTGGAATATTACTTGCGTTAACTTCTGAGATAAATGCCCAGGATTTCATGAGGCGCGCGGAGCTCCTCCTTCTTGAGAGTAGTTTTTGTGAACACACAGGTGCTGAAGGTCTGATAGATTACGTCCCGAGCCTCTGACCACAGTTGCATGCATTGCTATGGTATATGTTTTTGATGTATGTACACTTTACCTTCACATGAAATGACATTCCCGTTTTCGTTTGAAAGCCTGTCGTAATATCATGGTGGTTCAGATATTTATGATAATCAATCGATCGATTTGACCTGTGAATACACGACACTCAAGCTTTCGAGCTGCAGATCAGCGAACGATGTGCACGGTGTCTGCAGTTCATGAGAATGTATGTCGTCAATTGTACTACTTTAAGAATCTCTTCTTGATTGTGGCTATAAGAGTTTTTCTCGTCTGGTATCCGAATCTAACATCTGTCCCCGACTCTCATCTTGCTGAGAATTCATCATGGAGTCTCACGTGCACTGCAACTAGCCCGCCACTAGAGCTGAAGAAACCACCTTTTTATCCAACAACAGTAGCTAGTGAACCATAAATCTCAACGCACTCGATTTCCAAGCAGGCAACACATTGTTCATAATATAATACCTTTCAGATCGGCAGCCCTGTTGGCTTCGTCTTGACAAGACATGATACGATAAGACCAAGCAGGAAGTCATAAGTACGAGGAAAACATGCACATGTGCTCAACGTCGCAACGGAATACTGCTTCGGCAATCAGAGACAATATCAAGCTAGAGTAAACGTCATCACATGGGTGCTAATGTACATGTGATCCTGGCCCTGCAGTGCATGGTGGGGATCTTTAGAGATAGATGAAATGAACGTTAAGTTGGACCTGGTTTGATTATAGTATGGATGAAAATAGAATCCAGGGAAGCAAGCACAGCATTTTTCGCACATCGACTAGTGGAGTGGGAGTAGCAGTTTGCCAAGCAAGATGATGTTATTTATTCTGACCCTCTCTGCATGAGCCATGACCTGTATTTTCAGACGTATTTTGAGAGTCTCACATAACAATACACCAGTGCGCAACTTCAAGTTCATTTGCGCACGTAATGTTCTGATCTTTGATGAGTCGCTGCTATAGCAACCAACCAGAGCGCTGATTATCAATTTAACTTTGCGGATGCGGTCTATGCTGACAGGTGTGAATCTGATGAGATTCAATCATCTCGCGCATGGGCCCTGCCAGTGCACCTCCAAATTAATGTTCTCTCCTCACATAACCTGTACAGATGTTCGGTTGTATAACCGAGGACTAAATAATTAACCGATCACCGCCAGTATTGATTTTGTTGTCCACAAGCGAACAGCACAAGAGGACCACTGGATGAGCTTTAACATCTTTTCTTCCCTTGCGCTTGCCTAACATGTCCTCGGTTTCATTTCTCATCGATGATAAATCTCCTCTGATACACTATGATCTTACTTGGGCTCCAGGGAACTCTGGAGATGACTCTTTAGCAGATCAGTCTGTGTTTTTTTGTCATTTTCTTTGCAATCGATGAATAACATCTATTCTCAGATACTTCCGCGGAACGTTCCAGACGTCAAACGTAACGGGGAGTGTCGCCAAATTCTCCTTCAACGGCACGGCCTTCTGGATATATGGTGCTAAAAGATCGAATCATGGTACATACACCGTGACGGTTGACGGTGCAAGTTTCGCGGGAAACACCGGCCAATCCAATGTCAATTTGTTTCAACAAGTGCTCTTCAACCAAAGTGGCTTGACACAAGGGTTGCATACGGTATCAATTACAAACACTGCTACTGGGAACCTCTACGTTGATATCGACATGGTAAGAGTGTATCTAACTTTGACCAGTTCAACGGCTCATTGTTGTCGCTCCTCAAAAGGTGACCTGGATGACCGAATTCAACGGGTCCCAGCTAGTAACGGAGACGGTCGATGATGAAGACCCCAGATTTCAATACCAGGAGCCAGCGTGGAATGCGAACCCCACTAGTGTGAACCTATTCAATAATGGGACTGGGCAGTGAGTATCTCTCTCGCATTGTTACGTATGTTTTCAATAACGTCATTTAGCTCCACCAGTGTTAGTGATGCTAGCGTGACCTTAACATTCACAGTGAGTGCTAAGAGCCAAAAGTTATCCACAGTTATGCTGATGGATAATTCAAGGGCATGTCACGTAAAACTGAACACACTTGAAATTCCCAGCTAACATGCCACCTTTTATTAAGCCGAATCTGTGAGCATATTTGGCACTGTAGGCCCTGACAACAGTCTGTATACTGTTTCTCTCGACTCTCAGCAAGCCATCCAGTACAATGCCACCGCATATTTAACTTTCTATGAAGTCATGCTTTATCATGCAGACAATCTCGGCCCTGGTCAGCATCAGCTGACCCTCACTAACCTTCCTGAAACAAACGGACAAACACTCAACATAGACTACGCACTGCTCACGTCAAGGTGAGTATTTCGCACATTTCCACACATCATGATGCTAATTTAATGGAAGCTCCAATTCCTCCAGTTCATCTAGTTCTGGCAGCTCGTCAGGAACTTCACCTTCAAGGTGCGTACGTCGATCAACTTTTCCCGCATGAATAAGTTAATCACTACATATATGCAGTGTCAATGCAGTTTCAACTTCAAAGTGAGATAAATCATTTTCAACGAGCCCAATAGCTTATACGCTAAGCAGAGGTTTAAGTTCTGGGGCTATTGCCGGTATCGTTGTGGCTATCGGTGTGGCTCTCTGTGCATCAGCCGCTGCGTTCTTCTTTTATCGGCGATGGAAATCGGCACAGGCAGCGTCGCAGGACTTGTACCGGATTCATACGCCTCAACATCCCCCAGAAAACGCCTATGTGGGCACTTCTTCCTCCGTGGAGACAAGAAGTGATGCTAGCCTCGTCAGACAACACACCTTCTCCCCAAGCACTTCCCAAAGCACCTCATGGCAGTCTTATCAACAGGCAGACTACGATTCTCAGAGATTGTCTCGTACTACAGGTGGAGTACATGCCCCTAGCTCTGGCATGCCGACTGTAGACGAAGTCGTAGAAAACTTGGCAACACAGTCTCCAGTTGATGAGGTAGGAACCAGATTTTTCAGACGAACAACTTTACTGAACTCTTCTTCTAGGCAGGAACTTCACGCCGCCCTCTACCTGACGCCCCAGGCACTCGGCAGAATATATTCCAGCTGCCAGTGCCCGATGATTCAATGGGCATCTCGAAGGTCACTACAGTGCAGCGTCGTGCATCAATGCAAAGTGCTTCAGCAACCATTGGAGATACCCTACCCCCTCCTGATTACATGCAAGCTACCAGGTGATCCAGGTCCTTTAGGCGTTTTCCAATAAATCCACCGCATTGTTGTATGCTGACCATGTCAGTCGTAATCTTTATGTCCATCTAGGTAGTAGCCTACAGTAGTTGCACAATTCTTGCTTATTCACGATCATTACTTACAGTCTTACACAACTTATTTTCGAACCGGACCCCGGCGGTGCGTGTGATGTTTGGAGTTCCTTCCTACAGACTCACACTAATTATGTGAAAGATATCAACTGTCATATATATATTGGGTCAATTATCCACCAGAGACTAAGGTTCAAAATTAAAAAGCATAGGGAAGGGTAGGCTAGGCTGCCCGAATTTGACCTGAACTGCCGCCTTGAATAACACACTACATATATTTATCCTGCCATTACCTTGTGGTTACCTTGAAGCACAAGGTACGATCCCACTTTTTGTCCCCGCGAGAATTAATAAGCAACATAACGGCGCTCCCTTCAAGGTCTATCATAGCCAACTGGCACCAGAACAGATTAGGAATGTTGGGTGGTGCGGATTAAAAACTTGCCAACAAATGTCTTATCTGACACCTTGACATTCACATATGGACAGTTCTTCGAAGGTTCATCTCAGCTTGCAAAACATGCTGGTCAAAGGTATTATCACAACAGAATCTAAATCTGTTTCTCTTGGACTGCGCAGGTTAGAAACCTTTCGAGGACAAGTTTCTCTCTCTCTCTCAGAACACACCTTGACATTCACTTATGGATAATTCTTGGACTGCACAGGTTCGAAACTTGCTGATCCATAGGTTTTTGTTTTTATTGGAACGTTATGAAGATTCGCTCATGGATGGTTTCCTCAGAGGTTCATTTTAACTTCGTCCTGGCCACGTTGACGGGGTTACACAACACAATCTAGATCTGTTCCTTGGGCTGCAAGTGCATGTTCGAAACCTGCTGATGACGAGGTCTTTTTCTATCGGACCACAACTTTTCACTCATGGATGGTTTCCTCGGAGGTTCATCTCAGGTGGTCTCCACAACAGAATCAAAATATGTCAAACCTGCCGATGCGACAAGTTTTTTTTTCCCTGTCGGAAGACAGCTCGACATTCACTTAGGAATGGTTTCGTCGTGATGTTCAAGTTAGCAACTGATCTTGACCGAGTGGTTGCCGTAGCAGAATCAAAATCTGTTTCTCTTGGACTGCGCAGGTTCGAAACCTGCCGAATTACAGGTCTTTTTCCATCGGAACACACCTTGACATTCATTCATTCATTCATTCATGGTTCTCTGAGAGGTCTAACAGGTCTTAGCCAAGCGGTTACAATAACAGACTCAAAATCTGCTCCTCTTCCCAAGGGTTGGTTCGAAACCTACTGACAAGGTTTTTGCGTCGTGTAGATCTTCGACCTTAACTATGTGGGCCCACCTCTTTTTTATATGCCATGAGATAGCTTCAGCTTCTCCTCGGAAAGTTTTCCAGTCATCATCCATAATTTATGGATATTCGAGAACATGATTCAATGAGAACGCGATGCCAAGAACTTATAAAACACTATTCATACGCTGCGTGTGATGATTTCATCCTTGATAAGCTTGTTTGCTGTTTAGTCACAGTAAGTTATTCTCATTCATCACTTAATGCACTCACAATCTCATCTGACCGAGTGAAAGCAACTTTCACGAGTTGATTGTATTGCAATCACTATTAAATATGCATTACTTTCCGGTCTACTAAAATGATGTAAACTCAGCGGTGGCCTCTTATCAGACAAAGTTCTCAAAGGAAAGGAAAGTCACGGTGCTCAAACATCGTCCGGTTAATCATTACTGGAAAATCCAACCCTCTTTCTGAGAGTTATATCCATGATCATTTGTCAGAATTTGTCTATTGAAATGTACTCATTCAGCATCACATATGCAGCACATTGTCCGACAGCGAATTTTCTGCAGCTTTTCTCGATTGTTGCACTGGCCCGCTACTTTCCCAAGGACACTGCTGATGGTGTACAGTTGATATACTTCTGATGCATTTTCCAAACGATAGTATACATAATCAGTACTTGTGGGACCAGGTTACTGCCAGCGAAGCTCGGCCTTTATCTAGTATAAGTACACGACGTGCATTATATTTTAATGAAAGCATTGATAGTGACACCCGCTCTCATGCGCTAAAAAAGCGAATCAGCAGATCGCATCTGCACACGTAGTCTGGAGCAGAGTACTTGGATTGTTGCAACCGAGTATACAGAAGATCGGGAATTCAGAAATGGGACCTTCAATAAGAGTGCGGTAGATCGAGCCTCATCGATCATCAGTGCAATTCCTCTATCAAGCAACCCAAAACACACAACGTGGGACACGGTCAAATTGTAGCATTCTTCTGTGCGGTATGCTACCGATTTATAACAACGGTGATGACAGAAAGTGGTGGTTCTTGTGAATGGGAAGAGCGTGATGTGGCAGTGGGAAGCAAAATATGATGACATTACTGTATTGGATGACTGAATGTATGTGAATGAGAGCAGTGGTAGGCGAGAAAGTAGGATCAACAATCAAGGGCTGCGATGCGGAGCCAAAAAGTTAAGAAAGTGCAAAAATTTCCCCAGCCTTTGGTGGCGACTACGTCTGAGGAAACACGTGTCGGGTCTACGAGGAGCCCCATGCTCCACTGATCCGTATCAGGGGCTCCAGATCTGGTTGCAGTGCTTCAGGAACCACTGTTCAGTCATGGAAGTCCAGGAGCTGGTGAGGGTTTGAAAGGACAAGAGAGGGGCGTGGGATGGAATGTTGGGATTGAATTGGCAGCATCTGCAATGAAGATAGAAAGAAGGACCTCGGGGGCAGGCATACAGCCTTATTCCGGTATGGAGAGACGATCGCAGAATTGGTTAAAATGTAGCATGCCAGCGCCGTAGTCATTGCGGGTGCTTTCGTCAAGGGACTCTGCCATGACAAACAATAATTTGACCATGCAGACTCCGAAATCTAGATATAGTTGTTCCAGCTGATTTTGAAAGTGACACCGCGAGGAGTGGTCTAGAGAGGGACACGTTCGCTGGCAAGTACAGGAGGATGGTAGGAAGATGAAACAACATAAGTATCATTGCAAGACTCACCACTTGGTACACGAATCGGCTCATCGGGGAGAGCGACCCCAGCTGCCTCACGCCATTACGACGCTAGAACTCGGCAGCGGCGGCTTTTGCGTCTACACCACGCATGACAACTTCGTATAATTTCGAGGTCAACATGGGCGAGGATAGGTCTCTGAGAATGGATGTGATGATTGATGAATCCAAATTCCGCTAATGGATCTGTGTATGATGTGAGCTAGATGCCGTGTTGTGTCATTACCACTATGTCTTCGTGAAGCTATCATCAAACACAATTCTCATTTTCTAATCAATTCACAATGCATGAAGAATGGTCGCACACGCTCCTCCAATCCGATCCAATGCGCTTCTATCGGGCCAAGCGCGACCGCCTACACCAGGCTGTCACGTCCAAGTATACCATTCTTGGTTTCATATCTTCTGGAACGTATGGTCGCGTGTACAAAGCACAGAGCCTGGAGCCAGACGGGCAGATCCATGCAATTAAAAAGTTTAAACCAGACAAAGAAGGGGATGTTGTCACATATACTGGTATCAGTCAGAGCGCCATTCGAGAAATCGCAGTGAGTTTGTTCATTTTGTTCTTCATCAGAAGGCTTCAGCAGCCAGTTACATCTAGCTGAATCGAGAAATCTCTCATGAAAATGTTGTTGCTCTCAAGGAAGTTATCCTAGAGGACAAGTCGATATACATGGTTTTCGAATATGCTGAACATGATTTTCTTGTACGTCCTATCCGTTTGATATTTTGAGTTATTTTGTTTGACCACGCTTCCATGGCGCAGCAAGTAATCCATCACTATTCGCAAACCCTTCGAATACAGATCGCATCACAAGTTCTTAAGTCCCTGATCTATCAACTTCTCAATGGCCTGGTATACCTTCACTCTGCACATATCCTTCACAGGGACCTTAAGCCTGCCAATATCCTCATTACTGCATCTGGTGTGGTGAAGATAGGAGACTTGGGGCTTGCGCGATTAATATACCAACCACTTCAACCGCTTTTTGCGGGTGACAAGGTTGTTGTCACTATCTGGTACCGAGCTCCCGAACTCCTATTGGGCGCAAAACATTACAACAAGGCAGTGGATTGCTGGGCTGTGGGATGCGTCTTCGCTGAGTTGGCGAGTCTCCGGCCGATATTCAAGGGCGAGGAGGCAAAATTAGATTCAAAGAAAAATGTCCCTTTCCAGCGCGATCAACTACTCAAGATTTTCGAAGTCCTTGGAACACCAACTGGTAAGGGACGACATAAGCGTGTTTACTAGCGCGTTCCTCTCACTTCTTTTAGAGAAGGATTGGTCAGGCCTCAAAGACATGCCAGAGTATCAGAACATGAAACGCCTTGACACGTGAATTGTTTCTATTGTATCCGGGATGGTCTTGGACCGAAATTATTACAGGTACCCAAATCGCCTCGCCGAGTGGTGCCAAACTCGCATCCGTTCGCAGCAAGGCTATGACCTCATACGCCAGCTCTTCGCGTATGATCCGGACAAGCGCCTAACAGCCAAAGAAGCGCTTGCACACAAATGGTTCCAAGAAGATCTTCGGCCGACAAGAAAGTACGTCACATATGGCCTGTTTTCATGGAGTCTCCTCGTTATTGCTAACAATAATGTAGCGTATTTTTTCCTGTTTCCGCCCACCACCTGCCGCCCCAACGGCGAATCACTCAAGATGAGGCACCATCCATGATGGGTATGCCCGCACCCACACAGGCACAGACACTGTCGCAAGTGCCTCCAGGGCATGGCCAGGCTCAAGGACAGCATCTTTCGCAGCAGTCCCAGGTAAATCTCTCCCAACAATCCAAACCAGGTAGTACTGCTAGTTTCGGGAGCGTTAGTGGGGGAGCCATTGGAAGTTTCTCAGGTGGTCAAGGAGGTACTGCCAGAAAGAAGCCCAGAATTGGGTAATTTGTCCTGCCTTGTAAATGCAGTTGCTCTATAGAACTCAGTAATTAGCTGTTTCAATCTTATTCCAAAAGCTGTTCAAACGTTGAACAAGAAAGTTCAGGCCTTGTGCCAACCTTGTGCTCTATTGAATTTGAATCACGTGATGCTTCCGTTTTGCCAGACCGATCAGGACCGTTCAAGCGTTCATTTGCATACACCAAGTACTCGTCTGTATAGCACCACAGGCTGAGCCCCGTGCTTTGCTTCACCCGCTCCCTTTCACGTTCCTATTATATATAACCCTTAATCACTCTCTTCATGCACTTTTTGCGCCAGCTGTCATGACATCCACACAGTCGTCACAATCTTCACAGCCGAAAATATCCAACGGCATGGCAGCTGTGAACGGACACAAACAAACATTCTGGATGCCAGAGATAGCATCATATTTCGTCGCGGGTGGAGCTGCTGGTGCTACTTCACGCACAGTCGTTAGTCCTTTAGAAAGGCTCAAAATCATTCAGTGAGTCCCTGCACAGTGATTCAATTTCCGTTTGTTCGGATCACTGCTGCGTTCTTTTCTCCGAGCACAACTTGATCTTACAAACTCCTTTTGCGCCACTAGACAAGTGCAACCGCGAACGTCAGATGGTCAGTACAAGGGAGTCTGGCGGAGTCTTGTCAGGATGTGGGAGGAAGAAGGCTTCAAAGGCTTCATGAGAGGGAACGGGATTAACT
>Ga0310811_10005654_pt1 | contig 15874 bp, 14 predicted proteins | sample YCmetagenome_FD_207642 | JGI IMG/M metagenome (GOLD analysis project Ga0310811, IMG submission 207642) | Soil microbial communities from experimental microcosm in Duke University, North Carolina, United States - YC | ecosystem: Engineered > Artificial ecosystem > Soil microcosm > Unclassified ...
GCACCACCCGCGACCAGGGACGTTCCCACTTTCAGAAAATCACGCCGCCTCATTGTTCACTTCTCCCTCGGATCGATCCTGCGCTCATTGGGCATGCGGACGATGCATTGTCCGTGCCAAGGCAGTTTGAGTTCACCAATGCTGGCATTGTGTTGACCAAATAGTCAACCCAATGATACCAAGCTGTGACGTCGTCGAAGCGGAGATTAAATAATGAGCGATCTGCGCCTGACTTTTGCCTGCGGCCCCTACGATCGGACACAGGCCTTGCGTGATGGCAGCATCCGGCCCGAGGGCATCGAGCTGACCTATCTGACCTTGCAGCCGGCGGAAATTTTCTGGCGGATGCTGCAGTACCGCGAGTTCGACGTTTCGGAGATGTCGCTGTCGAACTACACGACGCTCGTGAGCGGCGGGAATGCACCGTTCATCGCAATTCCGGTGTTCCCGTCGCGCGTTTTCCGCCACGGATACTTCTTCATCAACACCAAGGCGGGCATCCGCTCTCCGGCCGACCTGAAGGGCAAACGCGGCGGCGTTCCGGAATACAGCATGACGGCGGCGGTCTATATGCGCGGCCTGCTGGAGCACGAATATGGCGTTAAACCGAGCGATGTCGAATGGGTGCAGGGGCGGGCCGACCGGCTTGGCCATGCGCTTCCGCCGGGCATCAAGCTGACACAAGCTCCGGCCGGTGCCGAGCTCGGCGACCTGCTTGAGCGCGGCGAGATCGATTTCATGATGACCGCCAACAATCCGCTGTCATTCCGGCGCGGTTCGTCCAATGTCCAGCGGCTGTTTCCGAATTATGCCGAGGTCGAGAAGGACTATTATCGGCGCACGAAGATCTATCCGATCATGCACACGGTCGTGATCCGGCGGGACATCTACGATCGCGATCCCTGGGTGGCGCTCAGCCTCTACAAGGCGCTCTGCCGCGCCAAAGAGCACTCCTACCGTCTGGTTGCGGAGACTGGGTCGCCGAAGGCCTCATTCGCATGGCTGCAGCCGCTGCTCGAGGAGGAGCAATCCATCATCGGGCCCGATTGGTACCCCTACGGGATTGGACCGAACCGGGAGACGATCGAGGCGCTGCTGCAATACACGCACGAGCACGGCCTCACCAATCGGCGTATCAAGATCGAGGAGCTTTTCGCGCCGAGCACGCTGCGCGACATTCCGCTCACCGAAGGCCAGCACGTTTAACGTTGACCTGCGGTTGACCTCGCTCAAACGTTTGCGGCCCGGACCGCCGTGAGGCAGCCCGGGCCGTACTTTATTCTGATCGGCCTCCAGGGGCAGCTGTCGGCTCAGATCTTCGTCAGATCATGCGTCGACCGCGCAAACATCTCTTCGACCGGAAGCTGGCGCACCGACAGGCCCTGGTCGAACGAATAGCGCGCGAGAGTCTCGAGGACGTGGCGATTTTCTTCGAGGCCGTAGCTCCAGTAGTCCTCGCCCATGACGCGCCGCAGGCGATCGTATTCGGCGACGCTCCAGGGCAGGGACGTCGACAGGTGTCCGATCTGGCCGAGTTCATGCATGCAAAGCTCTTTCGCCTTGACGAAGGCCTTGTATACGCTCACCGCCAGCCACGGATAGGCTTCGACCAGAGAGCGGCGGATGCCGATGGCGTGCATGGTCGGAAAGATGCGGGTCTTCTTGAAATAGGCTTCCTCGACCACGGGATAGTCGGGGAAGAGCCGTTCGACATTCGGGGCGCCGCGCAGGAAGCATGATGGCGCGCGGGCGCTGATAACCGCATCCAATTCGCCGCTCGCCAGCATTTCGCTCAAGGTGCGGTGAGCCGGGATCGGCTGAAGGTCAATGTCGGCCGGAAGCTTGATGGCGGCGCGCTCCTCGCGGCCAGGCTCTTCAACGCCGCCCCGGCGCCAATGGATGTCGGAGGGCAGGATGCCGTATTCATCCTTCAGAATGCCGCGGATCCAGACGTTTGCCGTGATCTGATATTCAGGCAGGCCGACCTTCTTGCCCTTCAGATCCTGCGGTTTGTTGATGCCGCGATCCGTGCGGATGTAGATGCCGCTGTGCCGGAATAGGCGCGAGACGAAGGCCGGCACGGCGATGTAATGCGCATCGCCACGCGCCGTCGTCATGATGTGGCTGCTCAGCGAAATCTCGCAGACGTCGAATTCCTGGTACTTGAAAGCGCGGTGAAAGGACTCCTCCGGCTCCAAGGGAACGACTGTCACGTCGCAGCCTTCGATGGGCGCGCGTCCGTCTATGACGGCGCGCGTGCGGTCGTAGTCGCACACCGAGAGGCTCAATTTGATCAGAGACATTCAAGAATCTCCTGGGGAAGGGCAACCGCGCCGAAAACGGTTCAATCAGCGGCGCTCATGTCTTGGCGAGGGTGCGATAGTCGAGTTGTCGGTGAAACCAATAGCGATAGCCCTGCACATTCTTCTGCATGGCGACATTGAGATAGGGCTGATACAGCGGAACGCGCGGCACGTCATCGTAGACGATGCGGATGCACTCCTCGACCTCGGCCGCGTACTTGGCCGGATCTGGCTCGAAGCGGGACGTCTCGATGAGGGCATCAAGCTTGGGATTGGTGTAGGCCATCGTGTTGAACGGGACGTCCTTGTCGTAGGCCCAATGGAAGAAATAGTCGGGGTAATTGAGCCAGCCGCCGAAGATATTGGTGATCAGCGGCAGCGTCTTGCGTGAGAACGCTGCGCGCCAATTGGCGCCGGGAATCTTGTCGAGCGTCACCTTGATGCCGATCTTGCCGAGGCTTTCCTGGACCAGCAGGCACAGCGGCTCGTTGACCACGGCGGCGCCGAGGTCATAGGACAACGTGGTCTCAAAACCGTTCGGATGGCCCGCCTCGCTGAGCAGTTGGCGGGCGCGCGTGAGATCGGTGTTGTAGCGATGCGGCTGCGGCCATTCCGGTGAGGTCACGGTGCTCGGGCCACCGAAGAGCGGCCGTGCTCGCCCATACATAGCCACCTCCATGATGCGCTCATAGGGGATCGCATAGGCGACCGCCTGGCGCACATGGACGTCGTCGAAGGGCGGCATCGTGACATTCATACCGATGTATTGCAGCGCGTTCTCAACCGGAGTGCCGACGATTTTCAGCTTGGCCATGCTCAGCATCTCGGCGGCATCGCGCGGCGGCAGATCAATCGAGATGTCGGCATCGCCGCGCTCCAGCAGGGCCCGGCGGGTCGCGGCGGACGGGACCACGCGCCAAATGATGCGCTCCAGCTTTGGCATGGGGCCGCTCTTCCAGGCGTCGTTACGAACGAAGACGATCTGTTCGCCCGGCGAATGACTGGCGATGCGGTAGCCGCCGCCGCCGGCGTCATTGCTCTTGGTCCAGTTCAGGCCCCATGGATCGGCCGCAGTGGCGTGACCACGGACGAGCGAGGAATTGAGAATGATGCCGACCGGGACGCCGAGGATCGGCATCGTCAGTTTGTCTTGCCGCTTGAAATCGATGCGGAAGGTATAGTCGTCGACGGCCACGAATTGCTCAGTGTCGGTCAGCGAGCCGGCACCGAGCTGGAAGCGAGGGAAGCCGCCAACCGAAATGGCGCGGTCGAACGACCATTTCACATCCTGTGCCGTTACCTTGCTGCCGTCGTGGAACGTCGCATCCCGCCGCAGCTTGAAGGTGCACGACATCGGCTTGAGGTCCCACTCTTCGGCGAGTTCGGGAACCAGCTTCGTGTAATCGTAATGATCGACGCCGTTCTCGTCGGTCTTGACGCCGTAGGTCAGGAGCCGGTCGTAGATGTTCCACGACACCTCGAAGGCGCCGCGGTTCGAGCCGGTCGTATGGCTGTCGAGACTGTTGGCTGCTCCCTCGGAAATCGCCAGAAGCGCGCCGCTTCGTCCCTGGGCCCGCAGCGTTTGGCCGCCCAGACTCGCACCGAGCAGGCCGCCGCTCGCGGCCAGGCCCCCTTTGATAAATTCGCGCCGACGCATGTCGCCCCCTTATGTTGGCTTTGGTCGCGTGTCCGGCGCCACGTGTCTCGGCAGAACCTTAAAACCAATCGGGCCCGCCGCCTTGGCCGCCAATGGCATCGCCACCGCGCGGCTCATCGCGCCGGACCCGATCAATTCACCTCGCATGCGCGCATGATCTTGCGGCGCATTGCCAACGATCGATCAGCCCGCTTTCAGGTGCGCGTCGCGCCGCTTGTAGAGATCGTCGTCGGCATAGCCCATGGTCTCCGGCTTGCCGCGTCCAAGCATGACCTGGAAGTAGACCGGTTCAAGACTGTCGTTCTGATAGCCGTGGATGACACCGGCCGGGCAGGAGACGCACTCCCAGGGGCCGAGCCGCTTGGTGATGCGGTTGCCGGCTTCATCCTCGACGAACACGTCGAGGTGGCCCTGCAACACGAAGAACACTTCCTCGACCTCGTGCGTGTGGGCGGCATTGCCCTGGCCCGGCGGCACGAACATGATCGAGAGCGTGAAATTCTTCGCCGGGATGGCATTCGAGTCGCCATGCTTGCCCGATCCGCCGGCGCCGATGAAGCGGTGCTGTGCCCGCTTGTAACCCTCGATCTTGGCGTCCTCGAATGCCGCCCAGTCAGCCCTGCGATCGGCAAATCGCGCGGAATAGCGATCCATGATCTCTTGCAGGGGAACGCCAACCAATTCTTGCGGGAGAGGATGTCTAGCGACGCCCATAGGCCGCTCCTTCGAGCTCGTGTGTGTCGATAACTGCCGCGATCATAAATGTCTTGACTAGATAGTCAAGAAAACAGCCTCGTAATTACTGCCACTTCTGCTGGCCGGTTATGACGGAAACAGCAGGCGAGGGAGTGCCAAACTCAAGGCCGGCCAGTATGTGACGATGAGCAATCCCAAGAGCAGGATGGCGAGAGTCGGCAGCGCCGCGCGCACGATCTCCGCAAGCGACATGCCGGTAATCATCTTGGCCACGACGAGATTGAGGCCGACCGGCGGTGTCACCATGCCGACCTCCATGTTCATGGTGAAGACGACCCCGAAGTGAATCAGGTTGATGTCAAGCTTCTGTGCGATCGGCATGATGATCGGCATCAGGATGACGATGGCTGACGCGCTCTCGATGAAACAGCCCATCACCAACAGCAAGCCGTTCAAAAGCAACAGCACGACGGCGCGGTTGTCCGTCGCGCTAAGGAGCCACCGCGTCACATTCTGCGGGACATCCTGGCTGGTGATCAGCCATGAGAAGGCGGACGCGCCGGCGATGATCAGCAACAAAACGCCTGAGATCAGCCCGCTGCGGGCCAGAATTGCCGGCAGTTCACGCCAGGTCAGGCTGCGATAGACAAAGAGCGCAAGAAAAATGCTGTAGCTCGCGGCGACCGCGGCTGCTTCCGTGGGCGTGAAGACGCCGCCGTAGATGCCGCCGAGCACCACGATCGGCAGCAGCAACACCCAGAACGAGTCCTTCAGTTTGCCGAGAACTGTGCCGATGTGCGGCAGGGGATCGGCCACGACCTTGTGACGGCGCGCGTAGAAGACGCAGTAGACCATGAACATTGCGCCGACGAGGAGGCCGGGGACGACGCCTGCCGCGAACAGTGCGCCGACCGAGCTTCCGGTCGCGACGCCGTAAATGATGAAGGTGACGCTGGGCGGAATGAGTATACCAAGCGAGCCAGCCGTGGTGATCAGCCCGCACGCGAAGGCGCGGCTGTAGCCGGCGGCCGTGAGCGCGGGGAACATCACCGAGCCGACCGCAATTACCGTTGCCGGGCTCGAGCCGGAAATGCAGGCGAACATCATGCAGGCGAGCACGGCGGCAATGCCGAGGCCGCCGGGGAGAAAGCCGGTCGCGACGCGCGCCACGCCAATCAGCCTGTCCGCGAGGCGGCCGGCGCGCATGACCTCGGCGGCCAGATTGAAGAACGGAATGGCCGTCAGCGCAAAGTTGTCGATGCCGGCGAACATCCGCTGCGGCAGGATCGTCAGCGGGATGTCGGTGGTCCAGCCGAGATAGATCAGCAGCGTCGCGCTCAGCGCGAGGAAGATCGGAATGCCGAGTAGAAGCAGACCGGCGAGAATGACCGGGATCGATATGACCATGCGTCACCCTTGCGCCGGGGGCCGAGCGCCCGCTGGCGGGCTGACAATCTGCTGAAGGAAACGGATGCTCATCAGGACGCCGGAGATCGGGATGACGAGGTAGATGATCCACATCGGCCATTGCAGGGCAGGGGAGAGCTGGCCGAAATCGCGCGCCGATTGAACGAAGGCGATGCCGTAGACCACCAGCGCGACTGCCGCCGCCAGCCCGGCCGCCGCGATCACGCGAACCAGCATGCGCTCGCCCCGCTGGCCGACGAGGAGATGAATGATCTCCACAGACAAATGCTCGCCGCCGCGCACCGCGGTGCCGGCGGCCAGGAAGGCGGTCCAGATGCAGGCGTAGACCGCCACTTCCTCGGCCCAGAAGAAGCCGGTGCCGAAGAAGTAGCGCAGGATGACCTGCACCGTCGCGACGGCGACCGCGAGGGCTGTGCCGATGGCCAGGCACGCCATCTCGAAGGCCGTCAGCCAGCGGTCCAAACGCTCGAGCATCGTCAATCAGTGCTCGAAGGCTTTGGTCTGCGCGTAGACGGTATCGAGCGCCGCTCGGGTCACCTTGCTCTCGTATTTGCTGTGCAGCGTGCGGCTAAGCGCGGTGAAGGCGCGGCGCCCGTCTTCGGATAACTCGTGCACCTCCATCGAGCCGGACAGCTTCTTCAGCAACTCCTTGTCGAGGTCTTCGCTGGCTTTGCGCTCGGAATCGCGCGCTTCGGCGACCGCATCGTCCAATGCCTTGCGATAATCGGCCGGCAGAGCGGCGTAGGCTTTCGGGTTGGCCAGGACCACGAAGGCGATGTATCCGTGGTTGCTCAGCGTGAGATACTTCTGCACCTCGTAGAAGCGCATGCTGTCGATCGAGACGAGCGGATTTTCCTCCGCTTGCGCGACGCCTTGCTGCAGGGCGTTGTACGTCTCGGAGAAGCTGATCGCGACCGGATTGGCGCCCCAGTCACGATACTGGTCCAGCAGCATCGGGCTCTGCATGGTGCGCACCTTCTGGCCCTTCAGATCGGCGGGCGACAGGATGGGACGCACCGAGCTCGTCAACTGCTTGAAGCCGCTTTCCCAGAAGGCCAGCCCTTTGACCCCGCGCTTGCCCAGGCCGGCAAGCAGGTCCTGGCCGACCGGACCGTCCAGCACCGCATAGGTCGCAGCGCGCGTCGGGAACAGGAATGGCAGGTCGATGAGCTGCATTCGCGGCTCGAAATTGCTCAGGGGAGCCGTCGGGGTCAGCGCCATCTGCAACGTGCCGAGCTGGAGCTGCTCAACAAGCTGCGCCTCGGTTCCGAGCTGTCCCGCCGGATAGACTTCGATCTTGAAATGGCCGCCGGTCTTCTGCGCGACGAGATCCGCGACAAGGCGTGCCGCCTTGGCAGCCGGTACCGTCTCGCGATTCTCGTGGGCGAACTTCCACACAACATCCGGCGGCGCGCTCTGCGCCTGGACCGATGCGGTGGTCATGAGGCCGAGCACGGCGAAGATGATTGACCCCACGAGCCGCGAACGGTGTCCATTCATGGTGTAGTCTCCCCCTCTATAGGCGCACAGGTGAGCGGGCCGAACGCGCCGCCTCGTGCGTTTCTTTCAGGCTACTCGCGTGTTGACGAAATAGTCAACTCGGTACGGTGATCAGTTAATTGGCACGTGTTGCGCCTATCATAGGCGACCCGAGGTCGTTCTCGCGGCAGCAGCCGTCGGCAGGCGAACGGGAACCAACTCCCACGATCGCGCACGACCGTGGAGTTGGCATGAAGCGATCGTCTTCGTGTTGACGAGTTAGTCAACTTTAAAATAGTGTCCCGAAAGATCGTTCGAAGTCTTGTTGGGAAGAGCCTGGACGCGGACGCGATCGTTCGGGATTGTTGCGCTCCCAGGTGGCCGCACACTTCCGTTCGTCGCCGTCGCGTTTCGGTACTGCGGAGGTGTCGGATGAAGCTGCCCGCCTTTGAGTATGCGTCACCGGCGACGCTGGACGAAGCCGTCGCGCTACTCGCCGCGCGCGATGGTAATGCCAAAGTAATCTCGGGCGGACAAAGTCTGATGCCGCTGCTGGCGTTCCGGCTCGCATCGCCGGAGCTCCTGGTCGATCTCAAGCGGCTGCGCGGGCTGAACGAGATCCGGATCGGTGCGGATGGCGTGCGCCTTGGCGCCAAAGTGCGCTGGTACGATATCGAGACCGATGCACGGCTTGCCCAGGCGCATCCGCTGCTGGCGGAAGCCATCAAGCATGTCGCGCACTATCAAATCCGCAACAGAGGCACCGTTGGTGGATCGCTGGCGCATGCCGATCCGTCCGCAGAGATGCCCGCCATCGCGATGACTTGCGACGCGGAGCTGACCATTGTCGGCCCAAAAGGCGCGCGGTTGGAGCGAGCAGCGAATTTCTTCAAGGGCTCGCTATCCACCAGCCTCGCGCCGGATGAAATCCTGACCGATGTCCGTTTGCCGCCTTGGCCGGCCAAGCGGCGCTGGGGCTTCCTCGAATTTGCACGCCGGCGTGGCGATTTCGCCATGGCCGGCGTCGCCCTGCATTACGATCTTGATGAGCAGGGGCGGGTCGTGGAGCCGCATATCGGCGCGTTCGGTGTTGCCGATAGTCCTATCCGGCTGCCGCAAGTGGAAGCTATCCTGGCGGGAGCGACCGTATCCGAGCAGACGATCGCCGCTGCCGCGGAGGCCGCGAAGCAGGCGGTCGATCCGCCGTCCGATATCCATGCGCCTTCGGCCTATCGTCGCGCCCTGCTGGCGACCCTGCTGGAGCGGGCGCTCCGGCAGTCGGCGGCCTGATCATTGGAGACATTGCGCATGCAAGTGCAGTTCGAGCTGAACGGAACGTCCGTCACCGCCGAGGTCGAGCCTCGCACCACCTTGGCGGATTGTATCCGCAACGACTTCAGGCAGACCGGAACGCATCTGGGTTGTGAGCACGGCGTCTGCGGTGCCTGCACCGTGCTGGTGAACGGAGAGGCGGTCCGCGCGTGCTTGATGCTGGCCGCTCAGGCCCATGGCGAGAAGGTCGTGACGGTGGAGGGCTTGTCCGACGACAAAGCGCTGTCGCCGCTGCAGGCCTCGTTTCGCCGGCACCATGCTTTGCAGTGCGGCTTCTGCACGCCCGGCTTCATCACCACGGCCCACGCGCTCCTGACCAGCGAGCCGGACGCCGACGAGGAGCGCATTCGCGACGTGCTGTCGGGCAATATCTGCCGCTGCACGGGTTACGTCCCGATCATCGAGGCCGTACTCGACGCGCGCAGCGCCTACGGCCGCCAAGAGGACAAGTGATGAAGGTCACGAATTCCTACATCGGCCGGCCGATGGAGCGGGTCGAGGACCTGCGGCTTGTGCGCGGCAATGGCACCTACGTGGCCGATGTGAACCGGCCGGGCCAGCTCTATGCGGCGATCCTGCGCAGCGCCGTTCCCCATGGGCGCATCCGCTCGATCGATGCAAGTGATGCGCTGCGTGTCCCCGGCGTGCACCGGGTGTTGACCGCGAAAGACTTCGCACAAACTGTCCCGCGGATTTCGCTGCGTCTGCAGCCTCTGCCGCAACTCGAGCCCTTTCAGCAGCCGATGATCGCCGATGCCAAGGTCCGCTACGTCGGCGAACCGGTGGCCGTGGTGATCGCCGACACAGCGGCGATCGCGGAGGATGCGTTCGACAGGATCGCCCTCGACATCGAGCCGCTGCCGGCGGTGACCGGACGGCCCCAAGCAGACGCTGACTCGTCGTTGCTCTTCGAGGAGCACGGTTCGAATGCCGCGATCACGTGGAAAGCATTCCGCGGGGATGCCGACGATCCGTTCAAGGGCGCGGACTATGTTCGGCGCGAACGGTTTAAGATTCAGCGCCACGCCGCCATGTTCATGGAGCCGCGCGGCTTCGTCGCCGAATGGGACGCCGCAGCCGGCAAATTGACGGTGTGGGGTGCTGCCAAGACGGCTTGGCACAATCGGCGCGTTCTCGCCGCCGCCATGGGCCTCGACGAGCACGCGATCGATCTCATCGAGGTCGATGTCGGCGGCGGTTTCGGTTCTCGCGGCGAGTTCTATCCCGAGGATTATCTCATTCCCGCGGCGGCGCGGGTGGTCGGCCGTCCGGTGAAATGGAGCGAGGATCGGCGCGAGCATATGATGGCCGCCAATCATGCGCGCGACATCGAATGCGACGTTGAGATCGCGGCGACGCGGGACGGCCGCTTGATCGGACTGCGCGGGCAGGTCTGGGCGGATATCGGGGCATACATCCGTACGAACGGCAGCGTCGGGCCGCGCAACGTAGCCCAGTACATGTCGGGCCCGTACAGCATCGAGAATATCGACGTCAAATGTACGATGCTGCTGACGAACAAGACGCCGAGCGGCACGTACCGGGGGCCGGGCCGTTTCGAAACTGACTTCATCCGCGAGCGTCTCATCGATCTGGTCGCCAAGGATCTGAACATGGACCGCGTCGCCATCCGGCGCCGCAATCTGGTCGCCGACAGCCAGATGCCGTACCCGCTGGCGTCGATCACGCCCTACGACAGTTCGACCGAACTCGACAGTGGCGACTATCACGCGCTGTTCGATCGCTGCCTGAAGGAATTCGATTGGGCCGGCAAGAGCGCGATGCGCGGCAAGCTGATCGATGGCTATTATCATGGCCTCGCGGTCGGCAGCTTCATTGAAGGCGGGGCGGCCGGTCCTAAGGAAGACGCGCGGCTGGTGCTCGAGACCGACGGATCGTTGTCCGTCTATCTTGGCTCGTCGTCGGTCGGGCAGGGCCTCGAGACCATCATGGCGCAGATCGCGGCCGATGCCATGGAGCTGCCCTACGATAAAATCCGCGTTTTGCACGGCTCGACCAGCCACGTGAAGGACGGCTATGGGGCCTATCACTCGCGTTCGACCGTGATGGGCGGGTCGGCCATCCTGGTGGCCGCCGACAAGCTGAAGCAGCGCCTTCGCGAATTGGCGGCAGAGCGGTTCAATTGTTCAACCGCCGATGTGGCGCTCGATGGCGAACATGTCGGCTACGCAGGCAAGTCCCTGCCGTTGTCCGAGCTCTCGACCGAGCCCGTGGAGATCGAGGCGTCGTTCTATAACAAGAAATACACATGGGCTTACGGAACGCACTGCGCCCATATCGCGGTCGATCCCGCGACAGGTCATCTCAAAGTGCTCGATTACCTGTCGATCGAAGACGTCGGCCGCATGATCAATCCGGCGACGCTGCACGGCCAGGCCATCGGCTCGATCGTTCAAGGCCTCGGCGGCGCTTTGCTGGAGCACCTTGTCTATGATGACAACGGTCAGTTGCTGACGGGGTCCTTCGCGGACTATCTGATGCCGACCGCGTCCGACTTCCCGCGCATACGCTCGATTACCGTCGAGCTGAAGCCGTGCCCGAACAATCCGCTGGGCGCCAAGGGTGCGGGTGAGGGCGGTATCATCCCGGTCGGTGGAATCATTGCCAATGCTCTGGCCGACGCGCTGGCGCACCTGAACATCCAGCCATGCGAACTTCCTTTGTCGCCGCCGCGGATTTGGGCCCTTGCAGAGGAGGCTAAATCGGCGCAAACCCGCGCTTGATGAGGGCCGCGATCCGGCGGGACATCGGCCTAGATTGCGCGCCATGCGACTGGTGCCGCCCATCACTATTGACTGGCGATGATGCTCGACCGCATAGGTTCAGGGCAAAATCGCCCTTGGTTCGCATCAAGCCATTTAGCTCCGATCGGAGGAAGTATTGGCACGCCGCAGCAACGATCCCGCCCGGACACGCGAAAAGATTCTCGCCAAAGCTTCGGAAGAGTTCGCGCGGCTCGGCTTCGAGGGCGCGCGTGTGGACCGCATCGCGGAGCGATGCGCAGTCAGCAAGAACATGCTTTATTATTATTTTCATTCCAAGGAAAAGCTTTTTATCGCCGCCCTGGAGCGCATGTACGAGACGTTGCGGGAAACACAGAAAGATCTTTCCCTGCGGACCAGCGATCCCATCGTCGCGATGGAGCAGCTCATTCGCCACACGTTCGAGGCGCTCGAATCCAATCCCGATGCGATCCGTCTCATGAACGAGGAGAACAAGCATCGCGGCAAATATTTGCGCAAATCGGCGCGCGTGCGCGACCTCTACAATCCGCTGGTGGAGACGATCGCCTTCATCCTGGAACGCGGGCGCAAAGAAGGCCTATTCCGGTCGGGGCTCGATCCGGCGATCGTCTATCTGACGTTTTCGTCGATGTGCTACCACTTCCTGTCCAATCAGTTCACATTGCAAATCGCGCTCAATCGCGACTTCGAATCGGACGAGGCGCGCGATGCCTGGATCGATCACGTGACCAGGGTGGCGCTGCTGTACTGTGTGACTGACACTAGCCTTTTGGAGCCGCGTAAGGCGGGTCCGTTGGCGGTGGCCGGTTGAAGCCGCGCCTCTTCTCATCCGATCAAAACAGGCCGGCTGAACAAGAAGCGCGCAGAGCCTGCCTGTAATTCGCGCGGACCGTTCCGGACAGAATTGTCGCGGTCAGTTGACTATTCGGTCAAGGCTCCCGTATCGTTTGCGGAAATTATTCGCGCGCGGGAGACCGGATGTCCAAGGTCCTGGAGCGGCTACTAGGCGATCCGCCGAGCGGTCGCGACGTCGCGGCCGCTCCGGCAACATCGCCGCTCATCGAGATCGTCGACCTAGAGAAGCGCTTCAAGACGCGTTCCGGCGAGGTGGTGACGGCGTTGTCAAACGTCGCCCTCAACATTCAAGAGCACGAGTTCATCTCGGTGGTTGGGCCGAGCGGCTGCGGCAAGACGACGTTGTTGCGGATACTTGCCGGGTTGGAACAGGCATCGTCCGGCGTGGTGCGCTGTGGGGGCGAAAGCGTCAGCGGTCCGCGGCCAGACGTCAGCGTGGTGTTCCAGCAGGCGACATTGTTGCCCTGGGATACCGTGATGACCAACGTAATGCTGCCAGTTCACCTCAAGGGCGATAAGTCGGCAGCGGCGGCCGCGCGCGCGGAACGGCTGCTCGCCTTCATGGGGCTGAAGGACTTCGCGCAGAAATATCCCTTCGAGCTGTCGGGCGGCATGCAGCAGCGTGTCTCGATCTGCCGCGCATTGATGCGCGATCCACGCATCCTCCTGATGGACGAGCCGTTCGGCGCGCTGGATGCGATGACACGCGAAGCGATGAACATCGAGCTGATGCGGATCTGGGTGGAAGAGCGCAAGACGGTGATCTTCATCACGCACAGCATCCCGGAGGCGGTCCTCCTGGGCGACCGTGTGATCGTCATGTCGCCGCGGCCGGGGAGGGTGTCCGAGATCGTCGATGTCGACATCGAACGGCCGCGCAATTTGCAGACCATGAGCAGTCCACGCTTCGGCGAACTCTGCGGGCACATCCGCACCGTGTTCGGGGCCGAGTCCGCAATGGGTCACTCGCTATGACGACGTCCGCGAACACGCCCTTGTTTCATCGCTTGCAGGTGCTGCTGTTCGCCGTCGTCATTCTCGCGGTATGGGAGGGGGCGTGCCGGGTATTGCACATTTCCTCGCTGATCCTGCCGACGCCGTCCGAGATCGCCGGCAAGCTCGTGTCGCTGTCGGTGTCGGGCGTGATCTGGCCGCATCTGTGGGCGACCTTGGTCGAAATCTTCTCGGGATTCCTGCTCGGTGTCGGTGCCGGTCTGGTGAGCGGGGCGTTGGTGTCGCTCGTGCCCGTGGTGGAGCGGCTGGTCTATCCCTACCTGGTCGCGCTGCAGACCTTGCCGAAGGTCGCCATCGCGCCGCTGTTCATCATCTGGTTTGGTTACGGGCTGTTTTCCAAGGTCGTGGTGACGGCCCTGGTCTGCTTCTTTCCCATTTTGGTCAGCGTCGTCGCGGGCTTCCACGCGACTGACAAAGACCAGCTGGACATGATGAAGGCCTTCGGCGCCACCAAGTGGCAAACCCTGGTGCGGCTGCGGATTCCCTCGGCACTCGTGCTGATTTTCGCTGGGCTCGAGATCGCCGCCGTACTGGCGGTCATCGGTGCGATCGTCGGCGAATTCGTCGGTGCGCAGGTCGGCCTCGGCTATCTCATCGTCACGCTGAATTTCAATCTCGACGTGCCCGGCGTGTTCGCGGTGCTGATCTATCTCTCAATGATCGGGTTGATCCTGCACGGAGCGATGCGCTTTGCCGCGCGTCGATACATTTTTTGGATCCGGCGCAGCGACGCCGCAGTCATGGTCTAGACCAAAAAAAGGGGCGGGTGCATGAAGAACTTTGAGACCGTATGCAAGTCGGCGCTGTTGCTTCTCGCGATTGCGGTCGGGATGACATCTCCGGCGTTCGCACTGCAGAGCGTTCGCGTGTTGATCCCGGTGCGGTCGATCGACGAGGCGTTCTCGCCCTTCATCGTCGCCAAGGAGAAGGGGTACTTCGCCGAGGAGGGGTATGACGTCACGCTGATCCCGGTCGCCGGTTCGAACGAAGCCGCCATTCAGATCTCGGCTGGCAACGCGGAAGTCGGCGCCGCCTCGCCCGGTGAAGCGCTGGTCGGCATCCAGTCGGGTAAGCTCGACATTAAATATTTCTACGACCTCTATTACGCGAACATCTGGTCGGTGGCCGTGCGGCCGGACAGCCCGATCAAGACGCTCGCTGATCTCAAAGGCAAGAAGCTGGGCGTGCAGTCGATGGGCAGCGCCGGCGTCACCTTCGGGCGTGCCTTCGCCGCAGCGGCCGGTCTCGATCCGGAAAAGGACATCTCGTTCCTGCCGATCGGCATCGGTGCCCAGGCGATCACATCGGTGCAGCGCAATCTGGTAGATGCCGTGGTCTATTGGGATGCGGCGCTCGCCAAGATGCAGTTCTCCGGCCTGAAGCTGCGCACGGTGCCTGCGCCGGAAAGTCTCAGCACGCTGCCGGACGTGGGCCTGCTGGCGCGTCCCGAACTCATCGCGAAGAATCCCAAGATGCTGGTCGGCATCGCACGCGCCGTGGCCAAGGGTTACGACTACAGCATGGCCAACCCGAAGGCGGCCGTCCTGCTGACGTGGAAGGCCGATCCGGCGACGCGCTCCAAGAACCCGGACCCGGCCAAGGCGGTCGAGGAAGGGGTCGTGGTCAATCAGGGGCGCCTGGGCATCTGGAACTCACCGAAGGTCGGCGAGAAGCACGGCGAGTTCATCACTGCGGATTGGGAGCGGTTGCTGCAGTTCCTGGTCGACCAGAAGGTGCTTCCGGCGAAGCCGCCCATCGACAAGGTCGTGACCAACGCGCTGATCGACCAGATCAACACCTACGATCGCGCCAAGGTCATCGCCGAGGCGAAGAAGGAAGATCTCTCGGCGCTCAAGTGAAGGGCTGACAGCCTCGCGTCCGAGCGCCTGGCACCCGTTGCGATACGACGCTCGGATGCCAGTCCACGTTAAGCCGATTCGCATAAGACATATTATGGAATATCTTTGTCGCGGTGCTGATATTTCCGCACGGATAGCGCGGGTCCTGACGCCTTACCGCGGTGGCCGAAGGCGATTGCCGGGTCCGCCAAGCTCCTAGCTACAGCTGTCATCGGCCGTCGGCCATGGCGCGAAGGTGCGTCTTGAAACGGACCGCTTTGCCCATATTTGCCGCCGCGACGCCCAACATGCGGCGCCGCGGGAGCGAAGACTTGTCATGCGTCGTACTGCCGTCCAGGCCGACCTGTTCGATAAACCGTCGGAGTTTCCGGACGGATTCCGATACGCGCCGGACGTCATCTCGCGTGCGGAAGAGACGGCGTTGGTGGCCGAGGTAGAGCGGCTCCCCTTCAAGGAATTCGAGTTCCAGGGCTTCCTCGGCAAGCG
>Ga0310811_10005655_pt1 | contig 15873 bp, 14 predicted proteins | sample YCmetagenome_FD_207642 | JGI IMG/M metagenome (GOLD analysis project Ga0310811, IMG submission 207642) | Soil microbial communities from experimental microcosm in Duke University, North Carolina, United States - YC | ecosystem: Engineered > Artificial ecosystem > Soil microcosm > Unclassified ...
TGGGAACGACTGCGGGTTTGCAGTTTGTACAGGGCCGGGATTTCGATCTGAGTAAATATCCTACCGACTCAACCGGCCTGATCGTCAATGAATCGGCATTGAAGATCATGAAGTTCAAGAATCCCATAGGCAAAATAGTCGGGGATCTTGGCGTTGACTGGCATATTGTAGGGGTCATTAAAGATTTTATTCTTACCAGTCCTTATGAGCCAACAAGGCCGATATTGATATGTGGTGCGAAGAGCAAGTTCATGACTTTTTACGTGATACAGATAAAGCTGAACGGAAGTAATCCGACTGCGAAGAACCTGGAAAAGGCGAAGGCGATCTTTGCGAAATATAATCCGGATTATCCGTTTGATCCCAAGTTCATTGATGAAGAATATGCCAGAAAGTTTGAGAATGAAAAAACCCAGGGCACACTTGCCAGTTTGTTTGCAGGTCTGACCATATTTATTTCGTGCCTTGGTCTGTTTGGTCTGGCCACCTATATGGCGGAGAACAGGATCAAAGAGATCGGGGTACGCAAAGTGCTGGGGGCATCGGTGGCCAGTATTACTACCCTCTTATCCAAAGATTTTTTAAAGCTGGTGATCATCTCCTTCCTGATAGCCGCGCCACTTGCGTGGTGGGGTATGTATAAATGGCTGCAAACTTATGAATACCGGGTTGCTATCGAATGGTGGGTGTTTGCTTTAGCGGGTTTGTTGTCCATCATGATAGCATTGGTGACTGTAAGTTACCAGTCGATAAAGGCGGCGGTGGCGAACCCGGTCAGGAATTTGAGGGCGGAATAATTGGTACTGTCACTCTGCCGGCACGGGGGGAGTAAAGCATGAAAAAGAATGGGGCTGACCTTTTTGATCAGCCCCAGGAATTTATTGAATTGTGATCGTTCGTATGCCGCCCTCATCCGGCCCGACATATAGGACACCTTTACTGTCCACAGCTATGGAATTCACTCCGTTAAAAATTGCATTCGTCCCGATGCCGTCCGTGCTGGCGCCGTTGGGGTTGTTGCGGCCTGCAATCGTCGTCACTACACCCTGCGGGTTGATCATACGGATCAAAAAATTCTGATTCGTATAATCATTATCGCATACATAGATATTCCCCCGCTGGTCCAATACAAGACCAAAAGGGTCACCAAATTGCGCATCGGCGCCGATCCCATCTTTGGCGATAGCGTTATTATTGCCCGCAATGGAGGTAATGGTCCCATTGGTGCTGATCTTCCATATCCGGTTATTCCCCTGGCTTCCGTCGCTTACAAAAATGTTCCCTGCGGCATCGATATCCAATCCATAAGGGGAAGGGCTTTTGGTAACGGTTGGGTCGGCAGCCAGAAAGTTGTTGGGAGCAGCAACAAAGCTAACCTGGCCATTGGGAGCGATCTTTCTTATGCCGGCCTGATCTCCTACAATTAAATTACCTTTTGCATCGAATTTTAACGCAAGCGCCCTGACCGGCACAGCATTTTTGTTGCCAGTATAAGGACCGCTGGTTATATCGCCGTTATTGCCGGCCCACCATTCTCCATAAAATGAATTGCCTGTATTGAATTTGAAAATACCGGTGTACTGACCAGGGGCGGTTCCAACCGCGGTATTCTGATAATAAACATTATTTTGATTGTCCACCGCTATGGCCCATAATGAAGAAGAAGAAACCACAGGAATGCTGGTGCCATCTCCATTTGGATTTGGGAACCACGGCGTATAAAAGACTGAATTGCCCGCTTTATCCATTTTAACCACATTAACATCCTGCAGCCCGTTGTAGTTGTCGTTCGTAAAATATAAATTATCATTTGCATCGAGCGTGATGCCCTGGATCCCGGAGACATTAGCCTGTACTGACGCCGGAATGGTGCCGACCACGGCCTGCATGATACGTACGCTTTGCTTGCTTTCAAGCGTCGTGCCCCTGGTAGCTACGGTTACTTTTCCGGAAGTGGCATTGGGCGGAACAGTGACTACCAGCTGATTGGCTGTTGCAGTATGAACCAGCGCCTGTGCGCCATTTATCTTTACAATATTGTTGGCGACGGCAGTGTCGAAGTTTTGACCATTGATCGTTAACAGCCAACCGGGGAAGGTGGTGGAGTCTGAAAGCCCGGTTATTTTAAGGATCTTTGAGGTCTTGAGCAGACCGGAAATGGAATAGAGCAGGTAATTGGCGCCGGACGAAATATTTGTTCCCGAGATCAGAACGCCATTCAGGTACAGATTTCCATTAACTGCGGTTACTGTAAGGGGATAGCCACTCAGAGCTGTAAACGTAGCGCCATTCGTTAGAGCGGAGCTGGTAATGATACCTTTTACGATATAGTCCTTCGGGTCCGATGTATCGGGTAAGGTAAAGCCGGTAATTACGGGTCTGCTGGCTGGATCACCGGTAGTGATGACCTGTCTCCCTGGCATATTCCCAATGGAAGTGGTAGCTGTTGTAAATGCCTGGTTTACAGGTGCGAATACGGTAATTCCCTGCGAAACATCAGCGTCTGTCAGGGTGATGGTATTAAACGCTGTCGCATAGTTGCTAAAACTGTCGATGCCGGATAAGGTAGTGCTGATCGTAGCCTGAACTGTTTTGCCTGATGGCGGAGGGGTGGAAGGCTTGTCACTGTTCTTATGACAGGCACTAAGGGTCGTTATTAAAATTAATACGGTTAATTTTAAAAACTGTTTCATTGTACGTAAATTTAAGGTTTAGAGTGTTGGGGCGGAAGTGTGTGAATTTGAATTGTTTATGCGAAAAAAGAGAAAAGTTTGTATGTAGGCAATCCCTATTTATAATGATTTTATCAGCGCAATGAAGCTCGAAATTTTTAATAACCAGGCAAACAGGATCTGGAAGCATTTATCCGACAGTGAAGAAACAACAGGAGAATTACTTAAACTGGAATTGGATTTTTACAAGAAGCTGCTTGTTATTTTTCAGGTTGGCGAAAGCTGTTGTCTTATATTCAATTTTCAACAACTTAAATTCGATTTTGTCAGTGATGACGTAGATTCCTTATTGGGCTATCCCAAAGCGGAAATTACAACGGAGCTCATTATGGAAAACATCCATCCGGAAGACCGGGCCTGGTTCCTGAATTGCCAGGAAGTGTGCGGTAAATTTTTACTGGGGCTTCCGCCGGAAAAGCAGATGAAATACAAGTTGCGGATCGATTACCGGATAAAGAGGAGATCAGGCGAGTATTTCCGGGTGCTGCACCAGGCCGTGGTCGTACACAATGATGATAAAGGTAAAATATTGAGGACGCTGATCGTGCTCACCGATATTTCACATCTGAAACAGACAGGCCGTCCGATGCTGTCATATATTGGAATGGATGGTGAACCTTCTTACCAGGATGTAGACGTCAACAATCGTTTTTTTGAGAGGAATGGCATTTTGACCAGACGGGAAAAGGAGGTTCTTTATCACCTGGCCGAAGGCAGACTGAGTAAGGAGATAGCCGTCCTGTTAAATCTAAGCAAGTATACGATCGACAGTCATCGCAAGAATTTATTGCAAAAGATGAAGGTCACCAATACAGGAGAATTGATCAATAAAGCGATCAAGGAGGGGTTTATTTGAAGTAGTTGGAGTAAGGTTGTCGTCTACGGTCACATGCATGTTGCCATGCAGCGGACAGAGGCTGTATCGAAACCGGTCATTTTATTGCGAAATTGAGACCTTAACATATTGGTCATTAAATAGTTGTAAGTTTGGTATTGTTTTAGGTGCTTTTCTGGAAACTTCCTCATGAAAAGAGCTTTCCTGTTTTTTTTCGTTCTACTATTTGCCCAGCAGTCATTTTCCCAGAAGATCATAGAAGATTATACGAGCCAGCAAGGTAGTCTAAGATACGGGCCGGGAGAAAAGGACTTGCTGCCTTATGGCGACAAAGGTTTTACGCTGGTCCTGCCTGATGATGGCCATGCCCTGGCTGGCACGGTCATCGACCTGGAGGATTCCAGGCTATCTGCCGGTGATACCTTGCTTTATAAGGAATTCAGGAATGAATCTCTGAAAAGAGGGTTTGCCTTTCTGACGATTGCCACAGGCTTGCCCGTTGACTGGTATTTTTCCGAAAATTCATTGAAGTATGTGGATGTCGTGATGAAGGACACATTTACAAGATTTCATTTGCCGGGTAAGAATATCTTTTTTCTTGGGCTCATGACATCCGGACACCGGGCTTTGAAGTATGTCGAATATTGTAAGAAAGGGAAGTCCGTATTCAATCCGGCTATCAGAGGAGTGATCCTTAGCGAGTGTGCCATCGATTGGGTTCGGATGTGGTATGAAGGACAGAAACAGGTGCGGGACCATGAGACGGAAACAAGTTTTTTTGAAGGCAATCTTGTACATTATCTTTTTGACGAGCACTTAAAAGCAACTCCGGTGACAGCTATCGATAAATACATAGAGTTCTCTCCTTATTCCTATTTCGACCTGGAGATGAAGAAGCCTATGCTCTACAAGGACCTTTCGATCCGTGCGTATACCTATGCAGATATCCGTTATTGGTTCTCCGCGCTGGGTAAAGGTGTCTATGACTGCAATTATCCCGATATGTCAGGATTTATCAACGAACAAAAGCTGATCGGGAATAAGAAAGCTGAACTTGTCGTTTTTCATAGTAATATGGATGACCAGCTGTCGCAGCAAAAGAGAAGACAGTCGGCGACCTGGGATCTTGTCGATAAGAAAGAGCTGGTGGAATGGATGGTTGGGCAGGGGGATTAAAGCATTGTTCATGATAACTGTGTGGTTTATCCTCCGTCTATTTTCTATGACTCTTTAGCAACTCTGCTACTTTGGCCTGGCCTGATACTTTGGCAATGTCTTCTGCCGAACTGCCATCATTGTCTTTTATTGATGTGTCGGCGCCTAGCGATCCATAAGGGAAAGCGACCTTTTCGATCCGTGATGTTGGAACTGTCGCCTTTTTTCAGAAGTATTTCCGCCTTTTTGTAATCCTTTGATTCTACCGCCTTGATGAGATCCTGAGCGGTCAGCGAATGTAGAATGGGAAAAAAGATAAGCAGGAGGCAGAGCTGTCTTTTCATGTTTAGAGTATTAGATTGGGGGTAAGATAGGAATTACCGTGAAGAAATCCAATCCAATGGTATCTGATGAGCAGGGATCGGGCTGCTATCTGATTTGCTGGTTTACAATGAATTGGCAGGAAAAAGAGGGACATATAATTATTGTTTTGTATTGATATTTTTCGTAATTTAACGGCTCTTCGGTGCTTTCCCTTAAGCCACAATTCCGGCCTCTTGCCGGATCCGTCGTACAAATCTATTTCTAACATCAAAATGCACTGTTATGAGCAAAATCCATCAAACCAGGTTGGCAAACAGGCGTGATTTTCTGGCAAAGCTGGCTGGCACGACCGCGCTTATAGGAATGAATAATCTCCCGCTAACGGCAGCCCCTACCGTTGTTCAAGGAAGAGGCTCTCTGGATAGTGATCTGGCAGATCCCGATGCATGGTTTAAGGACCAGATCAAGGGGAAGCACAGGATCGTTTTCGATGCCACCGCTCCAAAAGAGATACTGACATTTGCCTGGCCTAAAGTATTCCTGATGACCAATACAAGCACCGGGACAATTGAAAAGGACTGCAGCGTCGTAGTTGTATTGCGTCATGAAGCAATACCTTATGCCCTTGGAGACGGCCTGTGGGCAAAGTACAAGTTGGGAGAAATGTTCAAGATCAATGATCCGCGCACGTCCGCGCCGGCCACCCGAAATCCGTTTTGGGAGACCAGACCGGATGACTATAAAGTGCCGGGTATTGGCCCTGTACAGATCGGCATCCGGGACCTGCAAGCCAGCGGAGTATTATTTTGTGTCTGCGACGTAGCCCTCACGGTCTATAGCGCTGTTGCCGGTACGAATTCCAACCAGGATGGTGCCGCTATCAAAAGTGAGTGGCTGGCGGGTTTACTTCCGTCCATTCAACCTATGCCGTCGGGCGTGTGGGCAGTAGGTAGGGCGCAGGAGCATGGCTGTACGTATTGCTATGCTGGCTGATGAAAAATAGAGAAATTGCCGGAGCAGCCTCCATTGTTCTACTGGCAACATTGATAGGCGGAGTGTTGGAAATGCGGCGCAGTAATGTCTCTTCCAGGAAGATACCGGTGAACGTTCCTGCACCTGCAAAGGACAGTTCTCTCTGGCAGGGGCCGGATAGCTCTACGATACCGGTAGGACGCAGTGGAGAATTGATTCGTTATGGACAGGACCTGATCGCCCGAACAGCCTTCTATTTCGGACCTGCAGGCAGCATCAGCCGGAAACAGAACGGGATGAATTGCCAGAACTGCCATTTGAGAGCAGGCAGACAGCCATGGGGCAACAATTTTGGCGGTGTTGCGTCCACCTATCCCAAATTCAAGGAGCGGCGAGGCGCCGTCGAAAGCATCTCGCAGCGCATATCGGATTGTTTTGAGCGTAGTCTAAATGGAGAGGCTCCTGACAGCGGATCGAAGGAGGTGCGCGCGATGATCGCCTATATGCAATGGCTGGGAACAGGTGTTCCCCAGGGAAAAAAGCCTGCGGGCAGCGGCATTGCAGCCCTTCCCTATCTGGATCGTCCCGCCGATCCGGATAGGGGCAAACAACTATATGTTCTGAAATGCCAGATCTGTCATGGTCCGCAGGGACAGGGCCTGAAGGATAAGGACGGGGCGAACTATATTTATCCTCCGCTCTGGGGTGCCCATAGCTATAATACGGGCGCAAGCTTTTTCCGTCTGTCCCGGCTTGCAGGGTTTATACGGGACAATATGCCATTGATAGGGGATTACAGGAAAGCGGAATTGTCGGACAAAGAGGCCTGGGATCTGTCGGCCTTCATCAATTCCCGTCCCAGGCCCGTCGGGCATTTCAATCAGGACTGGCCGGACATTTCCCTAAAGCCGGTGGATCATCCCTTTGGGCCTTTCGCAGACAGCTATCCTTCCCGGCAACATAAATTTGGACCTTTCCTCCCGATCGTTCGGGCCCGGACCGACCGGTCGCAACATCAATGAGTAACGATAAAATTTTTTTTATGCAAAAGTATTGGTTAGTGCTGTTGCTGCTGTTAGGCTCTCTTTCAATGGCGGCCCAGCGATCCGACTATAAGGTAGTCTTTGACCTCACCAGCCGGGATACGCTCGATCAGAGAAACCTGGTCCGGTGGCTGACAGAGATCAGTAACTCGAATCCTGAAGCGAAAATGGAAGTGGTCATGTACGCTAAAGGCCTCGAAATGGTGGTGAAGGATAAGTCCTATGTGGCCGAAGAGGTAACCCGGTTAAGCGCCAATAAGAATATTTCCTTTAAGGTTTGCGGAGTCGCCATGAGAAATAACAATATCGTCCGGGACCAGCTCCTTGCGGGCGTCGAGATCGTCCCGGACGGGATCTATGAGATCATAAGCAGGCAAAAAGAGGGATGGGGGTATATTAAAGCGGCCAGGTAAGGGTTGGGAGAACGCTGTATCAGGTGATGTTATTTCGGCTTTTGCGGCTCCGGATACCGAAGCTGATCACCGAGAGAAAACCTAAGATACCGAAGCCCGCTATCATCATTTTCCTTTTGCCGGAAGGAGCATTCCCGATCGCAAGGGCCGCAGCGGCATAGGAATCTGCGGAGGGAATGAATTTTTCTTCCTCTGCCCGTACTACGACATCCCAGTCATTGTAACCTTTCCCGGTGAGATAGGCCAGCATCTTCAGTTCGTCCTTACGCCTTGCTTTCAAATTCTCCAGGTATTTTTTCCCGGCCTCGCAACTGAGATCACCTGTCGCGGGATGCGTGACGATATAGCGGGCCTGGAAATTGCCCGTATTTGCTGTCTCCTGGAAGAACAGGTCCTGTGGGAACGCCTTCCGGTTATAACGTATATGGAGGCGTGTAAAAAAGACCTTTGCAGGATGATAGCCTTCCTCGTTATCGGCATCGTCCGAACCTTTGCGGGAAGAACCCACCCACCAAACCCCCGCCTGCACGAGGTCGCTGGAGGAAGGCGCCCTGGCTATACAGGGATCGCATTTCACATAGTTGGAAGGACTAACATCCCAGGCATATTCCAGCATGGTTACGGAATTGCCGGCGCCGAACCATTGATACTGGAAAAGATTGGCATAAAAGTTCCCAAAATTGTTCTGAACGAACAGGGGAACGTTCTTGCCTGTGGGCAGGGATACTGTCGGATAGTTGGTAGATTCGATCCTGCCGGTCTTGCTGAATGCGTATACGATCATATCCTGGTCGCCTTCGGCATTGACCATACCCAAACGAATGGGCAGCATGAATTTTGGCGACTCGAAGGAGATCTGAATAGGGCGCAGGAAGTTTCCCGGCAATTTCTTTTTTTCTTCTTCATTGACTTTGACCACGAAGAATTTCAGGTTGCTCCGGATGTAGGGGTCCAGGACCTCATCGGCCCCGGCTGGAATTTTATACCCGTTCTCTGTGAGCCAGGTCCGCAGGCCGGAGGACTCCCTGGCGCTGAGAATGAGGATATCGTATTCTCCGACGAGGTATTTGGCCTCGATGGTAACACCCAGGTTCTTTGACCGGCTATAACCGCTGACGACCACATCTTTCATGGCAACTCCCGGTACATTACCCCTTAATCTATACTCGAGCAGTCCGCAGGGATTCTCATCATAATATTCCACCAGTCTGGGTTTGCTGTATTCATTCAGGGTCTCGAAGATCGACTGATCGACGACCTTGATATCGCCCTTTTTAAGGACTACCGGCACGGGTACCACCATGGCAAAATCCTTTATATCACCTTTGAAGTCATTGAACATCGTGACTGTATTCCTGTCTCCGTCACGAACCAGGATCACCTGGGAGGTCTTGTTTTTCAGGGTGCCGTCGGCTTTGCTGACATAGAAGCCGCAGAAGGCCATTGCCTCGTTGCCGATCATGGCCAGCAATATGACCAGGGCAGCGAACTTTCTCAGTTTTGTACGCATAAAATGGTTTTTAAGTTTGGAAAAGAAAAGGATGCTCCTCGTCTGCCATTCGAAGCTCCGGGCCGGGAGTATCCTGTCCAGGACCGGAACCAGGGGGGCAGCAGCTACCAGTATCCAGACCGGCGTATTGTTCATCCACCGGAAGGCGGACAGGTAGAATGAACCGACAGCGATCCCCGTCGCCCAAAGCAACCTGGCCAGGGGATGGTTGGGCGAAGTCTTTGGGTCGCTGATCATAAAAAAACTAAAAAGCAACAGACTTCCGCTGCTGATGGAATGCCAGAAATGATCCATGGGCCACCCGAGCGTGACCACCTGGCGCCAGTAAAGCAAGCCGCCAAACGTCAACAGAAAGCTGAGGCTGGTGTCCAGTTTCTGCACACGGGTAACCACGATGGTTCCCAGGGTCACGACCAGGAAAAAGAGGAGTACTCCATTGCCCCATTGTGCAGGAGAAAGCCAGGCATTACGGGTGATCAACAGGGTTGCTGTGATGCCAAAGGCGGATGGATTGAAGATGTGTTTCCGTCTGAACCGGAAAATAGATTTGGAAGCCACGGTCAGCAGGACTGCCAGCAGGCTGATAGATACCTGATTCGTTTTGAGCAGCAGGCATAGGCTCATGGCGCTGATCAGTGTGCTTAACCCCCAACTGTTCCAGCCAGCACTGCCCCGGAAGGGCGGGAATCGCTTTCGCCGGATAGTTTCCGCGAGATAGCTGATAGTCAGGCATCCGCCAATGCTGGTAATATAGTGTGGCCAGTCCGGACTCCAACGCAGAAAAAGAAGGCCATAGCTCAAAAAGAAGGCCTGGAAGAGGACCTGGAACCACCGGGGATCGGCTGCAATAGATCGTCGCAACATAAGAGGCATTTATTCAAAGATGCAGGCCTCCTGAAAATTACATAACCGCGGAAAATAAATTGAGAAGGGGGAAATGAAGGAGTTGTTTGCATGGGAATAACCTGCTCGTTGCCAGATAATGACAACGAGCAAGTGTCCGCAGTCAATCAGGCGATGGCATCCTCGTGATCAGTGCTGGTGATCACCTCATTCCATTCCTTTATTTCTGCATTGAACTTATCCATCTTTTCACCAAAGAATTTCAATGTATCCTTGCCGAGGGGCAGGTGAACCGGCGGCTGTTGCGAATGAGCCAGTTTCAGGATAGCCTGGGCCAGCTTAACGGCACTGCCCGGCTGTTTGTGGTTGGCCTGCGAAGCAAAGTCCCGCATGTTGCCAACAGTTGCCGCGTAGTCGGAAATTACATTGGACGTACGGTCGAGCGAGCTTGCATCGAGGAAGTCGGTGCGGAAGAAGCCTGGTTCGACGGTAGTAGCGAAGATGCCTAATGGCGCCAGTTCAGCTGCCATGGCCTCGGTGATGCCTTCAACAGCGAACTTTGTAGAACCGTAAAGTCCCCAGCCGGGTACGCCGGTCAGTCCGCCAACGGATGAGAGATTGATGACATGGCCAGATCTTACTTTGCGCATATGGGGAAGTACAGCGCGGCAGACATTTAGCAGACCAAAGACATTCGTGTCATAGTTCCTGCGAACTTCGGCATCGGTGCCTTCTTCGACGGCGCTGAGAATTCCGAAGCCTGCGTTGTTTACCAGGACGTCGATGCGGCCGAACTTCCCGATAGCTGCTGTTGCAACCGTCTTCGCCTGGTCCTCATTGGTCACATCCAATATCGTAACCAATAAATTGGGGTCATTGCCGAGCTGTGCTGCCAGCTGGGCGGGCTTACTGCGAACAGTAGCTACTACTTTATCCCCCTTTGCCAGCGCAGCCTTCGCGATCTCAAATCCAAAGCCGCGGGAGGCGCCTGTGATGACCCATACTTTTTCTGTATTCATATTTGTATCTTTTTGATGACACAAAGTTGAGAAGATCCACAGAGTCGGCCTTTGCTAAATCGTTCAATTTATTTGATTATTCCGTCCAGTTTTTTGCCCATCTATGCCGTTGGTTGGGGTGCGGGGCGATGGGAGGATGGGGAACAACCGAAATGTGTTTTATAGAGGCGCGAGAAGTGCGCAAGATTCTCAAATCCTACGGAGTAACAGACTTCTGTAACGGGTAGGCCGGCATTAAGGAGCTCCTTTGCTTTTGTGAGACGCTGCTGACGGATCCACTGGGCAGGAGTGACGTGGTAGATCGAGAAAAAATCGCGTTTGAAACTGGAGAGGCTTCGGCCGGATAAATAGGCCAGCTCGGACAAGGTTGCAGGGGAGGTATAGTTTTCCATTACCACAGTTGGAATATCCGCGTAGACCTGTTGCTTTAGCTGCAGTACTTGCCGGAGAAGGTTCTTGTCCGTGTTGCTCAGGTTATAGAGTAACTCCAGCATTTTGAGGCGAACAAGGGGGCCGTCGATGTTTTCAGGCTCCGCAAAGAAGGGAACGACCGAATCAAAGAATGCACGAATACGCTGATTGACCGGCTTTACTGTCACCTTTGCGACTTCGGCTGTCTGGACCGATCCGATCTTTGCTAATTTGATGAAGTCATACAAAAATTCATCTTTCAGGAAGAACATGAGGCTGTTAAAGATATTGTCTTTCTGCGGGTTCCCTGTTTTATCGTAGTCGATCTGGATGGCCTTGTTCAAGAGCACTATCTCGTTCTTGCGGACGTTGTACTCCGAATTTCCGTGGGTAATCTTCATTTGTCCCTCCAATATGACCAAAAGCATATGGTCTTCAAGGTACATCGCTCCCTGACGCCGTTGGGTATGGGTACAGGATTCGACGATCGAGAGGCCGTTCAGCTTTAAATCCCGATGATAATCCGGTGGGCGCCCGAGGTCTTCCGGTACCCTTATGGGTTTTGCTTTCATATCCTGTTTATCAAATATGAAGGTAGCAATTTGGCTGAAGATGTGTTATGTTTTTTGGGCCAAAGAGTTTGACTTTAAGGGTCAGAAAAGAGTTTTGAATTAAGTCGTTGCTGATTTATAGCCTTTTAAGATAGCGCTCTTGAATTTAGTATAGAGATAAACGGGCCATAATATGCCATGGGGGCAGCGATAAGAAAAGCGATCGCCATGAGCGCCTCGGTTGCGCAGGATGATATTCGCGGGGACCTGGCTTTTTTTGTGCCAAAGCAGTCCGGCATTAGTTAACCAATATTCGATTATCCTTATTTTTTATCAGTGTTACCTCGATAATTTTAGAAGCTAACAATTCGTCAATATTTAATTTTAAAGTAATATACTCAAGTAGCTCCTTTTCTTTATCAGTAAGGATACCGTCGGATAAGACTAATTCGGCTGCTAAGGCTAATACCGTTGATTTGTCTCCTTCTTTTATTAGAGGAGCGCTTTTGTCTATAATGTGTTGAGGGCCAAACTTGTTGTTCGCGAGCATAGCGTTTTTAAAAAACGGGACGATTTCAATATTCGCGAATTTGTTTTTGAATATGAGGAGGCGCGACATTGCATCAATTTCGACTTCAGATACTTGTCCATCTACTGAAATGCAGGCATAAAGAATAGCTACCCAGGCTTCATAGTCCGAAAGAGGAGTATATCCTTCTTTTTGTGAGGCTTCGGAATTTGAGGAATAGATTTTGTCAAATAGTCCCATAACGCAGAGTTTAAAATTTATAAATCGAGTAATTTAATAAAGTGCTGACCGATTAGTTATGTAGACGCTAAAGAGTCCCATCCCGGCTCCTTCGCTTTTATACTTGTATCTTAAACGGGCATGATTTCCGTGTAATTCAAAGACAGGGGATTTTTTTCTCCCATTACCGGAAAACTCAAGGAGTTTGACATATGCTCTGGAGTTACCGGAATTGGTGGAACTAGTTGAGGTACTGGACTCACGGATTTTAAGTGTATTGCTGGTATTGGAGTCCGAGCCGCCGATGGCAGTGCCAATAATGCCGAATATGAAGAGGACTCCCAGGCTAATCAGTGTGAATTTCAATGCTTTTTTCATACGTGCTATTTTAAGTTAGGGTAAAAAAAGGGTATATCTATGGGCTCTGGAATCATTTGGTTTGTAGTGGCTCACAAATATGCAAGGAATAATTGGCGAAGAATTATGGGAAACCGTAATGAGTGGGTATAATGTGCCAGGATGTCGTTCTTTAGCCAATAGCCGGGGTGACAGCCATTGGCGGGCGGTATCACATTATCCTGAGCCGGTTGCGGAGCGAGTCGCGGTAGGTGCTGCCAATAGGGATCTTTTCACCGTTAACAATAAGCTGATGAACTTCGATCATACTGATATGTCTGATGCCCACTACGTATGATTTATGTACCCGGATAAAATCCGCTGTCGGCAGAAGGTCGAAAATATCGCCCATATTTTCACGGATCAGTATGTTCCCGTCTTTCAGGCGGACGGTAATGTAATTGCCGTTCTTTTCCAGGTATAATATTTCGCTGACCCTGACCCGGTGGGTCTGCGGCCCGCTTTTTATAAATACGGCAGCGTCTTCGTCTGTACTGGTGATGTTTCTTGACGACAATGCCGCCGCGGCTTTATTGATGGCCATAAGGAAGCGTTCAAAAGTTACCGGCTTCAGCAAGTAGTCCAGTGCATTGAGCTCATAACTTTCCACGGCGTATTGGCTATAGGCGGTGGTGAAAATGATCAGGGGCCGTGGTGACAAGGTTTGCAGGAGTTGTATCCCGCTGATATCCGGCATATTGATGTCGAGGAAGATCAGGTCGACCTTTTCGCGGTTCAGAAACTCTATCGCCCTGAGCGGTTCACGAAAGGTAGCCTTGAGATTGGTTAACCCGCTCTTTTGGCAATACCGTTCTATCACTTCCAGGGCCTTCGGTTCATCGTCGATGGCAATGCAGGTCATCATGACAGATCGATTTGGAGGTTAACCATAAATTTACCGTCTTCTTTATTAATTTTCAGTTGGTGTTTACCCGGATAAACTAGCTCCAGCCTTCGTTTGACATTGTCGAGCCCGATGCCGCTGATCTCCATTTCCATTTTTTTGATAAAGCCGTGATCCGTATTGACACAGGTAAAGATCAGTTTTTGTCCGGAAACGATCATGGCGATCTGAATTGTCGTTCTTTGCCCTATGGCAACGCCGTGCTTAAAGGCATTTTCCACAAAGGGGATAAACAGCATCGGCGCGATTCGGGCATCAGCGATTTGCCCGCCTTGTTCAAACACTACTTTTACTTCCTCGTCGGCATAGCGCAGTTTGTTGAGGGTGATGCATTCCTTCAGGTAGGTGATTTCCTTGTCAAGTGGAACAGTTTCCGCATTGCTGTCATACAGCATATAGCGCATCATTCCGGAAAGTTTTGAAATACCGTCCGCGAGTTCATCATTTTCTTTGTCCAGCGCCATCGAAAACAGGTTATTGAGGGTATTGAACAGGAAATGCGGGTTGATCTGCGATTTAAGGAATTTGATCTCGGTGCTCATCTGGTTGGCCTGCAGCCGGGTTTGAATGAGCTCGCTTCTTGCCCATTCCTTCAGAATAAAATAGGCGAGAGCCATCCCCTCTATAACCAGGAAAGCGAACAGGATCACGGGCTGCATTTGCCGCCAGTCATGGATTATGAAGCTGATGGCCTCGAAACGGGGATGGGGGACAGGATCGCCAGGCTGCACCGGACTAAATGCCTGGACCGGCCTGAATACGGTGTCTCCGTTGGAAGTCGAAATCAGCAAGGGAGGCGGGTGGGGCGTTGGATTCGCCCGATCGAACATGGGGCCGACGATAAGGAAATTTGCACCAAATACCAGCAGGAGCCATGCGGCGCATATCGTCAACCGTACTATGCTATTTTTATTTCGGATGACTTTCCGGAATACCCAAAATACATTACCATAAAAAAGTGCGGCCAGAAAACCAAGCATCGCATATACATAGGCCGAGATCGGCTGATCATCGTAGCTGTCTCTCATAGTCATACCCTTCGGATTAGGGCCTAACCTGGCCCATACGCGGATATGCGAACTATCCAAAGAAGTAAGTACATAAAAAACGCCTGCCCAAAACACCAGATGGAGCAATATTTCTATCCAACCTTTTTTATTAGCCATGCGCATGCCAACAAAGATAAAACATTGCACTTGCCATCAAAACCCCAGGTGTTTAACCCTCCGGATCGGTAGCCAAACGAGGTGTTTTTGAAATCCAGGATAACAAATAACCGGTCTTCGGGCATATCCAGGACTAATTCGTACCAAAGTTTTCGGGGAGCGGTGTCCCGGGAATAGGTTTGTTAAAAAAATAACAAGACCATGACAAAGCAATTACTCCTGGCCGTTGGTTTACTGGCGGCCTGTATCGGCGTTAAAGGGCAAAAGCCCGATACCGCGTGGATGATGGTGCATTATAAATTTACCCATGTAAGGGACACGACAAACCGGGCAAACGCTTACACAGAGAATATGGTGTTATTCATAGGCAAGAGTGCAAGCGCCTATAGGAGCTATGACGGGCTGGTGGCCGATCAACAGTTTAAAAAGGCATGGTCCGAGGCGGTCGCCAGCAGTCCTGACGGGCGCCCCATGATCAACCGAAGGGGAGTAGGTTCGCGCACCCAATATTATCAGTACCTGGCTCAGCAGAAATTGTTCATAAAAGATATACTGATGGTTAACGAGTACCTGATCGAAGGACCTATCCCCGCCATCGACTGGAAGATCGGCGACGACACGGCAACCTTTGGCGGTCTGCACTGCCAGAAGGCTACCGGCCATTTCGGGGGCCGGGATTACATCGTTTGGTTTTGCCCTGATCTGCCGGTGCATAGCGGCCCCTGGAAATTGAACGGCTTGCCAGGCGTCATTGTGGATGCCCGCGATACCAAAAACGAAGTGGTATTTGCCTTTGATGGTGTGGAAAAAACGTTCCCGGCGTCGTCCAAGGTCCAGTCGGCGTCCGGCAG
>Ga0310811_10005656_pt1 | contig 15872 bp, 11 predicted proteins | sample YCmetagenome_FD_207642 | JGI IMG/M metagenome (GOLD analysis project Ga0310811, IMG submission 207642) | Soil microbial communities from experimental microcosm in Duke University, North Carolina, United States - YC | ecosystem: Engineered > Artificial ecosystem > Soil microcosm > Unclassified ...
CCAGGCCACCCTCACCGCCGCCGAGATCCGTGCCGGGCGGGCGATCGGCGGGATCACGCAGCAGGTCCCCGGCATCGATCTCATCCAGGTCGTGTCACCGGCACATCAGATCACCGCGTCCTCGGACGCGGCACGCGGCCTGGGCCCGCTGGCGACCGTCCAGCCGACCGTCGGTTCCCTGAAGGACCTGGAGACCTGCGGCCATCCGCGTGTCGGCTGCGTGCGGCTCGCCGCCGTGCGGGTCGGGCCCTCCGCCGACTCCCCCGTGGTGTACGCGGGCCGGTCCACGCCGCACGGGCTCTCGACCGGAGTGCTGGACCTGCTGTTCGGAGCCCAGGCCCTCGGCCTGCTGGCGCTCGCGTCCCTGGCCACGTGGAAGGTCACCGGCCGGACGCTGCGGCCCGTCGAGGGGATCCGGGCCGAACTCGCGGGGATCAACGCCAACAGTCTGAGCAGCCGCGTGCCCGAGCCCTCCGGGGACGACGAGATCACCCGGCTCGCGCAGACCGTCAACAACACCCTGCGGCGGCTGGAACGCTCGCAGGAGCGCACGGAACGAGCGCTCGAACAGCAGAGACGGTTCACCTCGGACGCCTCCCACGAACTGCGCACTCCCATCGCGGGCGTTCGCGCGCAGTTGGAGGAGGCCCTGCTCCATCCCGACGCGGACGGCATCCCCGAGTTGCTCCAGAACACGCTGCGCGACGTGGACAGGCTCGAGCTGATCATGACCGACCTGCTCCTGCTGGCCCGGGTCGGCGCCAACGAGCCGGTCGAGCGGCAGCAGGTGGACCTCGACTGCCTGGTACGTACAGGTGTCCTCCCTTGTGGGGGCGGACCCGCCGTCGAGTTGCGGCTCACCCCCCGGATCATCGTCGAGGGCGTTCCCGCACAGCTCGACCGGGTCCTGGTCAACCTCCTCGACAACGCCCGGCGCCACGCCGTACGCCGCGTGCGGGTCGAGGTGCGCCGCGACCGCGACATGGCCGAACTGAGCGTCAGCGACGACGGCGCCGGCATCCCCGAGGCGGACAGGGACCAGATCTTCGACCGGTTCACCCGCCTCGACACCGCCCGGTGCCGCAACCGCGGCGGAACAGGTCTCGGCCTGTCGATCGCCCGCGACATCACGGTGGCCCACCACGGCACCCTGCACGTGGAGAAATCCGATCTCGGCGGAGCGCGCTTCGTGCTCAGGCTGCCTCTCGCGGCGCCGCGCCAGGAAGAGACCGGGTCTGTCACCGTCAGGACGGTCCTCAGCGGCAGCGGCCGTAAGACGGAGCGGGCCTTCGCCCCGATGCCGGCGCGGACTCCGATCGCCCCGATGACCCTGACCGGCAGGACCGACCCCGCGGGCTGAGCCGCCAGGGACTCGCCGCACACCAGGCTCACCGCCAGGGATTACGGATGGTGAGGCAATCCTGACGAATTGGAACATTGACCGGTCGGTCAATCAGGAACATGGTCGGATCAAAGGGTCATCTCTCCCCATGTTTCGGAGGCACGGATGGATCTCACGAGATCGTTGTCCGACGTCGTCGCCCTGCTGGCCGGTCTGGTCGCGGCGCTCGCGCCGTTCTTCTGGGCCGACAACGCCGGCGCCGCGGGCCAGCCACTGCTCATCCTCGGGACACTCCTGATCGTGTCCGCCTTGTGGGCGATCCTGGGCGCCGGCGGCGCGAGTTCCTGGGTCACCGCCGCGTTCGGGGCACTGCTGTTCGTGTCCCCCTGGGCCTTCGGCTTCGACGGCACCTCGGCTGCGGCGTGGACCGCGTGGATCGCCGGGGCCGTGACCGTCGTCGTCGGCCTGCTGACCACCCTCCAAGCCCGCAGCGCGGCCCCCGCCCGCGCCTGAACGGAGCCCACCCGTCCGATTCCCCGCCCGTCCGAAGCAACCCCGTGGAAGCCGCTCGACCGGAACCCCCGGCGTCTCGTGAACCGGCGGCCCCGCCCGCCCCTCGCTGTCGGCGAGAGGCGAGCGGGGCCGTACGCTCGCCGGGGGTCATCCGAGGGGGCGGTCGGCACCGATCTGGGTGATCATCTCCAACTGGTCGTAATAGACGCGCTGGCTGGCGATCAGTCCGTCGTCCATGGTGCGGAGATCGCAGCCGCGGACGACGACGTGCCTGCCGGTGGGCGGGACGATCTCTCCGGTGGGCAGCAGGAACGGCCCGGCATGGGTGCTCGTGACCGTCCACTCCAGCACCACGAGATCCCCCGTCTCGGCCTTGCCGTGGGGCGTCAGCGTGATGTCGGGGAACCCCTCCAGGTAGAGCGCCAAGTAGGACGCGATCTCCTCCCGTCCCTCGGCGATGCCGCCCGGGCACACGTAGGTGGCACGCGGGCTGAACAAGCTCGCCGCCTTCCCGACATCATGCGCGTTGAACGCGGCTATCAACTCGTCTGTGACCTCTTGGTCGCCGATCGTCATGAGAACTCCTCGATGGGGACACCCGGCGTGGTCGCCTGCACGGCCGGCTTCAGGGGCAGCCGCAGGACGAATCGGGCGCCTTCCGGCGAGTCCTCGATCAGCAGCGTTCCGTTGTGGGCATGGGCGATGTCACGGGAGATGGCCAGGCCGAGCCCGCTGCCCCCGGGCTCGCGGCGCTGTCCGTCGGCCAGGCGGACGAAGCGCTCGAAGACACGCTCACGATCCTGTGGCGCGATGCCGTCGCCGTCGTCGCACACCGTGATCACGGCTTGGTCCCCGATGCGCCGGCCGGTGACCTCGACCCTCGTGGAGGCGTGCCGCCGGGCGTTGGCCAGGAGGTTGTCGATGACACGGATCAGCTGGATCCGATTGCCCAGGACGTACACATCGCGGCGCGCGCGGACGTGGACCGGCACTCCGCCCACCTGGGCGGTCGCCTCCTCTATCACCAGCGCGCCGATGTCGACCGGCTCGTGCGCGGCCGGGTCGCCGGCGCGCAGCCGGGCCAGCACCAGCAGGTCGTCGACGATCGTCTCCAGTCGATCGGTGACGGACACGGCCTCCCGGATGGTCTCGTGGGGGTCGACCTCGTGGGGGTAGAGCAACGCCTCCTCCAGACGGGCGCGGAGACCCGTGAGCGGCGTCCTGAGTTCGTGGGAGGTGGTTGAGGCGAACCGGCGCTGTTGCCTCACCGCCTCCTCCAGCCGGGCCAGGGTCCGGTTGGCGGTGCGGGCGAGCAGCGCGTACTCATTGTGACCGGGTGGCTCGGGCACCCGCAGGCTCAGGTCGCTCGCGGTGATCTCCGCCATGGTCGCGCGGATCGCCGCCACCCGGCGGAGGCTGCGGCCCGCCACCCACCAGTTCCCCCAGGTGATGAGGGCGGTGGCCAGCGTGATCACGGCAGCGGTGAGGAACTCGAGCCGGTGCGTCGCCAGCAGGGGCGGCAGAGTGGTTCCCGCGTAGAGGTAGTGCGGCTCACCGTGCCAGATGACGCGGGTCTCCAGTGGCGCCACCCTCACGGCGGCGAGCATGACGCACTCCCCCCGTGCGTCGCACACGGTGTGATCCTGCATCCGGTCGTCGACAGGAGGGCGCGCCGTGCTCAGGGCCGGTCTGCCCGCCGCCGCGGGACTGGCCGTCAGCACCCGGCCGCGGGAGTCGACGAGTTGGACGAGGTCGATGCGCGTCTTCGGAGCCGGCCGCGGCGTGTATCCGGGCTGCACGGTGCCCAGGTAGTTGGCGGCGGCCCTCTGCGCCTCCTGGAAGATCTGGGCCCGGATCCCGCCGACGACCAGGAAGTCGATGCTTGTGCCGATGGCGGTGAGAAAGAGCAGGGCGAATCCCGCGACGGCGATCGTGGTACGTGCGCGGACCGAGTCCGGAAGAAGCAACCGTCCGCCTCCCAACGCGGCTCACTCTTTGGCGGAAATGTCCAGGTCAGATCCCCTCTTGAAGGTAACCGTAAGAAATCCATGAAAGGCCCATATAAGGGCAAAAGTAGACCGGCACATTACCTGTGCCGGAACCTCGTTCTCCCGGGGACGCGTAGCCCGGACGGCCGCTCCGGGCGGACCTCACGTGAGGACCGTCGCGCCATTCAAGTACCACGATTTAGCCCGATATGTCGCCTCTTGACATCAGACTCGTGCGCGGTCACGCTGTTGCGCATAGTGCTGCTTGTTCCGTCAGACGAAACTGGGGTTTGCCGCATGATCCCTGCGTGCGCCCTCGCGGCCCTCCCCCGGGGCGAGGCATTCCGGCTCGACACCGTCGAACCGCCGATCGCGGTCTTCCACACCGACGACGGCGAGTTGTACGCGGTCGACGACACGTGTACCCACCAGGACGCCTCACTCGCCGACGGCTGGCTGGAGGGCTGCGAGGTGGAGTGCCCGCTGCACGCCTCCCGCTTCGACCTGCGGACCGGTCACGCCGACGCGCCTCCGGCCAAGCTGCCGGTCAGGACGCACGGCGTGGTGGTCGAGGACGGCACCGTCTACGTGGTCCCGTCGGACCTGCCGCCCAACCTGCCGCCAGGGGCCCGCGCGAGGACCGTGTGAGGCCGGCATGAGGTCCGTCGCCATCGTCGGAGCGTCGCTGGCGGGCCTGTACACCGCCCGGGCACTGCGTGACCAGGGGTTCGACGGCACGCTCACGATCATCGGGTCCGAACGTCATCGCCCCTACGACCGGCCTCCTCTGTCCAAGGAGTTCCTCGCCGGCCGGATCACCGAGGCCGACCTCGCGCTCGAGACCGAGGACGAGGATCTCGGCGCGGAGTGGCGTCTGGGCGTCCGGGCCTCGGGCCTGGACCGCCACGATCGCCGTGTCCTGCTCGCCGACGGAACGTCGATCGCCGCCGACGGCGTCGTGGTGGCCACCGGCGCCACCGCCCGCCCCCTCCCCGGCGACTCCCCCTCACTGCGCGGAGTCCACACGCTCCGCTCGCTCGACGACGCTCTGGCGCTGCGCGCGGACCTCGTGACCGGCCACCGCCTGGTCGTCATCGGCGCCGGTTTCATCGGGGCCGAGGTCGCCTCGACGGCTCGCGATCTGGGCCTCGGCGTGACCATCGTGGAGACGGCTCCCGCGCCGCTCGCCAGGGCGCTCGGCGGGGAGATGGGCACCGCGCTCGGCGCCCTCCACGAAGACCGCGGAGTCCGCCTGATCTGCGGCGTCGCCGTACAGGCCCTGACCGGAGACGACCGCGTGGACGGGGTCCTGCTCGCCGACGGGCGCCGGCTGGACGCGGACGTCGTGCTCGTCGGCATCGGCGCGCGGCCCGAGACCGGCTGGCTGGAGGGCAGCGGGGTCGACCTCGGCGACGGGGTGCTCTGCGACTCCGGAGGCGGCACGAGCGTGCCCGGCGTCGTCGCGGTCGGCGACTGCGCGTCCTGGTTCGATCCGGGACTCGGGCACCGCCACCGGGTCGAGCACTGGACCGGTGCGGTGCAGCGGCCCACCGTCGCCGCCGCGACGCTCCTGTCCGGCGGGACCGCACCCGCTCCTCCGCAGGCCCCGCCGTACCTCTGGTCCGACCAGTACGGCATGCGCATCCAGTTCGCCGGTCACACGCGCCCCGGTGACTCGGTCACCGTCGAGGAGGGCGACGTGGCGGCCCGCAGCTTTCTCGCCGTCTACCGGCGGGAGGACCGGCCCGTCGCGGTGCTCGGGGTGGACCAGGTCCGCCAGTTCACCCGGTGGCGCCGCAGGCTAGGCACCGTCAGCACGGGTTGAGGGATAGGGAGTGCATGTGAACCAGCCAACGGCCGGAGCGTCCACCGGAGCGCGGCCCGCGAAGGAGGCGGCGTGACCACGAGCAGCCTGCCCCCGAGCGTGATCGCCACCCTGCCCGGCGGTCACTACACCGACGAGAACATCTTCGCCCTCGAGCAGGCCCGCGTCTTCGAGTCGATGTGGGTCTGCGTCGTCCGCGCCGCCGATCTGGCCAAGCCGGGCGCGTTCAAGACGGTGCAGGTGGGCCGGGAGAGCGTGCTCGTCACGCGGGCGCGGGACAACTCCATCCGGGCGTTCCTCAACGTCTGCCGCCACCGCGGCGCACGGATCAAGACCGAGGAGTGCGGCGAGGTCAAGCGGGCCTTCCAGTGCCCCTACCACGCGTGGACGTACGACCTCGAGGGCAAGCTCATCGCCGCGCCCAACCTCACCAAGATGCCCGACATCGACCGGGTCGAGTACGGCCTGATCAACGTCCACGTCCGGGAGTGGCTCGGGTACGTGTGGGTGAACCTCGCCGACGACCCCACGCCGTTCGAGGAGGAGGTGCAGGGCCAGGTCGTGGAACGGCTCGGCGACCTCGACTCCATCCACAACTACGACGTCGCGAACCTCGGGCTGGCCCGGCGGACCGTCTACGACGTGAAGTCCAACTGGAAGCTCATCGTCGAGAACTTCATGGAGTGCTACCACTGCGCGACGATCCACCCCGAGCTCACCGAGGTGATCCCGGAGTTCGCCGAGGGGCTGGCCACGCAGCTGTCCGTGGGTCACGGGGCCGAGTTCGGCGAAGACATCGAGGGCTTCACAGTGGACGGCTCGGCCGGAGCCGACCGGATCGACGGAGTCAGCGAGGATCAGAACCGCCGCTACTACGGGCTCACGGTCAGGCCGCTGGTGTTCATCAACCTCGTGCCCGACCACGTGATCCTGCACCGGATGTTCCCGCTCGCGGTGGACCGCACGGTGGTCGAGTGCGACTGGCTGTTCCGCAAGGACGTGGTCGACAGCGGCCGCGATCTCGACTCGTCCATCGAGCTGTTCCACCGGGTCAACGTGCAGGACTTCGAGGCCTGCGAGCGGACCCAGCTCGGGATGGGCTCCCGCGCGTACGCCAGGGGCGGGGTGCTCGTGCCGAGTGAGCACCACATCGGCGGCTTCCACGAGTGGGTGCTCGACCGCCTGGGCACGACGCTCGCCTAGCCGGCGAGTGATCTCCTCAGGATCGCCGGACGGCTCAGCCGCCGTATCCCATGCGGCGGCTGATGTCATCCGCACCGCCGATGAGGGTCGGCGCGAGTTCGTGCATCCGCTTCTCGCTGAAGCGGTAGGCCGGGCCCGAGGCGCTGACGGCGGCGAACACCTCGCCGTCGTGGGATCGGATGGGGGCCGCGATGGCGTTCAGCCCGATCTCGAACTCCTCCACGGTCACCGCGTATCCCCGCCGTCTGGCCTCGTCGAGCTCCGATCTCAGCTGCTCGGCCGAGGTGATCGTGCCGGGGGTGTACCGCTCGAGTCCCGAGACGCCGAGCAGCTCGTCGCGCTGCTGTTCGTCCAGGTGGGCGAGCAGCACCTTGCCGCTCGACGTGGCGTGCAGCGGGGTGAGCTGCCCGACCCAGTTGTGGGCGGTGACCGCGGACGGGCCGCGTACCTGGTCGAGGTTGACCGCGTAGTGGGACCGGGCGACGGCCAGGTTCACCGTCTCGCCGATCTCGTCGGCGAGACGGCGGCACACCGGACGGCTCTGCTGTGTGAGGTCGAGCCTGGCCGCGACGCCTCCGGCGAGGCGGACGAGACCGAAGCTGAGGCGGTACTTGCCCCGGTCCTCGGCCTGCTCCACCAGACCTCGGGCCTCCAGCGCGCCGAGCAGGCGAAACGCCGTCGACTTGTGCACCGCGATCTCCAAAGCGATCTCGCTCACGCCGGCCTCACGGCGGCGCGAAAGGATCTCCAGGATGCTGATGGCGCGATCGACGGACTGGACGCCACCGCCTTCGGACCGGGTGCTGGAGGAATCTTCGGTCATAGCCGGACTGTAGCGCGCGGGTTGGACGGCACGGTCCATCTCAAGCCCGTGTTGCGAATTACGCACCCTATTGCGCAGCCCAATATCATCCTGCCCGGGAGGCAGACATGTACGACTTTGTCATAGTCGGCGGTGGATCGGCCGGAAGCGCTTTAGCGAACCGGTTGTCGGCCGACCCGTCGAACCGGGTACTCGTGCTGGAGGCCGGCAGACCGGACTATCCGTGGGACGTGTTCATCCACATGCCCGCGGCGCTGACCTTTCCGATCGGCAGCCGCTTCTACGACTGGAAGTACGAGTCCGAGCCCGAGCCGCACATGAACGGCCGCCGGATCTACCACGCCAGGGGCAAGGTGCTGGGCGGCTCCAGCAGCATCAACGGGATGATCTTCCAGCGCGGCAACCCTCTGGACTACGAGCGCTGGGGAGCCGACCCCGGCATGGAGACGTGGGACTTCGCCCACTGCCTGCCGTACTTCAAGCGCATGGAGACCTGCCTCGCGGCCGACGCGGACGACCCCATGCGCGGGCACGACGGCCCGCTGGTGCTCGAGCGCGGGCCGGTGCGCAACCCGCTGTTCTCGGCGTTCTTCGAGGCCGTCCAGGAGGCGGGCTACCCGCTGACGGACGACGTGAACGGGTACCGACAGGAGGGCTTCGCCCGCTTCGACCGCAACGTCCGGCGAGGGCGCCGCCTCTCGGCCGCCCGCGCCTACCTCCACCCGGTGAAGAACCGTCCCAATCTGGAGATCAAGACCCGGGCGTTCGTCACGAAGATCCTCTTCGAGGGGAAGCGGGCGGTCGGCGTCGAGTACAACGGCAAGACCGTCCGGGCCGGCGAGGTGATCCTCTGCGGCGGCGCGATCAACTCGCCCCAGTTGCTCCAGCTCTCCGGCGTCGGCAACGCCGCCGAACTGAAGGCGCTCGGCGTCGACGTCGTCCACGACCTGCCGGGCGTCGGGGAGAACCTGCAGGACCATCTGGAGGTCTACATCCAGTACGGCTGCAAGGAGCCCGTCTCGCTGCAGCCCGCCATGAAGCTGTACAAGCGGCCGTGGATCGGGGCGCAGTGGCTGTTCCTGCGCAAGGGCCCCGGGGCGAGCAACCACTTCGAGGCCGGCGGGTTCACCCGGAGCAACGAGGACGTCGACTACCCGAACCTGATGTTCCACTTCCTGCCCGTCGCCGTCCGCTACGACGGCAGCTCTCCCGCGGGCGGTCACGGCTATCAGGTGCACATCGGGCCCATGTACTCCGACGCCCGCGGCTCCGTGAAGATCAAGAGCACCGACCCCCGGGAGCACCCCGCGCTCCGGTTCAACTACCTGTCCACCGACCAGGACCGGCGCGAGTGGGTCGAGGCCGTACGGGTGGCCCGTGACATCCTCAACCAGCCCGCGATGGGCCGGTACAACGCGGGAGAGCTGTCGCCCGGACCCTCCGTCTCGACCGACCAGGAGATCCTCGACTGGGTGGCCAAGGACGGCGAGACCGCGCTGCACCCCTCGTGCACGGCGCGGATGGGCGTCGACGAGCTCTCCGTCATCGACCCGCTGACCATGCGGGTGCACGGCCTGGAGGGACTGCGGGTGGTGGACGCCTCGGCCATGCCGTACGTGACCAACGGGAACATCTACGCCCCGGTGATGATGCTGGCGGAGAAGTCCGCCGACCTGATCCTCGGCAACACCCCCCTGCCCGCCGAGCCGGTCGAGTTCTACCGTCACCAGAAGGTGAAGTGAGCACGTTGAAAGATCTCTACATCGGCGGGACCTGGCGGGAGCCGGTCGAAGGCGGCAGCCGCGAGATTCTTTCGCCGGCCGACGGCGGGCTCGTGACGACGGTCGCCGAGGCGACCCGGGCCGACACCGAGCTGGCCATCGCCGCGGCGCGGACCGCGTTCGACGAGGGACCGTGGCCGGGGACGCCCGAGCGGGAGCGCGGAGCGCTGCTGCTGCGCGTGGCCGACCTCCTGGAGCGCGACCGCAAGGAGATCGCCACGGCCGAGTCGCTCGACACCGGCAAGCGGCTGGTGGAGAGCGAGTACGACGTCGACGACGTGGTGAAGTGCTTCCGCTACTTCGGCGGCCTCGCCGGGACCGACGCCGGGCGCGTGATCGACACCGGTCGTGACGACGCGATCAGCCGGGTCGTGTACGAGCCCGTCGGCGTGTGCGGGCTCATCACGCCCTGGAACTACCCGCTGCTGCAGACGTCGTGGAAGGTCGCCCCCGCGCTCGTCACCGGCAACACCTTCGTCCTGAAGCCGAGTGAGCTCACGCCGTCCACGGCCATCATGCTCATGCGGCTGCTGGAGGAGGCCGGGCTGCCCGAGGGCGTGGCCAACCTCGTGCTCGGCGCGGGAGCCTCGGTGGGCGCCCCGCTCGCCGACCACCCGGACGTCGACATGGTGTCCTTCACCGGCGGACTCGCCACCGGGCGGGTCATCATGGCCTCCGCGGCCGCGACGGTGAAGAAGGTCGCCCTGGAACTCGGCGGCAAGAACCCCAACATCGTCTTCGCCGACGCCGACTTCGAGGCCGCCGTCGACTTCGCGCTCACCGCGGTCTTCCTCCACTCGGGACAGGTCTGCTCGGCGGGCGCGCGCCTGCTCGTCGAGGACTCGCTGCACGACGCGTTCGTCGACGAGGTCGTACGGCGGGCCTCGCGGATCAGGCTGGGCGGGCCGTTCGACTCCGAGGCGGAGACCGGACCGCTGATCTCGGCGGCGCACCTGGCCAAGGTCGAGGCCTACGTGGCGGCCGGCGTGGCCGAGGGCGCCGTGCTGCGCTGCGGCGGGCAGCGGCTGCCGGGGAAGGGCAACTTCTACCCGCCGACCGTGCTCGACGAGTGCCACCGCGAGATGCGCGTGGTCCGGGAGGAGTCGTTCGGCCCCGTGCTGACGGTCGAGCGTTTCCGCGACGAGGACGAGGCGGTCAGGCTCGGCAACGACACCGACTACGGCCTGGCGGGCGCGGTGTGGACCCAGGACGCGGGCAAGGCCGCACGGGTGGCCCGGCGCCTGCGCCACGGAACCGTGTGGATCAACGACTACCACCCCTATGTGCCGCAGGCGGAGTGGGGCGGATTCAAGCAGTCCGGCGTCGGGCGGGAGCTCGGCCCGACCGGCCTCAACGAATACCGCGAACCCAAGCACATCTGGCAGAACATCTCCCCCACCCCCCAAAACTGGTTCACCCCCTAACCCCCCACCCCCTCGGGCGTGATCATGCACACATTCGTGATCACGCCCTTCTGCCTGCCCAAACCCTCGGCGTGATCATGCACACCTTCGGCGGCACGCCTGCCGACCTGCGCGAACCTCTGCCGTGATCATGCACAGGTTCGACTGCAGGCCGCTTGAGCTGCCCGCATCCACGTCGTGATCATGCACAGATTCGCGGATGTACGGTCCGACCAGCGCCGATGGCCAGCATGATCATGCAACCCTCTTCGCGCATGATCACGAAATGAATCTCCGCCGATAGACGGGCATGATCCCGAACTTGCGCATGATCACGACCGAGATTCCCGCAGGCCATCGGCCGTTCCACCGAACCCGTGCATGATCACGCGGGGAGTCTGTGCAGGTCACCGGATACATTCACGAACCTGCGCATGATCACGCCGGGGGTTTGGGCTGGCTGGGCGGGGTCCTGCCGAACCTGTGCATGATCACGCGGGAAAGGGCGGGGGGATTTAGGGGAGAAGGATGTTCTTGACAGGCATATGGGGTGAATAGGACGCTGTTGCGGGACGCGCATGACGTTTCGACATGCGCAACGACGGAGGTGTACATGGCTGGCCCGCGCGTCGTCATCATCGGAGCCGGAGTCGTCGGGGCCGCCCTCGCCGAAGAGCTCTCCGCCAAGGGCTGGACCGAGATCACGGTCGTCGACCAGGGCCCCGTACCGGCCACGGGCGGCTCCTCGTCCCACGCCCCCGGCCTGGTCTTCCAGACGAACTCGTCCAAGACCATGACCGAGATGGCGAGGTACACGGTCGAGAAGCTGAGCGCGCTCGGCTGCTTCCTCCAGGTGGGCGGACTCGAGGTCGCCACCACGCCGGAGCGCCTCGTCGAACTGCGCCGCCGTCACGGCTGGGCCACCGCCTGGGGCCTCGACGCGCACCTGCTCACCCCCGAGGAGTGCGTGGAACGCCACTCGCTCCTGTCGACGGACCGGGTGCTCGGCGGGCTGTTCGTCCCCACCGACGGCCTCGCGAAGGCCGTACGCGCGGTCGAGGTGCAGCTCGAGAAGGCGCGTGAGCGCGGCGTCCGCGTCCTCGACCGGCACGAGGTCCTCGACATCCGCAGCGAGGACGGCCAAGTTACCGGCGTTGTGACCGACCAGGGCGAGATCCCCGCGGACATCGTGGTCTGCTGCGCCGGAATCTGGGGGCCCAAGGTCGCCCGCATGGCGGGGATGACGCTCCCCCTCACACCGCTCGCGCACCAGCTCGCCTGGACCGGCCCCGTCGCCGCTCTCGAAGGCCAGACCGACGAGGCCGTCCGCCCGATCCTGCGTCACCAGGACGCCGACCTGTACTACCGCGAGCGGTTCGACCGGCTGGGCATCGGCTACTACGGCCACCGCCCCCTGCCGATCACCTCCGACGAGATCCTGCCCTTCGGCGAGGCGGAGGTCATGCCCTCGGTGCTGACCTTCACCGAGGACGACTTCGCACCCGCCTGGGCCGAGACCCAGTCGCTGCTGCCGGACACCCGCGACGCCAAGGTCGAGGAGGGCATCAACGGGCTGTTCTCCTTCACGACCGACAACATGCCGCTGCTCGGCGAGTCCCCCGAGGTCAAGGGCTTCTGGGTGGCCGAGGCCGTGTGGGTGACGCACTCGGCCGGCGTCGGCAGGGCCATGGCCGAGTGGCTGGCCGACGGCCACTGCTCGTCGTTCGATCTGCACGAGTGCGACGTGAACCGGTTCGAGCAACACCAGCTCGCCCCCGACTACGTCCTGGCCCGCGACTGCCAGAACTACGTCGAGGTCTACGACATCATCCATCCGCTGGAGCCCCCGGCGAACCTCCGGCCGCTGCGGACCAGCCCCTTCCACACCCGCGAGCGCGAGCTCGGCGCGTACTTCCTGGAGGCGACCGGCTGGGAGCGGCCCCAGTGGTACGGCGCCAACGCCGGCCTGGTCGACGGCAGGGACATCCCCCACCCCGGTGACTGGGCGTCCCGCCACTGGTCGCCCATCGTCGGCGCGGAGGCCCAGGCGTCCCGCGAGTCCGTGGCCGTGTACGACATGTCGGCGCTCAAGCGCATCGAGGTCAGCGGGCCCGGGGCCACGGCCTTCCTCCAGCGCCTGTCGACCGGCGACGTCGACAAGTCCGTCGGCTCGGTGACGTACTGCCTGCTGCTCGACGAGGACGGCGGCATCCGCAGCGACGTCACCATCGCGAGGCTGGGCCGCGACCACTACCAGGTGGGCGCCAACGGCAACCTCGACCTGGACTGGTTCCACCGGCACGCCGACGGCACGGTCGTCGTCCGCGACATCACGGCCGGGACATGCTGTATCGGCATCTGGGGTCCCCGCGCCCGTGAGGTCGTCGCGCCACTGGCCGGACGCGACTTCTCCAAGGACGGCTTCCGCTACTTCCGGGGCAAGAAGGCCTACGTCGGAGCGGTCCCCGTCACGGCGCTGCGGCTGTCCTACATCGGGGAGCTCGGCTGGGAGCTCTACACGACCGCCGACATGGGCGCCAAGCTCTGGGACACCCTGTGGGAGGCCGGCCGGGAGCACGGGATCATCGCGGGCGGCCGCGGGGCCTTCAACAGCCTCCGGCTGGAGAAGGGCTACCGGTCGTTCGGCACGGACATGACCTACGAGCACGATCCCTACGAGGCGGGCCTCGCCTTCGCCGTCAAGCCCGACAAGGGCGACTTCATCGGCCGCGAGGCCCTGCTCGAACGCCGCCAGGACGTACGGCGGCGCCTGACCTGCCTGACCATCGACGGCCCTGAGGCCGTGGTCATGGGCAAGGAGCCGGTGTACGACGGCGACCGCTGCGTCGGCTACGTCACGAGCGCGGCCTACGGCTACACGATCGGCAAGGGCATCGCCTACGCCTGGCTTCCCGCCGAGCTGTCCACCCCCGGTCAGGTGGTGCACATCGGGTACTTCGACCGGCGGATCGCCGCGGTCGTCGCCGAGGAGCCACTGTTCGACCCCGCCATGGAACGCCTCCGCGGCTGACGCGGTCGCCGCACGAGCACCACCTCTGGAGGACCCGCCTTGAACTCACCCGAATCGCTGGTCGACATACCGCTCGCCGAGGCCGACCCCGAGGTCGCGGCGGCGATCGGCGCCGAACTGCACCGCCAGCAGTCCACGCTCGAGATGATCGCCTCGGAGAACTTCGCCCCGGTGTCGGTCATGCGGGCGCAGGGGTCCGTCCTGACCAACAAGTACGCCGAGGGCTACCCGGGCAGGCGCTACTACGGCGGCTGCGAGCACGTCGACGTCATCGAGCAACTGGCGATCGACCGGGTGAAGGCGCTGTTCGGCGCGGAGGCCGCCAACGTGCAGCCGCACTCGGGCGCCCAGGCCAACGCGGCGGTCATGGCGGCCCTGCTCGAGCCCGGCGACACGATCCTCGGGCTGGATCTCGCGCACGGCGGCCACCTCACGCACGGCATGCGGATCAACTTCTCCGGCCGCCTCTACAACGTGGTCGCCTACCACGTGCGCGAGAGCGACAACCTCGTGGACATGGACGAGGTGGAGCGGCTGGCCAGGGAGCACCGGCCCAAACTGATCATCGCGGGCTGGTCGGCGTACCCCCGCCACCTCGACTTCGCGGCCTTCCGGCGGATCGCCGACGAGGTCGGGGCGTACCTCATGGTCGACATGGCCCACTTCGCCGGCCTGGTGGCCGCGGGGCTGCACCCCTCCCCCGTGCCGCACGCCCACGTCGTCACGACGACCACCCACAAGACCCTCGGCGGCCCGCGGGGCGGCGTCATCCTCTCCACGGAGGAGCTGGCCAAGAAGATCAACTCGGCGGTGTTCCCCGGTCAGCAGGGCGGCCCGCTCGAACACGTCATCGCGGCCAAGGCGGTCTCCTTCAAGATCGCGGCAAGCGACTGGTTCGCCGACCGTCAGCGGCGCACGCTCGAAGGGGCACGTATCCTCGCCGACCGCCTCCTCGAGCCCGACGCCGCCGCGGCGGGCGTGCGGGTCATCTCCGGCGGTACGGACGTCCATCTGGTGCTGGTCGACCTGCGCGAGTCCGAACTGGACGGCAGGCAGGCGGAGGACCGGCTGCACGCGGCCGGGATCACCGTCAACCGCAACGCCGTGCCGTTCGACCCCCGCCCTCCGATGGTCACCTCCGGACTCAGGATCGGCACCCCCGCGCTCGCGACGCGCGGGTTCCAGGCCGCCGACTTCCAGGAGGTCTCCGACGTCATCGCGGCGGCCCTGATCGGCGACGGCGGCGAGCCCTCCATCGCCCACCTGCGCGGACGCGTCGAGGCCCTGGCCGCCAAGCATCCGCTCTACACCGACGAGAACGCCGGAGATGGTTCGTGATGCGGGACGTCCCCGAGCATCCCGACTGGTTGTGGAGCAGCCCCGAGCCGAAGCGCTCGTACGACGTGGTGATCGTCGGCGGGGGCGGCCACGGGCTGGCGACGGCCTACTACCTGGCCAAGAACCACGGGATCACCGACGTGGCGGTGCTGGAGCGCGGCTGGCTGGCGGGCGGCAACATGGCCCGCAACACCACGATCATCAGGTCCAACTACCTGTGGGACGAGAGCGCCGGAATCTACGAGCACGCCCTCAAACTGTGGGAGGGGCTCGAGGACGACCTCGGGTACCCGATCCTGTTCAGCCAGCGCGGCGTGCTCAACCTGGCGCACAGCCTGCAGGACGTCAGGGACAGCGTCCGCCGGGTCCACGCCAACCGCCTCAACGGCGTCGACGCGGAATGGCTGGGGCCTGACGAGGTCAAGGAGATCTGCCCGATCGTCAACGTCTCGCCCGACGTGCGCTATCCGGTGCTGGGCGCGACCTACCAGCCGCGCGCGGGCATCGCCAAGCACGACTACGTGGCCTGGGGCTTCGCCAGGGCCGCCGCGGCGATGGGCGTGCACCTGATCGAGAACTGCGAGGTCACCGGCGTCGAGGTGGCCGACGGCAGGGTCCAGGCCGT
>Ga0310811_10005657_pt1 | contig 15870 bp, 14 predicted proteins | sample YCmetagenome_FD_207642 | JGI IMG/M metagenome (GOLD analysis project Ga0310811, IMG submission 207642) | Soil microbial communities from experimental microcosm in Duke University, North Carolina, United States - YC | ecosystem: Engineered > Artificial ecosystem > Soil microcosm > Unclassified ...
CCCCTCGCAAGATCAAATATCGTCGAGGTATAGTACATTGGTTTTTTTATTGATCGTCAGCAAGACTTATGTCAAACTTTTGTGATTAGTGTCGTTAGAATCTGACGAAGAGATTCTGCCAGCATCAGATTCTGAAAACCTATCCGAGTCGGCCACTATAGTTGACTTAACTGCAAGTGACGATGAATACACTGGTGACTTTTTCGGTTCCTTTAATATAGATAATCCCGAGGTTGTTGCTGAGCCAGAGGCACCTGTGGAGGCTGACCTTGCCCCTTTGGAGCCTGTCTCGACACCCCCATTGCAGGCCTCTGGGTCTTTTGCTATCGATCCCAGTCTTGATGACCCTCCAGCCTTACAGGCCTCTGGGTCATTTATTCTCGATCCCAGTCTTGATAACCCATGGGAAGGAAATCGTCTCTTTAATTTCTAGGTTTTACCATTTTTGCACCTATATCATCCAAGTCATACCCATCGTCAATTGACAGTACTGCTTTATACACCTTTTATATGGACTTTATTCTATCGTTTATATTCTGGTAATCGTACATAGTAACTGTCTCTTACTACAACCTTTTTAATTGATTTGTTTCTTGTAAGCCTGGATAGAAACGAGCTTTATGATGACAAAACACACTTTTGTTTTTGGGGTGACACATGATGTTGTTTTCGGGGGGGCACACATTAGTTTCGGGGGGGGCACACATTCAATTTCCTTTTTTGGTGTCACACAATTTCATTTTCGGGGGGGCACACATTTTGTTTCGGGGGGGCACAAATAATATTTGTGCAGATTCAACAGCATATTTGACAAGCTAGGCATGGTTTCCTGTTGTAAGATGTGAGTGTCAAACAGTGACGGAAAGTGTGGCGTACTTATTATTAGATGGCACTATGCAAAATGCAGACACCTGATGGAACGTGCAGAACTTCGGTTTTCTTCCGAAGGTCTCCCTATTGCAAAAGTACAACAAAAGGGCGTTCCGATGCTTCTCCCAAAAATCCATGTCATTGCACTCGGATGGCACTGCAATTGTTGGATGGCTCCACGTAATGGCATTCAAGTTCGCGCAATATGCATGTAGTATACAATGAAACATGCAAAAGGGACTGCGTGTGTTGTCTAATTTACAATTAGCTGATGTAAATTCTGTAAAAGGGATTTGTTTCAAACTCGTCGATCGTACTCGGCCTCGGTCTTTACACTCACTCGTTCGTTTCTCTCTCGCAGCCTCTAACATCTGTACTTGCAATTAATTATCCATACTTCAAGTTTGACAGAAGTTACTGATTTGTTCTCAATGGCCATGGCTATATGGCATGGTTGTCGGACACAAATCACCAACTTAACAGCAACTCAAAGCCTTCCACTGGGTCGTATCAAGGCATCAAACTTTTATATACTTTTCAATCATACTGATCCCTCCATTACAGCTCACAGAGATCACTATAACAAAAGATGGAGCTACATGCATTCCTGCCGGGTCGAAAGTGCTCTTCGTCGTCAACTTCCATTGCGATGGCAAATGGTGAGCATGTATGGTATCGTTTTTGAGTTTGACGTGCATCTTTCTTTAGGTTTTTATTTGACTGGTCGGACGTTTTTCTCGTGACTATTATAATATTGTCAGTGACCGTCTACAACATGTATCACACTCGTACCCCACCAGAGTTGAGTGCTGTGACAAGCATTGCCATCTTGCCGCATACCGACTGCTGTTATAAGCATTAGGGTAACCGCTGCATTTCGGTTCCCTTTCCAAATAGTGCAGACATGCTGAAATTTCTGGTGGGTGTTTCGTTTAGCTGTTGTATAACTTCTTTTCATGCCTGTTTCCTCAGTTCTCGAATAATATCGTTGTGACTTGTACATCTATGATCTACGAACCTCGTGATTCGGATGTGAGTCTCCCTGCGTTATTGGTGGATATTCTCACTCATATCGCTCAAGATAGACCGTTTGGAAGGCAGATTGTTTTGTTTGCGTGTTCATGGCGCTCGTCACCCTAGGACACTGGTTCACATTGATGCTCGGTACGCACCCCATATTTCGTATACGTGCCAATGACCTGACCTGACACCTCGCACTCATATATTTGCGCAGGACGATAGCATCAAGGTATGCGGTGATTCCAATATTCACCACGTCTCAGAGTACAAGCCATAGGCAAACCATCCGTTCTATTCTATCCAGGACCCCACAATCACACGGTCTCACGTGGTGCTTGTCAGATCTCTCGTGGATGTCCGCTAGAAGGTACCCCTACTACAGAGGAGAAACCGAACGTGCAAATCGCGACTTGATCTGAGTGGATTTAAACACGGCGGTCCAAAATTTCAATTTGGTTGAGGAGACGTTTCACTCGGGTGGGGTGGTATTATTATTGTACCTAGCCTTTGAGTACGACGTTCTTATCACGATATCTTGTCGCAGCAGCATTCTGGCTGCACATCCTAGTCAAATCAGCAGTATTCCTTACAGCATGCAACGACCTCGGGCACTGTTTGGGGAAATTTGCCACATGGACACGGGCCATGCACATTTATTGCCTCGAAATTGGGATAAAAATGTCTTATCAGGCTAGGGCTGCTCCTTTGGACAGTTTCTGATGCAAAGATCACTGCGTTACTCTCACTTCAAAACAATGTTATACTTGGTTGTCCTAATCAGCCCTCCACATGTCATCTATGAGCTGTTGACTACCTGCTTTGTCCTTATATGCTTGCGGTAGTGCGTATACCATATGGTTTTTGATTCCCAATGAGATTTTTTGACACTCCATCGTCAATTTACGACTCGCCAAATAAGATATCCAGAATATCTTGTGTACTCTGGTATACATTCACATATATTCTCACTGATAGGATCCTATCAGTTGCCTACCACGCTCTAGAGGAGATATCTAAAACCCTTGGGTAGCCCTAGAACTTTCTCTTCGGCTTCAGCAGCTTGATTACACCGGGAAAGATGCTCCCTAAATACCCAGCACATCGCAATGGACGTGACGTTTGCTAAGATGCAAATGAGATACGAGTTCACGTATGAAGGTCCCCAACTGGATGGCCAAATGTATCTGCAACAGGGTCAGGAGCAGCTAGAGCACAATGTCGCTGGGAACTGACGATGAACTAATGGAGCCAATTGATGAAATGGAGTGTATTAGTGCGACGGCTGCAGCGCATTTAGACTGTGATTGGGAGAATGTATTCAGGATCCAAGCCAAACAGACAACAAAGGAGACTGGGCTCTGAGCCATAAAGAATCTGCGTGGAGCACATAAGTCCATGGAATCACATAATGAGGAGCGGAAGGTTCGTACAGCGACAGATATCGCATACCCGTATGCATTGTTGAAATTGCAATAATAAATCCAACGATGCCGAGCAGTTGAGGACCGACAATATGCCAGAAGCGATCACCAGTTACATCTGAGCGTCTTGATTCAATTACGTTAATTCCCTTATCAGACGTGTGAAGTAAATACTAACCTAGCCACGACAAACGAGGTTGCAGTTCCCAAGATCCACGGAGGTGCGCAGAGCAAGAGGCTCGTGGTCGAGCTATAACCCATTGTAGCAGATAGTGTCGGGAAGAAAATGGTGAATGAGTGCGAGCAAGTTATCAAATGAAGAGCAACACCAAGCCACCAGACCCTCCAATCCATAAGAGCCTCGACAAGACCAGAGAAGTCCTTTTCGGGCTGACCCTTGTGTTCAATGACAGTAATTTCTTCCTCCATCCGCTGTTTGGCCAGTATCTGCTCGTCAGGCAAAAGCCAGGCGCTTGGCGTTGAAGGAAGATCGGGCAATATCCAGATTGCGAACACTGCGACCACGATGGTGAAAGCACCTTCCACAAAAAAGAGCCACCTGCAGTAATAATTAACTTTCTGAAAGCACGCGCATTTTGGTTCTGACCTCCAAGCCGTAAAACCTAGTGTACCGTCTAGGCTTCGTAATATTCCCGATGCAATAAGAGAACCGAAAGCATGACTGACGGAGGTGCCACAAAAAAGAAGCGCTGTGCGCAGCCCTAGTTCATTTGTCTTATACCTAAAGAAATTTTAGTATAAGCTGTTGAGAGGCGTAGGGAAATGATACCATCGTGAAAGAAGGAATGCAGCTCCGGGAAGGAATGACGCCTCCACAAATCCAATAAAAAAGCGCAAAATAAGAGCGGCATGATATCTAGGACAGGGTTAATACTAGACAGCATTAAATCATCTAGATACCGACGTCTGTACTGCACCTTTTATGACCCTCGTTAGGTAACGTCAATCGAGTGAACGTTGTACGTACCCATGAACACGGTGATAGCAGCCCATACTATCACGCAGCTCGAGAGGTATAATGATGGCCTCTTCATGCGGTGTAAGATCATGTTGCTTTCGAATTATTAGATATGCTGCAGAATGATAAGGTGTCGGTACACACGAAGGGGTCTGCGTCAACAGATACCCAATATAAAAACTGCTGATAAGTGTGTTAAATCGATTCCCCGTCATGCCAAGGTCCTCCTCGAGACCATGGAGCCTCGCTGCACTTGGGATTGGGAGGTTAAGCCGCTTTACTCCAGATGTTTCTCAAGAGCCACTTACGCTACATTATTACGGTCCATCTACGCAAGGGTTTTAGGTGGTGGAAAGTGGCACCAGTTGCAATGACTCACGATATTCATGATGTAAACCAGAACTAAGAAGGCCATTCGAATGTCCAACTTACGGAGAAGCCTCTTCTCCACGATTGGTCTGTCAATGTCGTTTAAAGGAAGGGTTGGACCACCATCATTCCCTGTGCTGGAAGTGGCATCGTAGCGAGAGCTCCAGTCGACTGAATCAAGCAGGGGACGGACTGACATTTCTGTGGACGAGATAGATTCTTCCGAGATATAAGCTCGCAGTTTTGCGTTTCGGCAACCGAGTAATATCAGGCCCTATTATCCCGCGATTTGGAGTATCAAGTTCCCCTCTTCCGGCTCTATATTGTTCGGAGCCTAATCGCTTCCAAGATATGAGAATCTTTACTGATTCCTTTAATCCAGTGAGGACTACCGCCATCATCCTCTGATGTTCCTCATGTCCCTGTAATTGAATGGCTATTTAACAAGCTAGGCAAGGTTTCCTGTTGCCATGAGTGGTGAGCGTAAATCAGTGACGGAAACTTGAAGTCTGGCGCACTTATTATTAGATGGCACTATGTAAAATGCAGACACCTGACGGAACGTGCAGAAGGGCCGATCGTTTCCTTCTTCAAGGCCTACTTACTGCGAAACTGTGACCAAACGGCTTTCCGATGCTTTCAAGTTTCCAGAGTCCATGCCATTAATTGCACTCGGGTGATGCTGCATAGTTCCTCGAAAAGGCATTTGCAAGGGCGACCACCGTGACTAAGCATGATAAGTGTTCCTACTCGCGTCTTTCCACCTCAGTCTTTAAACCCACTTGCTCCTTTCTCTCGCAGTCTCCGACGTCTGCAATTACAGTTAATTACCCATACTTCGACAGAATTTGCTGAGTTGTCTTCAACAACCAGCTATATGCCATGGTTATTGGACACAAATCACCAACTTCACAACAAATCTTCTGCCTCATGCGTTTCTCGTTTTTTTTTCACTGAAAAGTCAATGATATGATCATGATATGGAGCTCTTGGCATCGTTGATTTATGACTAGCTTGACAACCCCTTTATGTACAGCGACAAGTTCACACTTCAGTCTCCCACAAGGTTAGCACTAGTACTGTGCGACCGTTTATCCAAACTGGTATTTTTTTAACCGAGGAAACTCTGCAACTTGGTCCACTCCCACTCCTCGTCGTCCCTTCCCATGACCTTGCGACTGAAAAGCTTTTTCAATGGGTGATGCCGGGTCGTATCAGGACTCATGAAGCTTTCAAATCATCTTCATCTCACACCGCCCTCCCATAACGTCAAGTTCGTTTGGAGCCTTACATAAGTGACAACCCCGTTCGTTGTACCACCACCACTCGCATTATGGTCAACTGGCAAGACCCACAAGTGATCGAGGACTGGTCCGCAGTTCTCATCAATGTCACCTTCATCATACTAGGATTATTCGCGTGCGTTTCTCCTACGTACGTACCTCCACTGAAGCTTACAGAGATCGATATATCGACAGATGGAGCTATATACATTCTTGCCAGATCGAAAGGGCTTTACTCCGTCGTCAACTTCCATTTCGATGGCAAATGGTGAGCAATGCGGATGTGTGGCATCATTCATGATCGAGTTTAACGTGCATATTTCTTTAGGTTTCTTATTTAACTGGTCGGACGTTTTTTCTCGTGACTGTTATAATATCGTCAGTGATCGCCTACAACATACTTCACACTCGTACTCACCCAAAGTTTGAGTGCCGTGACGAGCATTGCCATCCCGCCGTATACCGACTGTTATTGTAAGCACCAGAGTGACCATTGCGTTTCGGTTCCCTTTGATCACACTTCTCAAACATTGCAGACTTGTTGAAATTCCTGGTGGTAGGGTATTACGTTTGCCTGTCGTGTGACTTATTTTGATGCTTGTTTCCTTCTCTAGTTCTCGAATAATATTGTTGTGGCTTGCACATCCACGAACCTCGTGATTCGGACGTGAGTCTTTCTCCTGTTCTTGGTGGAAATTTTCACTCACGACACTCAAGATGGACCGTTTGGAAGACTAATTATTTTGTCTGTGCGTTCATGGCGCTCGCTACCTTTGGACATTGGTTCACTTTGATGCTCAGTACGCACCCCACATTCAGTATACGCGCCAACGGCCTGACCTGATCTCCTTGAAAAAACAGACTCAAAAGAAACACAAATCTCATCATCACTTCCATCTGTCGGATTATGCGGATTCGTAATTGTGAATCCTGCATATTCAGCTGCTACGACCGTGTACAGTGAGTCCCGTCTCGTCTCTCGTCTCAAAGCGCGGTACTTAACAATCATTGATATTTAGCTACGATATTCGACTTTGTACTCTTAAAACTAGCGATCTTCGGTCATTGGCGCTCCTCATCATTGTCGCTCTTCACGATCATCCGCACCCAAGACATCATCCTCTATTTGATCGTGTTACTCGCTAGTGTTGTTCCATCTGTGTGTTTTTTCTTTCTTTGTCGTGTTCGTGTTTGTGCTGAAGTATGCGTATGTCTAGATCTTTTCGTGGCTGAATTTTAATTGTGAGTGATACCCGAGGTAGTGTTGACCGATTGGCTGATGAGATCATGCAAGATATCATGAATGTATTTTTTGCTTGGCCTGGTACGTCCTTGTCAGGATTCGTCCTTTTTCTTTGGTGTGCTCACTGATTGGACTGTAGCAACTTGTGTCATGTACGACTCTTCTCCCCTCACTCACTCACTTATTCATACTTCTGCACAGGACGATAGCATCAAGCTATGTGGTGATTCCTGCATTCACCACACCCCCCACAATCCACCAGTAAGCCGGCCATCTATTCTATCCTGGCACGGTCTAACGCGGTGCTTGTCAGAACACCCGTGAGAGGTCCGCTAGATATTACCCCTACGACGGTGGAGAAGCCGAACGTGCGAATCGCGCCTTTGAACGAGTGAATTTGAATACGGCGATGCGATGTAGTTTTGTATCGCCCCAGTCTAGCCTTTGAACACGACTTTCTCATCACGGCAGCGGCAACCCAAAAACCAATACTGACATTCCACATAAATTAAAAGAAAGCCTAGGATGTATGTATGTAAATATATATGTAGCCAACCGTAACTGATGAGTGACGAGTTGAAGTGAGGTATTATAAATATTCGACCTCGGTCTTCTACAGTCGCTCGTTTCTCTCTCGCAGCCTCCAACATCTGCAATTACCCGTACTTTGACAGAAGTCACTGATTTATTCCCGATGGCCATGGTTATCGGGCACAAATCACCAACTTGGCAACAAGCCTTCTACCGGGTCGTATCAAGACATCAAACTTTTAAATCATGCTGATCCCTCCAGTACAGCTCACAGAGATCAATATAACAAAAGATGGAGCTATATACATTCCTGCCAGGTCGACAGTGCTCTTCGTTGTCAACTTCCATTACGATGGCAAATGGTGAGCATGGATGGTATCGTTTATGATCGAGCATTGCCATCCTGCCGCACAACGGTTGTTATTGTAAGCATCAGAGTAACTCCTGCGTTTCAGTTCCCTTTAAGCATGCTTCTCAAATATTGCAGACGTGTTGAAATTCCTGGCGGTAGAGCGTTTCGATCACCTGTGACTTATTTTGATGCCTGCCCTATTTTCCTGGCTTGTACATCTACGAACCTCGTGATTCGGACGTAAGTCTCCCTCCTCTTCCGTGGAGATTCTCACTCATACTATACTCAAGATGGACCATTTGGAAGACTTACTGTTTTGTTTGTGTTCATGGCGCTCGTTACCATAGGACATTTACTTTGATGTTCGGTAGTAGTACGCACCCCACATCCAGTATACACGCCAGTGACCTGACCTCCTTGAAAAACAGCCTCAAAACAAACATATTACCTGCCTCTTTCGAATAATGTGGCATCGCAATCATGAATCCCATATATTCAGCTACTACGACCGCGTAAAGTGAGTCCTGTCCCGTCTCGTCTCAAAGTGTGGTACTGTAGCTCTTCACGATCGTCTGTACGCAAGATATCATCCTCTACCTATCGTGTTACTCGCTAGTGTCGCTCCGTTTGTACGTTCTTTTCATTTCTTTGTTGTGCTTGTGCTTGTGCTGAAGCTAGGTCTTTTTGTGGCTGAACCTTGATTGTCACGGTGAGTGGTACCCGAGGTAGTGTTGATTGATTGGTTGATGGGGTGATAGAAGATATCATGAATGTATTTTTTGTTTGGCCTGGTATGTCCATGTCAAATTCATTCTTTTTCTTTGGTGTGCTCACTGATGGGCCTGTAGCGATGTGCGTCAAACGACTCCCCTCCTCGATCTCACTCATACTTCTGCGTAGGACGATAGCATCAAGCTATGCGGTAATTCCAACATTCACCGGGCCTCCCACAATCTACAGGTCAATCATCCATTATATTCTATCCTCGCACGGTCTAACGCGGTGCTTGTCAGAACTCCTATAAGATGTCCGCTAGAAGTTACCCCTACGACGGAGAAGTCGAACGTGGGAATCGAGCCTTTGACCGAGTGAATTTGAATACGACGATGTAGATGATTATGATTGTGTTGGATTCGCTTGGGTGGAATACTTACTGCGTTGCAAGTTTTGTACCAACCGGTTCTGGTCTTTGAACACGACGTTTTTATCACACCTGCGAGACCTGTCCCAAACAGCAATACCAGCATTCTACCTTCAAGTAAATTCAAAGGAAAGCCTGAGCAAATAGGATGTATGTATGTAAATATATATGTAGCCAACCGTAACTGATGAGTGACGAGTTGAAATGAGGTATGATATGATACATGCGTCGACGGAGCAATGCGCGTGCTATGCTGGGGATGAGATAGAACTTGGGGTCCGAGTTATAAATATGTGAAGGGTGATAGAACGAATGAGGCAGTGGGGAGGGAGGATGTACCTACCTTAGGGAATGAATGTCTGCTGTCTATAATAGAAGGAATAAACGAAAAAGGAGCGTCGTCGTAATCGAATCGAATAAGATGACAGGCACAGGAATCCAATATCCGATGTCCATGAGGGGGAAAGGAAAAAAGGAAAAGGCAAGATAGTCCTAGTCCAAGTGATGGGATATGACAGCCCTGAGAAGGATCGTGTGGGGGACGATCCGAGTCCGCCCCGCTCTACCCCCTAGCCGGGGAGATAAAAGCCGACTTACAGACAGCGTGAAGGGCTCTTTTGTCTCTGTCCATTCCCTTGTCCTAGTCCATCGCTCCCAGCTCGCAAGTGGGCGTATTCGCATCCTTCTTTCCTGCTCATTCCTACAGGCTGTGAAGACGATGAAGAGTCGGCGAGTGCTATGATAGGCATCGTGAATTTCTTCCTTGGTGCACCTACGGGCTTCATCGATCCATCCAACGACTTCATCTGTGTCGTTCCCAGCGAAGGAGCAGCAGATAGGTTTGATTCTGAGAATGATGTGCAGCGTGCGTGGAAATCTGATATCGAGCTCGACATTTGACTGTGCATATGTGGGAAATACGAATCCTTAACACAAGAACCATCCACGTCCGGATCGACGTCCAAGTTCAGAAGAAAGCCTTCTTCTGGATACTCGCGCGAATGGCCGTATTCAAGTGCGGGACTGGTATTTCCAGGAGACTCTGGTGGACTACTTGAGGCGAGGGATGCGGTTGTTAGAGAGGGAGTGGATAATTCGGTATCGGATGCGAAGAGGGAGCAGTCCGTATCTGGTTCTGGTTCTGAGAAGGGGTAGCCTTGGGTTGGGTTGGTTGGACTATAGGCGGTGGTGTTGTCCAAAAGAGGGATAAAAGCGAAACGTTTTGGGGGAGGGAGGTTGCTTTGTATTGGCGGGAGAGGAACGGGTGTCGTACGTTGTGGAGGGACGGGAGGTGGTGGGACTGCAATGTTGTGCGGTCTGAGTTCTGTTGGTTTATGGGATTGCCTTGGTGGAGACGCGAATAAGATGGAATTTGGGTGAAGGTCGAGTGCTGCATAGCCTGTTCTGGGTGGTGGCGAGGTTGGTGGTGCCGGTGAAGCTGATACTGTTGTCGGATTTAGTGGGAGAAGTGGAATTGGGACGTTGCGAAGAAAAACGCCAGAATAAGGCTTGGATGAAAGAGGGTCGTGGCTCTGTTGAGCGCGAGGTAGAGAACGTTGAATCATCTTGAGTTCGAGTACGTCCCTAGTCATAGAGGTCAGTATATAGAAGTCGATCAAAATCGTGTGACTGACTCGTATGATAGGCGTTGTGCGATTTCCATAGGTGTTCGATCCCATTCATCAGCCTGAAAGACTTGTTCAGTTCCTTCCTCGCAAAATGCCACATGTTTCTTGCAAGTGCCTTCGTCTGTGTCAGAGTCTAGAGTGCATGGAGTAGTAGAGCCAGAATGAGAAGGAGACTTTAAACAGGACTTCATTCGAGGTAGAGAGGGTCTACAAGTTGACGGATCGTCGCAATTTTGTAATGGCTCGTCAACGTCGCTCATTGTAAAATATTTGAACTTTGGTGAAGAGCTAGACTTTCTTCTTTGAAAGGCTATCGGGCACGCACGGAAACGGATGATCCCGTGATCTGATCCGAGCAGAGGCCAGCCACTTACCGCATGGCCTACTGCCAGCTCACTACTAACTCTTTCTGTGCTTTTGCCATTGGTTTCTATTTCAGAATCTACCGTCCATTGAGTAGCCCACTCTCACACACCCACGACCGAAACAAGACCTTCTCACTAAAAGTTTCATTCCACTTTATTCACTCAAAAATAGAATAAGGCCATGGCTTCCTAATACCTGCGTGGCTTTTGCCATCCGTAGGATATAGGAATCGCACTTTTCGGTGCCGCTTTATCGGCCTATTAAGTGCGGGTCATGGTACTTGTAACGCCTAGTCCAGGCGCCTCCCCTTGCTATCCATTCTTGGACAACACAGCTTGCAAACCGCCCATAATTTACTGTGGATCCCAAACACATCGTGTACGGCTCAGCTTGGACCCACCCATGATCATATTTCTGTTTCCGATTCACTCGGTCGTCCGTGGCAAAGCCAGCGAGGATCCCACACACACCGCACCTCACAGCATCTACCGGGGTGGCGTTTCATAATTCTATAATGGTGGCGTCTCATACTTTTACCAGTGTTTGACCTCATTTGCTTGTCTTTGTGGATTTACTCATACGTTCCGTAAGTAGCTCGCTCGTATACGCATCATCCGCTACATTAACCATACTTTCCCGATAAAAAAACTAGGGAAACCCCTGTTCATTATCAACACAATGGAACGTCAATGACAGACCCTGACGCAACACTAATATGAAGAATGCAGAACTATTAATATTTCGAAGCTCGAATGCAGCACGCAGCAACAGCGATATGAACCGTCTGTACGTCAACGCATACCTATCACCGGTACTTACAATAGTGCAGGAACAGCTGAGTAAGTCCGCTTACTCGGATGTACACGCTGGCGTTTATATCAAGCAGCTTCCATTTCATATCTAGGTCAGAAGTCGTTCGTGTCCTTCCTGAGCGTGGCGCGGCATGCTGCAGCTGGGATTTGTCCCATTTATGGAGGGGCCGTTATGCAACGACAACGACGACGATAGCTGCTAATAATACGGCGGCCATGGCTCCCCGACTACCAACTGGGAAACTCACCAAGATATCAATCACCTTTTCCAGAGTCGGATTGAACCCCGAATTCAACGCCGACGCTGACGAGCACGTATAACCGACACCCGGTCGTTGATCAGGAAATCACTTGGCAGGGCTGGAAGGATATCATCCGGATCTATCGTACCCCGCATCTATAGTCAAAGAGCAGAGTCTGGACGTCATACTTATACCAGATATTCTTCCCCTGATCGGACTTGGATACCCCCAGGTTTGAGACCTCAGATGTGATGCGAAAGAAGGTGAACGACCGCGTGCTAGGGGTGAATAGAAAAACCAAGTAACAGCGCAGCACATATTATTCCCAGCTGAGTAACTTAGTATCCGCTTACTGATGTAGACGTTGGTGATTTAACAGAAGCAGTATCGGTAATAAATGATTCATATCCAAGTCGGAACTTCCAAGTGGGTCTCGTCTAAACTTGAACATGGGACACCGAAACCTATCCTATTTCCAGAGGGTCGCCATGCAACAGCTAACGGCTAATAATATTATGATTATCGATTACCCGCTATACGTCCAGCGAGGTGACCAAGGTCAGGATCTTGGATCGAGGGGCCCGGACTTGGGATGCTCCGCATATCAATCGTTGATCAGGAAATCCAAGTCACTTGGCAGGGCGGGAAGGAGATCGTCCAGATCTATCATACCCCGCACATCTACAGAGTGGAGTCTGGACGTCATACTTAGCATCTGGTGTGCTTCTCAAATCCCCAGATTAGAAACACGTCAGGTATTGATGGGAGGAAATATGGGGGATCTCGTGGATGGTTGGTGTGGAGCAAGTCTTATGACCTACTGGCTGCAACGGTCAGCTGATACCGTGGTTCTCAAGCACCCTCCATACGATCCCGGGACTCGGAGGAGACTTTTGTTTGTTAGCCGTGAATAATTGGATCATGATGCACCGAAGAGTCTGTCGTGAATTTTCTTTTCCTTTTCCGACGTGTATGTGAACCTTAAAATGTTTCAAACCTCGTCTATCATCCTTTCTTCTGTGGACCGTCGTTCTTTCGTTCAAAACAAGTTCGCGATTTCAAAGCTGACATGTTTGCTTATCCTATGTATGCCGTCTCTTGAATTCGAGTGTTCCAGTCAACATGATAGACATTCCATGTGGACTAGAACACTCGAGCTCAAGGGTACTAGTACTGGTATATCTGATTAAAAAATCGCGATGAGGCTTGCCACTGGGGCTCAATAATATTTGTTTGGTATTAGAGACAAACTCCGTCCTCTCCCCTAAGGACGTCGATGAGTCGATCATTGAGGTGCGTTCTATCAAGTATCTACTATGTGCCATTCGATCCTGATTCTTTTCAGCATCTAAGTCATTGCCATCGTGCCTTACTGCAGGGAACGCCGTCCAATAATGTATCGCATCAGTCTCGGGACGTCATATATCCGGCATACTTCACCAGAGATGTCAATGCGGAGAAACAGCATGCAGCGACGATAAGAACTGGTATGACATCGCATAGTATAAACAGCTGCAGCTGGGTAAGTGACCGCTTACTCGATGCAGACGTCGACGTTTCAACGACTGCATTGATGATAATGATGATTCTTATACAGGACCGTGATACTAGAACCTATTCCTAGAGGGTCGCCGTCATGAAACAACAGCGCTAGTAGTCATCGACCCCCACCATGCTCCCATGAATTTGATTACTGACTCTGAAACTTACCAATGTCACATCTCGGATTGAGAAGTCTTGGCTAGTTTCAAGGCAGGGCAGGAAGGATGTCGTCCTGACTCGGCTCTGTCGTACCCTGCAGGTCTACAGAGCGGAGTCTGAACGTCATACTTCTCGAATCCATGATTGGGTACTCCAGATTGATGCGAACGACCCTCTTAAATAAATGCAGTGTAATTAGTAGTAAGAGTTGCAGAGTAGCTACCTGTGTAGTAGCCCATAATTATAATATTGACAGCTGAGTTATTACAAGTGTCGTTTGAAAGGTTGTAACACCAAAGTCAAGAGGTGACTATATCATTTGACGTCTGTCACGTATGTATCTGACGGGGTGCCGAACTCCTACAGACGTTACTAAACGTATTTCTCTCTTGATGTCACGGAAGGCCCGGCGAATAAACAGCTCAGGCTTCACAATTTCGTCTGGCTCCTTGAAAGTGGCATCGAGATCTAAGACAGAGAACAATTCATCACTTATTTTAAGTGGATTGATATCCACAGGGAACAATCCTGGACTTTTCTTGCTTGTTGGTTCGGTTTGGGAGAAACTAAAGATCCCAGGTGATATATTTGACGGATATCGTCCAGGGAGATGTTCTAAGGTATTCTGCCCCCGCCCACTGCTGCTGAAAGCGGGCACAGGGGTGACAGTAAAGTACAGGGTTCCAATCAGATTTTCAAAGATGTTGTTGGCTTCATGGCGACGGGGAATACTTTTGTGTTTCATCTTGAGTTCGAGTCCTATACTTGCCAACTTCATAATCAAATATTATGGCCACATGGATGCTACTCACCTTGTTTGTGAACAGCGTACGCTGCCAGACTTCGAAAGTCGAATAACCACTCCCCCATAATCATGCCAGGTTTTGAGGGTTTCTCTTTTGAAGTTGAAAGCAGAACTCGAAGTCGACAGCGTTCATCTGCTTCGGCAAGGCTGAAAATAAAAGGCTTAGACATGGTGCTTATGGGGTCTATCGTGACGTACATCCTCATATTATCAAATCCCACTCGCGAACGATCGATATGTGTAATCTGTTGAATAAAAGATACTCTGCGTAGTTGTTTTGGATCAACTTTCTGCCTATTATGGGGGAATGACTCTCGGAAACGATCGATATCTTCACCAGAGAATAGTAGATTCAAAGATAGATCTTGACGTAGGTGAACGACTGCCGTTCAGACATTCACTTTAGGCGGGCGTACCTGCCAGATAAAATGCGCTTAAATCGGAATTCAATAACCATTCACTACACTGGAACCCAATCAGCCACCGATACTAAGCCCAAATCGAGATAAAAGCTTACATCCGTCAATGTGCCTACAGCTCCTAGATCCACCTCGTTGAAAAGCTGTCCTTGAGATGGTCCTGGATTTGCCAGTGAAGGCTGCAGTTCGGACACGGGAAATCTGTACGCACCATCAGAAGCCGGACCACACTTGTGGGCTAGCACATCAGATCTAGGATCTATAGGTTTCCCGGATAAATCTGCAAGTGCCGCTACGATGTAGTAAACCTGGAAGGGAAACAGGCTGATGGGATCAAAATAAATGATGATCATTTGTTCTGCAGTCGCAAGCGACCTCTTTATCAGTGTAAAATCACGGTGTAGCATATTCGGGGCCCATCCCTAGCATTTCATAATGAGATGAAATGCCCGTTTTAAACAGATACAATAACTCACGACAATCACTGCACGGGCTTTTCGTAAAGTTGTTGGAGCTTCACTGAGCTCTCCCAGGAGACATAAGGCCTCAATCCAATGCAGGGTGTGGATAGAGAGAAATTTATCTAATGCGGAGACAAGTATGTCATCAACTTTTCCATGAGACAGATGGTGCGCCCAGTTACGACAAGCATATTGCATGCTTTCAGGAAGCATGGCGTCTCGTTTAC
>Ga0310811_10005658_pt1 | contig 15867 bp, 16 predicted proteins | sample YCmetagenome_FD_207642 | JGI IMG/M metagenome (GOLD analysis project Ga0310811, IMG submission 207642) | Soil microbial communities from experimental microcosm in Duke University, North Carolina, United States - YC | ecosystem: Engineered > Artificial ecosystem > Soil microcosm > Unclassified ...
GGGAAAGAAAAGGGCATAACAGGCTTCCAGGTCATTATAATGGACCTCGAACAACCGGCAGGCCTCTTCGGGAGGGGCCATATAGGCCGCCCTTCTGGAAAGGCCGGTAAAACTGTTAAAGATGCCTTCCCGGGTGCGGTAGTTATAGAGCCAGTTTTGCGATCGCATATAAGGCCACATCCGGGCAAACCTTTCCGGGAAAAAAGGTTGAAAAGGGGCCAGTTGCGCATATGTTCTTTCCGCAAAGGCGCCAAGCCCGCCTCCGGGAAATTCCCCGGCATCGTTGGCCAGGAAATGATCGTATACGACGTCCGTCAGGGCTCCCGCATAGAGCCCATAGGCTTCTCTGAAAAAGGACTTTGCCTGCCGGGTGACGGGATGTTGGTCTGTAAAGGTATCGATGGCCCTGTGAAGAGAGATGCCATTTTGAATGGCTTTCGGATAATCCAGCTTCTTTTTTCCTTTTATGAAATCACTGATCAGATTACCCACTGCTATTTCCGGTATACCAAAAGACAGGTATGCATGCGCTAAATAATTCACTATTACAATTTAACGATCTTTTGGAGGATTTTAAACTTTCATTAAGAAATCGGATCTCATGCTTGCTGGCAGTGGGTTTCAGAAGAATAAAAAAAATGGCTACTATCTGCTGGAACGGGTTTGATCACAATTACATAATATGATGAACCGTTGGTCAATATTGGCTTGCAGGGTGGGTGTAACATAAATAGTTTTGCTGCGTCTAAGGTTAAAAGCTCTTTATAAACGACGAAAGGATCCGCAAAAAAAATTTTTCAGAAGCTGCAACATCGGAAAGAAACCCGCGTCTTATATATAGAGCTACAAAATGAGAGCTACAACGGGCCGCCTGTAACGTTAACACACAAGAGACAATTCGAAACAACTGTAAAAAATTTATAAAACAAAAAAAATGAAAAAGGTTATTTTATCCCTTGCTACCGTGCTTATGATAGGGATCAGCGCATTTGCATCAAAGAATGATGAAGTAAATCAACTGGCCGTCAACAATTTTAATAGGGAATTTGTAAGCGCCAGGAACATTGTGTGGGAGCAGAAACAGGATTATCTGAAGGTTACCTTCACGCTGAATGAACAGGTACTGTTTGCTTATTACAACAATAACGGAGACCTGCAGGCTATTGTCCGCAATATCGTGTCCTCGCAGCTTCCCATCAACCTGCTGACGGATGTGAAAAAAGATTACAGCGGATTCTGGATCTCTGATTTATTTGAAATAGCATCAGATGATCAGACGACCTATTATGTCACCCTGGAAAATGCAGACAAAAAGATCGTGCTGAGATCCAATGGGGCGGATAGCTGGGACGTATATGCAAAAACGAAAAAGAACATGGAATAATAAGGATCTCTTACCTTGAGTTAAAGTTGGATCAAGGGTCCGGTCTTCTGGCCGGACCCTTCTTATTTGCAGCTGCCAAAAAAGATATATTTTTGCGGCTTATAGAACTAAAAAACAAAAGCAACTATGAACAAAGGTCCCGTCTCGTCATTCATCCAGCATCATTACAGGCATTTTAACGCTGCTGCCCTGATGGATGCCGCAAAAGGTTATGAGCAGCACTTGCTGGAAGGGGGTAAAATGATGGTGACCCTGGCCGGAGCGATGAGCACGGCAGAGCTGGGTATTTCCCTGGCTGAAATGATCCGGCAGGATAAGATACAGATCATCAGCTGCACCGGCGCCAACCTGGAAGAAGATGTGATGAACCTGGTGGCGCATAGTCATTACAAGAGAGTCCCGAATTACCGGGATCTGACGCCACAGGAAGAATGGAATTTATTGGAGAATCATTATAACCGTGTTACGGATACCTGCATTCCTGAAGAAGAGGCTTTCCGCCGCCTGCAGAAACACCTGGTTAAAGCCTGGAGGGAAGCGGAATCCAACGGCGAGCGTTATTTCCCCCACGAGTTCTTATATAAAGTAGTACTCAGCGGTGACCTGGAACAATACTATGAAATTGATCCGAAGGACAGCTGGATCGTTGCTGCCGCACAAAAGAACATCCCTATCGTAGTACCGGGATGGGAAGACAGCACTACCGGTAATATCTTCGCCAGTTATGTCATTAAGAATGAGTTAAAAGCCTCCACCGTTAAGAATGGGATCGAATACATGGTCTGGCTGGCAGACTGGTACCGGCAAAATTCCGCCGGGAAAGGGGTCGGATTTTTCCAGATCGGAGGGGGTATTGCCGGTGACTTCCCCATCTGTGTCGTACCGATGATGTACCAGGACCTGGAATGGCATGACGTCCCTTTCTGGAGCTATTTCTGCCAGATCTCCGACTCTACCACCTCTTACGGGTCTTATTCCGGCGCCGTCCCCAATGAAAAGATCACCTGGGGTAAGCTCGATATCCATACACCGAAATTTATTGTTGAAAGTGACGCCACCATTGTAGCACCGCTGATCTTTGCCTGGGTGCTGGGTTGGTAAATACCGTAATATTATGAATACGAATTCTGAAGAACTGTACCTGGAGGCGGAAGCCGATATTAAGAACAACAATTACGCAGAAGCTTTTAAGAAGTACGAAAGTATTTTATACGAGGAGCCGGACAGCGCACCGGCCCATAATTCGTTAGGATGGCTCTATAAGACCCAATTCGACGACTATGCGAAAGCGGAGAATCATTTCCTGACCGCCATCCGGTGCGACCCCTCCTATCCGCATTCTTATTTCCATATTGCCGCCCTGCTGATGGACATGGAACGCTTCGACGAATTAAGCCTTCACCTGGAAAGGTGTCTGCGTATCCGTACGATCGACAAGTCCTGGGTCTATGGCCGTTATGCCCTGGCAGAAGAGCTGAAGTTGAATTTTGAGAAAGCCATCCATTATTTTGAGCAAGCGATCTTAGCCAGTCAGAATGACGAAAAGATAAAGGACTACCGGCAGGACATCGAAAGGTGCGAGATGAAAAGGGAGATAGCGAAGAAACACGCTCAGTAAAGTTCACTATAAATTAGAAGATAAATTAGAAGCCCCGGGCATTCTGCCCGGGGCTTCTAATTTAGTTAGCTCCACTCTTCCTTATCTTTCTTTTCCTGATCTTTCATGACCCTTACGGAAATACGAATACTCAGTTCGTACAAAAGGATCAGTGGCAGCGCAACAATCGTCTGACTCATCCAGTCCGGGGACGGGGTAATAACGGCTGCCACGAAAAGAATGGCGACATAAGCATATTTCCGGTAAGTACGGAGGAAATTGGGTGTGATCAGGCCGATCCGGGTGAGTACATAACTCACCAGGGGCAGCTGAAAGGCCAATCCTGAGCCTATAATGATGTCTACGAGGTTCTCGATATAATCGTCCAGGGTCGGGACGGTCTGGATCTGTCCGGGCACGCCCAGGGTATAGTTGGCCAGGAAACTGAAGGTAAAGGGCGCTAAGAGGAAATACCCGAAAGCGACCCCCAGCAAAAAGAAACCGGTTACCCAGAATATGGCTCCCCGGCTGCTTTTCAGCTCCTTAGGGGAAAGGGCGGGCTTGATAAAACGCCACAATTCCCAAAATACATAAGGAAAGGCTACGATAAACCCCCCGATGACGGCAATATTGATGCTGGAAATGAATTGTGAGCTGAACTGGGTGGTCTGCAACTTCAGGCCGGAAACAGATTGCAGGCATAAGGCATCTCCCATGTGCAGCTTCCGGCCCAGGGCGCACAAACCGGTATAGCTGATGAAGTCAGGGCGGATAGGCCCGCTGATGACCTTTTCAAAGATCCAGTTGATCTTGATAAAGATGAGAATGGCTACTATTACTATAGCAAAGGCCGATCGGACGATGTGCCAGCGCAACGCCTCCAGGTGGTCCACAAAAGACATTTCTTCCTCGCCCAGGTTCCTGTTGAACAGATTTAAAGCCATAAGTTCTAAAATACTTATTTATAGCCATTTGTAGCCCAAAGCCAACGACCTGATACTACATTGACGCCCGCGAAGTTAATTTGAAAATGCCAACCCCGGCACGGGTATATAAAAAAAAACAAGCACTCCATGACAGAGTGCATTGTTTACTCCTAACTGACCTATGAAAAACATTCCCTCCGATGGACAAAAGGGGGGATAATAAGTTTAGTAGAAAGGCCGTCAGTTAGATAAGGCGCCTTCCCCTTACGAGAACAAATTTGAACAAAAAGAACAGGACAGAAAAGAAATCGGGGGTGTTTAACCACGGGTTAACATTGGTTAAATTAGGCGCCTTGAAGAGCCATTTTCAGGGAGGAAATTGCCTATTTGAGGACTTTAAGCCGGACCATCTCTATTCGGGTATCGCTTACATTGAGTATCTCGAATTCGTAGTCCCCGATGATGATGCGGTCTTTTAAATGAGGGATGGTCTCATGCTGATTGATGATATAACCCGACAAGGTCTCTGAGTCGTTTTCAGGAAGGTCCAGCCCGTATTTTTCATTGAGATAATCCAGTTCCAGCCGACCGGAAAAAATAAACTCATCATTCGACAACTTCTTTTCCTCGAATTCTTCCGTATCGTATTCATCCCTGATCTCGCCAAAGATTTCTTCCAGCAGGTCTTCCATGGTGACGATACCGGCAGTGCCGCCGAACTCATCCACCACCCAGGCAATACTCTTCCTCTCCCGGCTGAACTTGTTGATCAGGTCGGTAGCGCTCATACTTTCAGGCACAGCAGGAATGGACAATAAGATCGATTTGATAAGCGGCGGCTTTTTGAAAAGATCGAGTTGATGTATATACCCGGATACGTGGTCCAGATTGCCATCGAATACGATGAGCTTACTTAGCCGGGTTGCGACGAACTTTTTCCTGACCTCTTCGATAGGCGTATTCAGGTCGACGCCTTCGATCTCTTTTCTGGGAACCAGGCATTCCCTTACCTTGACCTTAGGCAGGGCCAGCGCCGCTTCAAAGAGGCTTTTATTGAGGTCCTTGGAGTCTTCTACGGTATCCCGGGTCTGTTGCATAAAATGATCCAGGTCCGTAGCGGAGAAAGTGCCCTTTCTGTCATCCATCCGTACATTGAAGACATATTTCAGGATCCACTGGGCGATGCCGGCGAAAAAACTGGCGATGGGATAAAAGAACCGTTGGAGGAAATCCATGGTGCCGGCAAAAAAGCCTAACATAGAATCGCTTTTAGCCCGGAATAAAGCCTTGGGAATAAATTCTCCGAATAAAAGGATAAATCCGGAAGCCACCAGGGTCTCTACAAAAAGACGGATGGCGTTAACATAACTGCCGGGCATATGGATCTTGGTGATCAGCAGGTTCCAGAGTGGCAGAAAAGTCTCTCCCACCATCAGGCCAAAGATCACCAGGAAAATATTGAAGCCTACCAGGGTGGTACCCATGAAGGGGGCCGGGTGCTCCATAAAGTTTGAGAGGATAACAGCACTGCTGAGCCCTTGTTTCTTCTTCAGCTCGATAGCCAGTTTGTTGGCTTTTAAAAAGGCCACTTCGATTCCCGCAAAGAAGGCGATCATCAGCCACGCTACAACAATCCAGATAAGGGTATTGGTATTGATCATACTGAGTACTAATCTAAGTCAAATCCTTGAAAAAGAGGAATTTTATAGCCCCAAAAAGCTTTTAATGGCCTCATCTGCTTCCTGACAAGCCTGGTCCAGCTCACTATTCAAAATGACCCTGTCGAAATGATGTTTGAAGGACATCTCGTAAGAGGCTTTATTGACACGATCCCGGAGACTTTCGGCCGTTTCCGTACCCCTCATCTCCAGGCGGCGTCTCAGCTCTTCCACGGAAGGAGGCTCGATAAAAATAGAAAGGGTGGAGTGGGGATATTGTTCCTGTAAATGGATGGCTCCCTTTACCTCGATGTCCAGCAGAGGGGTCTTCCCGGCATGCCAGATACGTTCCAGCTCTTCTTTCAGGGTACCGTAATATTTCCCTTCATAGACCATCTCCCATTCCGCAAATTCATTCTGCTGGATCTTTTGCTTGAACTCGTCCAGGCTTAAAAAATAATAGTCTACCCCATTCTTTTCATGGCTTCTGGGAGACCGGGTAGCAGCTGAAATAGAAAAGGTCAGCTGGGGATATTTCGCCAGCAGGTACCGGGTAATGGACGTTTTTCCCGCCCCGGAGGGGGCTGTTATAATGATGATCTTCGGATCCGTGCTCATATTCTGTTGATTTGAGCTCCCAACCTGCGCAGCCTTTCATCGATATGCTGGTACCCCCGGTCGATCTGCTCGATATTCTGAATAATGCTCCTACCTTCTGCGCTCAGGGCGGCGATCAGCAGGGCCACGCCGGCTCTTATGTCAGGGCTGCTCATCGTAATGCCTCTCAGCTTCTGCTCCCGGGCCATTCCGATAACGGCCGCCCGGTGAGGGTCGCATAAGATGATCTGCGCGCCCATGTCTATCAGCTTATCTACGAAAAAAAGCCGGCTTTCAAACATTTTTTGATGGATCAGCACGGAGCCCCGGGCCTGGGTGGCAACGACAAGGACAATGCTGAGGAGGTCCGGAGTGAAGCCGGGCCAGGGATGGTCATAAATAGTCAACACCGATCCATCCAGGAAGTTCTGGATCTCATAGACATCTTGTTCAGGTACATAAATATCATCCCCCCGGAATTCCAGCCGGATACCCAGCTGCCGGAATTTATCCGGGATGACCCCCAGATTCTCAATGCTGGTATTTTTAATGGTGATCTCGCTCTGGGTCATGGCTGCCAGTCCGATAAAGGACCCGATCTCGATCATATCCGGCAGCATGCGATGCTCCGTACCCCTCAGATAGTCTACCCCTTCAATATGAAGAAGGTTGCCGCCTATGCCGTCGATACGGGCGCCCATCCGGGTCAGCATTTTACATAGCTGTTGAATATAGGGTTCGCAGGCGGCATTATAAATGGTCGTGGTCCCTTCGGCCATGACGGCCGCCATGACGATATTCGCCGTACCGGTGACAGAAGGCTCGTCCAGCAGGAGATAACATCCTTTTAGCCGTGGCGCCTCCAGGTGGAAAAGACCTTCTTCCGGGTGATAATTGAACTGTACCCCCAGCTTCTCAAAACCGATGATATGGGTGTCCAGCCGGCGCCGGCCGATCTTATCGCCGCCAGGTTTGGAAATAAACGCCTTACGGTAACGGGCAAGCATAGGTCCTGCCAGCATTACCGAACCCCTCAGTTTGCCGCTCTTACTGCGATAGGCCTCACTTCGCAAATAGTTGATATCGACGTCGTCCGCCTGGAAGCTACAGGTGTCCCGGGACAGCCGTTCGGTCTTCACTCCCATCTCCCCCAATAGTTCGATCAGGAGATTGACATCCAGTATATCGGGTATATTGGTGATGGTCACTTTCTCCGGGGTGAGCAATACGGCGCTGATGATCTGTAAGGCTTCATTTTTGGCTCCCTGCGGAACGATCTCTCCTTTCAGCCTTTGGCCTCCAATGACTTCAAATGAATGCACAACGTTGTTTTTTATGGAATAAAAAAAGCTATATCGACAGGATAGCCCCGTTAATATAGCTTTAAAATAAATAAATGAATATCAGAATCTTTTCTTTTTGAATTTACCGCCGCCGCGATCATTATTCCGGTCATTCCTGTCATTTCGGTCATTCCGGTTGCTGCCGCCGCCCCTTTGCTGGAACTTCTGATTACGTTTGTTGCGGTAGTCGCCATATCCTCCCCGCTCTCTTTCCCTGTTCTCGTTGGGACGGAAACTCTTTACATAAGGCGTATTGGTAAACTCCAACTGTCCATTGGTGAGGTTGGTCAGTTCGCTCTGGATAGCGTCATCATGTACTGTTTCCTTATGCCAGTTGTTATAAGCCAGCTTCATGTAATAAGCAACCGCGTTGGCAAAACCATTTCGCTTGTCCGGGTTTTCCTCTGCCAGGGCTTTATTGATGACGATCTCCAGGTTCTTACCCAGATGGGAGAATCTTGGATAACGTTTGGGATAGGGGAGAGGCTTGGGCCTGGCCCTTAAGGTTTCCCGGGTGGGAATCGGATAAGGGGAGGCTACCTCCAGTTTAAAGTCGGAGATCAGAAAAAGGTGATCCCATAATTTATGTCGGAAATCTTCCACGTTTTTAAGATGCGGGTTGAGAAAGCCCATCAGCTCGATGACAGCATGTGCATTCCGCTGGCGCTTTTCTTTATCCTCCAGGGTCAACAGGTATTCGATCATCTTTTGGATGTGTCGACCGTACTCACGCATAATCAGATGATTCCGCGTTGTATTGTATTCCATGTTATCTACGTTCATAGTAAGGACAAATCTACAGGAAAAATCCTAATGGACAAAGAAACGTCCGGCCGTTCGCCAAGAGAACATATCGCCAAAAAAAGAAAAGCCCCCCTTAAATGAAGGCTTTTCGCAGGATGGATTTATTGGTCTTTCACAGGTTTGTCTTGGGGGCTAGTTTATGAGCACCTTGCTCACATAATTCTGATTATGAGTAAGATCTTTGGTTCTCAGGAAGTACAATCCCCTGGCAGGCTGGGGATTCAGGTCCAGTCTTAACTGGTTGGCCCCTGTCAGGGTAACCGACTTCTGCTGGACCACCTGTCCGGCCGTATTGATCAGCTCCAGGAGATAATGTCCCGTTTGATTGCTGGTGAACTGGAATACCAGACTATTGGTGGCCGGGTTGGGATAGGTTTGGAAACTGACGGACCCGTCTCCCGATCCGCCCGGATTAATGACCAGGATGGTCGAATAACTGACCTTGCCGGTGGCATCGGTCACTTTGATGCGGAAATAGAGTTTGCCCACATTAGCCTGATCAGTGTTGTATTGATATTGGTGTTTTGTAGTAGCACCTGCTGCAGCAGGTTCACTTTCTTCTTGTCCGGCGCTGCTGAACTGTTTGCCGTCTGTGCTGACCTGGATTTCATAGTTATTGTTATTTTGTTCATTGTTGGTTAACCATTGTAATAAGATCGTACTGCCGTTCTGGACGGCCGTAAAATTGGTGATGTCCGTAGACAGCGCCACGGGCGGACAGGTGTAATAGGTGATGACAAACGTCGCCCAATATTTTGTATCGACATTATAAGTGAAGCTGGTGCCGGCATACGATGTTTGGCCACCGCCAAAAATGAGCGTATCACTCACCGTGCCGGTGCCGATATAGGGGGTCACATTACTTGGAGTGATAAGCGTAACCTTTTTATTGACCAGCGTGTCCGGTCCGAGCAAATACGTATCTGTAGGACTGCCGGCCGCACCAAAATTATAAGGGCCATAGTCCATGGATCCTTTTTGCAGGGAACTAATAGAAGGAGGGCCGGTGAGCGTGCCACTGGCGGTTATCGTAAAACTTGCATTGGGTATGGGACCGGATGCCGTGTTCCGGACCGCGGTGGAAGATACAATGGTCAGCGTGTCCTGTATAGTCATACAGGTTAACTGCTGAAGCGGCGTGTTCGTAAATTTATTAAATGTGATAAGAGTAGAAGGGGCTGTCGAAGGATCCACCTGGACGGTCTGGGTGACAATAGTGCCCCCTGCACAGGCACATTGAGCGATGGAAATCCGGGGCGAGAGGATAGCTGCTATATATATACATACGGCAAAGCCTATTGGGTACACACGTTTCATAAGCACGGATTTTAAATGAGTATTCGGATTAATTATAACAAAATTAAATAAGTGCAAGAATGGGGCCAAAGCATTTATACTCAATTACACGACATGGTAAAAACCACATCCGGTCTAGGGGTTATTCCGTATGATAAATACATAATAAATTGATTTACAAATATTTAAGGAGCATTTTTTTAGCGAAGGACGCCGGATTACCTTTGTATCATGCTTATCTTGCTAGATTGCAGACCCTTACAACAGGATCCGGGTAGTGAAAAAAGCCGCTTTATCATATCCTGCGTAAAACTCCTTTCCGGAGAGCAGGGTTTCGAATGGCTGCTTTTAGCTGACGGGGCTTTTGCGACCGGTTGGTTACCGGCCGGTCCGGGGTTTCGTTTACTCACGAGGAGATCTTTCTCCGGAAAAGGGGGATGGAAATGGTGGTATGACTGGCGGATTCCTTTAACCGCAAAGAGATATAAGCCGGACCTGGTCATCACTACGGCTGGTTTAACCGCTGGGCGAATGCAGGTGTCCCAGGGCGTTTGGATGCCGGAAAGAGCTGACGGGAAAGGGCGGGTAAAAAAAGGGTATTCGGGGTTCTATCGAAAAAGACTGGCCGCAAGCCTGCAGCAGGCCCGGGTGATCTTTTCTTTTTCGGAGCAGGAAAAAGAATACCTTATCAGCCAGGCTGCCGGCGCACCCGTCGCGGATAAGATCCTCGTAGTACCCCCCGCTGCCGGTGAACACTTCCCCCCGGGCCCGGAAGAAAAAGAGACCCTAAAAGAAACGTATGCAGAAGGGAAGGAATATTTCTTCGCGGCCGCCGGTGGCGCCACACAGGAAGAAATCGTGGAGCTGCTGAAGGCTTTTTCCCTGTTTAAAAAAAGACAGCGGTCCAATATGCAGCTCGTTTTGACGGGTAAAGACCCAACGTCGGACAAGGACCTGGGTGAGTTGCTGGCAACCTACAAATACCGGGGAGATGTCCACTGGGCCGGCCCTCTTTCGGAAGAGGATGGGTTCCGGCTGGCCGGAGCCGCCTACGCCCTTGTATTTCCCTTTGGCAGGGATACGCTGGGTACCGGCATCCTGGATGCCTGGAATGCCGGGGTGCCGGTCATCACAACAGACAGGACCTGCCTTCCGGACACAGCGGATACGGTCCTGTATGCCCGGCCGGGTGACCCGGCCGCATTGGCCGGTCAGTTGATGTTGATATATAAGGACGAAAGCCTGCGTAACAGGCTTATCACTAATGGTACGCAACAGGGCCAGTCTTTCAGCCTGCATCATTCCGCCGGTTTGGTCCGGGCCGGGATAAGAGGGCAAGGTTCGACTTCCAAAATCTCCAAATCAGCAATAAAAAACTAACTTGCGGGTTGCTAAATTTTTTCTATGCGAAGATCTTCTATAAATATCGAAGTAGTACTGGACGCGGACCGGGTCCCCGAACAGATCAGTTGGAATGCGACGGATACGACGGCCGAAGCCGCCCGCAAAGCCAAGGCCATGATGCTGGCCTTTTGGGATGGGGCAGAAAAAACGGCCATGCGTATCGACCTCTGGACAAAAGATATGATGGTGGATGAAATGGCCGATTTTTTTTACCAGACTTTCATGACCATGGCCGAAACCTATCAGCGTGCAACCCAGGACCAGGCGCTCACCAGCGAAATGAAACAGTTTGCTAAGGATTTTTATAGTAAATTCCGGGAACAGCAGTTGAAAGCAAATAAAGTATAAACGCTAAATTAATGTTGGCATGAGTTTAGAACAAAAAGTAATGGCTGACCTGAAGGCAGCCATGCTGGCAAAAAATGAAGGCGCCTTGCGTGGCCTGCGCGCCATCAAAGCCGCCATCATCATCGCAAAGACGGCGGAAGGGTCAAAAGGGGAATTGAAAGAAGAGGATGAGGTCAAGCTGCTTACGAAGCTTATCAAACAACGTAAGGACTCTCTGGAGATCTATCAACAGCAGCAGCGGGCCGACCTGGCTCAAAAAGAGGTGGAAGAAATAGGGGTGATTGAAAAATTTCTGCCCAAACAATTGGAAGGAGAAGAGCTGAGAGCTGTTGTGTCAAAGATCATCGCGGATACAGGGGCTTCTTCCCCCGCCGACATGGGAAAGGTTATGGGGGTTGCCTCCAAACAACTGGCCGGCCAGGCGGACGGGAAGACGATCAGCGCCCTGGTAAAAGAGTTATTATCGAAATAATGTGGATAGATGTCCTGTTCTTACTCTTTATGCTGCTGGCTGTTTTTAAAGGACTACAGCGGGGATTTCTCCTGGCCGTTTTTTCAGCAGTAGCATTTATAATAGGCCTGGCTGCCGCTATGAAACTTTCGGCGGCTGTTGCAGGTTATTTAAAAGGCAGCGCGCACGTTACCACCCGCTGGCTGCCCGTTCTGGCATTTATTGGGGTCTTTCTGGTGGTGGTTCTGTTGGTGAGAGGGGGCGCCCGGCTGATAGAAGCTGCTATAGACATGGCAATGATGGGCTGGCTCAACCGGCTGGCCGGGGTCCTGTTATATGCCCTGGTCTATACCATTATATTAAGTGTATTGCTCTTTTATGCCATACAGGTCCACATCGTATCCGATAACACCCTCGCTGCTTCGGTTACCTACCGTTTTATCCGCCCCTTTGGGCCGGTGGTGATCGACGGATTTGGCAAATTAATCCCTTTCTTCAGGGATATGTTCGTCCAATTGGAAGATTTTTTCGGGCGGCTTCACCATAAATTATGAGAGGGGGATTTTTTGATTAAAAGAGGATTAAAAGCTATTTAAAACATTTAGGTTATAGATGTTGTAAATTTGCTTTGAACAAAAATTGTTCTTTGCTTTGTAAGATACATTTTTAAGGTAAATCGTTTATTTTAGCGAATCCAAACCGGACGGTGTCCGGTTCGTACACGAGGCCTTGGCCGATGTGTACAAACATTAACAGAATTGCGGTAAAAAGTTATATTACAACAAGTTTTTGCCGCAATTAAACAAGGGATAGAATCTATTAGCCGATGCAATACGAAATCAAACAGGAAGAAAAGTTCAGATTCATCGAGGAAGGGGAAGGCGAACCGCTGGTATTATTACATGGTTTGTTCGGAGCTTTGAGCAATTTCATGGATCTGATCGAATATTTCCGTCATCACTACAAGGTGGTGGTGCCAATATTACCATTGTTTGAACTGGATCTCTTACATACTACGGTGGGAGGATTGGAGAAGTTCGTTCATAAATTCCTTGAGCACCAGGATTATAGGAATATCAACCTTTTAGGCAATTCACTGGGAGGACATGTAGCCCTTATGCATGTGCTTAAACATCCCGAACGCATCAAATCCATCACTCTTACCGGTAGTTCCGGCCTTTTTGAGAACGGGATGGGAGACAGCTATCCCAAACGGGGCGACTATGAATATATCCGGAAAAAGACGGAACTGACCTTTTATGATCCTAAAGTTGCCACCAAAGAGCTGGTGGATGAGGTCTATGAAATGGTCAATATCCGGTTAAAGGCTATAAAGATCATTGCCCTTGCGAAAAGCGCCATCCGGAATAACCTGGGCGAAGAGCTGAACCAGATCAAACAGCCGACTTTATTGATCTGGGGCAATAATGATACGATAACTCCGCCTTTCGTAGGCCGGGAGTTCCAAAGACTGATCCCTAACAGCGAACTGCATTTTATCGATAAATGCGGACACGCGCCCATGATGGAAACGCCGGAGGAGTTCAATGGGATTTTACATAAATTTTTGAGAAAATTGAATGAGCCGGCAGCGGTAGCATGATTTATTGCGTCTTAGTATATAACACGTACTTTTACTTAAAACAAGAACCTGTTAAATAAAGAGATCATATCTGCAACTATCCCCTCCCTGCATCTGGATGACCCTGTCTCCCAGGCGCTGGACCTCATGGCGGATTTTCATGTCATGCACTTACCCGTTGTAGAGGAAGACAAACTGGCGGGTCTGGTCAGTGAGGACGGACTCCTGAATGTAGAGGACGATACTACCCGGCTGTCTCAGCTGCAGGCTTCTTTCCTCAGGTCAGCTGCACATGCCGATGCCTACTTTTTTGAAGCCATACAGATGGTAAATGAATCCGGTCTCACCGTTATACCGGTCATTTCCGGGGACTCCGAATATGCCGGCTCTATCATCGCGACAGACCTGTTGAAACAATTAAGCAAGATCAGCGGCGTAAATGACACGGGGGGCGTGATCGTACTGGAAATGGAAAAAGTAAGCTTCTCCTTCTCCGAGATCAGCAAGCTGGTGGAAACCAATGATGCCCAGATCACACAACTGAATACCTACACAGACGCCCATTCCGGGAGTTTTTATATTACCTTACGGATCAATAAGCTCGAAATCTCCGATATTGTCGCTACTTTTCAGCGGTATGAATATCAGGTGAAGTATTATTTCGGGGAAGAGTTATATGAGAATGAATTGCGTAACAATTATGACCACCTTATGAATTACCTGAACATCTGATCAGATCAGCTGACACCTTTAACAGTTTTGCTAACGTGTAAAGACCTGATCGCTACTCAGCAATATGGCCAAAAAGAAGGAATGGAAATGTTTTTGGATGATGGTGCCAGCCTTTATATTCCTTTATTCCCACGCACAGTCCCCCGAACCCCCTCCCCCCAGGCCTGATTCCTCCGCTCCGGCGCCCTATATCGTCGGCCGCATCACTTTAACAGGCAACCGGAAGACCAAAAATTATATTATCGAAAGAGAATTGGCCTTTAAAACGGGCGATACCATTACGCTGGCAGGCCTGGTAAAGTCCTTTCAACTCGCGCACGACCGGCTAATAAATACCCGTTTATTCAATGAAGTGGTCATATACCTGAAAGGGTTTAGAGGGTATTGGGCGGATATTCAAATAGATGTGAAAGAGCGATGGTATATTTTTCCCCTTCCCTATTTCAAACCCGTCGACCGTAACCTGTCCGCATGGTCCCAGAAAGGGTATAAACTGAACAGGGTGAACTATGGGGCTAAATTTACCCACTATAACTTCACGGGGCGTAATGACAACCTCACCGCCTGGCTGATCACCGGTTATGCCCGGCAGTTTGAGCTGTATTATAATCAACCCTACGCCGATAAAAGCCTCAAACATGGGTTTGGCATGGGCTTTACCTATGCCCAGCTCAAAGAAGTAGATGCCTTTACCGGTAACAACCAGCAGGGCTTTATCAATGCCGATACCATCGGTTATGCCGGGAAATATCTTAGCGAACAGTTTTCTTTTTCCCTGCGGTATTTTTACCGTCCGGGGCTAAAGATCAGGCACCTTCTTCGGTTCAACCTGGTCAATACAAAGATAGACAGCGCTGTTACGGTATGGAACCCGCACTATTTTTCCGGCAACAAAAGAGACGTGACCTACCCGGAGCTCACCTATGGCCTGAATTATACGGATGTAGATTACGTCGCCTATCCCCTGAAAGGCATCATCTTCGAAACAGGGCTCACCCGCCGGGGGATTGATAAGGATATGAATCTCTGGCAGCTTTATACCAGGCTCACCAGGAGCTGGCAATTGGGAAGAAAATGGTGGTTCGGCATCCAGAACAGCAACGTCCTGAAATGGCCCCTCAGCCAGCCCTTCTATAATCAACCATTGATCGGCTACGGAGACCTCTTCCTCCGGGGACTTGACCGGTATGTGATCGACGGCACGGCAGGAGCGGTAGTACGCAATACCCTCTTCCGGGAATTGTTCAACTTCAATATACCGTTTATGCATATCTCTTCGCATGACCGGATCCCTTTCCGCATCTATGCCACCGCCTTCACCGATGGCGGATATGCCTATAATGAAGATTTTAAAGCCAATTCGCTGGTGAATCGCCTGTTATACACCGCGGGCTTTGGCATTGATATTGTAACTTTTTATGACCTGAACTTCAGATTTGATTATAGCTTTAATCAATTAGGGCAAAACGGGTTATTTTTACATATCCGAAACGACTTTTAAATGAAAGTAGCAATATATAGCCGTATAATTGAATATGATCAACAAGGTGGGGTTCAGCGATTATTTGACGAATTAATTCGGCAGAATGTCCAACCGGTTATTCATCAGCCCTTTCTGGAAAAAATAAGGTCCACTTTCATGCTTCCTTCCAATATTGCCAGTTTTCTCGAATCGGATGACCTGGATGAATCCATCGAATTTCTCATCTCGCTGGGAGGCGATGGCACCCTCCTGGACACGGTCT
>Ga0310811_10005660_pt1 | contig 15866 bp, 15 predicted proteins | sample YCmetagenome_FD_207642 | JGI IMG/M metagenome (GOLD analysis project Ga0310811, IMG submission 207642) | Soil microbial communities from experimental microcosm in Duke University, North Carolina, United States - YC | ecosystem: Engineered > Artificial ecosystem > Soil microcosm > Unclassified ...
CCCGCGACGAGCGCGGGCATCACGACTGACAGTCCGGCGCGCACATTTCTGCGGTCGCCATCCCGGGCGACGACCGGTCAACACTTCTGACCTATCGCCGCCCGCGCTTGATTTGCGCGGGCGCTTTCCGCTACAAGCGGCCTCCCGGTTAACGCGGGCTTTACCGGAGTCCGTCAGATTGACCGGCGACACGAGGGAAGAGCCAGGGACTATGTCCACGCGCCACGATATTCGCGCGATCAAGCGGACGGCGGGCAACGCCGGCACCGCGGCTTCCCTCATTCTGGGCACGCTCCTTCTCCTTATCCGCCCCTGAGGGCCGGCTGGGCATATGCGCCTGGGCACTCGGGGGAACAGCGGTAAACCCTTAAAGAGCGCCAAAGTCAGCAACACTGTCCGGCGCATTCGAATTGAGAAGGAACTGACCAAATGACTGCCCAGACAAAGTCCGAGAAGGACCGCGTCGTCATCTTCGACACCACCTTGCGCGACGGCGAGCAATGTCCCGGCGCGACCATGACGCATGAGGAGAAGCTCGAGGTCGCCGAGCTTCTCGACGCCATGGGCGTCGACATCATCGAGGCCGGCTTCCCGATCGCGTCGGAAGGTGATTTCGCCGCCGTGCATGAGATCGCCAAGCGCTCGAAGAATTCCGTGATCTGCGGCCTCTCGCGCGCTGCATTCAAGGACATCGATCGCTGCGCCGAGGCCATCAAGCCGGCCAGGCGCCGTCGCATCCACACCTTCATCTCCACCTCGCCCGTGCACATGAAATACAAGCTGCAGAAGGAGCCGCACGAGGTCTTCGAGATGGTGGTCGGCCAGGTCACGCGCGCGCGCGGCCACACCGACGATGTCGAGTGGTCGGCGGAAGACGCGACGCGCACCGAGCGCGATTTCCTCTGCCGCTGCGTCGAGGCCGCCATCAATGCCGGCGCCACCACGATCAACATCCCCGACACCGTCGGCTATACCGTGCCGGAGGAATATTTTGCGCTCATCGAGATGTTGCGCACGCGCGTGCCCAATGCCGACAAGGCGCGCTTCTCTACGCATTGCCACAACGACCTCGGCATGGCCGTGGCCAATTCACTCGCCGGCGTGAAGGCCGGCGCGCGCCAGATCGAATGCACCATCAACGGCATCGGCGAACGCGCCGGCAACGCCGCGCTTGAAGAAGTCGTGATGGCCATGAAAGTGCGCAACGACGTGCTGCCTTACTGGACCGGCATCCAGGCGACGATGCTCACGCGCGCCTCCAAGCTCGTGTCGGCCGCCACGTCATTCCCGGTGCAGTACAACAAGGCGATCGTCGGACGGAACGCCTTCGCGCACGAGAGCGGCATCCACCAGGACGGCATGCTCAAGAACGCACAGACCTACGAGATCATGACGCCCGAAAGCGTCGGCGTGAAGCAGACATCGCTGGTGATGGGCAAGCATTCCGGCCGCCACGCTTTCATCCACAAGCTGGAGGAGCTCGGCTACGAGCTTGCCGGCAACCAGCTGGAAGACGCCTTCGTGCGCTTCAAGGCGCTCGCCGACCGCAAGAAGCAGATCTTCGACGAGGACATAGAGGCGCTGGTCGATGAAGAGATCGCGCACGCGCACGATCGCATCAAGGTGCTGTCGCTCACCGTGATCGCCGGCACGATGGGGCCGCAGACGGCCACGCTGACGCTCGATATCGACGGCGAGCACGTCACCACGCAGTCGACCGGCAACGGCCCGGTGGATGCAATCTTCAAGGCGATCCGCACGCTGGTGCCGCATGACGCGACGCTCGAGCTCTACCAGGTGCACGCGGTGACCGGTGGCACCGATGCGCAGGCGGAAGTGTCGGTTCGGCTCGCGGAAGCAGGGCGCTCGTTCACGGCCAAAGGCGCCGATCCCGACACGCTGGTCGCATCGGCGAAGGCCTATCTCGGTGCGCTCAACAAGCTCACCTCGAAGCGCAGCAAAACCGCCTCAGTCGAACGGCGGATTCATTCCACGGATGTGGGGTGAGGGAGCAGCGAGATTCAAATGGTTATTCCGGGACGGCGCCATAAGCGCGTTTACGCGCGTCTTCGACGCGCTATGGCGCCGGACCCGGAATCCAGATGCTCGCACTGACATTCGGTCTAGATTCCGGGTTCGCGCTTCCAGCGCGCCCCGGAATGACCAGAAACTGATAAAAAAACCTCCGAAACGGCCCGAAATTAAAGGTAAATCACATTTGGTCTGGTATTTCGGTCACGAAATCCCTATTTCGTTCCATAGGAACCCAAGAAATCACATTTTGTCCGCATTTCACTCGCTTTAGCGACGGATTTGAAAGGTACTTGCGGCCAACTTCCGAGATGGAAAGCGTAGGGGATTAATCGAAATGAGGATGAGTGTATGCGCGGGCGTTATCGCGCTCGCGGCCTTGAGCTTGTTGTCGACTAGTCCGTCCGCGCGGGCAGCCGACATGATGATGGACGGTGCCGCGGCGGCGCACACTGCGGCGATCGACGTCGCGCGCATCAAGAGCGCGCTGCATCTCACGCCCGCACAGGAACCCTATTGGGCGCCGGTCGAAGCGGCGCTGCGCGATCTCGCGCGCCGTCAGGAACGCGATGCGAATGACGGACTGGTTCGCCGCGTCAGCAAGCGTGTCGTGCAGGTTGCGCTCAACAGCGCGACCGTTCATCGGCTTGTCGCTGCGGCCCGCCCGCTCGTCAAAACCTTTGACGAGCATCAGATGCAGACCGCGCATGGCCTCGCCCAGGAAATGGGTCTCGGTCCGGTCGTTGCGGCGCTGAAGTAAATCTTTGCGACAATCTTAAGAGCTGCGATTTGGCATGGCCGGGCTTGTCCCGGCCATCCACGTTTTTGCGGCTTGGCAAATTTGTAAGACGTGGATGGCCGGCATAAAGCCGGCCATGACGGCTTAGAGGTTTCGCCAAAGTCCGGATGCTGCACTGCGATCCAAGTCGGATCACCGAGGTGGCGCATTGCCGCATAGGCCTTAAGTCGATGATACGGCTTAACCACTGCGGATGGGCCAGACTTGCCGCAGGGCCGGAGAAGTGCGAACGTCGCGGCGGAAAAGAAGGCAAAAAGCCCGGTCTTGAGCGGCATTTCCGGCCGCCGGTCCTGAGATATCAAAACCTGGCCGAGGGGCGAGACGGTCGGCGGGGTTTATACTGTCAGGAAAGCGGTTCCGGAATCGCATGCCGACCAAAAAGCCGGCTTCGAACTACTTTTAAACTGGAGGAATACGCTGATGCGCAAATGGCTTATCGCGGCGGCTGCGGCCGCCATTTTCGTGGCACCCGGCATTGCAAGCGCGCAAGCGCCGATCCTGATCAAGTTCAGCCACGTGGTTGCGCCGAACACGCCGAAGGGCAAGGGCGCCGACAAGTTCAAGGAACTCGCCGAAAAATACACCAACGGCAAAGTGAAGGTTGAGGTCTATCCGAACTCGACCCTCTACAAGGACAAGGAAGAGCTCGAGGCGCTGCAGCTCGGCGCCGTGCAGATGCTCGCGCCGTCGAATTCCAAGTTCGGCCCGATGGGCATCAAGGACTTTGAGGTGTTCGACCTGCCGTACCTGCTTCCCAATGAGGCGGCGCTGCGCAAGGTCACCGAAGGCCCGCTCGGCAAGGCCATGCTCAAGAAGCTCGAAGGCAAGGGCATGATCGGGCTCGCATACTGGGACAACGGCTTCAAGGAAATGAGCGCCAACAAGCCGCTGCGCATGCCGGAGGACTACAAGGGACTGAAATTCCGCATCCAATCGTCGAAGGTGCTGGAAGCGCAATTCCGTGCGCTCGGCGCGATCCCCCAGGTGATGGCCTTCTCGGAAGTCTATCAGGCGCTGCAGACCGGCGTCGTGGACGGCCAGGAGAACACGCCGTCGAACATCTACACCCAGAAATTCCATGAGGTGCAGAAGTACACGACGCTGACCAATCACGGTTACATCGGCTACGTCGTTGTCGTGAACAAGAAGTTCTGGGACGACCTGCCGGCCGACGTGCGTGGCCAGCTTGAAAAGGCGATGAACGAAGCGACGGCCTATTCCAACAAGATCGCCGCGACGGAAAACTCGGAAGCGCTCGACGAGATCAAGAAGTCGGGCAAGACCCAGATCATCGTCCCGACCGCCGCCGAGAGCGCTGCCATGCGCAAAGCCATGGAGCCGCTCTATCAGGACATGGCCAGCCGCGTCGGCAAACAGCTGATCGACGACGTGGTGAAGGCGACGCACGGCGTCACCAACTGATAACGTTCTGCCGGGCCCCGGCCTTGTAAGAAGCCGGGGTCCGTTCGCTTCTCAGGGGTGAGGGGATTCCAGTGTTTATCTGCGTTCGACGGAAGCCGTGGGAGCGGCTGCTGTCGTCAATGACGGAATTGCCGCCCGCTGGGGCCTGCAGCAATGCCCAGGCGCGCGAGGCGTAAGTGTTTCTACGCATTCTCGACCGGCTTGAGGAAATCCTGATCGCCAGCCTGATCGCGGGGGCGACGCTGGTGATCTTTGCTGCGGTGGTGCAGCGCTATGCGCTCGGCGTCCCGTTTCTTTATCCGCTTATCTACCACATCAACCTGACCTGGGCGCAGGAGCTCTGCATCTACATGTTCGTGTGGATGGCGAAGTTCGGCGCCGCCTATGGCGTGCGCACCGGCATCCATGTCGGCGTCGACGTCGTCGTCAACATGCTGGAGCCGAAGTGGCGCAACAAGGTCGTCCTGTTCGGCCTGCTCTGCGGCGCTCTCTTCACCTTCGTCGTCGGCACCATGGGCGCCAGGTTCGTCATCGAGCTTTACCCCACCGACCAGGTCTCGCCCGACATGGAGCTGCCGCGCTGGATCATTTTCCTCTGCGTGCCGCTCGGCTCTTATTTGATGTGCTTTCGCTTCCTGCAGGTCGCCTGGGCCTTCTGGCGCACCGGCGAGCTGCCGCACCATGATCCGGGCCGCGTCGAAGGTGTCGACGAGAGCGCGACAGGGGTCACCCGATGAACAGCGCCCTCATCTTCGGCTTGCTGATCGCGCTGATGCTCACCGGCATGCCGATCTCGATCGCGCTCGGCCTCACCGTGCTCTCCTTCCTGTTCGTGATGACCCAGGTGCCCATCGAGGCCGTGGCGCTCAAGCTCTTCACCGGCATCGAGAGCTTCGAGATCATGGCAATCCCGTTTTTCATCCTGGCCGGCAACTTCCTCACTCACGGCGGCGTCGCGCGCAGGATGATCGCCTTCGCCACCTCAATGGTGGGCCACTGGTACGGCGGTCTGGGCCTGGCCGCGGTCCTGGCCTGCGCGTTGTTTGCGGCCATTTCCGGTTCCTCGCCGGCGACCGTCGTCGCCATCGGCTCCATTTTGCTGCCGGCGATGATCGCCCAGGGCTACCCGAAGCGCTTCGGCGCCGGCGTGATCGCGACTTCCGGCGCGCTCGGCATCCTGATTCCGCCCTCGATCGTGATGGTGCTCGTTGCGGTCGCGACCGGCGGCAGCGTCGCCTTCGATCCGGAAGGCAAGCGCGTGCTCTCGGCCTCGGTCGCGCAGCTGTTCATGGCGGGCGTGGTCCCGGGCATCATTCTGGCGACGATGCTGGGCTTTACCACCTTCTACCGCGCCTGGAAGAACGGTTACCCGCGCATGCCGAAAGCGAGCTGGCTTGATGCCATCCGGGCTTTCCGCGATTCGTTCTGGGGCCTGGCGCTGATCGTGATCGTGCTCGGCGGCATCTACACGGGCGCCTTCACGCCGACGGAGGCCGCAGCCGTAAGCGCGGTCTACGCCTTTGTGGTTGCCGTCTTCGTCTATCGCGACATGGGCCTGCGGGACGTGCCGAAGGTGCTGCTCGGCTCCGCCAACATGAGCGCGATGATCCTCTACATCATCACCAATGCGGTGCTGTTCTCGTTCCTGATGACCAGCGAGCAGATTCCGCAGGCGATGACCGCCTGGATCAAGGACAGCGGCATCGGCTGGATCGAGTTCCTGCTCGTCGTCAACCTCCTGTTGCTGCTGGCCGGCAACGTGATGGAGCCGTCGTCGATCGTGCTGATCACCGCGCCGATCTTGTTTCCGATCGCGGTGAGCCTCGGCATCAACCCGGTGCACCTCGGCATCCTGATGACGGTGAACATGGAAGTCGGCCTCTGCCATCCGCCGGTCGGCCTCAATCTCTACGTCGCCTCCGGTATCGCGCGCATGGGCATTACCGAGCTCACCATTGCGACCTGGCCCTGGCTCGTCACCATGCTGATCTTCCTCGCGATGGTGACCTACATTCCGGAGCTGTCACTCTGGCTCCCGCGCGTGCTCGGGATGTTGTAGGTCTCACTCCCGTTTCTCGCCGCCTTGGTTTCCGCTCATTTCCGCCTTCCCCGCTCACGCGCGACGGCCGAAATCACGTTCGCGTTTGCCTTTTTTGCGTTGACCTTGCCGCGAACGCCGCCGTTTTGATCCACGTCAATATCGGCCTTCCCGTTACGGTGCAGGTTCAATCTGCTCCCGGATTTGCTTGTTCCGTGAATTCGTCCTGCAGGAGAAAAACATGAATGCAGCCGATATCATGGTGACGAATGTGGCCACGGTGCGCCCGGACGCTTCGGTCAAGGACGTCGCAGAGATATTGCTGGCGCGGCGAATAAGCGCTCTGCCGGTGGTCGATGACGCCAACGATCTGCTGGGAATCATCAGCGAGGCCGATCTGATTCATCGTGCGGAAGTCGGGACCGAGCGGCCTTATTCGTGGTGGGTCGAATTCCTCACTGCGCGGGAAGCCCTGGCGCAGGACTACATCAAGGCGCATGCACGCCTTGCCGCCGACATCATGACCCGCAAGGTCGTCACCGTGACGGCGGACACGCCGGTGCGCGAGATTGTCGGCCTTTTCGAAAAGCACGGCATCAAGCGCGTGCCCGTTGTCGCGAAGGGGAAGCTCATCGGGATTGTCAGCAGGGCCGATCTGGTTCAGGCCCTGCTGCGCGCGCAACAGGGCTCGCAGCAAAGCGCGGAAGCCAAGTTGTCGCAGGGGGACGCGGTTGCGAGGCTCAAGTCGGAGCCGTGGTGGCCCGGCAACGTCAACGTCGTCATCGACAACGGCGCGGTCGAGCTCTGGGGCGTCGTCGAATCGCAGGTGCAGAAAGACGCGATACGAGTGGCGCTTGAAACGATTCCGGGCGTGCGCACGATTTCCAACAAGATTTACGTTCAGGCGCACATTCCGCGCGCCATGTGAGACTTCGGCCATTGAGGGACGCATTACATCGCAATTTGTCATGGCCGGGCTTTGCCCCGCCCATCCATGTCTTGCTTGCGGTCAAGATGTGGATGCCGGGCATGACGAATAAGAGGTTGCTCCTTACGCGCGCCCCGGAATGACCGTCGCGGGCGATCCTGAACGCCCGTAAATCTACATTGCGCGCGGTTAATCTCTGTCCAAACTTTAACTTGATAAGGCAAAGGCGCGTGCTCTCATTGGCGCATCAGGTTTGCCATTGGAGGTGACCATGTTGAAGACGTTCCTTGCCGGCGCGACTGCGCTTGCGATTGCCGGCGGCGCGTATGCTTATGCGCAACAGTCAAGCACCGTGGGCGCTGGCGGAGAGTTCCAGCGCGTGCGTCACGCGCGCATGAGCGCCGAGGACATCAGCGCCTTCGGCGATGCGCGCATCGCGGCACTGCATGCGGGCCTCAAGCTGACGGCCGAGCAGGAGAAGCTCTGGCCGCCGGTCGAGAGCGCGCTGCGCGATCTTGCCAAGCAGCGCTCCGAGCGTTTCGCGGCGCGCGCCAATACCGAGCGCCCGAAGGACCCGATCGAGCGCATGAATTTGCGCGCCGAGGTGATGGGTCAGCGCGCGGCCGGGCTCAAGAAGCTCGCCGATGCGGCGGGCCCGCTTTACAAGAGCCTCGATGACGGCCAGAAGCGCCGCTTCGCGGCGCTGGCGCGCCTCGATCGCGGGCAAATGCGCGGCCATCACGGCTGGCAGCATCATCGCGGCATGCGCGGCGGCATGATGGATAACGACGGCGGACGCTGAACCGCCGCAATTTGAAACGAACAGCGGCCAACGCGGTCTCCCCGACGCGCGCCGCTGTTCAAAGGCCCGCCTTCGCCTTGCAGGCTACCGCGGGCAACCTTCGCTCACTTCGCGAGCGAAGCGAAGGCTGGACGGTGGCCAACGCGGTCTCCCCGACGCGCGCCACTGTTCAAGAAGCCGCCGGCGAGGCACCGGCGGCTTTTCCTTTTTTGCGGCCCGTCGCCGCATCCCAGGCGCGCCCCGCGGGCAAAAACGCCCGCATCCATGGCCCCAAAACGGCCGCGGAGCGCCCATGCAATGCCCGGTGGGGACCACGACCTGTCCGGTATGCTAGTTTAAGCGCTCGTAACGCGTGTTCCGAGTGCCGACAGATGTTCTATTCAACGTCGTCCAAATCGGCACAAAGCTGGATCAATTCGGTAGGCCTGGCCATTGCGGTCGGCGTCGCCTATTTTTTGGCGGCGCGCCTGAGTCTTTTCTTCCTCACCAAGCCCGATGGCGTCGCCGTTTTCTGGCCGGCGGCCGGAGTGTCTTCTGGCGTGCTGATCGGGCTTGGGTCGCGCGCTTTGTGGCCTGTCATGGCCGGCACGATGGCAGCCACCCTGGTGGCGAATCTTCTCGGCGATCGCAACGTCTGGAGTGCCATCTTTTTCGCCCTGAGCAACGCGCTCGAAGCCGGGCTGGTGGCCGCTCTCATCCAACGGTATTTCGGCCAACCCTTCAGCCTGGACAGGCTGCGCAGCGTCATCGGATTGCTTGCTGCGACGATCGTCGCAACTGCCATTTCGGGGATCGTCGGGACATTGGGCTTCCGGTTATTCCACAGTTCGCCCGCATCTTTCCTGACGATCTGGCACCATTGGTTCCTGTCCGACGCAATCGGCATCGTCACGGTTGCGCCGCTCCTGATCGGGCTCGCTGCCGCGGTGCGCGATCCGCCGCCGCACACGGAAGTCAGCGAAGGCGCCGCGGTCGTGGTCATGCTCATCATCGCGAGCGGCACCATCGTTCTCTTGCCACGGGAGCCATGGATGGCCGTGCTGCCCGCCGGATTGTTCTTTCCGCTGTTGTTGTGGGTGACCGCGCGCTGCAGGCCAGTCTTTGCCGCGGCGGCCGCATTCGTCGTTGCGCTGACCGTTGTTTGGACAACGACGTTCGACATCGGCATTCTCGGCGATCCAAGCCTGCCGGTGACGCAACGCATTCTGGTTGCCCAAGCCAGTATCCTGACGGCCTCGTTCTGCGCATTGGTTCTTGCGGCACTATTCGCAGAGCGGAAGGCAAACGAGCTTCGCCTCGTTCACTCGAACCTGATGCTGAAGCGCGAGCGGGACAATAAGTTGATGAACATGCAGGCGGTGACCGCTGCGATGGCTCACGAGCTCAAGCAGCCTTTGACGGCAATCTCGGCAAACAGCGAGGCCGTGCAAATGGTTCTTGGCCACACAAAGCCCGATCGCAGCGCGATGCGCTCGGCTTTGGACAGCATCGTCGAGGATAGTCACCGCGCCGGCCGGATATTGAGCGACATCCGTGCTCTTTTTTTGAAAACCGACAGCGAATACGAGTCCGTCGACGTGAATGAAGTTGCCTCGGGCGTCCTGCGCCTTCTTCATGAAGAGCTGAAGGTGCACGGTGTCGTGGCCCGTGCCGAGTTGGCGCCCGATTTGCCGCGCGTCCGGGGCCACAAAGGCCAATTGCAGGAGGTCCTGGTGAACCTGCTGCAAAATGCCATCGAAGCGATGGGCGTCATCAGGGCTGGCCGCCGGAGACTCTGGCTGAAAACGGAGCGGCATGGCGACGATGCCATTGTTGTTGAGGTCAAAGACTCGGGACCCGGGATCGATCCGGCAAATCTCAGCGGCATATTCGATGCATTTTTCACGACAAAATCCCAGGGAACCGGACTGGGATTGGCGATTTGCCGCATGATCATCGAGCGCCACGGCGGGCAGCTGTCCGCGTGGTCGGACGGGACGCACGGGGCGCTGTTTCTGTTCGTTCTGCCCGTGCGCAACGCCTCTGCCGGTGTCGTTTCGCCCAAATAGCCGAGTTACAGCGGCATTTGTTTGTGTATCGTCGCCGCGTCCGATCGCGACGACGATTTGGGGAGTTTACGGAACAGCCGGGATCAATTATCAGTCCTTAAGCAGTCAGCCTTAAATTGTGCATGCCTATGCCGAATCTGCCGCACGACGTGGAGATCATCCCGCTCACAACGCACCGCGATGAGCGGGGCTGGCTGACTGAAATTTACCGGGAGAAATGGCCGGTCGGCATTCAACCGTGCCAATGGAACGCGACCTCTTCCGATGCCAACGTGCTGCGCGGCGTCCACGTGCACTACAAGCACACGGATTACCTGGTGTTGTTGCGCGGCCGGTTGTCTGCCGGGCTCTATGATGCGCGGCCGAAATCTCCGACCCATCGCATGTCCTGCGTTTTGGACATTCATAGCGACTCAATTTCGGCGCTGCGGATCCCCGCCGGCGTGATGCATGGATTCTATTGTCACGAGCCGACGCTCTACATTTACGGAGTCGACTCCTATTTCGACCCGGATGATGAATTGGGCTGTTACTGGGCCGATCCCGGCCTGGGACTGAAGTGGCCCTGCAAGACCCCAAAGCTCAGCGAACGGGATTTGCAGGCCGGGCCGCTGGCCGAGGTCGAGGCGCGGCTTGGCACGCTCAACCCGGAATTTGCCTGAGCAACGTCTTGACCGCATGAATATCGGTCTCGTCGGATGCGGCAGGTGGGGCAGGTACATCCTGCGCGATCTGCTGTCTCTCGGTGCGTCCGTCAGCGTGGTCGCCAGAGGCGACGATGCCAGTCTGGCGAAGGAGGCGGGTGCGCAGGTGGTCGCCCGCCTCGACGATCTGCCGCCGCTCGACGGGATTGTGGTTGCGACGCCGACCACGACGCATGCCGACGTGATCGAGGCGCTGCTGCCGCGCGGGACGCCGATCTATTGCGAGAAGCCCCTCTGTGACGATGCCGAGCGGGCGCGCCGCCTGGCGGCCGCCGGGCGCGGCCGTCTCTTTGTCATGGACAAGTGGCGCTATCATCTGGGTGTGCTGGCGCTCGCGGACATTGCACGCTCCGGCGAACTGGGTCCGGCCGTGGGCCTGCGCACCATGCGGGTCGGCTTCGGGCATTCGCATCCCGACACGGATTGCATCTGGACCTTGCTGCCGCACGACGTGGTGATCGCGCGGGAGATTTTTGGCCGGTCGCTTCCGCCGGTTGCCGCGGTGGCGGACTGCGCGGGCACGGACATCATGGGCCTGACGGCGATGTCAGCGGCTGCCGGCGGACCGTGGCATATTGCGGAGGTGGGCATGCGGTCGCCGGAGCGCCGGCGCACCGTCACATTGTTATGCCGCGACGGTGTTGCAACCCTGGAGGATGCCTATGCCGACCACCTCGTCATCATGGCCAATCCGGCGCGGGACGACGCGGAGTCAAAGCCGCGGATCGCCAGGCGGGCGCTGAAAGTCGAGATGCCGCTGCTGGCCGAGCTGTCGGCATTCGTCGGTTTTCTGAATGGCGGCCCGCCGCCCAAGAGCCCGGCGGAGGAAGCCGCCGAAACGGTTGCGACGATCGTGCAGTTCAGGCGTCTTGCCGGGATCTGAGACGCCGGACCATGTCGAGCGCCGCGCGCAAGGGCGCGGTCAGCCGCCAGCTCGTCGAGCCAAGCAGCGCATTATAATTGACCAGAACGGCGTCGCGCTGCGCGGTCAGCGCGTCACGCACCCGCCTTAGCGCGTCGCACTCGACCATCAGGGCCCGGCATTCGGCTTCGAGGATATCGCGCTCGATCACCGGGGCTCGGCCTTCGGCGTCGAGGATATCGCGCTCGATCATCGGGGCATTCGCCGCGTCTGGCCGCAGCAGGGTTTCACCAAAGCTGCGAAGCACTTCGCGAAACACATGTTGGGTAGCGTTCGGGCGTGCGAGCAGGTCCGTCCAGCGCGATAATTCGTCCGCGCGTTGCCGGTCGGTCCAACCCTCCCGCCCGGCCTTCGGGAAGTGCAACGACACGGGCCATGGCAAGACCTTTGTCCGGCACCAGGGCTCGCGCACGAATTTCATCCACATCGCCTGGTCTGTCGGGTAACCGGCAGGCGTGGTCGTCCAGCCTTCGCTCAGCCGCAGATAGGCATCGAGCCGGTGCGCGCCGAATGCGAGACCAAATCCGTTGCTCGCCCACGCGCCGAGCTGGTTGGGTATCCACGCCAGCCAGGGTTCCCGGAATACCGGCCAGTCCGGATTGAAAACATAACCGCGAACCCGGCCTTCGGGGCTGACATCGGCGTGGATGCTACCGGCAAAATCGGCGCCCTCCAGTGCCGCTTCCAGGTCCTGCAGGTGCCCCGGCAGCCACAGGTCGTCGTCGCACTGGTAACAGACGATACGCCCCCGGGCCTGGCGGAGCACCGCGTCGCGATGGATCTCGCCGTTGCGCGGCGCTTTGGGCAGATCGAAAAATCGAATGCGCGCATCGTCCGCGCACAGCCGCGCGATGACGGCGCGCAGCGTGTCGTCGACGCCGTCACCGACGATCAATATTTCGATCTCGTCGACGCCCTGCGACTGCACGCTTTTCACCGCGAACGGCAGCGTCGCGGCATGTTCATGCGTCGGGATCAGCACGCTGGCGCGGAGCATGGGAAGTCCTTAACCACCGGGAAGGTTTTTAGCACATGGCCTCAGCCGTAGTGCCCGGCACGAGGCCGGTCATAACGGCTGGGAGGCGACTATGTTCTGCGGGAAAATGGTGGGCGCACAAGGACTCGAACCTTGGACCCGCTGATTAAGAGTCAGCTGCTCTACCAACTGAGCTATGCGCCCGGATTGCCGCGGCGGGAACCGCCGGGCGCGCGTGGCTTAGCAAAGGCGGTCGGGGGTGTCCAGCAGTGCGCTGGCGACAGGACGGGCGCGACTTTCGAAAAAAGCCTTCAAGAGAGGATCACGGATCACGATCCGGAAGGAGAACTGCCATGCCCGTTCCCGTCGCGCGCCCGGGTGACGATCTGCAGCCGCTCCTGAAATTCTATCGCAACGATCTCAACCTCGCGCCGCTCTACCGCGAAATTCCCTGAGCTGTCGCGAGTCGTATCTGGCGCCAAAACCCAAATCTGTCCGAATGGCACAAGCGGCAGCCGGACGCTTCGCTTGAAAAATACCTGCCTGACCGGCCGGCTAACGGCCGGAACTCCTTCGGCTTCTCGCGAAAAGACGCGCTGATTTGCAAATTGCATGGCGAAGCGCCACGATTGCCCCAGCGCCACCCGGGAGGGGTCATGATTACCGTTCCCGAACTCGCGGCCGAGGCACTGGGCTCTTACCTCGGCGAACATATGGGTCGCCGCTTTGGCTCGACGGATGCGGATCTGATCGAGCTCGTGCAGTCGGCTGCCCGGCTTGCCATTGACTGCATCGGCAACAGCGACGCGCTCTATCACAACGTCGAGCATACGATGCTGGTGACGCTCGTCGGCTACGACATCATGCGCGGGCGCAGGCTTCTGCGGGACACGACCGCCAGCGATTACGCGCACGTTCTCTTCGCCTGCCTTTTCCACGATATCGGCTATGTGCGCGGTATTCTCGACGGCGACAGCGACGACGGCTTTGTTGTCGATGCCAAGGGCGGCAAGGCCACCCTGCCGCGCGGCTCATCCGACGCCGCGCTCATGCCGTATCACGTCGACCGCTCGAAGCTGTTCGTGATGGATCGGGTCAAAAAGCTCGATGCGGCCCGCATCGCCGATGCCATCGAGGCCACGCGGTTTCCGCCGGTGTCCGATGCCAGCGAGGAGGGCGTCCTGATTCGCGCCGCCGATTTCATCGGCCAGCTCGGCGATCCGCAGTATCTGCGCAAGGCCAATGCGCTTTATTACGAGTTTGAAGAGGTCGGGATGAACAAGCAGCTCGGCTACACGTCGCCGGCCGACCTGGTCGACCTCTATCCGCAGTTCTACTGGGGCAACGTATCGAAACAGGTCGAAAGCGCGATCCGTTATCTCAATGTCACCTCCAACGGGCGGCAGTGGATCGCCAATCTCTACAGCAATGTTTTTCGCGCGGAGCGCGACCTGAATCAGTCCGGTCCGCAACGGTGAATCACGGCGCGATCCGCAGCCTGCTGAGCTTTTGCCGCTCGAGACGGACCGCCGGCTGCGACGCCAGAAACTCCGAGATCGTTGCGGCCGATACGGCCATGCCTCCCTCTTTCGATTGTTCCTGCAGCTCCACAAGCAGGGGATAACCGAGCACGTTAAAGCCCAGGATCAGGCCTTCGTCGTCCGCGCTGAGCAGCGGCCCTCCCGAGTCGCCGTGGTGAACGACGCAATCATGCACCAAGAGCTTTGCATCGCCGGAAATCGCTTTGATCAGGCAATGCTGGTCCGCCGTCATCAAGTGGGGCCGCTCCAGGGGATATCCGCCGGTCTTCACGGCTACAGGCAGCGGCGGGATTGCAGTCGCCAGGCGCAGGGGCCTGATGTCCGGCGGAAAAGGATCGTCGGTGTACACGACGGCAAAGTCGCTGCCGGCTGCATCCATTGTTAACGGCATGAATGTTGGCGGGACGACGTAGCGCGACGCAACCCTGTGCACGCGGTAGTCACCTCTCGCATAGCCGAGGAAAATGTTGATCGATGCCGGGGGCCTGAAATGCTTTCCTGCCACGCTGTACAGGCAGTGTGCCGACGTCAGGAAATGATTGGATCCGATGACGGCGCCGGTGCAGTTCTGGGCTGTTCCGAAGCCTGCTGTCGCCACTTTGCCGATGGACGACCAGGGATAAGCTTTGATGTCCACGGTCTCGCGATGGGGCTCCGGCCTCTGTACGCTGACATAGGCTGCGACCGGAACGGCAATCAGCAGCGATGCAAAAATCGCCCCGCGCGTGAGCCGCGCCGTGCCGGCGCGTCGTCCATCGCCAAATTCGACCATCGCTGCTGCTACCCCCATTATGATCGGGCACGCATGATTGCGCCCGATCGGCCCCGCGTCGGTCAGGCAACGCTCAGCGGCAGATGTGCCGGCGTCCGTCGCGGCCGAGATATGTGCCGCTGCGCGGGTCGTATGATTTGAATCGTTGCGCGCAGTCGCCTGCGCGGGCCGGCGCCGGCTCATGGGCAAAGGCGCCGCCGTCGGTACCTGGGGCCATTGTGCTGTAAGCCCCCGCGGCCGCTGCCGCAGCCGGATCGTTCGGGAAGACGACGTTGCCCGAGCCGTAAAGACCGGCGGGAGCCTGCGCCAGAGCGGGCGACGCCAGCAGCGCCGCGAAGCCGGCAAGCATGAGTGCCTTTTTCATAATCACCTCCGATAATTTTTAGAGTTGAGTAGCCGAAACGCCGCAGGCGGGCTTTGATCGGCATCAAATCAATGGCTGGCCGTGGAAAGCGTTCCGCTGCGCGGATTTGCTCATCATTTCGGTCGGGGAAACTAATTAATGGTCTTTTTGCGCTGGATCAAAACGTGAGTGTCCGCTTTGTCGTTCGATGCTCCTCCCAAGCCTCCTCCCTGTTTTGTCCCGTGGGCTTGGGATTGGGCTTGGGATTGCGGTGACCAGCCGTAGCCAATCCCCTGAGGCTGCGGCTGGGTCGCGCGCTAACGTTGCGCACAAGGGCGTGGTGGCTGCCTAGTTGAGGAGCGCTGCGGCCGTCGCTCAATCGATGATTTCGTCGGCAACCTGCTGAAGCACCAGGGGCACCGTGATCCCGAGCGCCCTTGCGGTCTTCATGTTGATCAGAAGCTCGAACTTGGTCGGCTGCTCGACCGGCAGGTCAGCCGGCTTGGCCCCCTTCAGTATCTTGTCCACATAGCCCGCGCT
>Ga0310811_10005662_pt1 | contig 15860 bp, 16 predicted proteins | sample YCmetagenome_FD_207642 | JGI IMG/M metagenome (GOLD analysis project Ga0310811, IMG submission 207642) | Soil microbial communities from experimental microcosm in Duke University, North Carolina, United States - YC | ecosystem: Engineered > Artificial ecosystem > Soil microcosm > Unclassified ...
GAGTTTCCGATACTCGTCCGGAAGTTTCCCGCACTCATCCGGACGGTTCCCGCGCTCATCCGGAAGTCCTTCGGACGCTCCACCAGAGTTGTCTGCCTCCGGAGTCCTCTGGACTTCGTTAGGACCTCATTGGACTTTATCCGAAATTAAGGGCACCGTACTCAGGTGAGGGGCACAGCGTACGAGCTGAGGCCAAAGCCCTTCTGAGTCAGTCATACTCACCCCTCCGAGAGATTGTATGCACCGGCATGCCACGGTCTTTAACATTAACCAAGCACCACATTCATGGTCAAAAGTTTGAGTCGACCATCGACATGAATGGTAGGCGTCACAATTAAACTCTATTATTATCTCATTGACTGCATTCACTTAGGCGACAATCACAGACGCCTGGCCCTATGAGCGTCATGGTTGATGACGGATGAGGCCTGGTTACTCTTAATCGTTGTCTCTCCTGGCCCTATTTTATCAGTATAGAACATTCTGTTTGCTTATTCGGTACATATCAAGCATATCATCATATTACAAATTGTCCAAGACTGAGAAAGTCGGACCATACAGACTGAAGTACCTGCAACACGAGCCAATATATGAAGTACTAGGTTGTGCGGGGGGTGAAGAAACAGGATCGATGGCCGAGACAGTGGGGATAAGGCAACAAAGGTCTACAAGCACCTACACATTCATTGCAAGTAAGGGCTTGGACACTAAGACAGCAAAAAATTGTTTCAGACTTTGCCTGGACTGATACAACTTTCAATTTACCTGAAACTTTGAGGCATCCCTTGTACGTGCTTATTGTTTTTTGAGTGACCCAGCGAGGTTCTCTGGTTGCGCCGAACCAAAGGCGATGCATTGGAAGGAGAGGATGAGCCTGGTTTTCTTGAGCATCCTCCCAGCTCTCCTTAGCACTCCATATCCATATCTGACAAGTATTTGGTGCGGAGAGTGACTGATGAATGTAGAGGTCCCCACACTCAAGTGACTCGCAAGGCGGGGGAGCAAGAAGAGGCTCACAACCGCGGGAATCAAACCAATGCATGATTTGATCGAGTCCACGAATTTTGTGCTCCATGCGATGGGTGCTGTGCTGGGAGGCATTGCTCTGAGGATGGTTGAGAGCTGAATTGTCGACTGGCGTAGATGACCATGCACCAGGAATGAGCCGATATTCAATTGGTACAACTGGAATGTGTGGTTCTGGTGGTTTAATTTGCTGGGCTGAAGAGGTGAGATTATCAGGATTTCCTAGAGGGGACGGAGAGCGTGATGTCGACGATAGGCCACAGGTATGTGATCTGGGGCAAGGTGATTCAGGGGAAGCTGGTTTAAGTTGCTGGGCTGGAGAGGCGAGATTATCAGGATTTCCTAGAGGGGATGGAGAGTGTGATGTCGATGAGAGGCAGGTATGTGATCCGGGGGAAGCTGGTTTAGGGGAAGCTGGTTCAGAGGAAGCCAGAGATTGAGATTGTATTGGGGTATCATGATCATTTGGACCACAATATTGGGGGGACTGACGCCAAGAGGCATCTAAGCTCATCATACTGCGTAGGTCCAAGGACATGGGTTCTTGAGGGGAGCCAACAGGAAGTAGGTCAACATTTATAAGTCGTCGGTGATGAGGTAGCGCCTGCTTTTTGAGACACTGCGTGAGGCTGGGTAACACTTCCTCGAAAGATTGTCGGTGAATAGGGAATGGCTGAGTAAATAAGTATGCATGCTTCCCTACCAAGATATTTGAGCTGCTTACGTCTACTCGCCGTATAGATACAGCAGCACTTATATATACATGTGGTTCCCCAGGCTTTGGGAAAGATTGACGGTGAACTGCTACAGGCTGGTTGGAGAGTTAGCATGACTCTTTCTACATATTTCACAAAAAAACTGACATCGCGCTCCTGCCAAAGTACCTGCTGATATGGTACATTTGTCACGTGAAGAAGACGGCGAGAATTTATATGGGGGTGGTGCTTCATACGAGTAGCTGAGCTGAGAGTATCGATCTGCCGATAGAAGTATTCCTTCAGATTAACATCATTTTATACTCAGCAGTTACATATGTTGGACTAAGGATGTTAAAGAAACAATGAAAGTGAGAGGCTCGACGACGATGGAGCCTATTGCTGGTGCTAAAGCAACTTGTACAAAGGGACAAGTCCCGAAGCGACCTTGACAATTTTCCACGGTGTGACACCAGTTCTTGGCATTTTCAATGCTAGCTAACGTGAGATATTCCCGCTGCGCAGCTGAGACTCATCGACAGTCAATTGACCGACGATCCAGCACAAGCTTACTTAAACATTGCCCAAAGGTGGAATCATTGTACACTCACATAATCCCATACCATTAAAGGGCAGCAAAAACATAGGCATTCTCGCCTTTGTGAGATATGTACAACGTATTGTATGATCTTCCTCATACTCGCTTCGCTATCAATGCTATCGGCTTTTCGCAGGATGGTCATGTACTTGCTAGTGGTGATGATGCCGGATATATTCGGTTCTTTGATTTTCCACTTGGAAAGGAATTGCGTAGAGTGAGGGTTACTAGTGCTGTAACATCACTTCTATGGAATCCAAACAAACCTGATGTCATTTTCATTGGTGGTGCGAGGGGCAATGTCACTGTCATGAACCTTCATGTAAAAGTGAGTGCAAATAATGATACCATCGAGTTCGCAATTAATGTCTATTTCGAGGATCAGACTCAAGGTTTTTCTCTTTGTACTGGAGTTAATGCACCGGTTGATACGTTGGCCTATGACGCCTGCAATGAGCGTCTTGCTGCAGGAGTTGGTACTGATATCGTTCTATTCAACCATCCTGAAGGTGCTGTGAACTGATCCCGCAGAAAAACACCAAGGCTGAGATTTGCGTAGACCCTTGGACGTTTGGTTTAAATATTCTGCCCCCACCTAGTATGGCCTGTGTGGATGATAACAAGCTCTTGCTACCCTTGCCCCGTGCTCTGAAATTCAGTAATAACGGACGTTCTCTCATTGCGGTGTATTTTCAACACGGTATTGTGTGGGCAATTTCATTTTACACCAGCAGAAGAAACTCAATTGCTCATTATTCAAGCTCATGGCTGATAAAGTCTCTCCAACCAGAATGGACTATCTGGCCTAAGCGTACATGTGTGTAAGTGCATTATTTCGGGATCACAATGATAAGCAATATTGACAGCCAATCAGGGGAGGGGCCTGTTTCTCCGCCAATGGAAGGAATGTGGTTGTGTTGAATCTCTTGGACGGCTTCGATTGTTACAATATCAATGATGGCAGGCACTTGGCCAATCTCGCAACCCCAATCATCCAGAACGTCCCGCTACCTTCGCTGTTTATCGATGGTGGCCAATCGATATTGTGTGGAAGCTCCTGTGGATACGTCTTGATATATTCTAGAAAGATGAATAACGTCCTTCAGGTATTAAGGCACGCTGGTACGTGCCTTGAGATTAATGCTGCTGCGACTATCAACGTTCCCCCTAGAGCACGACGTCATTCAAACATTGGTTCATTTTTAGTCATTCTTTGGTCTGAGCTGACTCTAATCCGTTGGAGAAGGCCTATTGTGAAAATGAGGCAAGGTTCATCGCAACGGCCTCATCCGAAACTGATTTGGATAATTACATTTGGATCTGGAGGGCAAGCACAAGTGAGAGATATTTTCTCCTGAAAGTCTGTATAAATTCTCATAGCAGTGGCTAATGTAGCAGCTTCGCAAAATATTCTAGTAAGCTGCAAACATCATCATTTCCTAGAGCGCCATACTGATATAAGAAGGGTTCTTCACGATCACGCTGGAGTATCAGTATATCTGTTATGTCGCTGATATTTTTGGCGGTGGCATTTCTTTGGATTATATGTTTAGGTGTCAATTCAACGCAGGTCGGTTCACACTCTCCTTCATCCTCTCTCCCGCCCTCCCTCACAGCTGACAACAGATCTGCGTGGAAAAAAAACCTTGGAAGCTTTAGAAGTCTGGCACTGCCTGGCCAGTCGTGCCATTGAGGTTTTAGGCCTGTTACCTATTTTCACCTGGTGCCGGGTCAAGACTACGTTTTCGTCGCTCGCTTCAATCATGGGCTTCTGTGGGTTTAACATGGCTTGGAACTCGAGAGGCGAAGATCCTAGCAGGCAGCAAGAAATATGTTTATGAAATTCATGAACCATGCATGTTTTTGACCAAGTATGCTTAGCGAGAGTTGCAATACCTTCTTGAATGCAGACCATGCGCTCCTTTGCGTCCGTCACCATAACGGGAACGGCATGCTTCAAAATCTCAACCTGTTTTGTATAGACGTTTCAGCGCCTCTCACAATCACAAATACAGTCCCAAAATACCATCAACAATGCACCACCGAGGAATCCTTTGTTGTCATTTCAACTTGGTTGACCCTCACAATCCTCGATGTAGATTGTTCTGTTTTCGTTCGCATCTCATCCCATCGAGTGCATGTTATGTAAGCTTCATGGCCCGATTATCTATCGTTTGATGTCCTTTGTCCTGCACATCGCCTGCCTGCACGTGTACATTCCATCTGTTTCTCAAGCATTCCCCTTTGTCATCCATCTTCCATATAGCGCGGCATGTCATCTCGGAATACTAACGTTAAATCCACCTTCTTGACTCATAGGCCTTCTGCACGTTCGGTCCTCAACTCTCTCTCGACCTTTCTGGCTGTGCATCTATCAGCAGCTCTACAATGTCGAGAAATGAAGCGCAGATTTATGGTTTGCTTAGGAAATCGCTTGTCGGGGAACTTCTCGACACCTAATTTGACCTGTGCTCCACTCGGTCGAAGCGCGCAGGCAATGTTACCAAGCCTCGAGCATTGTTTGCAAACCACGAAGCCCTCGCCGCAAGTTCAGAGTACTTTTCCAACTGTGAGTCATGTATCTGTCACCGCTCAGTCAAGTTCAGCAGATCCTCTCAGTACTTTCCGAAACAACGCTCAACAATCCTACTTTGATCAAATTTCAAGACTATCATACTTGTGCAGGAGGTATCTCCCTCAGTGAATATGGTTATGCATCCGATAGCGACCTTGATGAAGAGGGAGAGGGAGAGGGAGGGGGAGGGGAGATTGACGAAATCGTCAAAGACAGTGGGTGGTTCTACTTGTTGTGGTACAGGATTGCCTTATGAAGATATTTTTAAGATGAGAAGTGTGGATATTTCTGCAGAACGAATGTCTCAAAGAGCATCGAACTTGGATTTGGCTACAAAGGGAACGCGACGTATCATCCTAAGCCATAGAGTATTGGTGTCAGATACTGCATTTAATACGTGCAGGTCTATCATCCTATCGCTTGGTTATCTTGCTTACCGACGTCCATAGATGGCAAGCTTTACTGTACTATCTGTACACTGATGAGATTGTATTCGCACCTTTGCGATCACAGGGAAGTAAGATTGGGAGACATTGCAGCCTTAATGGGCCCCTGCCATGCTCACCGAAGTCTATGTATCGTCTAGCATGCAAGGTGTGTCTCGTGTGACCTGGCATACCTTGTAAACTGATACTTGGGATCACCAGATAAAGCATGATAAACTGCAGGCCAAAGCGCTTGCTGCTATATGATCAAGTTTGACTGAGCACAATATTGTACAAGAGTGCTCTTTGTCTCTGAAATACAGGCTAGTTCGTTATATATTTTCCCATTTTCCCAACTTACCATCGTGATCCCGCATATATTTGAAGGTTTCCTTCCATCCTTGAGGTGGAGACTGAGAGTTTATTGCGATTTATTGGCAATCCCACTGCCATGAAAGACTTTCCGATGATTGCGGGTGTTGACCTCCCACACGAGACTGATGTCTAATCAAATGAAAAAATGCCGCTTAGGTAGTGTATGGTCAAATAGAGGGGTGTAAATGTGGGTGAATTTGGGGTTTGTCAAATCAGGCGTCTCTGTGGTGGTGAATCTGTGAATCTTGTAAATATCTACTAGGCCATTAAATAGATAACATTCTCAAGTGTGTTCTCGCATGAACTGACGATATTGTTCTAGCCTTTGATATGGTTCATTGTATTCTTCTATGCCTGCTTAGCCGCATTCATTATCGCAGTCATCCCAGCTCGCATTGCTTAATTCACGTATGTCATCGCTCAAGACCCCCGATATCTTCCATATGGGTACATGCTTCTTATCGTTGTCATGAGTAAGCATGTTTTGTACGCTTTCATCCGATGTTCAGACATGTTTCCCCTCAGTTGTCGCATCCTTCCCCCCTTTCATTGGACATGGCCCATTCCTTTACTTGTTCAATTTCACATACAGCAACAGGGCGTCGTCTCCGCAACAGTTGGAACACTGGCGGCCTCCATTATAGTTTTTGTTACCCTCCGGATGATGTTCGCCAGGAGGCTGCGTTCGTGGACCCCACTAACAAGAAATGGCGGGCTCCAGAAGATGTCATAGTCAGTGTATTTCATTAGCATCAGCATATTTGCTTAGTAGAAGATGCCTACAGCGATCAAAAGGTATGCCCTTGATCATCGTCATCCGCATCTCTTCACTTGTGCCGTGGGCTTGGTCAAACTTGCTATTCGCAGTAAGCTTTTCAATTGTTGAGTGGTTTGGATCTAATACCTCCACATAGAGCATGGTGTTGGTATCATCGCTCCAGTTCTTCATAACGACTTGGTTTGTCCTCACAAGGGTCGTGGTACACGTATCCGTCAGGTCTCGCCTCGCCAGATTCTCAGATTCTCAGATGGCAAACAGCAAAATGATATATATACCAGTAAGAACCCGTGTCATCCCACTCTGCTCTCATTTATTCATGGTGCGCAGGAATAAAGATTCTCAACGGCTTTTTCACTGTTGGTGGTATTCTGTCAACAGTGTCAACTGTTTTAGCCAGCTCGTTCGTGTGCAAGTCACCGCTACTCACAGAGCTTTTCCCACACTGTACAGGCTGCTCTATGATTTCATACAGAAGGAGATCAAACGTTTATGTGCCAGCTCGTCGATGCGCGATGAAACGGCTATAGGGGCATCTAAGGCGACAGAGGAAATGCTGCACCGGGGGTTGCCGATGGGATGGGAAGTAGGCACAGGGGTGCCAGGGGTCTAGATGGTCATGGAGTCCCAGCGCACTTAGCAGAACACGTTGTACAATGCACACACATCACCATCCATCTTAGAGACAAGCCATCAGTCCTCCCTCCTTTCCAGAGCGCAAGGTGCACCTAGGACAACGCCTTTCTCTGACTCTACAGTTTGACTCTCGCTTCCTTAGCGAGCTCATTGTAGTAGGCCACCTTATCTTGGTAATGGATTTTATATCACCCACTCACACTGTTATGTTCTCGATGACTGTTGCTGCAGCAATCCTTGCTGCCATGTAACTAGGCTCGGCAGTGGGATTCCCCTCATGATTGGACAAACATGTGTGGCAGAGCCCACTACTAAGCAAATTTTGGTGCAATAGTCAATCTTCCTCTCAACTTTGAACAACATTTTCCACGTCTAGCTTTCCACATCTAGTGCTGGCCCCAGAGCTACTGTCATGGCACGAGCACGAGAACCGGTGCAAGTCCTCTGATTACCTCATCTCATTTGCTCAACTACGCATAGTGTCTATGGGTCGTTCATGATGTGTTTCACCTGTATACCACGCTAGTCATTAATTTAATGTGGCGGCCTCATTCTACGAAGCCCAGATTGCTCTTGCGCGTCAACTTGAACGGGAGGGTCCCCGTTGCATTAGCGGCAACACTCTGAAGATTTTATCAAAGTACCTCAGCCTTCATAGGAAGGCATGGTTTTGAGCAAGATGAAGCTGGACAAGATGCCTCTATTGGCCTCATTCTGGGGTAGAGGAGCGGGATGTGTATGTATATTGTTGCATGTCGCTGGTGTCTACTGCTAATTTCATCGAAAGATATGTGCCAGAACTCCTCTATTTTCATTTGAACATTTTGATCATCGACGATAGATGTGTTATCATGAGTTCTTTCAGACTGGCCTGTATCTTTTTCTGATCGGTGACCGGTGCTAGACGGGTGTTGCAAATTTGAATCACAAAAATCACAAGGCGGCTCGGCTACTGCTGAACAGTCATGTGTAATCTTATCCTTGCCTTCTAGGGTGATGGTGACTTTGAATTCGTGTTTGTTGCCATAGATGACTGCACATTTTGCAACTACCCTGTGTCGCAGGCTCTTCTGAGGTGAGAATAGCACGAGAACTACTTGAGTGTTAGTTAATATTTATACATAGTGCACCTTGGTCTTATCAAGCCCCAGCATATCTTGTATTACAAGAAGAGGGACACCTGTTTTGTGTGATGCATACTCCCAATATTAATGGACGAGAGCCTCGATGGTTCAACTTGCCAACTCAATGTGGTGGTGCTCACCAAAAAATGTACAAAGGCATTTCAGACCTCGAAGCCAGAGTTCTTTCGCATTAGTACCGCCTCGAGGTGTTGCCGATGTGAAATTTGGAAAAGACAGCCACCCTAGCTTCACGCTGTGTTTCTCTTCATTTCATCAAATCTTTGGAAAATTTGTCAGCTTGCCTTATTGGCATGATTTCTGTGTAATGTGCCTGTTGAGGATATGTGTGCGTGACAGCACAAGCCATTAGATGTGTGGCATAATGGATCAGCGATCGGCGGTGCTTGCGCACTGTCCTATCGCAGAGCCTATCAAAATGCGTTCAGAAGGTTTGTTTTATGATCGTGATCTTTTTGTTTAGTTTATGGGATACTTCTAGAGCCCAGACGACTGTTCCCTTTTGCTCCACTGTGGCAGAACCTGACTTCCCACCCCTTTAGCGAATCGTTCTGACCCTGGCTCACATATCTCACCTTATCTTGTTGAAAACTTCATGGTCATGACTAGCCAGATTTCCAAGGGCTAATTCCTGCCTTCACCTTCGACACCCACATGCTAAGGCACCCAATTCATAGGATCCCCAACGTGTATGTATTCAGGTGTGTGCGAAAGGACAAATGCACGAGATCCAAGTACGCCTGAAAGCCCAGACTCCAGTCATTTCCGCACAAAGAAATTTGATTTTCATCAACCATATGAAATGTCAGTTTCATCATGAGGAAAAATAGAGGTAGCCGCAGTGCCTACATCGTTTTGATGTTGGTGCTGAGGTACTTAGTTGCTCAATTACGGTCTGCTCACCTCCTATCACAAAACGAGGCACTGATCCCTGACCACTAACTGAAGCTAGAAGTGCAGTCATAAAGCAGTTTTGATCGATATCTAATTGTGTCATCCCAGGACTAGAAGGATGATGAAAGGCTAGACTAAAGTCCATGGCGGTCAGGTCGGACGAAGTGATTCATCCTGTGTCGAGTTTATTCGGCCTTCTTCATGTGCCTTTTGTGGGCTGGGTACTGGAGTGGCCAACACCTCCTGTTCTACGTCAAAAGTGCTCTTGTGCCGTTTCTCTGTCCCTAGACAGCTGGAAGAAATTTACGGCGGGTCGTCTAGCTGACATAGCTATTCGCGCTAATTCTAATATTGCATCCCAGGTAAATTGTTATGGAGCGGCGATAGTCTACGCTGGATTGGTCGCATTCCTAGCCGGCGATTGAGCTGTCATTTCCGATATTGAGATCAACTTCTTTGGTCTGTTATAAATATTTTGGTGATATTGTGTAAATTGGCCGTCGACGCTCATCTGCTATCTGCGGGCGTGCTCGTCCAAATGAAAGTTTCTCCCATTTTGCTCAGTTTTCTATGGCAAAAAGTCTCAAAAGGAATCAAAGAAAGCCCTTGATCTTGACAGGGATGACTGGGAGCTGCTTGACAATCTTCAGAAGCCCCTGGAAATTGTAATTGCAGATGATACTAATGCTTACCAGATGTTTGGAGAGTCTATCTATACTGAAGCATAACAAGTCTGTAGCTAATACACGTGCACTGCTGTTAGAGGCTGTTCCTCCATGAACACACATACCCACACCAAGGTTTTTCTCGGCTAGCTCACTAACCAGGAAAATTTCCAAGTCAGAGTTTTCGGCAAATTGACCATTGTGAAATCACTTTCCTTTGGAGACAATGCTTTGAAAAGGGAGGAGGATGCCTCAGCGGTTGCTAAACGTTTGGGCCATGGCCCATGAGCCTATTGAGCTATGGCTTTCAGGAAGCACGCAAGTGGAGATGTATGAGTAAGTGTCTTCAGCTGAGTCGAATCAACTGCAGGTTAACATGGCTCCTGTAGAGTAGCGATATCGTTGTGTCGCCTTTACGAAACCTTCGAAAGTTTGATTTGGACCACTATGTAAGGTGGGTTTCCCCCACTGCCTCTGCTGTACTCACCACAACTCAGAAACCAAAACTTGTGCTTGACGCGCTGCTCATACCTGACACCCTTGTTTTTTCTTTCCATCGCGTCAAACCATCGCCTAAATACTCCCGCGTTCAAATTACTTGGCAAAGTGCATTGTTCCCGCAAACAACAATGCAGTTCCTAACATATCCCATCAGGCAAAACGTCTACAATTTCTCAGCCTCTCACAAACAAATCTAGACAAGGCAGTAGAGTATATCGTTGTCTCATTGATATCAGCACCTAAGCCTGGTTTAATCACTCTCCGTCTAGGCGGCTGTTCTTTCAGAGTTCCAGTGGTGGACGTACTTGGTGAGCCATCAATCTCACACTGCGTTCAATCAATTTCCACTAAGTGAGGCAGCCTGAGTTATTCGTATTTCATCCCTTCGCAATGTCTCTTTGCCGCATAACCGCATCGATACAGCAGGAGCTGTCATACATGCTCTCATGATCAGAAACTACCCACATGTGGTCCCTACTACTCCCAGCTAGGCATTCCTGCTGCACCCCTTCGAGTACGGGGTACATATGGTGTATAAGTTATTCGAGGAGGCAGTACAGGTCCTGCATGGGTAACAAATGGTGAAAGTAGATGTCCGAAAAGGGATTTGGGAAGGAAGTGATAGCAGCACAACCTCCCCCACTCTCAGCTTCTGGCCAACCCATCCCCATCATCACTTAAATCCACAGGGTGATGTCACTACCCCACTACTTGTCATCTTGCACCAAATACTAGGCCTCAACGGTTGGAGGGCGGACTCCATCCCAATGGTACGGCTCAAGGGCATACTGAGAGTCCAAATGCTGCACTCCCAGACGAGGAGTGCGCACTCGATGCATTTTCATGGTTTGGAGCTCTCTCCATGATGGATCTATGATGCAATGACCTTCGCGTAAAGTACTTTCATTGGATATGGTGATATCTATTGACGATGTCAGCGTAGAATGGGGTTACTTATCTGGCACAAGTACTCAAATGGAACAGGACATTTAAAATCCTGAACTTGAGCGAGAACAAGCTGGAGGTTCAGTGCTAGTAGCACATGCTGAGGTGCTGGTAAGCGTTTAAAGTTTCTTTAGTCATCAGTTTTAACCCAAACTTCTAGAAATACAATTTTTGTTTAGGAACTTTAGTCCTCAGCCTGAATCTCCGCTCTGGTCTTGGTCTTGAAGGCGTGCGTTGATGACTCACTGCTGATGCCTAGACTGAAACTTTGTTTAAGTCCAATCACTCTGAAAAGCCTTCACACCAAATAACACTCTTAATCGCCTATTTCTGTCCTCCGCCAATGGCATCACTGGGTGCTATCGCGCTTGCAGATTTCCTCCCGAATCCAACTCTTTGCTCCACCTTGATCTCACAGACAATAACCTGGACATCGGTACATTTCATGATTTCTGAACGCACTGTGCAGAATTATCACCTACCGGTATCATGTTTTGCTGGTGCGTCACTCCAAAGATGCGACTCACTCAACTTTTCTGTTGATGTCGTTGATTAAGATGGATGCTTCAGTGCAATGTCCAGTCGTCTCATTTTATTGCTGAAACACTGGTTGATCTACTCTTATGTAATAGGAATCAGAAATCGGAGCTTGAAGGAAGATATAAATATGCAGTCATGATGTGATTTGGTAAGAGGGTAGGACTTTAAGGGTATAATTTACGCAATCTTTGTGTATTAGGAATTATTCTCAGTCCTTTGTGACCTTTAAATTCCTGCGCGATCCCGAGCATTCAAGATCTATTCAATGCCTCCCTCTCGCAGTGAAATAGATTGCCAGGGTGTCCATAAATCTTATCATCTTCGTTCCTCGAAGTGGAACCTTTCAATATTCAGTTCCGAGCTATTATCAATATGCGAGGTATGTTTTGTACTTTATGAAATCGCAGAACTTGTCACTGATTTTGGTTTTCAGATGGCGTGCCAAGCTGAAGCCCTTAGCGTCGACATAAAGCAGTTAAGAAAGGTAGGTACACACCATTAATGACCATTTCGATTTTCTCATCATGAGTCAAGAACTTGGCTACGATTAAGCGAGAGCAAGCAAAGGCTTTCACGGAGTGAGACAGAGTGACTGCTGCTCACAAAGGAGTATGCATCCAGTATTTGACAAGTAATCTAAAACTAGTTTTCATCCTTTTGCAGTTGTTGCAAGCCGTCAAAGCTGCATTGCAATGCCCAATCTGCAAAACGGAAATTGAGAAGCCTTTCATGTAAGTCCCCATTAAGTGTGATTCCTGAATGTTACTGAGGAGCCCATTCAACAGGCTGAGTTGCCACCATACATTCTGTTATGAGTGCCTAGTCAGCTGCTTTCATCAATGTATAAGGTCATGTTTATCCTACTACCTGGAAGCGATAATTCCGGATAATTTCAGAAATCATATCACACCCTTCACAGGTGCCGAAATCGAAATGTTGTGCGACGGCCAAGACTGGTCACTATTATCACTGTCCGACTTGTTGAGCGTTTATAAATGACCCTCCTGCCGAAATTCCGTTGCTCTGTGACATGACTACGATGATGTCTGACTTACTCACTCCCAATGTAAGACACACCAATCAGGGGGTACCTGCAGATCCAGCTGCACGGTGGGGAATCTTCTTCAAGAATTAGATAGGTAGTAGAATAATGGGATTTGAAGAACCGCGCTGGACCATACTCCCATTACCTCCAAAGCCCCACTCATTTGTACACTTCACTGCTACATAGCCACCGACTGTTTGAATTCTGGATATGTACTCTAACATATCGAAGGGGACATTAATTCGTCCGCTGACGCCCTCATCAAAACCCTGCCAACATACAGAAACGCAGAGATGGTGAGGCTTATCATGAATGGAGTACGTTGGCATGGAAAGGTTTGGGAGAGATAAATCCAGATAATCTGTTACGTTTGTCAGGTAACTGACATGCCGTGAGAACGTCGTTTAACTGGGTGTCTGATTCCACCATTCTGTCTTAGGAGAGCATAAATCCTTCTTGAGTCCCAACAATGGGCAGTAGAGCCGTATCTGCACCTGTAACACATGGACAAGAAGGAATAGTATTGCATGTAGGTGGGGACGAAAGAGAGATATTTTTGAAAGCTCTTAGAGCAAGTGCCACTTTCAACCAGTCTCAGTCCTACTGCACTTACTAACCGAAAATTCAGAACTGCGCCTTCAATCGCCGGAGATTATCTCCTCTATGTGAGGTCGATCAGGAGAGTACAAAGGTCGTGTATATAATCAAGTAGCTGATGATCTTTAATTTTTGGTTGATCATGCTGATATACCTGCGCGGTTTGTAGCACGACAAAGGCTACCCCTTCCATTCTGGGTCAAGCACCACGGCGAGCCTTATCTTTGCCTTTGACATCCGACAACAGCCAGAGAAAGCATTCACGACTGGCAAATATACAATACTTTGATGCTAGTGCATTGGATCATCCTGACGCAAACCCTACAGGGGTATGCGCTTCATCTAATATTGTCAGGAATCCTCCAGGTGTGTGTATGGTCATGATACATTTAGCATTGCAAATCTCCATCTTTTTCAGATATACTCCCTCAACCAAACCCATCGCTATCTTACCCAAGACCCACTGTACTTAGTTACATGGATCTTCTAGATGAGGCAAGTCTGCAGCCATCATTCCATGAACAACCCTTTCCGAAGGGTGCTGGTACGGGAAGAACAAGATGGTTTCGCTCGTCCAGTATCCATCAACTTCTCTGTCCGAACGAGGACATTGCTGGTGTGGTTGGAGACCTCTATATTCACACTAACACTCACACTAACACAACATATTTATGGGTCCTGCACCCTGTTGACGGTTGGATTCCAATCAAAGTGGGGGGCGATCACCCGACTGTGCCCAAAAAGCGCTTATGAATTCGCAAAGATGGTGACCCAAGCTGGGTCGGAATCCGATCATTAATTTCAATGGAGTCGAGAGAACGTTGCCGCTGATAATTTAGAGGGAATCAAACACGTCGATTCTCACCAATTCTATCATTGATTCTGATGACAAAATCAGGCCAGAATCATTGATTCACCCTATCGACATGTTGCCATTTCCAATTTTGTAATTTCCACGTAAATCAATTTTTCAAAATGTGCGTTCAAGGCGTGTGTCATCCAAAAATTGATACCAGAATCAGTGTGAGAATCATTGTTTCTTTGTGTCCAGATCCCACACCCGAAGACTCTTGTCGTGGGAAACGGGTACCATGGATGCAAAGCTATCTCGTCCACCAATTTCTCATCACCCTTGACTGTCAGTTCTAGATGAAGCATTTATTTTGAGTTGGCGCTTTGGACGGTACTTTGTGAGTGGTAGGTGGTAGCTCTTTTGTAGTGTCTCAATCAGCAAGAGCGATTCTGTCTACAGGCTGTCACACACACCACCATATGGACGCACAGCTCTACATGTGGGCTGACCCATATATGCGCGAGATTATGCGTACAAACTGTCATCGATGCAACCATACAGCCTATCAGCCTTCCACATGCTGATGCGCCTAGTGCACTGACCTGCCCTTATCTGAGTTGGTGAATTTTCGTGCTGTGACTGGGTCTGGTGTTGCCCACACGCATAGAATTCTGATCATGCACATGACACTGCCTATCTGTCAGTACTTAGCTTGAACGTTTGAACACTTCCCTGATGTCAGTATAGTTATTCCTGAAAGTTCTCCCAGCAATTTGCGTGGCAGGCTGTTGCATGCGGCAGCTGGAAGATGCATTGCAGAGAGCTCGCTTTAATATATAGATAAAGAAGAACTCAAAATACAGGGCGCCTGTCGCTTTTCCTCCCCATGCCGTTGAACCTTGATAACACGCTGACCCATCCGATCGTCATAATCGAGCACCGCAGCCGCATTCAGTCGTTTTGGTGGTCTTTTTTGACAACATTCATGCTTTGACAATAACGTTTAACAATCAAGCCTCATGTTCTTCATCCACCCCCCAAAATATCTCCATCAGGAATAGATGTACCAACCAAATTGAGATGATCAAGAGACGAAGAAGTTCCATCACTAGATCACCAAGCCAGAGGTCCCCTTAACATCTGAAAAGGCCGCGACCACGAGGATGGCAATGGTGGTGAGGATGCTTTGTCTGTTCATACCTCATCTTATTCGAGCAACAGTGATTATCAAGTGCATGCATTGACTCCCTCCTTCCACACCAGCTGGTGTAGTTCCTATATTGTACTACGTGTTCGTATTCAACGAGTGATGACACTGCTCCCAACGTTCTGATCTACTTTCGGTTTAGATTAACGTACCAACGACTCTGAATCTTTGTCGAATAAATCACACCATCGGTGAGTTTCTAGAAAGAACAACTCGTATTGTTTTCAAGAATTGGAACAGATGGATCAAGCCAACTTGATCGACAAGTCTTCAGCAGTGAATGCCCAACCCTCGCCCCAAGACACATCGTTGCTTCACTTCTGTCAGTGTCGCCAATGTGTCCATGAACAGGGAACAAACTCTGATTTTGCCGAGTCTCACGATGTGTGTCCGGGATATTGGTTGAATGTGACCATGTACTAC
>Ga0310811_10005665_pt1 | contig 15858 bp, 15 predicted proteins | sample YCmetagenome_FD_207642 | JGI IMG/M metagenome (GOLD analysis project Ga0310811, IMG submission 207642) | Soil microbial communities from experimental microcosm in Duke University, North Carolina, United States - YC | ecosystem: Engineered > Artificial ecosystem > Soil microcosm > Unclassified ...
AACGTGTCCCGGGGTATCGAGCAGATTTAGCCGGTAGGTTTTACCCGACTTGCTCGTATAACGCATCGCGACTGGATGCGCCTTAATTGTAATCCCCCGCTCCCGCTCCAAGTCCATCGAGTCAAGAAGCTGGTCCTGCCTTTCGCGATCCTGGATCGTGCCAGTGCGTTCCAGCAACCGATCGGACAAGGTTGTCTTGCCGTGATCGATGTGCGCGATGATGCAAAAGTTGCGCGTTAACTCAATCCCCATGAGAGCGGCACTATGCGAGTGCGCGCATTGCAGGTCAATCGAGAGCGCTCGCGCTTAATGCCCTCTCTCTCCAAACTCCGAGCAGCATGAAGACTCAAAAATCGAAATAGATCGCGCTATCGCCTGCCGTGGTTTATTTCTCTCTACGGTTACGACAAAAACAGCCGGAACTATATTGATGAGATCAATGCGTTTCTCTATCGGTGCCAACGTCGTAGCTCTCTTTTTGATGGGTTTAACCCTGAACGCAGGCGACCAGAGCGGTCGTGGCTCTTCGACTCCCGAAGTGGCAGCTGTGACCCATGCCGTTCAGGAGTTTATGGCGGCAGTGGCCAAGGACGTTAGCGCGCAAGGCCCACATGCATGGCGCAAGTATCTCTCGCAAGAGCACGCTTTCTTCATGGCCTCCAATGGCCAGCTTGTTTTCGAAAGCGGCGAAGCGGCTGAGCAAGGTATCCGAGCGTTGGAACAGAGTATCGACCACATCTCTCTACAATGGGGCCAAAACCTTCACGTCGATCCGCTCAGCGACACCCTTGCACAGGTCGGTGTTCCATTTCATGAAACCCTCGTAGAAAAGAAGGGGAAACAAGTATCGGTGGACGGCTATTTCACCGGTTTAGCACAACATAATGACGCAGGCTGGCAATTCCGAAGTGCTCATTGGTCGGTACCGCCAGCCGCAACGGTACAACATTGAGAAGGTGTTCACTCGACACATTCGCCTGAATCATTAATCTAAAGGTCGCTCAAGATGCCAAAGCTCATCATTTCAGGCGTTACACATGATCTCGTCGACGAAGCGATCACGATCGGTCGAGGACCGGATAACACCATCGTCGTGCACGACCCGTCCATCTCGACCCATCACGCTCAGTTGCTTCTGGAAGGCGATACATATCGATTGAAGGATCTCGATTCTACAAATGGCACACGCGTTAATGGCAAGCCTGTCACAGAAGCAGTCCTTCGAATTGATGATCGGATTCGCTTTGGAGCTGCGGAAGCGAGATACGAGTCTTCGGAAGCCACCGGTTCAAAACCGTTGCCGAAGCCTGAAGAGATCAAGGCTAATTTCGCGGAAGCTGGCAGAGAGCCGCCCCGTTTGAGCGGTGCATCTTTCCTTCGCCGCCAGGAACAGCGGGCCGACCCGGTGCGGAACGGAATTCTTATCGGCCTCGGAATTGTGCTGCTCGTTTTTCTGGGAAGTCTCCTTGCGGTATTGATGATGCACGCGCCTGCACTTTGAGGTGCTCGAATCTCGTGGCAAAGTCGGGCATGGTTCACCAGAGCTCCTCGACGAAGCCTGCCCTGAGCGAAGCCGACGGGTCCGAGACAACGGCGCGACCAAGGCGTTTGTTGCTTTTCGACATCGACGGCACGTTGATCCATTCTGGCGGCGCCGGCATCCACGCGCTCAAATTGGCTTTCAAAGAACGCTTCGGTATTGATGACGATTTGCACGATATAGAGATCGCAGGAATGACGGATTCTGGAATCGTCATCAGCATCCTGAACAAACACAAAATTCCTGTGACTAACGAGAATGTGAGCGGGTTCCTCGACAGCTACGTGCATTTCCTTTCGGAGGAGTTGCCCGTCCGAAAAGGCAACCTCCTTCCCGGAGTCCTGGAGTTACTCGAACGGCTCAAGTCGCGGCCGCATGTCGTGCTGGCGCTACTCACGGGAAATGTATCCCGCGGCGCGCGACTAAAACTAGAGCACTATGGCGTCTGGCATTTCTTCGAATTCGGCGCATTTGCCGATGATCACCGCGACCGAAACGAGCTTGGACGATTCGCCCGCGCCCGCGCGAAGGAAAAGCACGGACGGGAGTTTGCAGCGTCCGAGATCGATATTATTGGCGATACGCCGCGTGACATCGAGTGCGGCAAAGTCCTTGGCGCGCGGACGATCGCGGTCGCGACCGGAAGATGGGACCGGGATGAGCTTACAAAACATCAGCCGGATTTTGTGATTGATGATCTCTCGGACGTGGAAACAATCATGGACACACTCGGATGGTGATCCACTAACGAATTGCACGGTAAAATGAAAAAAGACTCAGCCTCATCAAATACTACTCCGCGTCAGAGCCGTTCCAATGTTGTGCCGCTGAAGGGCGAAATCGATTTGCACGTATCTCCAATGGTCACGGCACAGTTCAACGACGTGATCGACAAGAAGCCCGAGCGGTTGGTAGTCGATTTGACCGACGTGAGCTACATCGACAGCGCGGGGCTCGCAGCTTTGATTCAGGCGATGCAAAAGGTGGAAGGCTATGGAGGCAAATTCATGCTGGCCGGATTGCAGGAAACCGTGCGCTCGATCTTCGAAATCTCGCGACTCGATCAGGTCTTTCAGATTTTCCCGGACGCGGATGCAGCGCTGGCTGGCTGATCTAACTCGACCAGCTGATATGGCGTCTGACACAGATGCCCTATTGCGCCACTCGTTTCAGAATCTCAAGCGTTTGTTCGACATTCTTCGAAATATCGAATTGCGAGGCGCGTTCGATGTTTGCCGAACGGGCCGCTTCGCGACGCGATGGATCTGACCAAAATCGAATAGCGTCGCGCAAGCCAATTAGATTTCCTGGGTTGTCGACGACCGAACCGTGCACGTTGTCTTCCAGGATTTCGCTAAATCCGTTGGAACGTGTTGTGATTACTGGTAGCCCGCTGGCCAGGGCTTCGAGGCAGGCATTCGAAAAGGGATCGTAAAGTGTGGGCAAAATGAAGATGTCCGCAGCCGCATAGACGGGCGCAAGGTCTGAAACTTCACCAAGAAATTGCAGGGGATCCTCGCGCCAGAACCGCAGGCGCGTCGTTTTATAGCGGCCTGCTTCTCCGCGACCGGCGACGAGCAGCCGCATTTTTGGATTTTTGCAGAGCGCCATCGCTTCAATTGCAAACAGCAAGCCTTTGCGCTCCCAACCTGAACCCGCAAACAGCAGAGCAATTTGGTCATCCTTGAGTTTCAATTCCTTGCGAGATTTCTCACGAAGCCCGGGATCGAACCTGAATTTATCTAGCGGAATGCCGTTGCGCACGATATCGATCTTCTCCGCAGGATAACGGTAAAGATCGGTGATCTCGTTCACGACCATTTGCGAAGCGGCGATTACCCGTCCAGCCTTTCGTTTCTCGAAAAGCGATTCCTCCAGTTGCAACAAATCGCGATGCTTGCGGCTGGTGCCGCGCACAAGTTGCTTTATTGGGATCTCGAATCTCCTTCGGCGTGCAAGCCAGGCACGGTGAACTCCGTCGCCGGCCCGGTAGACATCGCAACTCCACACGCGCTCGAGGCTAAATAAAACATCGCACTGTAATTGTGGTCGAACTTGCTCTAATTCGTCGGCAAATCCGATCACTGTCGTTGCCGCCAAGCGCTTTATCGCTCCAAATGGCCATTGCTCTTCGGGCCATTCATTCGTGGCCACAAGCTGGGCCTCGTGGCCAGCTTTTACGATACCATCTGCGAGCCGTTTCAGGTACGCCTCAGCGCCGCCACTCCGCGAATACCCGCGGCGAACGAAAGCGATTCTGAGGTCTTTGGTCATCCCAGGCAAAGAGGGATCCCGTCTCACTCACTCCATTCCACGGGATTCCTCGACTGTGCTTCGCTTCCCTCGGAATGACAACTTTACACGCTCCACGTTCGCCAGAATACTTGTAAGCCAATGCTGGGTGAAACCCTAAATCCTCCTGCGCCACCAGTCTGTCCAGCACCTGCGACGCGTACTTTGCCCCGACGCCTGTTGTATTCGATCTTCGCCCGGATTGGCGGTTCCGGTCTCGACACGGACGCATTTGAAACGTTGCGTGCGTCATATCGCGGAGGTTTTCTGGGTAAGGCGGTGGCTTACGATAACCGGCAGAGGGAAATCCCTGCTTCATACATCCACTCGCTACGGTGGCATCCGGTGCGACTGATCTCCTTTCTCGACCGGCCTTACTATTACGGAGCGAAGAAGAAATATCTCGACTGGATCGCTTCACGGCAATTGGCAAGCGGGCGTTACGATCTGTTTCATAGCTGGTCGGGTGATTGCTTGCGCTCGTTGCAAGTAGCGAAACGATTTGGCGTCCCATCCATTGTTGAGATCCCGACCTGGCATCGCGACGGTGGCAAACAGAAAATCCGTCAACCGGATAAGCCCGCAGCGATAGGCGATGTTTCGACGTTTGAGAGGTGGAAAAACCGCCTCTTGCTCCAGCGGAAACGGTTTGTGAAGGAATATGAGCTCGCTGACCTCCTGCTGGTCTTGTCGGACAAGGCAGCCCAAACATTTCGCGTGCGTGGCTTTCCAGAGGAAAAGTTGTTTTATCTCCCGCGCGGAGTGGACGTAGAGCGCTTCAAGCCAGGGAAGTCCCCGGACACATTTCGCGCCATCTTTGCCGGCGCATTGATCAAACGAAAAGGAATTCAACACGTGCTCGAAGCGTGGCACCGCCTCAATTTGTCAAACGCCGAGCTCTGGCTAGTTGGGTTTGTCCACGACGAAGCCAAGCCATTTCTAAAAGAATTCTGGCGGGATAATATTCGCGTTGTCGGGTTCGCGCGCGATCCGGAAAATTATCTCAACCAGGCGACAATCCACATTTTCCCATCACAATGGGAAGGCAGCGCGAAAGTCACATACGAGGCGGCAGCTTGCGGGTTGCCGCAGATCACCACGCGCGAGGCTGGCGATGTAGTGCGTAATGGAATTGAGGGAATCATCGTGAAGCCGGGAGATGTGAACGCAATTGCCACGGCGCTTGAGCATTTGTACCGACATCCCGAAATTGTGAACGAAATGGGCACTGCTGCCAGGGCTCGGGTCGTGGAGAATTTTACCTGGGACCATTTTCGGACGCGATTGCTTGACGCATACTCAACTGCGATACGCATGGCGCGATGAGTTTTCTGTCGCGGCTGCCTCTGACGGCCAGCCATTCGCCGCGCATAGAGTGCCGCCACAGTTTTAATCGATGAAAATTCTTCTCCTACAACTCAAGCGGATCGGCGATCTGATTTTGACCACGCCCGCAATTACGGCCTTGCGCCGGAACTATCCGGATGCGCATATCACTCTCGCCGTTTCGAACGAATGCTCCGAACTGCTTCCGGCCATCTCGAACATCGATCGCGTTCTGATCGCGCGACGCAATCTGCGGGACGTCGCGATGGTTTCGTCTGTCGCCGGAAAGAGATTTGATTATTGCATCGACTTTACGCGAAACGATCGTTCGGCTTTTTTGACCCTTCTCTCAGGAGCGCGCAGACGGGTTGCCTCGTACCGGGTCCGCGAGCAGTCCAAGACACGCGCCCGGCTTTACACTGATCTTGTCGGGGTCCGCGTGCGGGATATGCACACGATCGACTACAATCTGGCTTTGCTTGAGCCACTGGGCGTCCGTGCTGCTTCTTCCGCTCCGCAGCTCAAACTTCCACGAGCGTCGCGCGAAAAAGCGGATAGTCTTCGGCGTAATTCAAAAATCACGAAACCTTACGTGATTTTACACCCCGGCTCGGCTCGCTCAGAAAAACTTTGGGATGCTGCGCGATGGGCAAAGGTCATTGATCACTTCGGAAATGACCACGACTTCGATCTTGTTTTGACTAGCGGACCAGCCGTTCATGAACAAACGCATATCGCAGAAATCACACACCGGGCGCGGCGAAAATTCATCGATCTCTCTGGAAAAACGGATTTGCTCACACTGGCGGCGTTAGTCGGGCAGGCGCAGCTGCTCGTGACAGTGGATTCCGCGCCAGTGCACTTCGCGGCTGCCTCCCACACACCGCAGGTGGTCCTGTTCGGACCGACGAATCCGTTTCATTGGCGGCCGACGCACAGTCCGGCACTGATTTTACACGGGAAATCGGGTGTGCCTGCGACTGAGTTTGCACCGGTTCGCCCCCGTTTCCTGACGAGCGAAATCTCGACGGAAGCCGTGATCAGTGCTATGGGTTCGCTGCTGCCGCGTCGTGCGGCGGCGCACACTTCATGAGCGGCGCAAGAGCGGGGAAGAAAAAGCAGCCCTTCTGGCAAACGTTACGCGAGGCTTCCGGTGCGTACCGGCGGCTTTACGGTTACGTCAAGCCTTACAAGACGCGGTTTATCACGGGCCTGGCATTAGGTCTTGCCTACGGCGGCGTCAATTCACTTTTTCCGATCGCGATCGCCCGGGTAACAAGCTCGATTTTTCACGGCACTGCTCCCAGTCCCATGGGCATAGGCTCAAATATTCATGCGCTCGATACCGGACCAAAGATCAACTCGATTATCCTGATTTGCCTGGCCATCCCCGCGATCATGACCGTGCGCAGCCTCTGCTCCTATGGAAGCACGTACTGCATGCAATGGGTCAGTAATAAGGTGGTGAGCGATATCCGGAGCCAGCTTTTCAGCAAGATGCTCCACAACTCGATGGATTTCTTCAACAAGGCGCGCTCGGGATTCTTGATGTCGGTTATTACGAACAATACCCGCGTCATGCAGATGGCTTTAAGCACCGTCGGCAGCGACGTTTTCAAGCAGCCGATCACCATCGTCGGAGCAATCAGTGTGCTCTTGGTCATGGACTGGAAGTTTACTCTGGTGACGCTGATTCTTTTTCCTACCTGTTTGCTGCCGCTTCGCGTTTACGGCCGGCGAGCGCGAAAGGCAGTGCAAAACGAGCAGGAAGGCATGGCGGAAATGGTGGTAACAATGCAGGAAACTTTCGCCGGCATCCGTGTGATCAAGTCCTTTGCGCGTGAGGCCCACCAGGAGAAGGAATTCAAGCGAAGCAATCAAATGCAGTTTTCTCAGATGATGCGCATCATCCGGTCCCTGGAAGCTGTGGGACCACTGGTCGAGACGATTGCCGCAATAGGAGTGGGGATTGCGTTACTTTATGTTTACACCGCGAACTTGAGCGTCGGCCGATTTTTCGGGCTGATCTCAGGTATTTTCATCCTGTATGACCCGATCAAAACACTTAGCAGGATCCATCTCGTGATGCAGCGATCAATTGCTGCAACAACTTCAATTTTCTCACTGCTCGATTCGGAGCCAACCGTCCAGGACGCACCAAACGCTATCGCGCTCAGTTCGTCACAGGGCCAGCTTGATTTTGACGACGTGACATTTCGTTATGCCAACACAGTTACGGATGCGATCAGCAATCTGACTTTACATATCGAGCCAGGTAAAACCTATGCCCTGGTCGGCGCCAGCGGCGCAGGAAAGAGCACAATCCTCTCGCTCATCCTGCGTCTGTATGATCCGACAACCGGCGCGGTAAAAATCGATGGTCGCGATCTACGCTCGGTCACGCAGAAATCGTTGCGCGAACGGATCGGGCTCGTAACTCAGGAGACGTTTCTGTTTCACGATACGATCTTCAGCAATATCCAGTTCGGCCGGCTAAATGCGACGCCGGACGAAGTTCATGAAGCAGCACGAGCCGCCTACGCACACGATTTTATTACGGCCCAGCCCAAGGGCTACGAAACGGTCATTGGCGATAAAGGCTGTCTTCTTTCTGGCGGCCAGCAGCAACGGCTTGCTATCGCACGCGCTATTCTAAAGAACGCGCCTGTTCTTTTGCTCGACGAAGCAACGTCATCCCTGGATTCCGAATCGGAACAACAAATTCAGAAGGCCCTGGCTGAGCTGGCGACTGGGCGCACAGTGATCGCCATCGCGCATCGGTTATCCACTGTGTTATCCGCCGATCAAATCATCGTGATGGACGGTGGCCGCATTAAGGAGGTTGGCACACACGCCGAGCTTCTCGAAAAATCCGGCTACTATCGTAGGTTGTACGATCACCAATTTAATCGCATTCCGGAGGAGGCGGCTTCTGAGCCAGCTTTTGCAATTGAAGAGTTGGTCTAACGACAACAGCTAAAGAGGACGCGAATAGCGTGTTGTCGCGTTGCGGCAACTCAACTTTCCAACCATCTAATGCTTTGAAGTTCTTAATCTGCCTTTTGAGCCATGCCGTTTAAGATCGATCTACACACACATTCTTTCTTTTCCGGAGACGGTGTCTCCAGTCCGGAAGACATGATTGCAGCGGCGCGCGCCAAAGGCTTGCACGGGATCGCGATTACCGATCATAACACATGCGATGCGGTGAATTACCTTCTCCAAAAAGGCTTAATGCGCCTGGACGGATTGCCGGTCGATGATTTCCTCGTTCTCCCGGGAGTGGAAGTAACGACCGCTGATGGCCATCTTCTTTGCATCGGCGCTGAGCTCCCGTATCTCAAGGGAAAGCCAGCGCGCGAAGTTTGCGACATGATTCACCAGCGCGGCGGGCTGGCCATTCCTCCTCACCCGTACGATTTGTTCCGAGCCGGAATCCGGTTCGCTACCCTGGAGACGCTTCCTGTGGACGCGATCGAAGTTTTTAACGCGGCAACCACGCTCCGCCGCTATAACCGTTACGCATTCAAGTACGCACAGATCCGAGGTCTGCCGATGACTGCAGCCAGCGACGCACATCATGCCGCCGCTGTTGGCACGGCCTACACAATCATCAATACGGACGACTTTTCCGCGAAAGGAATTCTCGCGCAGCTCGTAAAGAGCAACGAACTAAACCAGCAATACCAGACCCCGCGAGACAGCCTAAAGAAAACCTGGAATAACTGGTTGCGACTGCGGCGGCGAAGGAAAATTCCGGAGCTTGCAGCAAAAGACCGCAGCGCTAACGGCCACTGAATTTAACTTCAACATTTCAACCCAGTTATGCCCGCTTACATCATTGTAGAGATAGAGATCGTCGATCCCGTCGGTTACGAAGAATATAAAAAGCTCGCAGGCGCTACCGTGGAGAAGTATGGCGGAAAATACATCATGCGCGGCGGCAAGACCGAAGTGCTCGAGGGCGATTGGCAACCCAAGCGCATTGTTGTACTCGAGTTTGAATCAGCGGTGCGCGCCAAGGAATGGCTGAACTGCGAAGAATATCGCGAGCCGCGCAAGATGCGCCATCGCACTTCCAAATCAAACATGATTTTGGTGGACGGGATGTAATGTCGTGATGCTGTAGCCATGGCCCTGTGGGCCGTTTTATTCGGCAAACGCGTTTCAGATGACGGCCACAGGCCCGTGGCTACAAGGGATTCTCAGGCGCGGTGCTCTCGCGCATCTTGCTTTCTCGCGCTGGATTTCCGACGACAATGCTCCGAGCTCTCACGTCCTTCATCGCAACTGCCCGTGCACCAACAATGGCTCCTTCGCCAACTGTCACTCCCGGACCTACGAAGGCGTCTGCACAGATCCACGCGTCCGAGCCAATCACAATCGGCGGACGCAACAGCGGGAAATCCGGCTTAGTGTGATCGTGTGTTCCCGCGCAAAGATGCGCGCGATGCGAGACCGTGACGCGCGACCCCAGCGTCACGCGGCCAAGATTATAAATAAAAACCTGCTCGCCGATCGCGCTTTCATCTCCGACCTCGAAAAGCCAAGGGAAATAAATTGTCGCCGATGGATAGATATGCACATCGCGGCCGATCTTTGCTCCGAAACAGCGAAGGAGACATCGTCTCCAACCGAAACAAGGCCTGGGACTGAATCGGAAAAGCGGCTGCGCAAAAGTCCATAGCACACGGCGAGTCATCTCCTCCGGTGAGTATTTTCTGGCCCGGCGATTTTCTTTAACGTCCAGCATACGACTGTCAGGCCTCCGACATCTGACTTCTGACCTCAGCTTTCTGACCTCCGACGTGACCATCAGTCAAGCTTGATCGTGTCCGGCATCTCCGCGCCGAGCATCCACTCATAAACCGCACCCATCTGTTGCCCAATTCGCGGCCAGGAAAAGCTCTTTGCGACGAGAGTGCGTCCACGCGTTCCCATTGCTGCGCGATCGTCGTCACTCATTTCAACTAGTTGCTTCAGGCCGGTCGCAATTTCCTCCGAGGTAGCTCCAATTCGAATCGCCGCGTTGGTGTCGAAACCTTGCGGCAAATGGCACTCAGTCGTCATCAACACCGGTTTCGCATACGACCATGCTTCAAGCACCGCCATGGGAAGCCCTTCGCTCAATGAAGGCAGAATGAATGCATCGCACGTGCGATAGCATTGGCTTTTGTCATCGCCGAATTGCGGGCCCAGGAAAACAACCGAATTACTGGATGGAATATTCTTGAGTTCGCTCTCGTATCCGCCCTGATCCCATCCGGCGATTGCAAGGACCCAACGGACGCCGCTGCCCCTTTGCGAGTTGAAGGTTTCGTTCCAGGCGCGGATGAGATTCGAGAGGTTTTTCTTCGGATGAAGTCGGCCAAGGTAAAGTAGGGTTTTGGAATTCGCTGACTGCTTTTTCGCATTGCTTTCGCCAAGGTCCGGCAAATCAACGCCGTTGGGAATCACGCAAATCGGGTTCGACAATCCATAACTGCGGATCGATTGCGCTTCGGCTTTCGAGAGTGCCCGCAGGCAAGCGGCACGACGCAAATGTTGATTTTCGTAAAGAAGCCCAGCGATTCGCTTCTTCCACATTGCGTTTCGCACGGCCCATGATTCCAACATCCCGTGCGGATGAACTACATACGGGCGACCCGTCTGGCGATGCCAGCTTTGTGCAGCGACAGAACAATATTTCCATAGACCGTGCACGGACAGAACATCCAGATTGGCGTTGAGCATCGCAGGCACGAGTTGCTCTGAATAATCCCAGACACGTAGCCGTGGACGAAACGTTTGAACAGAAACCGGCTTCCACTCCTGTAAATCGACAGCGCTCTGCTCATCCCGCATCCCAAACACGCGCACATCTTTATTTGTCAACACTATCGCCTTGGCGAGTCCGCGCACGCTTTGAAACAGTCCACCCGCTTCGCGAGAAACGCTGTTGACCAAAAATCCGACTCTCATCCAGCTCCGAGTAGATAGATTGCGTCGGCTCCGTGACGGGTCGCCCAATCCTTCAGCCGAGTTTCCATTTGAAAGTTGCCCCATGGCCACAATCGATCGCCGAATGGAACACCGACAGTGTGCCGCCGCGTCTCCAGAATCCGCAACCCGGCGCGGTCGCACGCGTCGGAGATGTCTTGTTGGGAAAACCAGGAAATCCTGTATCCCCGGCGGGCTAGCTCCGTTCGCGCGGTAAACGCGCGGACAATACGTGCTCCGAGATGATCGGTCAGTGTCGCTTGCAAAATGATTCGGCCGGCGGGCGTGAGCATCGATTTCAAATGCGGCAATAAAATGTCCAGGCGTCCAGTGTGCGCAATCAATCCCAGGCAGAGGATAAGATCGAAACGTGAATCGGATGGGTTAAAGTCGAACACGTCGGACTGAACGAATTCAAGTTCCGCCTTTTTGATTTGCGATGTGAGAAGTTCCTTTGCGCTCTGCAACATCGCTAGCGACACGTCGACGATAGTGGCGTGATTAAATCTGCCCGACTTTAGCAACGCGCATGTTATCTCCCCCGTGCCTGCCGCGCAGTCGAGCAGGCGCCCCGACGATGTAACGCCCAATTCACACGCTAGCGCTAGCCGTTCTTGAAAATTGAAGTTTGCACCCGAGGCGCGTTCCTCGAACTGACGCTTGTGTTTCTCCGGGAGCTTGTCGAAATACGCTGCTACTGGGTCATTCCCTTTCATCGGGTATAACTTCCTGTTGCAAGCAGCAAAGCACGATCGATTACTCCGAATCTCTTTCGCGGAAGTTCGATCGCCTCGCTGGCTGCGCGCTCCAAGCCTTCGCCAAAACGTTCTGGCGCAAAGCTCTCTGCAATCCTGTAGCTGTTCTCGCCGAGCTGCTTTCGTTCCTGATCCGACATTGAGGCCATCTCTAATAGTCGCGTAGCCAATTCGTCCTCGGTAGCTGGATCAAAAGTGAACCCGTTATCATTCACCAGCTCCGGTGCACATCCGCAACGGTTCGATACAATCACGGGTAGCCCCGACGCGGCGGCTTCGTTCACAACTAAACCCCATTGCTCAGCCGTGCTGGCATGGACGAAGGCTTTCGCTAAACCGTAGTAAACCGGCAGTTCGTCGTACGATTTGAAGCCTGGCAGATGCACGTGCCCGGTCAGGTTGAGGGTCGAGAGTTGAGAGTTGAGAGTTTCCCGAATCGGCCCGTCGCCTAACAAGACTAAGTCCCACGGCGCCTTTCCGCCGGTTTGCGATTTCTGCCGGTAATCCTCGTACGCCGCAATCAAACCCGGCAGATTCTTTTTCTCAATGAACCGCGCTGAGGCGAGAAAATAGTTCTCGGGCAGACCATACTGTTTTCTGACTTCGGACCCCTGACTTCTGATCTCGTCCGTTCTTTCGCGAAAATGCGCATTATCGACCACGTTGTATCCGGTAAATATTCGTTCGCGTGGCATTCCCAATTCCATCAGATAGTCGACATGACGCTGGCCGCCAACCAGTGCAGCAGAGTACAAATCAACAATTCGCCGCTTCACGGTTTCCTTCCAGGAGATGCGACGTTCATCATCGCGAGAGCTTTCCGACATGACGACCATGAGGATCCCGCGACGCACGCAGCAATTCGCCGCAACGAGCGATCCGAAGTTGTTCCATCCGTTAACCGCAACGACGTCCGGCTTGGCCTGCTCTATAGCGGATGAGAACGCGCGTCGAAGCTCGGCGGTTTGCGGGTAGGTCTCTGTTGCTTCTGGGAAAAGCGAAACTTTACAGTAGCGTGCGGGCGAGTCGGCTGCTCCCCATGCGTCATAGCCTTGGGCTGACCATTCAATGCCGGTCACCGACAACTTCTCAGCCGCAGCATTCAAGCGTGCGTGATGATAAGGACCAATGTGATGAAAAACGATTGCGACAGCAGGCTTGCGCTCCATTGCTACGCGGCAGATTAACTGCCAGCGACCTCGGAACCAATTGAATGTTTCTCAACGGCTGGCAAAGTCAGTGGTGGTTCGCAAAGCCAGAAAGGTAAACCAAATGGAAGAACAAATCGCTCCATCCGCTAATGCGCATCTGCTTCGACGTGCTCTTGTTCTGGGATCACTCGTCGCGGCGTGCACGACAACATTCGCGTTGGCAGCCGGAGTATCTCGGAGTGAGCTCAACACCGAACCGCTTGAGACGACGATCATGGACACAACGCCCACGCTGGCTCCCACCGTGACGCCATGCGCAGTTCGCGCGTACATTTCGAATTCCAACAGCAACAATGTATCGGTGATCGATACCGCCAATAACACTGTCACGGCAACGGTAGTGGTTGGACAGGACCCCTTTGGGGTGACGGTAAATCCGCAGGCACTTTCGCGTACGTTGCTAACAGCGGCGGCAATCCTGGTAATGTTTCAGTAATCGATACCTCAACTAATAGCGTGGTGGCGACAGTGCCCGTCGGGCAAAGTCCATTTGCCTTGGGAAGTTTTGTCGGCGGGGTGCCGACGTGCCTGGGTGGAACGCCGCCGCCGAGACCTGCACCGAGACCTCGCCCAACGCGACCGCCACGCCCATAAGGGCGGCGCGATCTTCGTTGTCTTTATTACTGAAAAATCCGGAAGTCCGTTGGAAGAAGCGCAGTCCCTCCCGCAGTTCCGCTTCCTCCGTGTGTCGCGTCGTTTGACCCGACCTTTGCCGGCGGAACTTCAATCGGCTGCTGCCCTTTAGATTTGAGCGAGTCGTTTAGTGTGGGCAACTCCTGCGCGAGGAGTTGATGGAATTGTTTTGTCACGTCACTAAGTTCGCGTTTGAGCGTGTCGATGTAAGTCATCTGGTAGGCAGCTGGTTTTCCCTCATAGCTGAGAATCGCTCCGTAAAGCTGGTCGGTATGCTCGCGCAAACGTTCCTCGCCGGTGATTGCGCCGCCTTCGGTCGTAGCGACGATTTTCTTTCGCACGCCGTCCACCTTTCCGTCGAAATCGGAAACCTGCTTGCGAAGCGGATCGCCTTCCGGCAATGCAGCACCCGTCTGGGCAAGGGCCTGTCGCAGACCAGTAATCCGATCCATCAACGCACTCTCGTCTCCAAACAAAGCGCGCACTTGCATCGCCGCATCGAACTGCCCCTTGCGATCGGCTACGCTGAATTTCGCCCGGCGATCAAGGCCGACTTTCAATTTTGTCTCGTAAACCTTCCCTGCTTTCGTTAGGCGCACCGTGTAATCGCCGGGCACAAGCCGCGGTCCGCGTATCCCTCCGACGGCGATTTGTGCAGCAGGCGGCACACGCGGCGGCTTCGCACGCATGGTCCACATCACCCGATTTAATCCCGGCCGTTTGCTCGCAGGCAACTCGTCAACAACGTGGCCGGATGAATCCAAAACCTCGAGCTTCATTTTTCCAAACAAATGCCGCTCGCGCTGATAATAATTGATCACGGCAGCGTCGGGCGGATTCTCGCCAACGAACACCGCGTCGCCATTGGCCCATCCCCCCTGGCCCTCGATGCGCTGTTGGACCGGCCGCGCCGAAACGAACGCAATATCCTGCTTCAGCAAATCCGGCGTCAGCGCTCGCAGCGGCGTGATGTCGTCGATTATCCAGATTCCGCGGCCATGCGTGGCGAGGACCAGGTCGTTGTCCCGTGGTTGAATCGCCAGATCGCGAACGGCAACAGCAGGAAAATGGCTACCCTTGAATTGCGCCCAGTTTTTTCCTCCATCAATCGAAATCCAAAGTCCAAACTCAGTGCCCACGAATAGAAGATCTGACTTCACCAAATCCTCTTTAATCACGTGCGCGTATCCACGAACGCCTTTCGGATCCTGGGCAGTGATCAGCGGCGTCCAGGTTTTACCGAAGTCAGTGGTCTTGTAAACGTACGGCGCCATGTCGCCAAAGGTATGGCGATCAAACGCTGCGTAAGCCGTACCGGCGTTGAAGTTGCTGGCCTGCACCCAGTTCACCCAGGAATTTTTCGGCAACCCCGAAATATTGCCTGTAACGTTGGTCCAGGTCTTACCTCCATCACGTGTGAGTTGAACGTTCCCATCATCAGTCCCGACCCAGATCAGTCCTTTCTGCTTGGGCGATTCGCTGATGGAATAAATTGTCGTATGCATTTCCGCCGACGAATTATCGACCGTCACACCGCCAGATTGCTCCTGCTTCTGTTTTTCAGGATCGTTGGTAGTCAGGTCCGGCGAAATACGGTCCCACGTCTGGCCGTGATCGCGTGAGCGAAACAAGAATTGTGCGCCGATATAAATTGTTCCTTTTTCGTTAGGCGAAAGCGCGATCGGCGTATTCCAATTGAACCTCAGTTTCTCATTGGCATTCGGCCGCGGTTTAATGTTGCGACCCTCATGTGTGTTACGATTGACACGGCCGATCTCGCCGCCCTGGTATTCCGCGTAGATGTAGTCAGGGTCAGCAGGGTCCTGGAACATCCAGAATCCGTCGCCGTTGAACATATTTTCCCAGCGATGATTGGTGATACCGCCCGGATACTGCGAATCTCCTACCCACGAGCTGTTATCCTGCAATCCGCCATACACCTGGTAGGGATCCTTCTCGTCCAGGCTCACGTGATAAAACTGCGATACCGGCAGGTTCTCGCCTTTCCACCATTTGCTGCCGCCGTTGTACGAGTACCACATTCCGCCATCATCGCCCGCGAATACGACTTGTGAGTTGGTCGGATCGATCCAGACATCGTGCGCGTCGCCGTGCGCGCCTT